>Ga0265338_10000355_pt1 | contig 83040 bp, 72 predicted proteins | sample 42126metaG_FD_193579 | JGI IMG/M metagenome (GOLD analysis project Ga0265338, IMG submission 193579) | Rhizosphere microbial communities from Carex aquatilis grown in University of Washington, Seatle, WA, United States - 4-21-26 metaG | ecosystem: Host-associated > Plants > Roots > Rhizosphere...
TACACCCGGTGCGGGCAAGCCGTGAGCGCACGCCAGCCAGGCATCGGGAGAGCGCGGCCATCGCGGCTGCGATGCAGAATCCGGATCCCCCGGCCAATAAAAAACCGTCCCGAAGGACGGCTTTTTTATTTCAGGCCGCAGAAAAACTCAATCAGCAGCCCAAATCACGCCAATCAACGCTCAAGGAACGGGCGTAGCTTGTCCGCGCGGCTTGGGTGCATCAGCTTGCGCATTGCCTTGCTTTCGATCTGGCGAATACGCTCGCGCGTCACGTCGAACTGCTTGCCGACTTCTTCCAGCGTGTGATCCGACGTCGTGTCGATGCCGTAACGCATGCGCAGCACCTTCGCCTCGCGCGGCGAGAGCGCCTTGAGCGCCTCGTCGATGGCGGCACGCATGTTCGCGTGAATTGCCGCCTCGGCGGGTGAACTCGACGCCGCGTCTTCGATCATGTCACCGAGCGTTGCATCGCCGTCGTCACCGACCGGGCTTTCCAGCGAAACCGGCTGCTTGGCGATCTTCAGGATGCCCCGCACTTTTTCTTCGGTCATACCCATGCGTGCGGCGAGATCGGCCGGATGTGCTTCCGTGCCCGTCTGCTGCAGGATCTCCCGCGAAATGCGGTTCAGCTTGTTGATCGTCTCGATCATGTGAACCGGCACGCGGATCGTGCGCGCCTGGTCGGCGAGCGCGCGCGTCACGGCCTGACGCACCCACCACGTCGCGTACGTCGAGAACTTCCAGCCGCGGCGATATTCGAACTTGTCCACGGCCTTCATGAGGCCGATGTTGCCTTCCTGGATCAGGTCGAGGAACTGCATGCCGCGGTTCACGTACTTCTTCGCGATCGAGATCACGAGACGCAGGTTCGCCTTCACCATCTCGCCCTTCGCCTGACGCATCTTCGATTCGGCGGCCGTCATGCGGCGGTTGATGGTTTTGATCTGCTGCAGCGAGAGCGATGCGGTCGCTTCGATCTCGGCGAGCTTGCGCTGTTCGGCCTGAATGGCCGGCAGGCTGCGCTCCATCGAGGGACCGTACTTGCTCGACTTCGCCGCCGTGCGGACGGCCCAGTCGAGATCGGTTTCGTGGCCCGGGAACTGCTCGACGAACGCCTCGCGCGGCATGCCGCAGCGGTCGACGACAATGCTCAGCACATTGCGTTCGATCGCGCGGATCTGCGCGACCTGGTCGTGCAGCAACGTGCAGAGTCGATCGATGGTGCGTGCCGTGAAGCGGATTGGTGCGAGTTCCTGCTGGATCTCTTCGCAGATCTTCATTTCGGCGGCCGATGCGCGCGCATCCGAATCGATCGTGCACGCCATCTGCTCGAAGAGCGTTCGCACGCGCGCGAAGATCGCGAGGCTGTCCGCCTTCAGTTGCTCGAGCAGGGCTTCGTTCGCCTTGTTCGCATCGCCGGAATCGTCGCCGTCTTCTTCGTCGCCGTCGGTCTCTTCGGCGACGGCGGCCGGCGCTTCGATCTCTTCGCTATCGTCGCCGTCGGCCATCGCGGGTTCTTCCGCGGGCTCGTCGCTGCCGATGCCGTCGACCAGCTCGTCGATTCGCATTTCCCCGGCGGCGACGCGATCCGCGTCCGCGAGGATCGTCGCGACGATCGACGGGCAGGCGGCGATCGCCTGGATCATCTCCTGGAGGCCGTCTTCGATGCGCTTCGCGACTTCGATTTCGCCGGCGCGCGTCAGCAGTTCGCTCGACCCCATTTCGCGCATGTACATGCGGACGGGGTCGGTGGTGCGGCCGAATTCCGAATCGACGGTCGAAAGCGCGACTTCGACTTCTTCGTCGGCTTCATCGTCGATCTGCGTCTCGCCACGGGCTTCGTCGTTGAGCAGCAGACTCTCGGCGTCGGGCGCCTGTTCGTAGACCTGGACGCCCATGTCGTTGAACGTGGCGACGATCGTTTCGAGCGCGGCCGTCTGCGCGAAGTTGTCGGGCAGATGGTCGTTGATGTCGGCGTGCGTAAGGTAACCGCGTTCGCGGCCGAGCTTGATCAGCGCGCGCATCTGATGCTGACGCTTTTCCAGCTGCGAGGCAGCGTCCAATTGAATCGTATCGCTGGTCTTGTCTTTCGATGCGCGGCGAGCAGTGCGGGCAGACGTGGTCGGCACGTCGTCCCGATCATGGCTTGTCAATACGTTCTCCTTGAAGGGGGCCTGACAAGGGCAAAAAGAGTCACGCGCCAGCGGCGTTGCGTCCTGGCGATGACGAAATTGCAGGGGAGTGGGCGGGGGCGAATGCCGGTTCCGCCGGACGGGCGCCAGACGCACAGGGCGAACGGCGGCCTGAATTTTCGTGCAATGCAGAAAGATCGCGTATGGTAGTGCGTTACGCCATGCGAGGCAACCTTAATCGTCGTCTGTAACGCACAGTTCCACGCCGGGCAGGGTCGAAACGCATCGTCTGCCCAGCGGCACTTCGTCACAAACGATTTCCGACGCGAAAACGCGCAACTGGTTCGCGATTTTAAATCGTCGGACAAATGTGCATCGCGGCTTATTGCAGGTTATTCGCGCGGCCAAATCGCCGCTCAATCGCGAATGGCGTCAATATGATGAACGCGTTTGTCAGGGGACCGGTTGACCGCCGGTTCACCGAGCCTTCGGCGCAGACCGATCAGGGAATTCGTCGTGCTGCGGCAAGGTGTCCGTGATCTCGAACCAGGGTGCCTTCGAGGTGACGAAAATGTGTGCTGCCGGGCAGATCGCGGGCGTATCGACGAGCGTGCCCAGCGTTACATGAGCCCAGCGGCCATCGCGCACGACTGAATAAAGCAGCGAGCCGCATCGCGCGCAATGGACGTCGTGATTGGCCTGCACGTCGCCGTAGATCAGCAGGCTGTCGTCGCCTTGCGCGATGACCAGCTTTTGGCGCTCGATCCCCGCGAAGGGCTTGAACGCCGAACCGGTCGCTCGCCGGCATTTCGAACAGTGGCAATTGAGGGCGTAGACGAATGCGTCGTCGACCGCGTAATGCACCGCACCGCACAGGCATTGCCCGCGCAGCGGCCTCGCACTGTTGACGGTTGGGGTGGCTGGCATCGTAACTCCCTGAAAAGACAGGCAATAGATTGCGGATTCATGTCAGGCGTGACGCAATGCCACAAGGTAACCGGATTTGGGATCTTGCGCCCTTGTTGATCTCCTCGCGGCGCGCGGCGCGGCTTTGCCCGGGCCCTATTGCGCGTTTTCCGAGGGTTAATGCGGCAGTTCAGTGCCGCACAGCGCGTTCCGTTCCCATAACACGTTACCTTGGCGCGCTGAATTTGCCGTCAACCGGCGACCTGTGCACTCCAAAACGCACAGGTCGCTCGGGCGACGCTCAACGGGGCCGTCCGCTCATCTCCTTCAATCCCTTGATCACGACGAGCAGCGCGCGGCCGTGCTCTTCCGAGCCGTCCCACGCCTCGACGATCGCGTCGCGCAGCAATTCGTTATAGGCCGAGTCGCGCCGAGCGGTCAGCATCGGCTCGATGTCGTAGAAACTGCATAGCTTATTGAATGGCGCGCTCCGGCGCAGCCGCTGGCCGTCGGAGAGCCGAAGTCTCGAAACGGTCGGCTGACTGACGCCGGAAAGCCGCGCTATTTCGCTGGATGAGCGGGTATCGGACGCGAGTCGGCTCAATAGCGCTTGCACGGGGAAATGTGGATCTGGGGCTTCCATATCATGCATTATACCTATACAGTAACGGTTATTGAATCGCCTGCCGAATTGAGCGGGTGGATGTACTCCAAGGAAGTCGATGTCACTGAAGCACCTGCCCCCCACCTTTTGCTGGTCCCGAATCGGATCGGAGACCAGCGAAGACCTCGCCACGCTCGTCCTTCGCAAGGAGTGGGAGCGGCGGCTGGGCGGCGGGCGCTTCCTGTGGGGTATCAGTCAGTCGCTCGGCAGCAGCGCGCAGGTGGCGGCGCTGCGCACCGGTTCGCTGCTCGCACTGTTCTCGCCCGCAGCCAGCCGTCCTCGTGCACCGGAGCGCAAACGCGAAGACGCGCTGGTGTGGAACGCCTGGATCGACGCGAGCGGACAGGTCCGGCAATTGCCGCTGCATGTGTTCGTCACGAGCCGCACGACCTGGCCCTCGGGCCGTGCGCGCGAGCAGCACCATGCGCTCGTGTGTGCGTCGCCGACCGAACTGAGCATTGGCAGCAACCTCAAGGTGTATCCCGACCGGCTTCGTAGCGTGAGCACCGGCAAGATACCGTGCGCTTCGCAGGCCACTATCGTGGTGGATCGCGTGGATCGTGCGGGCGAGGCGGCGCGCAGGGCTTTTCCGATCGCGCTGACCGTCGAACTCGAAGCACCCTATTTCGTGCGCCTCGCGCAGCCCACGCTCGTCAAGGCGCGCGACCTCGCCGCGATTCACGGGGCGGCGCGCGACGGTGACTTCGAGGGCTATGCCGACCTCACGAAACGTTTGCGCGGACAGTCGGCCACGCAGCAGTTGCGTGGTGTCACACGCGATCTCTTCGATATGCCGCCGTCCGAATCCGTGATATCCATCCGGCACGGCGGTGCACGTTCACGTACCCGTAGCGTGCCGAGCGCAGCGGACTGGACGCAATTGACGATGGAACTCTTCAGTGGCGATCATCACCCGTTCAATCGAAGCCGAGGCCGCGCAGCACTTCGTTGAGGCGAGCCGCAACGTCGATCTGGCCTTTCGCGCCGTTCGCGGCGACTACGAGGAAGCGGTCTCGCCGATGACGCATGCGGCCGCACAATCGCGTCTGGAGCATGCGCTCGACGAACTCGCGCGTGCCGAGGCGCTATTCGATTCTGCGATCCGCGTGCACGGATACAGTCGTCGTCAAAATCATAGGGATACCTGATTAAAGCAGGTTGCCATGACACGCGAAGCTGCCGGGACGAGCGTAGACCCCATGGCGATTGTGGCGCTGGAACAGCGCCTCCCGCCGGACCAGCGCATCGTCTGCGGTGTACTGGCTGTTTCGCTGCTGCCGCCCGTCACGCGGTGGGTGATCTCGCGGATGAACCCAGGCGCCGCGAGCGCGATGGCGGCACTTACTGAGCGCCGGTTCCGGGGCTGTGGGGCGGCTCCTTTGTCGCAAGCGCTTCATCGAAGAGAAGCCGCAGGAGGCGCGCGGCGGCATCGAGGCACTCGTGAATCTGGGCGCGGGTTTCGATACCCGCGCGTATCGGATGCTGCCGGGTACCGGTGTGCGCGCGTGGGACGTGTCAGCCGTTGAACATCGACGCGAAGTGGCGCCGGATGTCGAAGCGTCTCGGGACGTTGCCTGCCGAGGTGAGGCTCGCCGCGATCGACTTCACGCGCGACGCACTCGATGCGACGCTCGCCGCGCACGGCTACACGACGCAACGGCGGACCCTCTTCATCTGGGAGAGCGTCACGCAGTATCTCGACGAGACAAGCGTGCGCAAAGCGCTCGATTTCCTTGCGGCTGCTGCGTGTGGCAGTCGCCTCGTCCTCACTTACGTTCACCGCGATTTTCTGGGGGGCCGTCGTTTCGACGGCCAGGATGCCTTGTATCGCCGCTTTGTGACGAAGCACGGGATCTGGCGATTCGGGTCGATCCGGCCGAACTGTCCGCGTTTCTCGCGCCCCATGGCTGGCGTGTGATCGATGCGCCGGAGCCCGAGGCACTCGCGCGGCGCTACATCGAACCGACGGGCCGCGCGCTCACGTGCATGCCGATCGAGCGACTGGTCTGCGCCGAGCGTCTTTGACGGACTGGCGACGCGTCCCTCGGCACTTCACCGTGAACGAGGAGCGCCCTTGCGTACGGTGTCCGTCCGCGGCGACGGCCACCCAGGCGACCGTGCGGACGCCTGGCGTCGGCGAGCGTGCAGACCGGGGCGCCGATTAGCCATGTCCCCTACACGCAGCGCAGGCGCGCACGCCTCAGGACGCGCTGTGCTAACGTTGCGGTCGGCGGCTCATCCGCACGCTTTTGACGGCGCGCCGATGAGCCGATTCCGCAACACACGTCCGATTCAAGAGGAGAGTTTCGTGGTCTACGAAATGGCGCACATTACGGTGCAGGCAGGCAAAAACGCCGAGTTTGAGGCAGGTGTGAAGCAGGCGATTGCGCTGTTTAACCGCGCACGCGGCTGCCGCGCTGTCGAGTTGCAGCGCTCCGTCGAAGAGCCGAACCAATACGTTCTCGTTGTGCAATGGGACACCGTCGAGGACCATATGGTGCACTTCCGCGAGTCGGCAGATTTCCAGACGTGGCGACAGCTCGTCGGCCCGTACTTCGAAAAGCCGCCGGTGGTTGGGCACACGGAAGTCGTAGTCAAGTAAGCGCGGAAGCGGGGGTAGGTCCGCCGCCCTCGCAGTCGCGCAACGAGCACCACGTATCAAACGTGCGGGCCCTGGCTGGTCAGCCGCGCAGGTGCAACTGACCGCCCGGCTCGAACCAGGTCCCGAAACGCACGAGCCCTGCCTTGCGCAAATGACAAACCATCGTGTAGCGAATCATGACGTCGGGTTCGGGTTCGGGTTCGGGTTCGGTGTCGATGTCGATGTCGATGTCGATGGCCCGCACGCGCGGCTCATAAGCCAGCACGCTGATTTCGATCTGCTGCTTTAGCGCATGCGCCGAAGCAGGCAGGGCCTCGTAGATATTGGTCGGATCAGGAAGTCCGTAGTCCTGAAGATGCTTGAGTGAACCCGCGCGTGTGTTGAGAATGCGTCGGATGTTGTCCATCACGCTCAATATTTCGAGCGTGTTGTCGTCGTACTGGCTGAGCGGCGCACCACCGATATGACCGCGGAGGATGTCGTAGAGCGAAGGGCCGGCAGGCATTTCGACTCCTCAATGCGCGACGGTTTCGGCGGCAGGCCCGGCGGCCTGCGTCGCTTCGCTTGTAACCGGCGCGTCGATGAAATCGATCACGAGGTTGCCCCTTCCGATTGCGAAAGCCGGATCGCCGCGAGCGGCGCGCCGCCGTCTCCGCGGCTCGCCATGCGCGTCAGCAATTCGCGAGAGAGCGTGGGCAGGATTCGTTGATTCAGGTACGCGTCCACATTGCGCGCGCCGGACTCCTGACCGAGGCAAAGCTGCGCTAGCGCGGCAGCCAGGGTGTCGTCGCAGATCAGGTTGGCGCCGTGCTGTTCGCGCAGCCGGTCGGCAATCTTGCCGATCTTCAGGCGGACGATCGCAGCGATCGCGTGCAGCAGCGCGTCCTGCCCGATCGACGCGTCTTCGGCAACGGCGTCGTCGATCTGCTCGCTGCCGAGATTCGAGGTCGTCAGGATCACGCAATTGCGGAAATTGATTTCGCACCCTTCGCCGTCGCGCATGGTGCCGCGATCGAAGGCCTGATAGAAGATGTCGAGCACGTCGCGATGCGCTTTTTCGACCTCGTCGAGGAGGACCACGCTATAGGGACGCTGCCGGACCGCCTCGGTCAGCACGCCACCGCGGCCATAGCCGACGTAGCCCGGCGGAGAGCCCTTCAGTTGCGAGACGGTGTGCGCCTGCTGATACTCCGGCATGTTGATGGTCGTGAGCGCTGCTTCGCCGCCGAAGAGCAGGTCGGCGAGCGCGAGCGCCGTTTCGGTCTTGCCGACACCCGATGGTCCGGCTAGCAGGAAGACGCCGAGCGGCGCGTGCTCGCTCTTGAGCCCGGCCTTCGCGGTACGCAGGCTTTCCGCGAGCGCGTCGTCCAGCTTGAACCGCGAACTGTACCGAAGCCGGATATCCGCCGCGCCATTACCCCCCTGTTCTACCTGCCCTGCTGCTGTCGGCCTGCGGTGTGTGGCGGACCGCGTCCCGGACGCCTCGTCCAACGCTTACCACGCCGTGTTTTACAAGCAGGTCAAGGTGCTCAATGTCGATCTGTTCGCGCGCGAGGCCATGAATCCCGATGGCGCCGGCCGATCGACGTCGGTCGCGGTGCGCGTCTATCAACTCAAGGACCGCAAACTTTTCGACGGGGCGTCCTATGACGATCTCATGAAAAATGACCGCACCGTGCTTGCGCAGGATCTTCAGGATATGACGGCCGCGGTGGTGAATCCCGGCGCGTCGGTGAGTCTGTCGCAACCGATGAAGGACGATACGCGGTATGTCGCGATCGCGGCGTTCTATCGCGATCCCTCGGCGGACGGCAACTGGCGGCGCGTCGTCATGAAAAAGAAGCTCTCCGCCGATGCGCCGTTGAGACTCGAACGGGTCGACTCGGCGCTGGTTGCGACCGAGGAAGCGACCGAGGAAGCGACCGATGAAGCGGGCAAGGACAGCCCGCAGAAGTGAACCGGAATGCTAAATAAAGCGGGCCGCGCGGGAAAAAATCCCGCGACCTCCGCTTACTGCGGCGGCAAATAACGCAACGGATCGACAGGCTTCCCGTCGCGCCGCACTTCGAAGTGCAGCATGACGCGATTCGAATCCGAATTGCCCATCTCGGCGATTTCCTGACCCTTCGTCACGGAATCGCCTTCTTTCACTTTCAGGTCGCGGTTGTGCGCGTAGGCCGTGAGGAACGTCGCGTCGCTCTTCACGATGATCAGGTTGCCGTATCCGCGCAGACCATTCCCCGCGTAGACCACCCGGCCGTTGGCGGCGGCGCGCACAGGCTCGCCGGGTGCGCCGCCGATGTCGATGCCCTTGTTGTGCGTATCGTCGAAGCGGCCGAGCAGCGGGCCGCGCGCCGGCCAGCCGAAGGCGATGGAGCGTGCGGCGGCGGGCGCGGCCGGTTCCGTGGGCGCGTCCGTCGAAGCGAGCGCGGGCGCGGCGCCCACTGAAGCCGGTGCCGGCGCGGGCATAGGCGCCGATGCGGCCATCGCCGCGCCGCCTCCTGCCGTCGGCGACACGCGGAGCAACTGGTTCACTTCGATGTGGTTCGGATCGCTGAGGTTGTTCCAGGCGATGATATCGCGATTGTTTTGCCCGTTCGACCGGGCGATGCCGCTGAGCGTGTCGCCGGGCTGGACGCGATAGTATCCGGGCGGCACGGGCGCCAGCGGTGCGGGTGCGTCGGCTACGGGCGCGACGACGACTGCCGGCGCCGGTGCGTACGCTCTGTTGCTGCTGGTCGCGTCCACGATGGGCGCGGGGTCGAGCCGCGTGGCGCAAGCCGCCAGCGTGCAGAGCGCGACCGCGCAGACGCCTGCTCGTATCGTCGTCAAACCGTGGCCCGGAAGAATTGCTCGCATCGTTCTATACCTGCTTCTTTCGTTGACATGTCCGCCCGTCGCGCCCCTGGGGCACGACATTGTACTGGACAGTCAACGATTCGCCCGTGCCGACGGTTGACCGCCGCCGTCCCCGATATGGCGCACGTACATCGCGAAAATCGGGCAGCGCGGCACCGGCGCGGTGCTCGCGCGCACGCCGCGCGCGCGAGGCAGGCTTTCTCGTCCGGGCCGGTTTTCGCGTGGCGCACGCGTACTGCACTGCGCGCGCCGCCGACGCGCCGCCCGTGCGCTGGCCTCGTTCTTGCATCGAGAAATATGACCGGCAACGACGCCGGCCCAGGCCGCTCGCGGCTTATCACACGCGCAGTCAAGCGTCACGCAGACATACAGGACAACGGTGTCCCCAGTGCATGCACGGGCGGCACGCCGTTTTCACCGGCTCCCGCCCATACGGAGAGCTACAGTGAAACCAGGCAAAGTCACGCTGGTCAGCGCCGGTCCGGGCGATCTCGATCTTTTGACCTTTCGCGCGGCGAAAGCCATTGCGGCAGCCGACGTCCTGCTCATCGACGATCTCGTGAACAGCGAGATCGTCTCGCTCGCGCCGGGCGCGCGCGCGATCCGGGTGGGCAAGCGCGGCGGCTGCCGTTCGACGCCGCAAGCCTTCATCACCCGTCTGATGCGCCGCTACGCGCAACAAGGCCGCCACGTCGTGCGCGTGAAAGGCGGCGAGGCGCTGCTGTTCGGACGCGCGGGCGAGGAGATGGGCGAGCTGCGCCGCGCGGGCGTCGAGGTCGAGGTGATCAACGGCATTTCGTCGGGCTTTGCGGCCGCGGCCGGGCTCGGGGTGTCGCTGACGCATCGCGATCATTGTCCCGGCGTGATATTCGTGGCCGCGCACCTGCGCGACGGCTCGTCGCCCGACTGGCCCGCGCTCGCGCGCACGGGCATGACGCTCGCGATCTACATGGGTGCGAGCCGTCTCGCCGATATCGCCGTAGCCTTGAGCGAGGTGTTGCCGTTGCACACGCCCGCGGCCGTCGTGCAGTGGGCCGGCACGGCGCAGGAGCGGCGCGTGGTCGGCACGCTCGGCGATATCGCCCGACTCGCCGACGCTGCGAGCATCGCGAGTCCTGCGGTGATCCTCATAGGCGGAGCGATCGGCGAGAGCGCGTGCGAAGCGGATGTGCTGCAGGACGTGCGCGTGCAGTCGCGGCGCGCGTGAACCACGGAGGTGAATGCCCGGCGCAGGTGCCGGGCATGAGAACAGAACTTAAGTGCGCGTAAGTGCGCGGCGTCTCAGCCGTGCGTGCCCCGAACGGCGAACCCATCCACATAAGCATGCGGATCGCCACCGTCCCAGCCGCGCCCGTCGATCAACACCTGCGGCGGGTTCTCGTCGGGCAGCGCGATCTGCATCGACTGTGCTGCTTCGCGATAGAGCGCGGTCTGATTGATTCCCTGCGCGATCTCGCGATAGTCGTCGCGGCGCGCCATCATGCCCCAGCGCTCGAACTGCGTGAGAAACCACACGCCTTCCGACGCGCGCGGATAGTTGACGGCGCCGTCGTCGAAGAAGCGCACCGGCGGCACGCCGCAGCCAGGTTCCTGATCGACGAGCCGCGACGCAATCACCGCAGCATCGACGTTCACGAATGCCGGCCGCGCGAGCCATTGCGCGATGTCGCGCCGATGCTCCGTGCTGTCGAGCCAGCGGCACGCCTCCAGCATCGTGCGTACGAGCGCCTGTGCCGTGCGCGGATAGCTGCGCACGAAATCGCGGCGGCACGCGAGCACTTTCTCCGGATGATCCGGCCAGATCGCACCGCTATGGACGACGGTGCGTCCCACGCCGCGTTGCTGTGCAAGCGCATTCCACGGCTCGCCGACACACAGTCCGTCGAGCCGGTTCTCCGCGAGCGCGGCGACCATCTGCGGCGGCGGAATCACGACGTTCTCGACGTCGCGCAACGGATGCACGCCCTGTGCGGCGAGCCAGTAGTCGAGCCACATCGCGTGCGTGCCGGTCGGGAACGTCTGCGCGAAGACGGGTTTGCGCCCGAGCGTCGCGAGCGCGCGCGGCAGCGTGCCGTGCGCGGCGAGGGCGTCGGCGAGCCGGTTCGAGAGCGTGATGGCCTGGCCGTTGCGCGCGAGCACCATCAGCAGCGCCATGTCGGTCTGCGGTCCGCCGAGGCCGAGTTGCACGCCGTAGACGAGTCCGTAGAGCGTGTGCGCGGCGTCGAGTTCGCCGGCCAGCAGCTTGTCGCGCAGCGCGGCCCACGAGGGCTGGCGCGACAGTTCCAGCGTGAGGCCGTGCGCGTGGCCGAATTCGAGCAGCTTGGCGGCGACGATCGGCGCGGCGTCGGAGAGCGGCACGAAGCCGATCCTCAGATGCGGTTTTTCGGGCGGTGTGCCCGCTGACGGGGTATTGGAGAGCGCGTTCGGGTTCATGGGCTTCGCATCATTGCGGCGATCCGGCCGCCTCGATGATCTGGCGGGCGGCCTCGGCGAGCTTCACGCTCTGGTTCATGGCGCGCTTGCGCAGCGCGGCGTAGGCGGCGGGCTCGGTCATGTGCTGGCGTTCCATCAGCAGACGTTTCGCGCGGTCGATGAGCTTGCGTTCGGCGAGTTCGTTCTCGGCCTGCGTGAGACGCTCGCGCAACTGCGTTTCCTGTGCGAACCGCGCGAGCGCGACTTCGAGGATCGGCGCGATGCGCTCGCCCGCGAGCCCTTCGACGAGATACGCCGTCACGCCCGCATGCACGGCCGCGCGAATGAGCTGCTGGTTCGCGTCGTTGCTGAACATCAGCACAGGACGCGGCGCCGTCGCGTTCATCACGGCGAGCTGTTCGAGCGTGTCGCGCGAGGGCGATTCGGTGTCGATGATGATGACGTCGGGTCGCGCGCGCTCGACCACGCGATGCAGATCCTGCGGCGTCGCCGGATCGGGCAGCATGTCGTAGCCGAGCCGCGCGAGCGCTTCGCGCAGATCGCCGATGGGTTTGTCGGTGTCGGTGACGAGCAGTACACGCAGCATGTCGGATGGCGGTTCGGGGTGTCCGGGTTGTTTTGCGTCGGCGTAGTCGGCGTTTCCGGCAGTCATCCGGCGACGGCGGCCGTCTCGCACATGCGCCGCAGTTCGGGCACGCACGATCCGCAAACCGTGCCGCAGCCGAGCGACGCCTTCAGGTCCGGCACCGAAGCGCCGCGCGCAATCGCCGTCTGGATCTGCTTTTCGCTGACCCCCTTACAACTGCAGACGACGCGCTCGCGCGGCGTGCTGGCGGATTCTCCCACGCGGCGTGCCGCGAACGCGCTGAGCCGCGTTCCGTGCCACGGCTCGCCTTCCCGCACGGCGGCGAGGAGCGTGTCGGCGTGCGCGATGTCGCCGGCGAGCACGAGGCCCTGGAGGACGTTTTCGCGCCACAGCGCGCGCTTGTCAAGGCCCCGGCGCGCGTCGCGGTATTCGAGCGTATCGTCGCCGGTCGGCAGATCGAGCGCCGCGTAGAGCCGGTCGAGCCAGCCGGCCGGCGCGGCGGTATCGGCGGCGCGCAGGATCAGCAGATCGTCTTCGATGGCGAGCGCCGCGTAACGGCACGCGCCGAGCAGCGGCTGAACCGCGGTTTGCAGCGCGAGCGGGTCGCCGCGCCGCGCGGCAACCACGCGCCACGGCAGCGCAACGGGTTCGACGCGCACCGCCGCATGCTTCAGCTCCGGCTGACACGAATGCGGATCGACGGCGGGATCGGTGACCTCGTTGATACCGCCGCTCGACATGAACTGCGCGTTCCAGTGCATCGGCGCGAACAGCGTGCCTGAGCGCACGTCGTCGCTCGTCCTCACGGGCAACACGAGTTCGCCGCGCCGGCTGATGACGCGCACGAGGTCGCCGTCGCGCAGACCGCGTCGCGCGGCGTCGCCCGGATGGATGTCGAGCGTCGGCTCGGGCGCGTGCAGAAAGAGCCTGCCGACGCGGCCCGTGCGCGTCATGCCGTGCCACTGGTCGCGCAGCCGGCCGCTCGTGAGGCGCAGCGGGAAGCGCGCGTTGACGGCATCGGCGGGCGGCTGATAGCCCGGCGCATGAAAGCGGGCGCGGCCATCGGCGGTTGCGAAGCGGCCATCGGTGTAGCGGCGCGCCTCGCCCTGTTCGCTGCCCGCGCGAAACGGCCACTGCTGCGGACCGCGTGCGTCGAGCAACGCATAGCTCAGGCCGCCGATGTCGAGATCGCGGCCTTCCGTGAGCCGCCGATGCTCGTCGAAGATGGCTTGCGGCGCATCGAATGCGAACAGCGATGCTTCGCGCTGGCGGTTGAGCCGCCGCTCGATACGCTGCGCGACCTGCACGGCGATCCACCAGTCGGGTTTCGCGGCGCCTTGTGCGTCGACCGCTGCGCGCACGCGCGAGATGCGACGCTCCGAGTTCGTCACCGTGCCGTCCTTCTCGCCCCAGCTCGCGGCGGGCAGCAGCACGTCGGCGTAGGGCACGGTGTCGGTTTGCGCGAACGCTTCCTGCACGACGACGAACTCCGCCTTGTCGAGCGCTTCGCGCACGCGCGCGTTGTCGGGCATCGAATGAGCCGGGTTCGTGCAGACGATCCACACCGCCTTGACCGTGCCCGCGCGCAGCGCGTCGAAAAGCTCGACGGCGGGCAGGCCGGGGCGCGCCGAAAGCGACGGCACGCCCCACAGTCGCGCGAGGTCCTCGCGATCCGCCGCGTTGCCGATCTCGCGATGCGCGGCGAGCATCGTCGCCATGCCGCCCACCTCGCGTCCGCCCATCGCGTTGGGCTGGCCGGTCAGCGAGAACGGGCCCGCGCCGGGCCGGCCGATCTGCCGCGTGGCCAGATGCAGGTTGATGAGCGCGAGGTTCTTGTCGGTGCCGTGGCTCGACTGGTTCAGGCCCATGCTGTAGAGCGAGAGCGCCGCGTCGCTCTCGCCGAACCAGACGGCGGCCTGAATCAGGTCCTCTTCAGCGATGCCGCACAACCCGGCGGCAATGGCGGGCGTGAAAGTCCGCACCGCCGATTTGAGCGTGTCGAACCCGTCGGTGTGCGCGTCGATATACGCGCGATCGACGAGTCCTTCCCAGATCAGGTGATGCAGCATGCCGTTGAAGAGCGCGACGTCGGTGCCCGGTTCGATCGCGAGGTGCAGGTCGGCCATCGCGGCGGTGTCGGTGCGGCGCGGATCGACGACGATCCAGCGGATCGACGGGTCCGCGGCCTTCGCCGCTTCGAGCCGGCGAAACAGCACCGGATGCGCCCACGCCGCATTGCTGCCCGCGAACAGCACCGTACGCGCGTGTTCGAGATCGTCGTAGCAGGTGGGCGGGCCATCGGCGCCGAAAGCCTTCTTGTAGGCCGTCACGGCGCTCGACATGCACAGGCGCGAGTTCGTGTCGATGTTGTTCGTGCCGATCAGCCCTTTCGCGAGCTTGTTGAAAACGTAGTAATCCTCAGTGAGAAGCTGACCCGAGGCATAAAACGCAACGGCGTGGGGGCCGTGCTGCTCGACGATGCGCGCGAAGCGCTCCGCGACCGCATCCAGCGCGACCGGCCACTCGACCGCTTCGCGCGGCGCGTCGCGCTGCACGCGCATCTCGGGCCGCAGCGCGCGGCCCGTGGTGCTGCGCGTGGTCTCGGCCAGCGCCATGCCCTTGCTGCAAAGCTTGCCCTGATTCGCGGGATGATCGGGGTCGCCGCTTACGCCGGTGATGCGGCCGTCTTCGGCTTCGATCAACACGCCGCAGCCGACGCCGCAGTAGCAGCAGGTGGAGCGCGTCACGGTTTTCATGGTCGTCAGTCCAGGCAGAGGAACACGGCGCCGTCCTCGACGCGCACCGGGAAGCGCCGCGCGCAGCCCTCATCGGGCGCGTGCGCCGCGCCGCTTGCGAGGTCGATATTCCACGCGTGCAGCGGGCACGTCACGCTCTCGCCGTGCACGATGCCGAGCGAGAGCGCGCCGCCCTTGTGCGGACATCGGTCGAGCAGGGCGAACACGTTGTCGCGCGCGGTGCGAAATACCGCGACGTTGCCGCTGTCGCGTTCGACTACGCGGCTGCCGAGGGGCGGAATGTCCGAGACCTCGCAAACGCGCGTCCAGACGGGAGTGGCTTTCATATCCATGTGCGTGTCCTCAGGCGATGACCTTGAGCGGAATGTACTGATGGCTTTGCGTGCCGCCGACGCGCGTTTCCCACGGGTCGGGCAGGCCGTCGAGCGAATACAGCAGACGTTCGTAGAGCGCGCGCCGGCTGTCGGCGTCCTCGACGATTTTCTGCTTCACGTAAGCGAGCCCCACGCGCGCGATGTAGTGCACCGTGCGGTCGAGGTAATACGCTTCCTCGCGATAGAGCTGCAGGAACGCGCCGCTGTACTCCTTCACTTCGTCGGCCGTCTTCACCTTGCAGAGGAACTGCGCCACTTCGGTCTTGATGCCGCCGTTGCCGCCCACGTAGAGTTCCCAGCCGCTATCGACGGCAATCACGCCCACGTCCTTGATGCCCGCCTCGGCGCAGTTGCGCGGACAGCCCGAGACGGCGAGCTTGACCTTGTGCGGCGACCACATGTTGGCGAGCATGGTTTCGAGGTCGATGCCCATCTGCGTGCTGTTCTGCGTGCCGAAGCGGCAGAACTCGCTGCCCACGCAGGTCTTTACGGTGCGGATGGATTTGCCGTAAGCGTGACCCGACTTCATGCCGAGATCGCGCCAGATGTCCGGCAGGTCTTCCTGCTTCACGCCGAGCAGATCGATACGCTGACCGCCGGTGACCTTGACCATCGGAATGTGATATTTGTCGGCGACGTCGGCGATGCGGCGCAATTCGGACGGATTCGTCACGCCGCCCTTCATCTGCGGCACGACGGAGAACGTGTTGTCCTTCTGAATGTTCGCATGCAAACGTTCGTTGACGAAACGGCTCTGCGGATCGTCGACGGCTTCGCGCGGCCACGTCGAAAGCAGGTAATAGTTGATCGCGGGACGGCACGTCGCGCAGCCGTTGGGCGTGTGCCATTCGAGGAAATCGTAGACCTCGCGGTGCGTGAGCAGATGATGCTCGCGGATCGCCTTGCGCACCTCGCCGTGATTGTGGATCGTGCAGCCGCAGACGGCCTTCGCCTTCGGCGCCTCCTGGAAGGAAGAGCCGAGCGTGCTCATGATGATCTGCTCGACGAGGCCCGCGCACGAACCGCACGAACTCGCGGCCTTCGTGTGCTTCTTCACGTCGTCGAGCGTGAAGAGCCCCTTTTCGGTGATCGCCTTGACGATCGTGCCTTTGCACACGCCGTTGCAGCCGCAGACCTCGTCGGTGTCCGCCATCGCGGCGGCGCGGCTTTGCCCCTGCACGCCGGCGTCGCCGATGCCCGTTTCGCCGAACACGAGATGCTCGCGCAACTCGCCGAGCTTGCGTTCCTCGCGCAGGAGGCGGAAGTACCACGCGCCATCGGCGGTGTCGCCGTAAAGGCACGCGCCCACGAGCTTGTCGTCCTTGATGACGAGCTTCTTGTACACGCCGCCCGCGGGATCGGAGAGCACGATTTCCTCGGTGCCTTCGCCGCCGAGGAAGTCGCCCGCCGAAAAGAGTTCGATGCCGGTCACCTTGAGCCGCGTCGAGAGCACCGAGCCCTTGTAGCTGCCGATGCCCATCAGCGCGAGGTGATTCGCGCACACTTTCGCCTGCTCGAACAGCGGCGCGACGAGACCGTACGCTACGCCGCGATGGTTCACGCATTCGCCCACGGCGTAGATGCGCGGATCGTAGGTCTGCATCGCGTCGTCGACGACGATGCCGCGCGAGCAATGGAGCCCCGCCGATTCGGCGAGCGCCGTGTTCGGCTTGATGCCCGCGGCCATCACGACGATATCGGCGGGAAGCGATTCGCCGTCGGCGAAGCGCACGCCCGTCACTTCGCCCGCGTCGTTGCCGGTGATTTCCGCCGTCGCCTTGTTGAGCAGAAAACGCAGACCGCGCGTTTCGAGCGAACGTTGCAGCAGCTTGCCCGCGGTGGCGTCGAGCTGCCGTTCGAGCAGCGTGCCGGCGAGATGCACGACGCTCACGTCCATGCCGCGCAGCTTGAGGCCGTTGGCCGCTTCGAGCCCGAGCAGGCCGCCGCCGATCACCACCGCGTGCCGCTGGACGGCCGCGGCGTCGATCATCGTCTGCGTGTCGTGGATGTCGCGATACGCGACGACGCCTTTGAGCGTATTGCCCGGCACGGGCGGAATGAACGGCGTCGAACCGGTGGCGATGAGCAGGCGGTCATAGGGCGCCTCGGTCCCGTCCCCGGCCACGACGAGGCGCCGCCTCCGGTCGATGCGCTCGACGCGCTTGCCCAGATGCAGGCGAATGCCGTTTTCCGCGTACCAGTCGAGCGGATTGAGCACGATGTCGTCGAAGTTCTGTTCGCCCGCGAGGACCGGCGAGAGCAGGATGCGGTTGTAGTTCGGATGCGGCTCCGCGCCGAACACGGTGATGTCGTAGTGGCCTCGCGCGATCGCGAGCAGCTCTTCGAGCGTGCGGATGCCGGCCATGCCGTTGCCGATGACGACGAGCTTCGGTTGCGTATTCATGGGGTGTTCCTCGTGGTGCGTTCTGTGTGGTGCGTTCTGTGTGATGCGTTCTTCACGGGGCGTTCAGACGCGTGCGGCGGCGATCGACCACGCATTGCGCCAGCGGTGCTTCACGTTGCTCATGCCGGCCCAGCCGAGCGCGGTGAGCAGTGCGAACAGTGCGAGGCCCCATGCGTAGCTGCCGGTGGCTTGCTTGATCGCGCCGAGGCTCGCCGCGAGCGCGAAGCCGCCGACGCCGCCCGCCATGCCGACGAGTCCGGTCATCACGCCGATGTCTTTACCGAAGCGCTGCGGCACGAGCTGGAACACGGCGCCGTTGCCTGCGCCGAGGCACAGCATCGCGGCGATGAAGAGCAGCACGGTGACGATGGGGCCGCCCGGATGAAACGCGGCCGTGCCGATGAGCACGGTTACGGCGGCGAACACGTTGAGCAGCGAGCGCGTGCCGCCGATGCGATCGGCGAGCAGGCCGCCGACCGGACGCATCGCCGAGCCGGCGAACACGCACGCGGCCGTGGCCCAGCCCGCGAGCTTCGCGTCGAACGCGAACTGATCGTGGAAGAAGCCGGGCAGGGCGCTGGCGAAGCCCGAAAAGCCGCCGAACGTGAGCGAATAGAAGAACATGAACCACCACGTATCGCCGCCGCGCAGCATGCGTGCGTAGTCGGAGAGTTGCTTGCGCTTGACGACGCCGGGCGCGTCAAGCGCGCAGACCATGTAGATGACGAGCGTCGCGACTAGCGGAATGCACGCGATGCCGAACACGTTCTGCCAGCCGAAGGCGACAGCGAGCGCGGGCGCGAACAGGGCGGCGAGCACGGTGCCCGAATTGCCCGCGCCTGCGATACCCATCGCGGTGCCCTGATGCTGCGGCGGATACCAGCGCGACGCGAGCGGCAGCGCGACGGCGAACGAGGCGCCCGCCACGCCGAGCGTGAGGCCGAAGAACAGCGCTTGCGGCAGCGAATGCAGGCCGACCCGCCACGCGACGACGAGGCTCGCGATCACGCAGACCTGGCCGAGCAAACCCGCGCGCTTCGCGCCGATGCGATCGGCGAGCATGCCCATGAACACGCGCAGGATCGCGCCCGCGAGAATCGGCGTGGCGACCATGAAGCTGCGCTGCTGCGTCGTGAGCGCGAGCGTCTGCGCGATCTGGATCTGCAGCGGTCCCAGCAGATACCAGACCATGAAGCTCAGGTCGAAATAAAGGAAGGCAGAAAACAGCGTCGGGGTGTGGCCGTTGCGCCAGAAGCTGCGGTCCATGTCGGCTCCGTCGTTGTGCCGCGCCGGTAGAAGGAACCGGATGCGACGAACGTCGAACGCCATTGCCCGACAGGGTTCGGCAGCCGCTCGTCAGTCACGGGTTCGTGCGACATGGGCTGCCGTGATGCTGAGCGGCGCGCATCGTTCGCGCTTGCCGCTCACAGGCTCCCGCGTCATTGCGGGAGGCGAGAGTCTTTTCGCAAGCACTGTGCCAGCTTGCAGCAAGCGCGCAAAGCCTTGCTGGATGGGGTTTCGCGGGAAAGGGGGGAGATTCGGCTGGTGCACCGCAGCAGTGCGGCGCGCCCGGCGCCGCACTCAACTGGCGCAGCGGCCGCACGCGAAAGCGGCGGCCGGCGCGCGCGGAGGGTCACAACTGGTTAGGAATCCAGCGACGATTCCCGACGTCGTATTCCCAATGATCGAAGAGCTGCGAGCCCTTCGTGCGCGGCTCTTGCGGACGCGGCACTTCGTAATAGCGTCCGATGACGAGGGTCTTCGTCACATCGAGGCGCAGGAAGCCGTGGTGATCGTCGGAGTAGGTTTCGAGCGTGACCGTCTCGCCGTCGCCGGCATCGAAGCTCACGGGCGCGACCATCTTCTCGCCGTTCACCTTCATGATGGAATGCAGGTTGTGATAGCCGCCCGCGCCCGTGACGAGATGCGGCACGAGTCCGCGGTCCGGGTGCACGCTCGATATGCGCTGATAGTTGTGGACGTGGCCCGTGAAGATCATGTCGGGAAAACGGCCCGCTGCTTTTCCCGCGTCGTCGAGCACCTTGCGCATGCGCGAGCTGCCCGAGTGATAGTCGTCGGCGGAATAGAGCGGATGGTGGAGCGCCACGAAAAGCGGCAGACCGGCGGGCAGCGTGCGCAGTTCCTCGACGAGCCAGCCGGTCTGCGGCGCTTCGATGTCGCCGCCCTCGGGCACGTTGCTGTAGAGCCCGACGATCGAGCACAACGGTGTGAGCAGCGTCCAGTAGCAGTTGGGCTGAATCATCGCCGTGCGAAACGAGCCCTGCGCTTTGGGCGTTTTCGTGCCGGGCTTGCTCGCGCAGAAGTTGCGCATGAAGCCGTCGAGCGTCGGGTCGTCCGGCAGATTCTCGCCGTCATGATTGCCGGGCACGGCGAACACGGGACGATGGTAATGCTCGTACGGCTCGTAGAACTGCGCGAAATACTGGCTGACCTGGCCGTTGAAATAGACGCAATCGCCGGTGATGTAGAGGAAGTCCGGCAATGAGCCGTCGGTGGCGGCCTTCGCGAGATCGGCTTCCATGCCCGCGGCCACCAGTTCCTGCGGCACCGCATAGCTGATGCCGCCCATGTCGCCGTTCAGATGAAACACGAGACGCTCGCGCTTCACGATCGCGTTGTAATCGGCCGCGCTCAGGATGTCCTTGAGGTCGAGCCGGAACGGGCTCGCGCCCGTGGGCGGCGGCAAGTTGCGAAAGTGCGTGTCGCGGGGCGGATCGCGGTGAATGGCGTAGCCCTCGCGCGACGGCCTGATGCGGCCGAACGTGTGTCCGTGCGAACCTTTGGAGACGCTCATGACAGTCTGCTCCTTGTGTGACACAGGGGGGACTCGGGAGCGGGCCAGGCCGGGCGGTCGCGGCAGGCTGACTGCGTGGCGGCCTTGTGCCCGCGTCTCCATGAGGATTCTCGGAGCGTCGGGCTAAGGTTTTGTGTCACCGGGGGAGATGGGTGAATCCGCTACCCAGATTCGTTGCGCAATTTCGCAACTAACGGTCCAACCCAGCCGCGCCCGGCGAGCGGGCAGCGTGTGCGCGTTTGCAGAAGCCTGGCCAGAACAAAAGCGCTCTCAAGGGCCACAGCGGCCGGAAAGCGCGCGGGCGACTACACCCGCACGCCCGCTCACCCCGCTTTGCGCACGGGCGGAAACCTGCGCCTGGTGTTGCTGATGCGGATGCGCCGGAACCGTTCCTTCTTGTGCTCTTCCTCGAAGTGGGTCAGCGAGAGCTTGACCAGATCGCTGCGCGAGACGATGCCGATGAGGCGCATCGTCTTGCGGTCGGTGACCACGGGGAGTCGTTCGAGACCGTGGATCGCGAGCCGTGTCGCGACGTGGCGGCACGTTTCTTCGGGCACCGCGACGTCGGGCACGCGCGCCGCGAGCAGCGCGCCGAGCGTCTTGTCGGCGCCATCGGCGCGCAGCGCTTCGAGCGCCGCACGATCGACGACGCCGAGCACTGCACCGTCGCGCACGACGGGCCAGGCGCGGTGCATCTGCGTCGTGCCGAAGCGCGTCGCGAGGGCGTCGCGAACGGTGGTTTCCGCGTCGATCGTGTGGACGTCGTGCGTCATCACTTCGTCCGCGTAGTGGCGTTCGAGCGGATCGACGCCGTACTCGCGGTAGATGTGATAGCCACGGCGCGCGATCTTCTCGGTCAGGATCGAGCGCTTCATGACGACGGCGGCAAAGCCGTGTGCGATCAGCGTAGCCGCGAGCAGTGGCAGCAGGGCGCCGCTGTCGTGCGTGAGACCGAGTGCGAAGACGATGGCCGTGAGCGGAGCGCCGAGCGTCGCCCCGAGCGTCGCCGCCATGCAGACGAGCGGCCACAGCGCGGGGTCGGCACCCGGCAGCACGTGGCTGAGCACGGCGCCGAGTCCTGCGCCGAGCATCAGGAGCGGTGCGAGCACGCCGCCCGACGTGCCCGAGCCGAGCGCGACGACCCAGATGACCGCCTTCACGACGAGGATGCCGATCGCGACCTGCCAGATGATGTTCTGATGCAGCAGATCGCCGATGACGTCATAGCCCACGCCGAGCGCGCGCGGCTCGAGGAATCCGCCGATGCCCACGACGAGGCCGCCGAGCGCGGGCCACCAGCTCCAGTGAAGCGGCAGGCGTCCGAACAGATCCTCGACCTTGTAGAGCGCGGCCGACAACCCCGACGCGAGCGCGCCGGACAACAGTCCCGCGATCAGGCACGAGCCGAGCGCGAGCGCATGGGGCGGCGTGGTCTGGAGTGCGAACAGCGGCTGGACGCCGAAGAACGCGGCGCGCGCGAATCCCGCGACGGCGCACGCGAGCGCGACGGGCAGGAAGCTGCGGGGCCGCCATTCGAACAGCAGCAGTTCGACGGCGAGCAGCACGGCGGCGACGGGCGTGCCGAACACGGCGGTCATGCCGGCGGTTGCGCCCGCGACGAGCAGCGTTTTGCGTTCGGCGGAAGTGAGCCGCACGCATTGCGCGAGCAGCGAGCCGAGCGCGCCGCCCGTCATGATGATCGGACCTTCGGCGCCGAACGGGCCGCCGCTGCCGATCGCGATGCCCGACGAAAGTGGCTTGAGAATGGCGACTTTCGGCGACATGCGGCTCTTGCCGAACAGGATCGCTTCGATGGCTTCGGGGATGCCGTGGCCGCGAATGCGCTCGGAACCGAAGCGCGCGATCAGGCCGACGAGCAGCCCGCCGAGCGCCGGAATCAGGATCACCCAGGGGCCGAGCGTGTTGAGCGCGGGCGAGCGGTCGACGAATGAAAAGCGGCCGAAGAAGAACAGGTTCGTGAACCAGTGGATCAGGCTCAACAGCACGAACGCGGCGAATGTCGCCGCGAGGCCGATGACTGCCGCAAGCGCGGCGACGCCGGGCAGGCGATGATTGGCGGAAAAGTCGCGCTTGTGGGAATCGGCGTGCATGATGGTCAAAGATCGATTTGCGGAACCGTGAATGTGCTGTCGAGCGAAAGCAGCTCGGCGCGGTGCAGCTCGGCGAGTCGCGCGAGCAGTTTTTCGCCGTCGGCGAGAAGATGGACTTCGACCTGGCGGCGGTCGCGCTCGCTTGCGCGGCGCTCGACGAGGCTGTTCGCCTCGCAGCGCGAGACGAGCGCCACGACGCCGTGATGCTGCGCCTGCAACCGCTCGGCCAGCTCGCCGATGGTGGCCCACGCGCGCTCCGGATAGCCCTTGACGTGCAGCAGCAGCAGATACTGCAGCGGCGTGATGCCTTCGGCCTGAGCCGCGCGCTCGGAGAAGCGCTCGAAGCGGCGCATCTGGTAACGGAATTCGGACAGTTGCTCGTAATCGCGCTTGCTGAGCGCGCGCACGCCCTTTTTCGTTGGACTCATCGGTCGATCCAGCAGGATGAAGGAACCTATTAATATATCACAACATGATACAATTTCGCGTGTCAGGGGCACGGTTTCGCCATGCCTGTGCGCAGATCAAGCGGCGGCTTTCATGCCGGGCTGCGATTGCCGGTACAAACCCGAAATCAGGTCGGCCTGCGTGACGATGCCCGCGAGACGCTTTTGCGCGTCGACGACCGGAACGTGATGGTGGCCGCGGCCCGCGTAGATCGCGAGCAGATCCGCGATCGGCGTCGTGGTGGCGACCGTGCGGACGTGCGCGCTCATCAGCGTATGCATGGCCTCGCCGGTCCCGGCGCGCGGCGCGAACCAGCGCGCGGCGCGGGTGGCCAGCAGACGGCCCGGATGCGTGTTGCGGCCGTTGTCCGCGAGGTCGGCGCGCGTGACGATGCCCTTCACGCGACGCTTCGCATCGACGACGGGCAGCGCCTTGATGTCGTGGCGACGCAGCAGGCGGCGTGCTTCGCGCACGGTGGTATCGGGCGCGATGCTGATGACGTCGTGCGTCATCACGTCGGAGCAGGTCAGCTCGCCGAACGTGCGCGCAAAGGCGCGGATTTCGGCTTCGCGCAGGACGTCTTCGAGGTCGGAGGGATCGACGTCGAGCATTTCGTTTCGCGCGCGAAGTACCGCGTCGAGGTCGGCGCGCGAAAAGCCGCGCTGGGCGGGCGCGTTGCGCTCCGCCGGTTTGGTGGCCACGTGCGGGTAGCGGTGCCCCGTCGCGGCGTGATAGACGAGCGCCGCGCCGAGCAGGAACGCTGACTGGAGCACGACGGGCTCGAACACGAATTCGTAGCCGAGCGCACGCACCGCCGGTCCGCCGAGCACGGCCATGAGGGCGACTGCGCCCGAGGGCGGGTGAACGCAGCGAAACGCGAACATCGCGGCGATCGAGAACGCGACGGCGACGGCGGCGGCGGCGACGGGATCGTGGATCAGCATCGCGCAGGTCACGCCGACCGCCGACGAAACGAGGTTGCCGCCGATGATCGACCACGGCTGCGCAAGCGGGCTCGCGGGCACGGCGAACAGGAGGACCGCCGAGGCACCCATCGGCGCGATCAGGAACGGTACGACCGAGATCGAGCCGGGCAGCCAGTGCGCGAGGATGCCCGTGAGGGCGATGCCGAACAGTGCGCCGACGCACGAGCGCATGCGCTCCCGTCTACTGATGGAGATGCGGACAGGAGCGAATGCGGCGAGCGAGCGGGAAAGATTCGTCTGTGACACGATCGAAAGGTATCTGGAGGGAGCAGGCGGTAGTACGGTAACCTGTGGTGCGGTAATTAGTAGCAGGGGGAAAACGCGAGTCGCGACATTATATCGCAATGTGATATATCCAGCCGCCGTTCCGGCCGAAGGGGCACCGAAAGGGCGGAAGGCGCCGCGGGCCGGGCGAGCCGGTCAAGAAGCCGCGAGAATTGCCGATATCACAGAGGTAGCGCACACGGACGCGTAGACGTCCTGTACCCGGTTCGGCAGTCCAGACTTGAACGCATGAACGAAGAAACGCGCAAATGCGCGATGGCACCAGACAGCCATTACGTCAGGAGAAAGCGTGGAGACGAGCTATTCCGGGAAGTCGGGGGACCTGGACGGGGCGCAGGCGGGCTCCGCCGGTCAGCGAGCCGGTCCGGCGGACGAGGCGTTCGCCTTCGAGCGCGGCGTGCTGAAACTCATCACGCGCAGCATGCCGCTGCCCGAACTGCTGGCGGAGTTGTGCCGCCGCGCCGAGCAACTGCTGGGCGACGGCGCGACCTGCTCGATCCTGCTGCTCGACGCGGACGGGCAGCATATCCGTGTCGGCGGCGCGCCATCGCTGCCGGACCACTATCGCCACGAACTCGACGGGTTGCCCCTCGGTCCGCAAAGCGGCCCGTCGGCCTTGGCGATCTACGAGAACAGGACGGTGGTCGTCGAGGACCTGCTCGCCGATCCCGCGTGGGCCGACTACGCGCAGGCCGCCGTCAAGAGCGGCGTGCGCGCGTGCTGGACGATGCCGCTCGAAAGCGATGCGGGCGGCGTGATGGGCGCGCTCGCCGCGTATCAGGGCACGCCGTGGCGGCCTAATGCGGCGGCCGAGGGGCTGCTGCGCGAAATCGGCCGGAGCGTCGCCGCGCTGCTCGATCAGGAAAGCATCGCGCAGCGCCTGGCCGAGAGCGAAGAGCATCACCGGCTCGTGGTCGATCATTTGCATGAGGGCATCGTCGTGCAGGCGCGCGACAACACGGTGCTCGCGTGCAACCACAGCGCACGGCGCATCCTGCGCCTGCCCGACGACGTGATCGGCCGCAGCATCCTCAGCGTGATTCCGCGCGTGCTCGGCGAAGATTCGCTGCCCTTGCGCACGGCGCGGCGGCCTTCCTTGCTTGCGCTGCGCACGGGCAAGCCGTCCATCGGGCATACGGTGGGGCTCGAACTCGTGAACGGCGAGACCGTCTGGGTGAACGAGAACGTGCTGCCGGTCTTCCGGCCCGGCGAATCCGAGGCGACCTCGGTCATCGTGTCGTTCACGGACATCGGCGCGGTGCGCGAGGCGCAGCAGCAACTCCAGTATCTGGCGACACGCGACCCGCTGACCGGTCTCTACAATCGCGCGTACCTCGCCGACCGCATGGGCGAACTGCTCGACAGCGACAACGGCGCGGCGCGTCCCGCGCTGCTGTTCGTCGATCTGGACGGCTTCAAGAAAGTGAACGACACGGGCGGCCACGAGGCCGGCGACCTGCTTTTGCGCGTCGTCGCGCAGCGGCTTCGGCGCTGCGTGCGCGAGGCCGACACGCTCGCGCGCGTGGGCGGCGACGAGTTCGTGATCGCCGTGCGTCACCATGACGGCAGCACCGAACTGATGGCGCTGGCGCAGCAGGTGCTCGACGCCATCGCCGAACCGTTCGAGGTGGCGGGTAACGAGTACTACCTTGGGGCATCGATCGGCATCAGCCTCTTTCCCAACGATGGCGTCGATGCCGCCGCGCTCATGCGCAACGCCGATTCGGCGATGTACGCGGCCAAGCAGCGCGGCACCAACCAGTTCCAGTTCTTCACGGCCGATCTGCGGCAGCGTCTGCAGCGCCGCTTCCTCGTCGAGCAGATGCTGCGGCGCGCGCTTGCCTCGGGGGAACTGCGGCTCGTGTACCAGCCGCTCGTCGACGGCCAGACGGGCCGCATGGTCGGCGCCGAAGCGCTGCTGCGCTGGGACAGCGCCGAACTGGGCCAGGTCACGCCCGCCGAATTCATCCCGGTCGCCGAGGACACGGGCATGATCAATTCCATCGGCTATTGGGTGCTTGAGCACGCCTGCCGCCAGGCCGCGCAATGGCGCAGCCTGATGGCGCCGGACTTCGTCATGGCCGTGAACCTGTCGCCGCGTCAGTTCACCGATGGGCTCGTCGAGCAGGTCGAACGCTGCCTTGCGCAGACCGGGCTCGACCCATCCGGCCTCGAGCTCGAAATCACCGAAGGAGTCCTGATGAACGACAGTCAGCCCGTTCTGCCGATGCTGCGCGCGATCAGCGACCTCGGCGTGCGGATCTCGGTGGACGATTTCGGCACGGGGTATTCGTCGCTCGCTTATCTGAAGCGTTTTCCGCTTCATCAACTCAAGGTCGATCGCTCGTTCGTCATGGGCCTGCCCGACAACCGCGATTCGGCGGCGATCACGCAGGCCGTCGTCGCGATGGCGCATTCGCTCGGCATGCACGTGACGGCCGAAGGCGTGGAAACGCCCGAACAGTATTCGTTTCTCAGGTCGCTCGGCTGCGAGCGCTTACAGGGCTATCTGTTCGGACGGCCGGTCGCCGCTCCGGTCTACGCGAACATGCTGCTCGGCAAGTAAGGAGGCGCGTGACCGGCGCACGCTTCAGGTGCTGATGGCGCGGCGTTGAAATCCCGCTCAGGTGTGCGGCTGCGCCTGATGATTCGCCTCGGCGGTGCGGTTCGATGTCTGCGCCGGTTTGCCGTGCTGCGGCTGGTGCGGCTGATTCGCCTGCGGTGCCGGGCGTCCCTGGCGTGCCAGAGGCGGTTGGTGCTGTTGATGCGCCTCGCGCTGCTGCGGAAAGTGCGCAGGGCGTGCGGGCGGGGCGTGCCGTGCGGGCGGCGCCATGTGGGCCTTCTGCATCGGCAGGTGGCCTTCGTGGTGCGCCATCACGACCCGCAGATTCGCGCGGCGGTGCATGACATTGGCGCGCTGATCGCCATGGCCGTAGAAGTGGCGATGGCGTCGTCCGTCCGGGCCGACGAACCAGATATACGTGCTGCCGCCCGCGTACACGATGTCGCTGTCGAGCGCGACCGAAATATACGCGTCGTGCGGCTCGGGCACATAGACAGGCTCCGCAACGACGACCGTCTGCGGCGGCGGTGCGGCGACCACTGCGTTGGCGCGGACCGGGCCGGCGGCGACGCGGGTATTGGACATGCAGCCGCTCAGCAGCAGCGTCGTGGCCAGGGCACTGAGGGCGAGCGTTTTACCGTTCAAACAAGACTCCGTCACGATGGTGGATAGCTCAGTCTGTTAACGGCACGATCGATCGGCTGCTTGAGAAAGCGCGTTCGCGCGAAGGGCTGGCGCGTGCGCGCGCGACACCGGGTCGCCGGGAATTGCCGCCTCGTGGCGCGGCAGGTTGTAGCTTTTACAGATCCCGCGGGACGCGGCGACGTACTGCCCGCGCTCCCGGGTGTGGTACGGGCCTTGCTTTTCTTTGATGCGCCTTTGCATGCCGACGGCAGCGAGCCTGCCTCGTCCGTCCGAACTTATAGACTGAGGGGTATGCGGGGCGCTCAAGCGGCATCCGCCGTCGAATGCGAGCGCGCCATCCGATTCCCTTTAGAGACCACAATGAAAAGGCTGATTCTGTTTATCGCGCTGCTCGCGGGGCTCGCGCCCGGCGTGAGCGCATTGGCCGACACGGCCGTCGATCAGTCGGACCCGCAGGCGCTCATCAAGACCGCAACGCAACAGGTGCTCGACGAAGTGCGTGCGAAGTCGATCGCGGCCGACGACATCGCGCGCATTCGCGGTATCGTCGAGCGCGACATCCTGCCGTACGTCGACTTCAGGCGCACCACGCAGCTTGCGATGGGCCGTTACTGGCGCACGGCCACGCCGGACCAGCAACAGCGCATCATGGCGCAGTTCCAGTCACTGCTGATTCACCTGTATTCCGGCGCGCTCGCCCAACTGAAGCCGGACCAGCAGATCGAGTATCTGCCGATGCGCGCGTCGCCCGGCGACACCGACGCCGTCGTCCGCACGCTCGCGCAGACGAGCAGCAACCCTGTCGAGATCGACTATCGTCTGTATAAAACGCCGCAGGGCTGGCGTCTCTACGATCTGAACGTGCTGGGCGCGTGGCTCATCCAGACGTACCGGCAGCAGTTCAACGAGAAGATCCAGGAGGGCGGCATCGACGGCCTGATCCAGTTCCTCACCGCGCGCAACCAGGAGATCATCTCGGGCAAATCGTGAGGCAGGCAAGGCGCATTTCGCGTTCGTCATGCCCCCACGCCCGATCGACTCATGAAAGTCCCTCGCTACGACATGAACTTTCCGGTGCCGCCGCAGGGCCGGCACAACCGCGTCTTTCCGCCCAGCCCGCCGACGATGCATGTCCTCGCCTCGGTGATCATCGGCGTGGCCGTGGTGTGCGGGCTTTATTTCGGCCGTGCGGTGCTGATTCCGATCACGCTCTCGGTGCTGCTGAGCTTCCTGCTCGCGCCGCTCGTGAACACGCTGCGCCGCCTGCATCTGGGCCAGTTCCTGTCGATCTTTCTTGCGGTGCTTGCGACGGTGTTCGCGCTGGCGGGTATCGGTGCGCTGATCGGGGCGCAGATCGTGCAGCTCGCCGCCGATCTGCCGCAATACCAGGAGGCGATCGAGCAGAAGGTGGAGACGGTGCAGGAAAAGACCGTGGGCCGCGCCGATCTGCTGATGAGCCGCGCGGCCACCGCGCTCCAGCGCGTGACACCTACGCCGCCGCCCGCGCCGCCGCAGCCGCGCGGACGCGCGGCGCGCAACGCGCCCGCCGTGCCGACGCCGGTCGAGGTCCACACGCCCGCGCCCACGCCGCTGCAACTCGTGCAAAAGGCGTTCGCGCCGGTGATCGCGCCGCTCGAAACGGGCTTCATCGTGCTCGTGGTCACGATCTTCATCCTGCTGCAGCGCGAGGATCTGCGCGACCGCCTCATCAGCGTATTCGGCTCCGATGATCTGCACCGCACGACCACGGCGATCAACGACGCGTCCGAGCGGCTCTCGCGCTACTTCGTCGCGCAACTGGGCGTGAACGTCTCGGTGGGGGCGATCATTTCGATCGGGCTCGCGGGCATCGGCGTGCCGGGCGCGCTGTTGTTCGGCGCGGTGGCCGCGTTGCTGCGCTTCGTGCCGTATATCGGCATCTGGATCGCGGCCGTGCTTGCGACCGTGCTCGCCGCCGCCATCCAGCCGCAATGGACGATGGCGGTCTCGACGCTGATCCTGTTTATCGTCGTCGATGTGGTGGCCGGGCAGTTCGCGGAGCCGATGGTTTATGGACGCCGCTCGGGCCTCTCGCCGCTCGCGGTCGTCGTCGCGGCGATCTTCTGGACCTGGCTCTGGGGGCCGGTCGGGCTCGTGCTCTCGACGCCGCTCACGCTTTGCATCGTCACGCTCGGACGCTACGTGGACCGGCTCAATTTCCTGACCATTCTGCTCGGCGACCAGCCCGCGCTCACGCCTGCGCAGATGTGCTATCAGCGGCTGCTCGCCGACGATCCGCACGAGGCGCTGCTGCAGGCGGACCGGTTGCTCGCGGGCATGCCGCTCATCGACTACTACGAACAGGTGGTGCTCGAAGGTCTGCGCTTCGCGCGCAACGATGCGCTGCGCGGCGTGCTGCCCGCCGCCCACGTCGCGCGCATCAACCAGGCGCTGCTCGATATCGTGGAGGACCTGGAAGGCGTCGACGATTCGCGGCATGCCGGCGCTGACGAAAGCAGCGGTGAAGGCGCAGCGCAGGCGACCGCGCCGGCGGCGGGCGGGACCGCCGGCCCGGAAGCCGTGTTGTGCGTGCCGGGGCGTGGCGCGTTCGATGAGGTCGTCGCGGCGATCGTGGCGCAACTGCTCGGGCGGCGCGGCGTCGTTTGCGAAACGACGAGCTATGAGCAGGTGCGCAGCACGCGCGCCGCGATGGTGGACGCGCACGGCACGCGTGTGATCTGTGTGGTGTCGCTCGATGCGCCCGAATCGCCGCCGTACTTGCGCAATCTCGTGCGACGGCTGCGTGAGCGGACGGCGCAGGCGGCGATCGTCGTGGGCGTAAGCGCGCCGCAGCGCGACGATGGCCCGCTCGCTGTCGACGATTCGAACATGCGGATTGCCGCAACGTTGAAGGACATGATCGAGGCGTGCGCGGGCGTGCGCGTCGAGTGAGCGAGGCGGGCGGCGGCGCCTTCTGTGGTTCTGTCCCGATTGTGACAGTCACGATGACGTCACATTGATCGTTCATCATGCGTGGTTCTGTGCCCAGATCGAGGCATTATGGTTACTGGGAGACGATGTGTTACTGAGCCCGCATGAAATCGCCACGCTGATGCTGGTCCGCCATTCGCCGGACCAGATCGACATGACCCGTACTGAACTCAATACGCTGCTCGAACGGCGGCTGGTCGCGCTCGACCCGCGCGATGGCGGACGCCGGCGGTTCTCGTTGACGAAGACGGGCCGTCAACTGCTCGATGCGATCAGGCATTTCGACCCGGCTTCGCCGCGTGCGCGCGATGCCAACGGTTTTGGACGTGCCACTGCGGGTTTCCCGGCACTCGCTTAATCGTATTTTCAGCCGGACCCGAATTTTCCCGCCGGTTATTCCGCGCGCAATCGTTTGAAAATGCGAATCGTCACGTCGCTTGTCATTCAACGCGACGATACTTTTGCCGCTTCAAATTAATTCGGATATCGAATTATATGGCGGTCGTGACGATGACATTTACCCGCTCAGCATAACGGCCTCGCGTTAATTGAAGGTAATTGAAATTACCGAACGACCGTGCAGGGTCGCGATGTATGTATTCGCCGAAGTCAGCGACTGCAAATAAGCACACCATTAGCCACGCAACTTCTGTGCTGAGTCAAAAGGGCGCATGAGGTTATGCATAGCAAATATGCCGCTCGATTGCGAAGGCACCCGATCTTCGCGTACGCGAAATAAATCGCTCTACATCATGAGTATTTTTAAGAATCTGTGTAGACGAGTTCGGTGTCTCCGTGTTTTACTCATTGTTCAACGACGACGCACGATGCGTTATGTTTATGTATGACGAGTAAAGCTGCCGTACCACTGTCACCGTCACCGGGATACGATCGTTAGCGTCGCTCCCGGTGGGAGCAGATGGCCGAACGGCCTCGCTTCCATGTGGGGCGCCATTTTATCCGGAGTCCGAATTTTGGTTTGTATCACCGAATATCGCACCGAACCCAGCAATTCGGGCCTGCGCATCGCCGGAAATTTCGCCCGGTACGCCCGTTGTCAACGGCAACATCGACCCGATGCGCAGCCTTCAATTCATTTAATCAGATATTACGTACGAGACTTCGGACGCGGCTTTCCATGCGCGCGTCGCGCATGCTTTCGTGCGTCCAGCGTTTTCGCCCACAACGTGAGCGCGTGTCTGCGCTCGCTGTCCCCAGCGAGGTCCTGGCCGACCTTGAACGCATAAGGCTCGCCGCTGGTTTGAGCGTAGGGCGGCGTGTCGCTACGGCGCGGCACACCGCGACGTTCCCGACAGGCGGCGAGCATCGGATGGAGACTGCGGTCAGCAGCATGCTGACTTAAGCGGCCGTCAGATTGCGCGTCCGTTTTTGCTGATCCGCCGCAGATTCGCATTGCAAATACGGGTTAATCCCCATCGTGTGACATGTGGGCGGTGGTCAAACTGATTCCACCCTCCACAGCTTTTGTTGACTGGCTTATACACTTAAATGAAAGGAGGACGTATGGCGAAGCGTATTGCCTATGTAACCGGCGGAATGGGCGGCATTGGAACCGCAATCTGCCAACGGCTGCACAAGGATGGCTACACAGTCGTCGCCGGTTGCGGACCGAATTCGCAGCGCCGCGTGAAATGGCTCGAAGACCAGAAGGCGGCCGGTTATGATTTCGTCGCATCGGAAGGCAATGTAGCGGACTGGGAGTCGACGATCGCGGCCTTCGCGAAGGTGAAGAAGGACGTCGGCGAAATCGACGTGCTCGTCAACAATGCGGGCATCACGCGCGACGTCGTGTTCCGCAAGATGACGCACGAAGACTGGATCGCCGTCATCGACACCAATCTCACGAGTCTTTTCAACGTTACGAAGCAGGTGATCGACGGCATGGTCGAGCGCGGCTGGGGGCGCATTATCAACATCTCGTCGGTGAATGGGCAGAAAGGCCAGTTCGGCCAGACCAACTATTCGACCGCGAAGGCCGGCATTCACGGTTTCACGATGGCGCTCGCACAGGAAGTGGCCACGAAGGGCGTGACCGTCAACACGGTTTCGCCGGGCTATATCGGCACCGACATGGTGCGCGCGGTGAAGCCCGAAGCGCTGGAGAAGATCGTCGCGAGCATTCCCGTGCGCCGCCTCGGCGAACCGCACGAAATCGCGTCGATCTGCGCATGGCTCGCGTCCGAGGAGTCCGGCTTCTCGACCGGCGCCGACTTCTCGTTGAACGGCGGCTTGCACATGAGTTAAGCGGACGTTCTGTCCGGCCTTAAGCCGGTCGTTAAGTCTGAGTCATGCGGGAGTGGGCGCAAGCCTGCTCCCGCATTTTCATTCTGCGGGCCGGGTTGCGGTTCGGCGGGGACAAAACGACAGGTGCAAAACGGCGGGGCAAAGAAAAGCGCCGGAAACCGCGCTCCCGGCGCTCAAGGTTGGCTCTGCGTGAGGTCCCGACTGCTGTGACATGGGACATATGGTCCGCGGCGCGGGAGACATCGCATTGGGCCCGTCGCCTCGTGCCATGAGTGCTTTAACGGCGGCATCGGCGCGAAGTTGAGGGCGGAGAATCACCGGTTTTCCAAAGGGCGCGGAAGGGGCATGTCGCGATACGCGCCAACGGCGGATATGGCGGCTTGCTTCGGCTCGCAATGCGCGATGGCGCTTTCGCCGTCTTTCGCCCGGCCCCCGATTCCGCAGACAAATTCAGGCGCGCAACGCGCCATCGTTGGCCCAGCGCACGATCGCCGTTTTCACGTCTGCACGCAGGCTGTTGCGTATTGCATGTTGGCGGGCGCACGGACGACTTGCTGACGACCGTCGTATTTTTGGGGACACAAGCTGGTTCTAATGGCTTCTATGGGTCGGCGCACTACGTCACGTGCCTGACGAATCACGCGGCCCGTACAAGGCTTCACGCTTGAAATAAGGGGAACCGAAATGTCGACGCTTTGCAAACAACGGGGTGTTTGCTCGACAGGTCTCAAGAGCCGAGTGAATGTGAAAAAACAAAAAGGCGCCGCGGCAGTTGAGTTTGCGCTCGTGTTGCCGCTATTGTTGTTGATTATCTTCGGAACGGTGGAACTGGGCATTGCTCTGTACGACAAGGCCGTGATTACCAATGCCAGTCGCGAGGGCGCGCGTTATGGGATTGTGTTGAAGAATCCGAAACCGACCGTGGATGACATCACCAACACGGTAACGAATTACACATCGAATTACCTGCTGACGTTCGGTACGCAAGCACCGCCGGCAGTCGACGTGGTGCAGAGCCCGACGGGCACGTTTGGCACTCCGCTTTCAGTGACGGTCTCATATACCTATACGGGCCTCGGGCTCGGCCGGATGTTGTCCGCATTGACGGGTCCGATCACGTTGTCTGCGACCACCGTCATGAACAACGAGTAAGGGGGGGCGTCATGCGAACGAAAAGCAGAACGAAACAAAAAGGAGCCGTAGCCATTACTGCCGCTCTGTCCATGACGGCCCTTCTGGGTATTGGGGCGATGGCCATCGACATCGGCAATCTGCTGGTCGCGCGAAGTGAGCTTCAGAACGCTGCCGACGCTGCCGCTCTTGCAGGAGCCGGTTGTTTGTATAAGCGTGCGGCATGTAACAACACCAGCGACACTGAACCTGACTGGACCGAAGCACAGGTGACGGCATCGGATTTCGCCACTGCCACGGCACCAGCGACAAATCTGGTGCAGAACTCCGCCATAAACGTGGTCTCGACTGCAACCGGCTTCTGGAATGTCACTGGCTCGCCGGCGGGTCTGCAGACACCCGGGACGTTTACGCCCGGCACCAACGACATGCCTGCCATCCAGGTGACCGTCGTTAAGGATGCGTCGAATGAAAACGGTGGAGTCCCCGTATTTTTGGGGGGCATTTTCGGTGTCACGACGCTGAAGGCAAGCGCAGTCGCCACGGCTGTCATTTCCCGGCCGGGTTATGTCGGTACTGCCGGATTGTTCCCGATCGCAATTCCCCAGTGCATGTACGACAACTACTGGAATTCGAGCACCAACTCGCCAGTGACTTACGAAGGCACGGCAATCCCAGGGCAGACTGAGCCGCAGACGATGGGTCAGCCGTATGTGTTCGACATGATGTCAAGTTACCATGCGGGCATGTGCAGTCAGACGGCCCAATGGACGTCGTTTAACCTTCAAAGCGCCCAGAGTGCCAACGTGACTAAAGATTTGATCACCGGTGGGAATCCTGTGCCGTTAAGCATCGGAGACCAAACCTTCATTCAGAGCGGCACGAAGGATGCATTGTTCCAGGCTACGCGGGCATGTAGCGCCAACGGCGGCAATGGGAGTTGCGCGTGGGTGACGGTGGCGGTGGTGGATTCAGTGGCCAATCCGGGGCAAAACCAGACCATCAACGCGTTTGCCTGCCTGCACATCCTGAACGAAGTCGGCAACGGGACTAACGCCCACATCGTCGCCCAGATGAGCGCAGATCAGAGCATGTGTCAAACGGCCAATTCGGGAGGGAATGGGCCGAACTACGGTGCTATCACGCCGCCACAACTGGTGCAGTAAGGCGGGAAGCAAAAGGGCATTCATTACGACGACAACAATGACAACGATGCCCTTCCGCCCTCATTTCCGTAAACTCATATTCACCCGGTAGCCGGTCGCCATCTTTATGCTATGGCGCTGAAATCACGGATCGCCGTCGATTCTGCGCATAGAGGCCGAATGGACGAGGCGGCCGACTACTGCCTGCCCCTTCCACGCGAGATCATCAGGCCACGATGGGATGTGGCCTTTCTCCGTGAACGCGGCGGCGAAGCGCAATCCCCGCGTCTTCACGCTCTTGCGCGTACAGCATCGGCTCGTATCGGACACGGCATCAGGTATTAATATCGATACCGATGCCGCGGTCATAAGGCGCCCCGTTACGCCCATTCGCGCTCAATCGCGCCGAAGCGCCGCGAAATGCAAGCGCGCCGCACGAGCCGCCATCCCAGGAAAGCCAACGCGCAGCACCGCACGCGATATGCGAAGATCGCCGGGTGCAAGCACACCCAAAGACAGAAGGAGACAAGGACGATGACGACGAGCCGTACGCAGCGCCACGAAGGTATCTTCCCCGTCGTGCCGACCACGTTCGCCGAAAACGGCGAGCTGGACCTCGAAAGCCAGAAGCGCGCGGTCGATTTCATGATCGACGCGGGCTCGGACGGGCTGTGCCTGCTCGCGAACTTCTCGGAGCAATTCGCGCTATCCGACGACGAACGCGATCTCATCACGCGCACCGTGCTCGAACACGTCGCGGGCCGCGTGCCCGTGATCGTGACCACGACGCACTACAGCTCGCACGTCTGCGCGGCGCGCAGCAAGCGCGCGCAGGACCTCGGCGCGTCGATGGTCATGCTGATGCCGCCGTATCACGGCGCAACGTTCCGTGTGCCGGAAACGCAGATCTACGAGTTCTACGCGCACGTTTCCGACGCCATCGGCATTCCGGTCATGATCCAGGACGCGCCCGCTGCGGGCACGGTGCTTTCAGCGCCGTTTCTCGCGCGCATGGCGAAGGAGATCGAACATGTCGCGTACTTCAAGATCGAAACGCCGGGCGCGGCGAACAAGCTGCGCGAACTGATCCGCCTCGGCGGCGAGGCCGTCGTGGGTCCGTGGGACGGCGAGGAGGGCATCACGCTGTTCGCCGATCTCAACGCGGGTGCGACCGGGTCGATGACGGGCGGCGGCTTCCCGGACGGCATTCGCCCGATCATCGTGGCGCATCGCGAAGGCCGCGTCGACGAGGCGTTCGCGCTCTATCAGCGCTGGCTGCCGCTCATCAATCACGAGAACCGCCAGGCGGGACTGCTCGCCGCGAAGGCGCTGATGAAAGAGGGCGGCGTGATCGCGTGCGAACTGCCGCGTCATCCGTTGCCGACGATGTCGCCCGAAGCGCGCGCCGAACTCATCGCCATTGCGCGCCGTCTCGATCCGCTCGTGCTGCGCTGGGCGCACTGATGACTCACGCGATATCGATACCAACAAGGAGATACCCATGAACGCGTCGTCGTATACGTTGGCCGTTGCGGGCGTCGGCAAGATCGCGCGCGACCAGCATCTGCCCGCCATAGCGGCGAATCCGGGCTTCGCGCTCGTCGCGAGCGCGAGCCGCAATGCGCAAGTCGAGGGCGTGCGCAATTACACCGATATCGACGCGTTGCTTGCCGCCGAATCGGGACTCGACGCCGTGTCGCTCTGCGCGCCGCCGCAGGTGCGTTACGCGCAGGCGCGCGCCGCGTTGCTGGCGGGCAAGCACGTCATGCTCGAAAAGCCGCCCGGCGCGAGCGTAAGCGAAGTGGAAGCGCTGCGTGATCTCGCTCACGCGCAAGGCCGCACGCTCTTTGCGACGTGGCACTCGCGCCATGCGAGCGCGGTCGAGCCCGCGCGCGCGTGGCTCGCGACGCGCACGATCCGCGCGGTGCATGTTCGCTGGAAAGAGGACGTGCGGCGCTGGCATCCGGGGCAGCAATGGATCTGGGAGCCGGGCGGCCTCGGCGTTTTCGATCCGGGCATCAACGCGCTGTCTATCGTCACGCGCATGCTGCCGCGCGAGGTGCTGCTGCGCGGCGCGATGCTGCATGTCTCCGCCGATTGCTCGACGCCCATCGCCGCCGAACTCGACTGCATCGATACCGATGGCGTGAGCGTGCGCGCCGAATTCGACTGGCGGCACGGTCCGGTCGAGCAGTGGGAGATCGACGTTCAGACGACCGATGGCCTGCTCGCGCTGAGCGAAGGCGGCAAGCGGCTCGTCATCGCGGGCGAGCCGGTCGCGTTGGAGCCCGAGCGCGAATATCCCGCGCTCTACGAGCGCTTTCACTGGCTGATCGAGCACGGCGCGGAAGACGTCGATGTGCGTCCGCTGCGCCTCGTGGCCGATGCGTTCCTGCTCGGCCGTCACGTCGAGGTCGAAGCGTTCGGCCGGTAGCGCGGCGCCGCTCAACCGTGCAGCGGCTGCTCCGATGCGAGCGCCGCGCCGCCGAGAATCGAGTTGGCGTCGGCGCGCGCGTTGTCGAGCTGCACGACGCTCGCCTGGCGCGCGGCCAGTGCGTCGCGATGCTCGATGGCCGTGAGAATCGCTTTGTGGCGCGGCAGCGAAAGGGCATGCGTGTTCGGGTGGCGGCTCGTGAGCTTGATCGACTCGGAGAGCGCGAGCGAAAGCATGTTGCCGATATACGCGAGCATGTCGTTGTGCGTGGCCGCCATGATCGCACGGTGGAATTCCAGGTCGGGTTCGAGCAGTTCGGCTGCCGTGTGCGCGCGCTCCATGCGCGCATAGGCGGAGCTGATGCGCGCCACGTCCTCGTCGCTCGCCGAGATGGCGGCGAGCGCCGCAGCGGCCGGCTCGATGATCTGCCGCACCGTCATGAGCGCCTGAAAGAACTCGCCTTCGGGCATGCTGTTGACGGTCCAGTACAGCACGTCGGGATCGAGCATGTGCCAGTCCTCGCGCGCACGCACGACGCTCCCCACGCGCGGCTTGGACACGACGAGCCCCTTCGCCACGAGCACGCGCGTCGCCTCGCGCAGCACCGGGCGGCTCACGCCATAGGCCTCGCACAGCGTGGGCTCGGGCGGCAGGCGCTGGCCCGGCGCGAACCGGCCGCTGACGATCTGCATGCCGAGTTCCTGCACGATGCGGCCGTGCATGCTCTTGCGTTGCTTCAGATTCCGATAATCCATATTTTCGTAGCCGGGGCGATCCCGCCGGGTTGCCCCAGCGTCGGTCAATGCGTGCCGTTGCCTCGCATCGCGCGGTATTCGCGCCGCACGATGTCCATCAGTTCCGGCACCGAGGTTTGCGCGCTGTTCTGCTCGAACGTCACGCGGCCGCGTTGCATGAGCATGATACGGTCGGCGATGTCGAGCGTCTGCGCGTAATTGTGCATGATCATGATAATGGAGAGGCCGCCTTTTTCCTTAAGCCGCAGCACGAGGTCGATGATGAGCGCGGCTTCGCGCGCGCCCATCGCCGCGAGCGGCTCGTCCAGCAGCAATATTCTGGCATCCGAATTAACGGCGCGCGCCACGGCGATGGCCTGGCGCTGGCCGCCCGAAAGACGCTCGACAGGAAGGTCCACCGAAGGCACGTGCACGCCGATGTCGTCGAGACACTGCGCCGCGCGCTCGCGCATCTTCGCATGATCGAGCAGCCGAAACGGCCCGCGCCGCACGATCTCGCGATTCAGGAACATGTTGTGATAGATGCTGAGCGAGTTCGCGAGCGCGAGGTCCTGATAGACGCACTCGATGCCGAGCGAGCGCGCGTGATCGACCGAGCGCAGCAGGGTTTCCTCGCCGTTCACGTAGAGCGTGCCGTCCGTCTGCTGATGAAACCCCGTGAGGATCTTCACGAGCGTGGATTTTCCCGCGCCGTTGTCGCCGAGGATGCCGAGGATCTCGCCCGGCCCGAGCGTGAACGACACGCCGTCGAGCGCCGTCACGGCGCCGAAGCGCTTGACGAGCTGGTCGCCGCGCATCGCGAGCGGGGCGGCGTTTGCGGCACTGGCTGCGTCTGCGCGAGTACCGGTGCCGGATTGCGGCTCGGCCATCAGCGGCCTCCTTTGCGTCCGATGCGACCGACGTGAATGTTGAAGACCATCGCAGCGAGAATCGCGGCGCCGAGGATGATGTTGAACATGAACGCGTTGATGCCGATGAGCGTGAAGCCGTCGTTGAGGATGCCGAGCACGGCGGCGCCGATCAGCCCGCCGATGATCGTGCCCGAGCCGCCCGTGAGCGGCGTGCCGCCGATCACGGCGGCGGCGATCGCGAGGAACGTGATCTGGTTGCCGCCGGCTTGCGGATCGATCGACGTGATGCGAAAGCCCTCAAGAATGCCGGTCAGCCCCGCGAGTATCGCGGCGATGATGAAGTTGCCGAGGCGCAGCCGGTTCACGTGAATGCCGGCCTCGCTTGCGCCGAGCGGATTCGCGCCCGCCGCCTGGGTATGCAGCCCCCAGCGCGTGTGGCGCAGCAGCACGTGCATGACGAACGCGAGCCCGGCAGTCCAGAGGATCTCGCTATAGCCCCACGCGCCCATGGCGTTCGCGAACGCCGTCGAGCCCGGCGTCTCGACCGGCGTGCCGCGCGAGACCGTGAGCGTGATGCCGTTGATCAGAAAGAGCGTGCCGAGCGTCGTGACGAACGAGGGCAGCCGCAGCCACACGGTGACCGCGCCGTTCACGAAGCCGACGAGCGCCGCCGCGACGAGGCCCGCGACGAGGGCGAGCCACATGGGCGCACCGGCGTCGTTGGCGAACACCATCATGAACGGCGCGAAGGCGAACACCATGCCCACCGAAAGATCGATGTCGCCGCCGATCATGAGCATGATCTCGCCGAACGCGATGATCGCGACCGGCGCGACGAACTGCGAGAGATTGACGAGACTCGCGTTCGTCAAAAGGAAGTCGCGATTGGCGAACTCGAAGTACGCGGCAAGCAGCATCGCGACGAGCAGGATGCGCAGCTCCGCCGACCAGTGGGTCAGCAGGAGACCGCGCGGCCGCGCGGGCCGCGCCGGTACTTCGACCTTGCGGGGTTCGTTCGCCGTATTCATCACGACCTGATTGCGCCGTGCATCGGCACGATTTGAGGCTTCTCGCTCTTGCCTTCATAACGCGTCGACGTGTTGAGGTACGGCTCGACCGTGTCTTTCGTCACGAACTTGAGGCCCGTGTTGATGTCCGCCGGTCCGACGAGCCCGCCCGACGCGAGCGTCACGAACGCCTGCATCGTCGTATAGAAACCCTGCACGTACGGCTGCTGGTCGATCGTGAAGTCGAGGTAGCCTTCGTGGATCAACTGGACCGTCGTCGGCAGCAGATCGAAGCCGCCGCCATGCACGCCCTTCGACGGCAGGTTCTGCTCCTTCATCACCTGAGCGACGCCCTGCGTGCTGCCCGCATCGACGGCGAACATGCCCTTCAGTTCCTGGTGGCCGAGATAGAACGCCTTGATCTTCGAGAGTTCCTCGTTGACGGTCGCGCCCGTCGCCACGGTCTGGATGTCGATGTTCTTGCCTGACTTCTTGATCGCGTCGCTCGCGCCATCGAGACGCGGCTGGATGTTCAGCTGGCCCGGCGTCGCGATGAAGAGCGCGACCATGCCGCTGTCGACGAGCTTCACGATGCGCTGGCCCATCTGATAGCCCGAGAGATACAGGTCCTGGCCGATATACGCGAGACGCGGATTGGTCTTGCCGCGCGGCGCGTCGGCGTTGTACGCGAAGACGGGAATGCCCGCGTCGAGCGCGGCCTGGATCGGCTTGTCGAACGCGGTGGGATCGACGATCGGGACCGCGATCGCATCGGCCTTCGCAGCGATGGCGGAGTTCACCGCGCGCACCATTTCGCCCGCATCGGACGTGGCCGAGCCGGTCCACTGATAATCCATGTTGAGCAGCGAGCACGCATCCTGAATGCCGTATTGCGTGGGCACGAAGAACGGATTCGTGGTGACGTGGTTCACGAACACGATCTTCCATTTCTTGTGGCCGGGGAACGCCATTTCCGCGGCCTGCGCCGTCGAAATCAGTCCGCCCGCGCCTGCGCCGAACGTCCCGAGCAGCGAGAGCGCCGCGCCGAGTCCCGCACCCTGCAAAAGGCCGCGACGGCCCGCTTTAACTTCGTGTTGCTGGTCTTTCTCGTCATCCCGTTGTTGCGCCATGTCTTCCTCCGGTTGTTTTCGTGGATCAGGTACATGCACATTCACGACGGCACCGGGCGGCGGCGGGGCGTCCAGAAGGACGCGATGAGTTGAGCGTGGAAACCGTGCCGGACGGTACGTCGAAGATGGTAATGCAGCGATTTGGTGGGACCTAGTGCATGTATACCCGTAATAAGTCGGACTATTGTTAGCCAGGTCGTGAGCGCTTCGCGCGCGCTTTTTTGCCTCCGTTATTCAGCGGATACTTCGCTATTCACAACTCGCGCGAACCAGAATCGCGCATGCTTTGCGACAACGGCTTTGCGACAGCGCTCACGCACGCGGCGGCGCAGCGGCGAGCTTCGCCTGATCGAGCGGCGCGGCGTTGCGAGCTCGCGTGCCGCCGGTCATCGGCGCGCCCATGCCGGTACCCGCCGACTTGCGCCGCGCCGCATGCCGCTCGCTCGCGCGTTGAAGCAGACAGAACGCGCAGAGCAGCGCGCCGATCACGATGCGCGTCCACCACGAACTGAGCGTGCCGTCGAAGGTGATGAGCGTCTGGATCGTCCCGAGGATGCCGACGCCGAACACCGAGCCGATCACGTAGCCCACGCCGCCCGTGAGCAGCGTGCCGCCGATCACGGTCGCGGCGATGGCGTCGAGTTCCATGCCCTGCGCCTGCAGTCCGTAACCCGAGAGCACGTAGAGCGTGAACACGACGCCGCCGAGCGCGGAGCAGAAGCCCGAAAGCGCGTAGACGCCGATCTTCGTGCGCGCGACGGGCAGGCCCATGAGCAGCGCGGAGCGCTCGTTGCCGCCGATCGCGTAGACGTTGCGCCCGAAGCGCGTGAGGTGGGCGATGACGATGCCCGCCGCGAGCATCGCGAGCGCGATCAGTGCGCCGGTGTTCAGCGAGCCGCTGCCGATCGTGACGTTGAACTGCGAGAGCGCGTGAAAATCCGCGCTGTTGATCTGGATGGACTGCGTCGTGATGAGAAAGCAGGTGCCGCGCGCGAGGAACATGCCCGCGAGCGTGATGATGAACGGCTGGAGCCTGAAATAGTGGATCAGCGCGCCCATGCTGGCGCCGTAGAGCGCGCCGCAGAGGAGCACCACGGGTACGATGACCGCCACGGGCCAGTGCCATTTCTCGGACATGACGGCGCAGAGAATCGTCGCGAGCGCGACCACGGCGCCCACCGAAAGATCGATGCCGCCCGAGATGATTACGAACGTCATGCCGATCGCGACGATCAACAGGAAGGCGTTGTCGACGAGCAGTCCGAATAAAACCTGCAGCGAGAAGAAGCCGGTGTACATCACCGACCCGAAGCCGAACAGCGCGATGAACAGCAGCACGGTGACGGCAATGGGCAGCACGCGCGGATCGCCGAAGCGCGCGGCGCCGCGCCGGCAGGCGGCGAGCGGGGCGAAGTGCGGGAGGGTGCGGTTCATGCGATCGGGTCCTTTCTCGGGCGCGCTCATACGTTCTAATGCGTTCCTGGGTGTGCCTGGGCGTTCTCCGCTGCGCGGCGCATGCCCGCCGCGCGCCGCAATTGCCGGGCGGCGAATGCGCGGGCCGCGGGCGACTGGATCAGCGTCACGAGCAGCACGACGACGGCCTTCACGACGAGCGTGGCCTCGGGCGGCACGCCGATCGAATAGGTCGTGTAGGTCAGTGTCTGGATGATGAGCGCGCCGAGCACCGTGCCCGCGAGGCTGAAGCGTCCGCCCGCGAGCGACGTGCCGCCGAGCGTGACGGCGAGGATCGCATCGAGTTCGAGCAGCAGGCCCGCGTTGTTGCCGTCGGCGCTGCGCACGTTCGAGCTGATGAGGATGCCCGCGATGGCGGCGGTCAATCCGCAGAACGCGTAGGTGCCGAACACCACGGCCTGCGACGACAGGCCCGCGAGACGCGCGGCCACCGGATTCACGCCGATCGAGCGGATGAACAGCCCGAGCGCCGTCTGGTTGACGATGAGCGCGGTGACGATCGTGACGGCAATCGCGATCCACACGTCGCACGGCACGAGCGCGAAATAGCCGACGCCCGCGAACAGGTAGCCCGGTGCGCCGATCGGGATGATCTGCCCGCCGGTGAGCAGTTGCGCGACGCCGCGCCCGGCCACCATGAGGATCAGCGTGGCGATGATCGGCTGCATGCCGACGAACGCCACGAGCAGGCCGTTCCACATGCCCGCGAGCAGGCCCACGCCGAGCGCCGCGCCGAAGGCGAGGACCACCTGTGACGGGTCGCCTTCGAGCACGGTCGCGGCGGCGGCTCCGGCGATGGCGACCACGGCGCCGACCGAAATGTCGATGCCGCGCGTCGCGATCACGAGCGTCATCCCGAGCGACACGACGACGAGCGGCGCCGCATTCATCAGGATGTCGACCGGCGCGCCGAACAGATGGCCCGAGAGCAGGGTGATCGAAAGGAAGTTCGCGCGGTGCGCGACGTCGATGGCGAACAGGCACACGAGCGTCGCCGCCGGCCACAGCAGCGGGTGGCCGAGCAGATACCTGAGGAGCGTGACTGCGCGCGTCATCGGCGGCCTCCGGCGATCAGGTCGTAGACTTCGTCCTCCGAGCGGCCGTGGCCGTTCAGTTCGGCGACCTTGCGGCGGTCGCGCAGCACGGCGATGCGGTCGCTCACGCGCACCACCTCGCTGATCTCCGACGAGATGAACAGAATGCCGAGCCCCTTCGCACACAATGCGCGCACGCGATCCATGATTTCAAACTTCGCGGCGACGTCGATGCCGCGCGTGGGCTCGTCGAGTATCAGCAGTTTAGGCTCTGTCGCGAGCCAGCGCGCGAGCAGCACCTTCTGCTGATTGCCGCCCGAGAGCAGGCCGAGCGGCTGCTCCGCGTCGCGCGCCTTGATGCCGAGCTGCGCGATGTATTCGTTCGCGAGTTCGCGTTGCCGCGCGCGGCCGATCATGCGCCACCAGCCGCGTCGCGCCTGCAGCGCGAGCACGATGTTCTCGCGGATCGAGAGGTCCGCGACGATGCCTTCCTTCTTGCGATCCTCGGGGCAATACGCCATGCCGTGGCGCACCGCATCGCGCGGCGAGGACAGCTTCACCGCCTTGCCGCCGATCGACACGTCGCCCGCGTCCGCGCGATCGGCGCCGAACAGCAGACGCGCCGTTTCCGTGCGCCCGGAGCCGAGCAGTCCCGCGAGTCCCAGTATCTGGCCAGGCTGCACGTCGAGGTCGAGCGGACTGAGCACGCCGCGCCGCGCGACGCCGTGCGCGCTGAGCCACGGCGCGGCCGATGCGGCCGCAGCGGCGGACGCCGGGACTTGCGCCTCGTTACCCGGCTGAAGCCGCTCGCGCGCAATCTGCTGGCCGACCATCTTCGCGACGAGCGTCTGCACCGGCAGGTCGGCGGCGAGATATTCGCCTTCGCGCTCGCCGTTGCGCATCACCGTGATGCGATCGGAGATCGCATAGGTCTGCTCCAGAAAATGCGTGACGAACAGGATCGCGATGCCGGAATCCCGCAGCTTGCGCAGGACTTCGAAGAGCCGCGTGACTTCGCTGTCGTCGAGGCTCGACGTCGGCTCGTCGAGGATCAGGATGCGCGCATCCACCGACATCGCGCGCGCGATCGCCACCATCTGCTGCATCGCGATCGGATACGTATCGAGCGACTGCGTGACGTCGAGCGAGAGATTGAGTTCGGCGAGCGCGGCTTGCGCGCGCCGGTGGATCGCTTTCCAGTCGATCAGGCCGCGCCGCCTCGGCTGCCGCCCCGCGAAGATGTTCTCCGCGACCGAGAGGTTCGGGCAGAGATTGACCTCCTGATAGAGCGTCTGGATGCCGGCCGCTTCCGCTTCGAGCGGCGTCGAGAATTGCACTGGTGCGCCCGCGAGGCGGATTTCACCGGCGTCGGGCTGGTGCACGCCGGTCAGGACATTGATGAGCGTCGATTTGCCGGCGCCGTTCTGACCCATCAAGGTGTGGATCTCGCCGGGGTAGAGCCGGAAATCGACGTTGACGAGCGCGCGCACGCCGGGAAACGTGCGCGACAGCCCATGAGTTTCGAGGAGCGGAGAGGCGCTCATAAAGTAGCCGGTGCGCAGCGGCGGGCGGCGCGTGCCATGCGCGCCGCCCGCCGTCTGCCGTTCATGGGGTCAGTACTTGCGCGACGGCAGCACCTGCGCCGCCACGTTCATCGGGAACACGGTCTCCGTCGTCACGATGCGCTTGGGCAGCTCCTTGCCCGCGACGACGTCCTTCACGGCGGACATCAGTTGCGGCCCGAGCAGCGGACTGCATTCGACGTCGACGTTCATCTTGCCCGCGATCATCGCCTCGAAGCCGCCCTTGGTCGCATCGAACGACACCACGCTGATGTCCTTGCCCGGCTTCATGCCGGCCTCTTCCATCGCCTGGATCGCGCCGAGCGCCATGTCGTCGTTATGCGCGTAGACCACGTTGATCTTGTTGCCGTAGGTCTTCGCGAACGCTTCCATCACCTGCTTGCCGCCCGCGAGCGTGAAGTCGCCGCTCTGCGACGCGATGATCTTGAACTTCGGATCGTTCTTGATCACTTCCATCAGGCCGGCGTGGCGGTCGTTGGCCGGCGCGGAGCCCACCGTGCCCTGCAGCTCGACGATGTTGACCGGACCGGGATCGTTCTTGTAGTGCTCTTCGAGCCACTTGCCGCCGCGGCGGCCTTCCTCCATGAAGTCGGAGCCGATCATCGTCACGTAGAGCGACGTGTCCTTCACGTCGATGTTGCGGTCCGTGAGGATCACGGGAATCTTCGCGCGCTTCGCTTCCTGAAGCACCGGTTCCCAGCCCGATTCGACCACGGGCGAGAACGCGATGACGTCCACCTTCTGCGCGATATACGAGCGGATCGCCTTGATCTGGTTTTCCTGCTTTTGCTGCGCGTCCGAGAACTTCAGGTTGACGCCGGCGTCTTTCGCCGCCTGTTTGACGGACACCGTATTCGCGGTGCGCCATGCGCTTTCCGCGCCGACCTGGGCGAAGCCCAGCGTGATCTGCTTGTCTTCGGCGTGGCCGGGGCCCGCCGCGAATGCGAACGCGGCAGCCATGAGCCCGCCAGCGGCCATGCGAGTTGCCAGTTTCATGCGTGTCTCCGTTGTAGCTTGCGTTGTATTCGTTTAATTCAGGGCGCTACACCCGTCGTCCACCACGGCCGGACACAGCGACGAGCATTTCGCGCCATTTCAGACCGCCCGTTGCACCGGCGGCCGCCCGACTTACCGACTTCTTCCGACTTTGACCAACTTCAATAGCAAAACTATATGCAGGGTGTTTCACGGTTTCGATTAGCGTTTTCCCGGTACTACACCGCCATATAGTCATGCTATTTATAGTACATTGCCACGAAATGGGGAGCGCCATGAGCACGCGCACAAAGAAGCTCCGCTCGGCCGCCTGGTTCGGAACAGCCGACAAAAACGGCTTCATGTACCGAAGCTGGATGAAGAATCAAGGCATCCCCGATCACGAATTCGAGGGCAAGCCGGTGATCGGCATCTGCAACACGTGGTCGGAACTCACGCCTTGCAACGCGCACTTTCGCAAGCTCGCCGATCACGTGAAGCGCGGCGTCTACGAAGCGGGCGGCTTTCCCGTGGAATTCCCCGTGTTCTCCAACGGCGAGTCGAACCTGCGGCCCACGGCGATGTTCACGCGCAATCTCGCGTCGATGGACGTCGAGGAGGCCATTCGCGGCAATCCCATCGATGCCGTCGTGCTGCTCGTCGGCTGCGACAAGACCACGCCCGCGCTGCTGATGGGCGCCGCGAGCTGCGACGTGCCCGCGATCGCCGTGAGCGGCGGGCCGATGCTCAACGGCAAGCACGAAGGGCGCGACATCGGCTCGGGCACGGTGGTCTGGCAGTTGAGCGAGCAGGTCAAGGCGGGGCGGATCTCGATCCACGAGTTCATGTCGGCGGAGGCGGGCATGTCGCGCTCGGCGGGCACCTGCAACACGATGGGCACCGCGTCGACGATGGCGTGCATGGCCGAGGCGCTCGGCGTGACGCTGCCGCACAACGCGGCGATTCCGGCCGTCGATGCGCGCCGCTACGTGCTCGCGCATCTTTCGGGCATGCGCATCGTCGAGATGGCGCTGGAGGATCTGCGCCTCTCGAAGCTGCTCACGCGCGAGGCATTCGAGAACGCGATCCGCACGAACGCGGCCATCGGCGGATCGACCAACGCGGCCATTCACCTGAAGGCGATTGCGGGCCGCATCGGCGTGCCGCTCGAACTCGACGACTGGACGCGTATCGGACGCGGCACGCCCACGCTCGTCGATCTGCAGCCGTCGGGCCGCTATCTGATGGAAGAGTTTTATTACGCGGGCGGCCTGCCCGCCGTGCTGCGGCGCCTCGGCGAAGCAGGGCTGATCCCGCATCCGGATGCGCTCACGGCGAACGGCAAGACGCTCTGGGAGAACGTGCGCGAAGCGCCCATCTACGACGCCGAGGTGATCCGCACGCTCGACACGCCGCTCGTGCGTGACGGCGGCCTGTGCGTGCTGCGCGGCAACCTCGCGCCGAATGGCGCGGTGCTGAAGCCATCGGCGGCGACGGCGGCGTTGCTCAAGCATCGCGGCCGCGCGGTGGTGTTCGAGAACTTCGACGACTACAAGCGGCGCATTGCCGATCCCGAACTCGACGTCACGGCCGACTCGGTGCTCGTGATGAAGAACTGCGGACCGAAGGGTTATCCGGGCATGGCCGAGGTCGGCAACATGGGCCTGCCGCCGAAACTGCTGGAGCAAGGCGTGACCGACATGGTGCGGATTTCCGACGCGCGCATGAGCGGCACGGCGTATGGGACCGTGGTGCTGCACGTCGCGCCCGAGGCGCGCGCGGGAGGACCGCTTGCGATCGTGCGCGACGGCGACTGGATCGAACTGGACTGCGAGACGGGGACGCTGCGCATCGATATCGACGATGACGAGATTCGCGAGCGTCTTGCGGTGTGGGCGGAGGCACGCGAGGCGTTACCCGAGGATCGCGGCGGTTATCGCGGGCTCTACATCGATCACGTGCTGCAGGCCGATGAAGGGTGTGATTTCGATTTCCTCGTCGGCTGCAGGGGGGCGGAGGTGCCGCGGCATTCGCATTGAAACCGGACGTGTTCATGCCGATCACAGGTTAGCGCCGGTCGCGAACGCGAGTGAGCAGGAGACGTTTGCGCGATTGCACGTCCGGCAAGGAGAGCAAGTTCGATCAAGTGCCCCTGACCTGGATTCACTAGAATCCATGCGATCCATTCGGGAGATCGCATGAGAATCCTTGCGCACACCTTTCGATTCGGCGCTGTCCGCATTGCCGCACTCGCGACCGCGTTCGGCCTGTTCGCCATTGCAGGCGCGCGTGCCGAGGCAGCGGTCGGCTTCGAGCGGGTGACCTATGCCACACCGGACGGCGCTCACGTCGAAGCAGGCATCTGGTATCCCGGCGAAGGGGACGAGAAGTCCGAGTCGCTGGGCTTGAACGAGCAGGACGTGGTCGATGCCGGTTCAGTTCGCGGCACCGATCTGCCGCTCGTCGTCATCTCGCACGGAACAGGCGGCTGGCTCGGGGGGCACTACGACACAGCGATCGCGCTCGCGAAGGCGGGTTTCGTGGTGGCCGCGCTCACGCACCCCGGCGACAACTATCGTGACAACAGTCGAGCGTTTTTCATCTCCGGCCGGCCGAGGCAGGTGAGTCAACTGCTCGACTTCATGCTCCAGAGATGGAGCGGGCGGGCAAGCTTGTCGACGCAGCGAATCGGCGCGTTTGGCTTCTCCGCCGGCGGATTCACGGTGCTGGCGCTGATCGGCGGCCACTACGATCTGAGCCGCGTAAGCGAGCATTGCGCGGCGTATCCCGGCGAGTGGGTCTGCAGGCAACTTGCGAACCCTGCGGTGCCGGAGGGCATCGCCGTGCGGCGGGTGGACGGGACGGACACCGATTCGCGCATCAAGGCCGCGGTCATTGCTGCGCCTGCGCTCGGCTATACGTTCGGGAAAGCCGGGCTAGCCGACGTTCACGTTCCCATCCAGCTCTGGCGTGCCGCAGACGACCAGATCCTGCCTCAGCCTTTTTTCGCGCAGGCCGTTTATGACGCCCTTCCGGTCGCGCCGCAATACATCGTCGTGCCCGATGCCGGCCATTACGATTTTCTCGCACCGTGTTCCGCCGGCCTGGCGCAACGGGCACCGGATATTTGCACGTCGTCGCCCGGTTTCGATCGCGCTGCGTTTCATCGGCGCTTCAATGCTTCCGTCGTGGACTTCTTCAAGGAGAACCTGCGCTAGCGCCGGCGCAAAACCGGTATGGGCCGACGCCTGCGTGCAGCAAACGCGCTTCGCTCAACCCGCCACGCACTCCGCCGCTCGCGCGCCCACCGCAGCCCCTGCATCGCTCGCCACTTCGACCGGCACGCGCCGCGCGAGCGCGCACATCAATTCGTAGCCGATCGTGCCCGCTGCTTCGGCCACGTCGTCCACCTTCACCTGATCGCCCCAGAGTTCGACCGGCGACCCGATCGCCGCTTGCGGGCACGGCGTGAGATCGACAGTCAGCATGTCCATCGAGACGCGTCCGACGATGCGCGTTCGCACGCCGTCCACGACAACCGGCGTGCCCGTGGGCGCGTGACGCGGGTACCCGTCCGCGTAGCCGCACGCGACCACGCCGATACGCATCGGCCGGTCGGCCTCGAACGTGCGCCCGTAGCCGATGGTCTCCTGCGGCGCGACCGTCTGCACGCCGATGATGCGGCTCGTGAGCGTCATCGCCGCGCGCAGGCCCACGTCCGCGACGTGCCGCGACGCGCCCGTCGGCGACGCGCCGTAGAGGATCGTGCCGGGCCGTACCCAGTCGCGGTGCGCGCGCGGATGCCAGAGCACGCCGGCCGAGTTCGAGAGCGACTGCTCGCCGGGAAGGTCGCGCGTGACGGCGTCGAACTGGTCGAGTTGCCAGTCGATGAGGCCCTCATCGGCGGTCGCGAAATGACTCATCAGTCCCACCGAGCGAATCGACGGCAGCGCCGCCGCGCGCTCACACGCCTGCCGGAACACGTGCGGACGAAAGCCGAGCCGGTTCATGCCGGTGTTCATCTTCAGCATGACGTCGAGGGGCTGGCGCACCTTCGCCGATTCGAGCATCTGCAAGTGCTCGTCGCAATGGACGGCGATCGTGAGGCGATGGTTGTCGGCGAGTTCGATGTCGATCGGTTCGAAGATGCCTTCGAGCAGCAGGATCGGCTTTTTCCAGCCCAGTTCGCGCACGCGCACCGCTTCGTCGAGATCGAGCAGCGCGATGCCGTCGGCCTGCGCGAGCGCGGAATAGATGCGCTCGATGCCGTGGCCGTATGCGTTGGCCTTGATGACCGCCCAGGCGCGCGAGTCGGGTGCCTTCTGCCTGGCGAGGGCGAGGTTGTGGCGGATGGCTTCGGGGTGAATGCGGGCGGTGATGGGACGCGGCATGGCGGTTCGTGATCCGGGAGGGTTGGCCGGCGCCGTCCATGCGCATGCGTATGGCAGGCGGCGCTGTCAGCTTGAGGAAGTGGTTTGTACAATCATATTGATCTTGAGCCAGTTATTTTTAATATATTTGATTGTATTTTTGGCTGAAGTGCCTGTGTCGATGCGATTGTGCAGATGCGGGCAGCCCTCAATCGCCGACGCCGAGCATCGTCCCCCGGCACCCGGGCGCACCGCATCGGCAGACGTACATCAGGCGCGTCTCGTCGCTCGCATCGCTTTCGAGTTCCAGCGCGTAGTCGATGAAGAGTTCCTCGCCGACGTCGATATCGCAGATCGCGTCGATGAACACGCGTCCGTCGATCTCGACCGTTTCGCAATTCGCATCGCACGCGTGATTGAGCCAGCGCGCGCCGTTGCCGCCGCGTCCTCCGTCGATCACCCGGCCGTCCGAGAGTCCGAACAGAAACGTGTGCGCGCAGTCGGCGCGTGAATGCGAGCGGCGTGCGGCTTCGCGCCAGCTGGTCACCTTGCCCTGGTATTCGAAGATCCGTTCGCCCGCGCGCAGCGCGCGCAGGGCGAAGACGCCGCGGCCATGCACGGGGGAGCGTCGCACTGTGATTCGTCTCATGATGGGCCTGATGGTGAGCGTGCCGATGGGGATTGCGTGCAGTATAGGTGCGCCATATTTCGCGAAGTGTGAAAGTCGAGCGATATCGTTGGTTCGCGTGGCCCCACGGGACCGCCGTTCCGTGGACCTTCCGAAGGTGCCACGAAAGACGTAACCTGCTGCACTTACCCATCACACTCGCGGGAGCCGTCCTTGACACAGCGTCTCAACGAATTCGGACAACCCATCGGCGAGCCGGTCCCTGGCTGGGCGCCGCGCGAGCGGCCCGCCGACGTCACCCTGACCGGAACCTGGTGCCGCCTCGAACCGCTCGACGCGGCGCGCCACGCGGAAGATCTCCATGCTGCCTGGCGCAGCGCGCCCGATCAACGGGACTGGACGTATCTCGCGGTCGGTCCGTTCGATACCCTCGACGACTACCGCCGCTACGCGGAAAGCGCGGCGCGCAGCGCGGACCCGAAGCACTACGCGGTGATCGACCTCAAGACGGGCCGCGCGGTCGGCACCCTGGCGCTGATGCGGCAGGACCCGGCCAACGGCGTCATCGAAGTCGGCAGTGTGACGTTTTCGCCGCTGCTCAAGAAGACGCCGCTGTCCACCGAGGCGCAGTTTCTGCTGATGGCCTATGCCTTCGACACGCTCGGCTATCGCCGCTACGAGTGGAAGTGCGACAGCCTCAACGCGCCTTCGCGCGCCGCGGCGCAGCGGCTCGGCTTCAGCTACGAGGGCGTCTTCCGGCAGGCGGTGATGTACAAGGGACGCAGCCGCGACACGGCGTGGTTTTCGATCATCGATACGGAATGGGCGCCGATCAAGCGCGCGTTCGCGGCGTGGCTCGCGCCGGAGAACTTCGACGACGAGGGACGGCAGCGCGTGTCGCTCGCCGCGCTTCGAGGGCGTGATAGAGAGCGTGAAGCGGACGCTGCTGCCGCTTCATCAATGCGAAGGGGGTGAACGGGCGAAAGCCGCTCACCCTCCGATCAGCTTCAACCCCGCGGGCAGCGCTTCGCCGAACACGCGTCCCGTATCGGCATCGTCGAGCGACACCACCTCGCGGACCATCTCGATCCACGCAGCCGGCGCGTTCGCCGCTTCGAGTCGTCGAATGACGGTTTCGCGCACCGTCTGCGGCAGATCGCGCGAGCGGTCGCCGGTCAGGCTCGCGATCTGCACGGCGGCGAACATCGCGGGCTCGACCTTGCGCCAGTTCAGCGCGAGGATCGCGTCGATCCAGCGCGTCGCGACGTCGGGCGGCACGACGCCATGCGCGCTGCCGTAGAACGGCCGCCGCGCGCCGATACGGCCGAGCGCCCACCAGCCCTGCGGGTTTTCCGGTGACGTCTGAAGCCGCGCGAGCAGGCGTTCGGCGATCTCGATCTTGCGATCGACGGCGACGTGTTCGAGCGACGCATACAGGCGGACCATGTCGCCCTGGCCGAGCTTCGCCGGATCGAACGGCAGCTTGTGGCGCTTCGCGCTCGCGGCCGCTTCGAGCCAGTCCATCGCTTCGAGCGCCTGCTGCTGCGCCGCTTCGGGGAGCCCGCCCGCCGCACGCCGCCAGAGCGTCCACCATTCCGACCAGACCTGGCCGTCGTTGACGTGCTGGATGCCGTCGTCGAACAGCGTCCACAGTTGCTCGACGCGCCACTCGTCGAGCGGATAGCCGAAGCCCGGCCGCACGCAGTAGCCCGCGAGATTGAGCCAGAGACGCTCGTGATCGGCGGAGCGCCTGCGTCTTCCCGCGCGTTCCCATAGCGCGCCGAACAGTTCGCGCAGCAGCGCGCTGTCCCAGTTCTCGCGCGGACCGAGGCGTTGTTCGAGTTGCGCGCGCAGACGTTTCACTTCCTTCGGATCGACGTTCGCGGCGCGCGGTCCGAACACGCGATCGATCAGGCCGATCGCTTCGTCGAGCAACGGATGACGCCGCGCCGCACCGCCTTCGACGCCGTGCCCATCGCGCCGGAGCTGGAATTCGAGCTGCCATCGTTGCGACGGATCGTCGGTCGCGATGCAGCGTACTTCCAGCGTGCCGAGTTCGGTGAGCGAGGCCGTGAGCTTCACTTCGCGCTCGCGCGGTCCGTTTGCGTCCGCGCGCTGCACGACGGTTGCGAGCGGCGGCAGGCGCACGAAATCGCCGGTCGAAAGATCGGCCAGTTCGCCGGGCTGCCATGCCGTATCGGCGACCGTCGAGACCAGGTGGAACTGTACGGGGTGTCCGAGTCGCAGTGCGAACACGCGGTCGTCGAGATGCACTTCGTGCGCTTCTTCCGTGCCGCGCGGCAGCAGGCAGACGCCGCGCCGCGTGTCGTTGCCGCCGTCGAGCACGAGGAAGTAGCTGCGCGGCGAGCCCCCGCCGATGCGCGGCGCCGCGCCCGCGCGCGCCAGCGCGTAGGCGACCGCGCCGCGTGCGACGGCGACATCGGGCTGGTCGTTTTGCAGGACGTGCAGCGATTGCCCGCGCCATGCGCCGAGCGTATCCGCGAGACGCGACGAAAGAGCCTGCGCGCGGAACACGCCGCCGTTGAGGAGCAGCGTGTCGGGCACGGGCACGGACGACGATCCGGTATTGCCCAGTGCATCGCGCGACTGCGCGGCGAAGCGGTCGAGGAACGCCGCGATGTGACGCGTGATCGCCGGATCGGCGGCGTAGGGCAGGCCGAATTCGACGAGCGCCGCGCGCGAGCGGCGCGGCAGGTCGCGCGCGTCGCCCTTCGGAAAGAAGCCGTCGACGACGATCTGCTCGACTTCCTCGCGCCGCAACGGCGTCGTGCGCGCGCCGCCGATGAGTCGCGCGCCCGCGCCGAGCAGCGTGATCGCGACGCTGTCGGGCGCGGCTTCGTCGAGCAGTTGCTCCTTCGCGGCACGGCAGCGCTCGACGAGCTGCGAGAGACTCGCCGCCGACAAGCGCGGCTCGCCGGACTGCGCCGCGGCGAGCCGCGCCTCGACGAGATGCGCGAGCGCGAGATCCATGTTGTCGCCGCCGAGCATCAGGTGGTTGCCCACCCCGATGCGCGTCAGTTGCGGCTCGCCGTTCTCGACGTGCACCTTGATGAGCGTGAGGTCCGTCGTGCCGCCGCCCACGTCGCAGACGAGCACGAGGCGCGCCGCACCGAGTTCGGCGTCGAGCGTCGCGCGATGGTGGTACAGCCAGTCGTAGAACGCGGCCTGCGGCTCTTCGAGCAGTCGCAGCGCGGGCAGTCCGGCGAGCCGCGCGGCTTCGAGCGTCAGGGCGCGCGCGCCGTCGTCGAACGAGGCCGGGACGGTGAGCACGACATCCTGCTCTTCGAGCGGCGCATGCGCGAAGCGCGCGTTCCATGCGGCGCGCACGTGTTCGAGATAGCTGGCGCTCGCGACGACGGGCGACACTTTCTGCACGTCGTCGCTCGCGCCCCAGGGCAGGATCGGCGCGAGCCGGTCGACCGAGGCGTGCGAGAGCCAGCTCTTCGCGCTGCTCACGAGGCGGCCCGGCACCTGCGCGCCCAGCGTGCGCGCGAGGCGGCCGATCACCGGCGGCGGGGTGTTGCCGGCGTCGCTCGCCTGCGTGCCGCCGCTCCACGGCAGACGCAGATCGTCCGGCGCCAGCGCGCCTGGCGCCGGGTGATAGCGGGCGGACGGCAACAGCGGTTCGGCATGCACTTCGCCGAGGCCGACGAGCTGATCGACGTCGAAGACGCCAATCTCGTTGCTGCCCAACCCGCCGCCCGCCTCGACGTAGGCCACGACGGTGTTGCTCGTCCCGAGGTCGATGCCGACGAGGTATTGCTTCATCGGACTCAGGCGTTGCTCCCGCCGCGCACGTCGAACTCGACTTTCCAGCGCTCGTTCGTCCCGCTCGACACGGCTTCGAGTTCGAGCGTGCCGGCTTCGGTCACGCGCGCGTGCAGCTTCACCGGCACGACGTCGCCGGGCGTGCGGCCTTCGGGCGGCAGCGTGGCCTGGATCTCTTCGAGTTCCTGCAGTTCATCGGGCGACCAGAAGTCGAGCATCGTGCCGACCTGATCCTGCCGCCGCACCGACGATCCGAAGAAGCGGAAGTGCACCGGCTCGCCCACGACGAGGCCGAATTCCTGCGGCGGCAGCGCGGCGTCCGTGCCTTCTTCCATGCCGAACGGCGCGACGCACAGCGCCGACACCGGCGGTTCGAGGCCGGGCACGGCGGGCATCGCCGATTCGATCGCGATGTAATACGCGCGCGCCGTGCCGCCGCGAATGCGCACGCCCTGGCCGCGCTTCACGTAGCCGTAGTATGCGGCGCCGCGCGCGACGGCGAGATCGAGGTCCGCGCCGCCGATCAGACGTGCGGGCGCGGCGCCATCGGCGGCGAGCCAGCCGTTGAGGACGCCGAGAATCCGCCCGGTGAGCAGCGCCGACTTGAACACGCCGCCGTTGAACAGCACGGCGGTCGGGTGCAGGAAGCTCGCGCCTTCGGCGCAGGCGCCGGCGAAGCCGTCGAGTTCGGCGAGCGCTGCGACCTGCTTGCCGAGGAACGCTGCCAGGTGCCGCGTGATGCCCGCGTCCTGCGCATAAGGCAGGCCGAGCTGCGTGAGGCCCGCGCGCGCGCGGCTCATGGGCCGCGCCGCTGCATCGACCTGCGGGAAGAAGCCTTCGAGGATCGTCTGCGCGAGTTCGGCGCGCGTCAGTTCGGTGCGGATCGAGCCGCCGATCAGCTTCGATCCCCGGCTCGGCACGACGAGCGGCACGGCGTCGGCCGCGGGGTCGGAGAGCAGCGTTTCCTTCGCCGCGCGGCACGCGTAGGTGAGCGCGCGCAGTTGCCACGGATCGGCCTGCGTGCCCTGCGCCGCGAGCTTGCGCGCGACGACGTGCGCGAGCGCGAGGTCCATGTTGTCGCCGCCGAGCAGAATGTGCTCGCCGACCGCGACGCGATGCAGTTCGAGATTGCCGTCGCGCTCGACGACGGCGATCAGCGAGAGGTCGGTCGTGCCGCCGCCGACGTCCACGACGAGAATGATGTCGCCGACCTTCACTTCCTTGCGCCACGCGCCGCCGCTCTGCTGGATCCAGCTATAGAGCGCGGCCTGCGGCTCTTCGAGCAGCGTCATGCGGGCGTAGCCGGCCGACTGCGCGGCCTCGGCGGTCAGCTCGCGCGCGGCCGGATCGAACGATGCGGGAATCGTGACGGTGACGTCCTGTGCGCCGAACGGCGCGTCCGGATGCGCGTGATCCCAGGCTTCGCGCAGGTGCGTGAGATAGCGCACCGAACTTTCGAGCGGCGAGACGCGCGCGACTTCGGGCGGCGCATCGTTCGGCAGGATTGCCGCGCGACGGTCGACGCCCGGATGGCACAGCCAGCTCTTCGCGCTCGACACCAGGCGAATGGGCGTGCCGGCGCCGCGGCTGCGCGCGAGTTCGCCGACGGCATAGTCGCGGCTCGCGGTCCACGGCAGGCTCAGGTCGCCGGGCGTGAGTTCGCCCGGATGCGGCAGATACAGAAACGAAGGCAGCAGGTTCGGCGATTCGAGCGTGCCGGGCGCGGTCAGTTGCGCGACGGGCAGCACGCCCTGGCTGGTCTTCTCGCCGTCGCTCGCCGTGAGGTCGACCCAGGAGAGCGCGCAGTGCGTCGTGCCGAGATCGATCCCGATCGAATAGCGCGGCTCGCTCATAGTTCCACCTCGGCCGGGGCGATCACGCTCACGTCGTGGGATTTGATGAGCTTCGGCAGGCGGGTCTCGTCGACGCGCCAGCCGCGGTGCGCGATGCTGCCGCTGAACGGTGCCTTGCCGACCACGTTGCCGGTGAGACGGATGGCGGCGGCGTCGAAGCCTTCGGGCAGCGTGACGCGGCTGCCTTCGGCTTCGCTGCGCACGGGGCGGATCGTGAAGTGCTCGCGCAGCGTCGTGCGGCAGCCGTCGTGGACGAGGCGCGCGGCGGCGCCGATATCGGCGTCGGCGTAACCGGCGATGTCCTCTTCGACGAAGTCGACGAAGCGGGCGTTGCGCTGAAGCAGGCCGAGCAGTTGAAGGGCCGCATCGGGGCTCGCTTCTTCGATGACGGGCGCAGCGGCGGGAGCGGGGGCAGAAACGGGGGCTGCGACAGGCGCCGGTGCGCCCTCGCGCAAACGGCGGACGTTCGTGGCGAGGTTGCTGTCGCCGAGGATGGCGAAAAACGATCCGACGGCGACGGAAAACCGGCCGACGAACGAAAGATTCGATTCGGTCATGAAAAACTGCTCCTGGAGTCGCCTGAATGGCGAGCGGGCCGGCCGAGCCCGGCGAGGCTCGAAGCGAGCCTGGCAGGCGGTGGCCGGCATGGAAATCCGAGCCCGGCGAGGGCTCAAAACCGTTATTTTGCCTTGTTGTGGCGGTGAACCGGGCAAAAAACGGCAGCGGCGCGCGGATATTGGCGGCTGCGATCGTGCGCGGCGGGGCGATTCGCGGGTGCGCCGCGGGGCGTTTGGCCTCGTGCGGAGGGGGCGGCCGGAGCGGAAAGAATCACGCGGAATCACGCGCGAGCGCGAAAAAGGCGTGGCATCAGGCCGGTTGGTGAAGATAAACCGGAGTCCGAATTAAATATGGCATGCGAACCGCCGTGCATGCGACTCGCGCGCCTGTCTGCGAGGCCCTTGGGCCCCGCAGACAGGCGCTGCCGCCCTCAGGCCTTTTTCGTATAGGCGCTGCACCAGCCGCCGCTATTGACGATCTTGCCGCCGAAGATCTGGCACGGACCGCTTGCCGCCCCGGCTTTGCCCTGAAAAAGCTGGCAACTCGAACACGATTGGCCGGCCTGAAATTTCGGGTACTTCGCTTTATCGACCTGCGAGGCATTGGCCCGGTAGCCCAGGGCCTGAGCGGTCGGATCGCTTTCGGAGACCATCGGCGCGTCGGCGCGCGCTTCGCCGGTGAGAACCGACGATGACGCAAACGTGGCGGCAATGGCGATGAACTGGCGACGTGAGCAAGGCATCACAAGACTCCCTTGATTGGGCGCGGCCCGGGGACCGGTCCGCGCGAGTGGTTCTTCGGGTCTTATCCTGCTGTCATGAGCCTAGGACGTACCGTCGGGCATCGCAAGAAATTTTGCAGCGGCTTCGCCCGCGTGCGCGCCGATGCGCCGGCGATGTCACTCGTCCATCAAGCGGGCCTTGACCTTCTTGCCCTTGACCTTGCCCGCGTTGAGCTTGCGCAGCGCATTGCGCGCGATGCTGCGCTCGACGGCCACGTAGGTCGAAAAATCGGTGACGTTGATCTTGCCGATCTGCTCGCCCTTGAAGCCCGCTTCGCCGGTCAGCGCGCCGAGCACGTCGCCCGGACGGATCTTCTCCTTGCGGCCGCCGAGAATCTGGATCGTTTCCATCGGCGGCAGCAGGGGCTCGTTGCTGGCGGGCTTGAGCTGCGCGAGCGGATGCCATTCGACTTCGCGCCTGAGCGCCTGCTCGATGCCGCCCACGCGCCCCATCTCGTTCATGGTCGCGAGGCTCAGGGCCCAGCCGTCCTGATCCGCGCGGCCCGTGCGGCCGATCCGGTGCACGTACGTTTCGGGATCGGGCGTCACGTCCACGTTGATCACCGCTTCGAGCTGAGCGATGTCGAGGCCGCGCGCGGCGACGTCGGTGGCGACGAGCACCGAGCAGCTGCGGTTCGCGAACTGGATCAGCACCTGGTCGCGCTCGCGCTGGTCGAGTTCGCCGTGCAGCGCGAGCGCGTGAAAGCCCTGCGCGATCAGCACGTCGAGCAGATCGCGGCATTGCTGCTTCGTGTTGCAGAACGCGAGCGTGCTCACCGGACGATAGTGATTGAGCAGCATGCCGACCGCGTGCAGACGTTCGTCCTCGGTGACTTCGTAGAAGCGCTGGCGAATCTTGCTGTCGTCGTGATGCTCGTCGAATTTGATTTCCTTCGGATTGCGAAGAAAACGCTGACTGAGCTTCGCGATGCCGTCCGGATACGTCGCCGAAAACAGCAGCGTCTGGCGTTCGCCCGGGCATTGGCTGATCACTTTGGCGATGTCGTCGAAGAAGCCCATGTCGAGCATGCGGTCCGCTTCGTCGAGCACGAGCGTGTTGAGCGCGCCGAGCGCGAGGCTGCCGCGCTCCAGGTGGTCCATGATGCGGCCCGGCGTGCCGACGACGATGTGCGCGCCGTGTTCGAGGCTCGCTGACTGCGGGCGCATGGGCGTGCCGCCGCACAGCGTCAGCACCTTGACGTTCTCCTCGGCGCGCGCGAGGCGGCGGATTTCCTGCGTGACCTGGTCGGCCAGCTCGCGCGTGGGGCAGAGGATCATGGATTGCACGTCGAGGCGGCGCACGTCGAGCCGCGACAGCAGCGCCAGTGAAAACGCGGCCGTCTTGCCGCTGCCGGTTTTCGACTGCGCGATGAGGTCGTGCCCGCCAAGCGCGATGGGCAGGCTCGCGGCCTGGATGGGCGTCATCTCGACGTAGCCGAGCCGCGTGAGGTTCGCGAGCATGGCGGGCGCGAGCTGAAGCGCGCTGAAAGGCGTAGCGGTGGATTGATTCGTCATACGGAGTCTCGCGCTGGTGGCTTGCGTCAACGCGGCGACTGGGCCGGCGTTGCGCCGTGGCGAAGGGTGGATCGGGAGGCGAAGAAAGATCGCGCGTGCCGCGATTCTAACGGAAGCCCGCAGGGGAGCCGTGTACTTTGTGCCGTGCCGCCAAACCCGCCGTGACCGTGACGCTTTGTGGTCCCCCCTCGCGGTGCGTGGCGACCGGACTGCTTGCCGCCGACTGTTGCGGAATTCCCCTCCTGACGCAGACGCGACCGTCGACCGATGGCACAATGTGGGATATCTCAAAAATCCCTCCTCCGGCGCCGTGAGACCAGGCGTGACATAACGCAATGAATGCAGCAACGAAACAAGTGGCAGGCAAGGGAAAGCGTTTCGTCGAACGCGTCTACCGGCTGCGGATCGTGGGGCTCGGGCTGGGGTTTTTCTGCGTCGCTTCCGTGTTCGCACAACAACATCGCGGCCTCGTGCTATGGGCGCTGCTGGCCTTTCACGGTTTCGTGTGGCCGCATATTGCGCGCCGTGCCGCGCTCGCCGGCGAGGTGCCGTATCAGGGCGAGCGCGTCAACCTCATGATCGACGCGGCCTTCGGCGGCTTCTGGGTTGCCGCGATGCGTTTCAACGTGCTGCCGTGCGTGCTGATCCTCGTGATGCTCAGCATGGACAACATCGCCGCCGGCGGCGTGAAGCTGTTCCTGCGGGGCGCCGTCGCGCATGCGGCCGGTGTCGCGGCGGGGGTGCTCGTGCTCGGCTTCGCCTTCGAGCCGATGTCGCTGATGCCGACCATCCTCGCGTGCCTGCCGTTTCTCGTGATCTATCCGATCGCGCTCGGCTGGGCCACTTACCGGATTTCGCGCAAGCTCGCCGAGCAGACGCGCACGCTTGCGCGCCTGAGCCGCATCGACGGCCTCACCGGCATCCTCAATCGCCGCACCTGGGAAGACGTGCTCGCCGACGAATTCGAGCGCAGCCGCACGAGCGGCTATGCATCGTCGCTGCTGCTCGTCGATCTCGACCACTTCAAGGTCGTCAACGACACGCGCGGCCATCCGGCGGGCGACGCCGCGCTGCTGGCCTTCGCGGACATCCTGCGCGAACACTTCCGCGAGTGCGACCGGATCGGCCGCTACGGCGGCGAAGAGTTCGGCATCGTGCTGCCGGGCGCGACGCTGACCCAGGCGCGGACCGCCGCCGAACGGCTGGTCGTGACGGTGCGCGAGCGCGCGTTGTGCGAAGACGCGGCGTGTCCGTGCACGATCAGCGTGGGCGTCGCGCAGAGCGACCTGGCCATGCGCGATTACTCCGCATGGCTGAAGAAGGCCGATGCGAGCCTCTACGACGCGAAAGTGGCCGGGCGCGATCGCGTGGTGGTGGCGCCCGCGCCGCCGGTTGTGTCGATCATGCCGGCCGCGGACGTTTGAGCGCGCTGAGCCCTTCTTTGAGTCGCGCGGATTGTTCGATCTCGCGCGGCTGACGCTGCCGACCACGCGCGCCGGCGGCTACTTCTCCTGAAGCACCGGGGCGACGCCGACGGCCGGTCCCAGGCAGCCGAGCCCGGCGAGCGTCGCTTCGACAGCCGCATCGAGTGGCGTGTGCGGCTCGCGGCCGAGCGTCGCGACGAGCCGCTCGTTATCGAGCTGGAGCGTCTCGCGCCACAGGTAACGCATTTCGAGCAGCTCACGCATCGTCGTCACGAACGGCGCGGCGGCGTAGACGAGGGGCCACGGAAAGCGCCGCTGCGCGACCTTCAGCCCGTGACGGTGCGCGACGCGGGAAATGGCCGCGGCCATTTGCGTGCCGTCGGCGTCCCAGTGGCCGGCCAGGTGGAACGTCGAGAAGGGCGGCAGTGTCGAGCGCTTCGCGATCAACTCGACCATCGTGCGCGCGACGTCCGGCACGTAGGCCCACTGATGCCCTACGCCAGGCGCGCCCGGCACCTTGACCACGCGAACCGCCTTGCCCGCCTCGATCAGCCCTTGCGAGAACCAGCTATTGCCGCTCAGATGCGGACCGAAAAAATCGCCCGCGCGCACGACGATCGTTCGCACGCCGTCCGTCGCGGCGGCCTGCAACTGCCGCTCCATCTCGACGCGAATCGCACCCTTGCGCGTGCGCGGCCGTTGCGGCGCGTCTTCGCGCAGCAGCCCGAACGCGTCCGGCCCGTAGTTGTAGACGGTGCCGGGCAGCACGACCGTCGCGCCCGCTGCACGCGCCGCCGCGATCGTGTTGCCGAGCATCGGCAGCACGAGTTGCGGCCAGCGGCGATAGCCGGGCGGGTTCACCGCGTGGACGATCACCGCGCAACCCTGCGCGGCGCGCACGACCGCATCGCGATCCATGGCGTCGCCCTGGCGCCAGTCGATCCCGTCGCCCGCCGCCGATGCGTTCCCGGGCCGCCGATGCAGCGCGCGCACCTGCCATCCCGCCTCGCGCAACTGCCGCGCGACTTCGCCGCCGATGCCGCCCGTCGCGCCAAGCACCAGCGCGAGTCTGTCCGTCGCCTGAAAGGAAGCGGTTGCCATGTCGATTCTCCGGTTCGAAAGCTGTGATGGGGGCATTCTGCACCGCCGCCGGAGCATAGGAAATTGGCGAATGAAGTCCATTCGCTATACATTTATGTATGACCTCGAACCTGAACTGGGAACTCTATCGGACCTTCCTCGCGGTGCTGACGGAAGGCTCATTGTCGGGCGCCGCGCGGGCGCTGGGCATCACGCAGCCGACGGCGGGGCGGCACGTCGAGGCGCTCGAAGCGGCGTTCGGTCAGCCGCTCTTCACGCGCTCGCAGACCGGCCTCCTGCCCACCGAAGCGGCGAGCGCGCTGCGCGGCTACGCCGAGGCGATGCGCAGCACGGCGGCGGCGCTGGAGCGCGCGGCCGTCAGCCACGGTGCGGCGATGAAAGGCGTAGTCCGCATTTCGGCGAGCGAAGTGATCAGCGTGGAAGTGCTGCCGCCCGTGATCGCGCAGTTGCGGCGCGCGCATCCGGGGATCGTCGTCGAACTGGTGGCGACCAATCGCGTGCAGGATCTGCTGCAGCGTGAGGTCGATATCGCGGTTCGCATGACGCGGCCGTTGCAGGAGATGCTGGTTGCGCGGCGCATCGGCGCCGTGGACGTGGGGCTCCACGCACGCGACGATTACCTCGCGGAGCACGGCTCGCCGTCGACGCTCGCCGATCTCGCGGACCACGCGCTGATCGGCTTCGACGAGCCGACACCGTTCCTGCGTGCGGCGGCGAAGCAGTTCCCGCAATGGCGTCGGGAGACGTTTGCGATACGCACGAGCAGCGACGTCGCGCAACTCGCGATGATCCGCGCGGGGTGCGGGATCGGGTTTTGCCAGGCGGGGGTGGCGCGGCGCGATGCGCGACTCGTTCGTGTGCTCGCGGACTTGTGCGCGTTCGAACTGGACACGTGGGTCACGATGCACGAGGACTTGCGCAGTAGTCCGCGTTGCAGGGCTGTGTTCGATGCGTTGGTGCAGGGGTTAGGCGCTTATATCGCGGGCGGGTGAGTGGGGCGATTCGTTTTGGCACACCCCTTTGCGACGCATGTGCTCCGTTTCACAACACGTCGCGTTGCGCAATATCCGGGAATTGCATGTTCAATATGATTGCACGCGCAATCTTGTTCCGGTACGCGTCTTGCTCTTTGAAACGGGCCGACGGCACTGTCTTCATCTGTAGATGGCGCCACTCGCGAGAGATGCCTGTGTCTTCGGTTTCGCGCTTTTAAAAACAATCCCGCTTCACTGGAGAGAGACAGCTATGTTGAACTGGAATGACTATCGCAAAGAGTTGTTTGGACGCATTGGTGAGTTCGGTCAGCTTTCTCCGGCCACCCTTGAAGGATTTCAGGCATTGGATTCGGCCGCTTCGAAAACGAATCACCTCGACGCCAGGACTCGCGAGTTGATCGCTCTCGCGGTAGCCGTGACGACGCGCTGCGACGGCTGCATTTCCGTACATACCGAAGCAGCCGTCAAACATGGCGCAACCAAAGAGGAAGTCGTCGAGGCGTTGAGCGTCGCGATTGCCATGAACGCGGGTGCAGCCCTCGTTTATTCGGCGCGAGCGCTTGACGCGCTTGGCGGCTAATCGCCCTTTGAACGCTGCCCCGAGAAAGGTTTTGGCTCCGATCGCCAGGCCGTCCGGGGCGGCGCAGATGGCATCGGACTGAGTGACAGGCCCGGCATGGCCTTCCTGTGCCAGCCCGGCGAAATCGGCTTAGGGCAATGCTGAACAAGCGGCTGCATTCGTGATGTGGTCAAGCGTGCGAAGCGAATCGATCGTGAACGAAGCTTTCCTGGTTTGTTTTCGGTCGTCGTGGGTGCCGTTCGGGGGGAGGCCCTTGTCGGCGGGCCCCAGGCCCAGCTCTCGCCCGTTACGGGCGTACCTGTGCCATCAATCGTGCACGGTACAGAGAGGCATTGGCCAGCGGCAGGGCAACGAAGGCGCGGTTCGCATTCTTCGCGAGCCCGCGATAGCGGGCCTTCGTGAAGCCCCACAGCCGATTGGCGACGGCGAATCTCGCCGACCCGATTCGTGACATCGCATCCCGTGTCGAGAGATTGCATGTCATTTTCAACAACTGCTTCGAGGATCAGGGGCAGCGCAATGCGACGACACTGATCGGGATGCTGGGCGGTGTTGAGCACAAGACGGGCGGTTGGCGCACGAATGCGTAGGTGTCCGATCTGACTTTCCAGGTGATGTCGATTAATGCCTGGAATCGTGTCAACGTCGGCTTCCGTATCATGCCCGGCCCCTACCTGCGACAAGGCATTCGGCACCGCCAATGCAGCGCAGGCGTCGTGTGAGGTCCGCGTGACACCGCTGATGACCCATGCACCGGCGGACCTACCGCACAATCACCGAACGCCAATTACGGCCTTCGGTTCGAGAAACGCCTCCAGCCCAAACACACCATACTCGCGGCCGATGCCGGATTGCTTGAAGCCGCCGAACGGCGCGGCCGGTTCGTGTGCGAGTGTGTTGACGAGCACGCGTCCCGCTTCGATTCGCGACGCAACCGCGCGCGCACGCTGTTCATCGGCCGAGAACACGTAAGCCTGCAAGCCGTAGTTCGTGTCGTTGGCGATGGCGATCGCATCCTCAGTATCGCGGTACGCGATGATCGACAGCACCGGCCCGAAAATCTCTTCGCGCGCGATCGTCATGTCGTTCGTCACGTCGCTGAAGACGGTGGGGCGCACGAACCATCCTGCGTCGACGCCCTCCGGCCGGTCTTCGCCGCCCGCGATCAAGCGGGCGCCTTCGTCGATGCCAAGCCGTATATAGCGCTGCACGCGCTCCCACTGCTTCTGGCTGACCATCGGGCCGACGCTCGTTTGCGGATCGCGCGGATCGCCCGCCTGCGTGCGCGCGACTTCTTCGCGCACGCGCGCCTCGAATTCGGCGAGTCGCTGCCTCGGCACGAGAATGCGCGTGCCCGCGATGCATGCCTGGCCGCTGTTCATGAAGCCGGCCTGAATCGCAAGCGGCACCACCTCGTCGAAGTTCGCATCATCGAGCACGACCACCGGGGACTTGCCGCCGAGTTCCAGCGTCACGCGCTTGAACGTTTCTGCGCCGGTACGCAGAATCGTCTTGCCGACTGCCGTGGAGCCGGTGAACGACAGTTTCGCGACATCGGGGTGCGAGCTGATCTCGGCGCCGACCGTTTCGCCGCGTCCCGTTACGATGTTGAATACGCCTGCCGGCAAGCCCGCGTCGTGCAGCGCTTCGGTGACGATGCGCGTCTGGATCGCACTCATTTCGCTCGGCTTGACGACGGCCGTGCAGCCCGCCGCCAGCGCGGCAGCCAGCTTCCCGCAGATGAAGCCCGCATCGCTATTCCACGGTGTGATGAGGCCGGCGACGCCGAGCGGCTGCATCACGACTTCAGCGGTGCCTGCGCGGCGTGTGAACGCGTAGTCCTGCAGGACCTTCGCCGCTTCGAGCAGTACGCTGCTTGCGTGCTGAGCCATCCACCGGCCGCGCGATACGGGCGCGCCATATTCTTCCGTGATCGCTTCATAAAGCTCGTCTTCTTTCGCGACGACGGCTTCATGCATGCGCTTCAGCATGTCGATACGCTCGCGCTTGTCCGTGCGCGAAAACGCGGGAAACGCGCGCTTCGCGGCAGCGATCGCGTCGCGCGCGTCTTGCGCATCGGCGAGGCGCACGCGGCCGATTACCCGTTCGGTCGCGGGGTTGAAGAGATCGAACCGTTCGTCGCCATGCGGCGTGACGAACGTGCCGTCGATATAAACCTTGTCGATGATCCGCATGGCTGCTCCCGGATTGCGTTGTGAACGACACACGATAGCCCCGCGCGATTGCGCAGACAATCCGTATAATCTGGCATGTCTTGTTGAGCGATCTGGGACAATGAAAACTTCAGGGTTGGGTGAACTGGAAGCGGTGCTGGCCGTCTCGCGTCATCGCAGCTTTCGTGCGGCCGCGACCGACCTCGGCGTCTCGACGTCCGCGCTCAGTCACGCGGTGGCGGCGCTCGAAGCGCGTATCGGCGTGCGGCTTTTCAATCGCACGACGCGCAGCGTGTCGTTGTCCGAAGCCGGCGCGCAATTCGTCGACAGCATCGCGCCCGCGCTCTCGACGATCCGCGTCGCGATCGAACAGGTCGGCAGCTTTCGCGACACGGTGTCGGGCACGTTGCGCATCAATACGTCGGTGGGCGCGGCGAAGCAGGCGATGCCGCTCTTTATCGCGTTTCTGCAGCGGTATCCGGAGATGAAACTCGACATCGTCACCGAAGGGCGGCTGATCGATATCGTCGTCGAGGGATTCGATGCGGGCATCCGTCTTGCCGACACCGTGCCGCAGGACATGATCGCGGTGCCGTTCGGCGACAGGCAGCGTTTCGCCATCGTTGGCAGTCCGATGTATTTCGCGCAACACAAGCCGCCGCGCACGCCCGCCGATCTGAACGCGCACCGCTGCATCCGCACGCGGATGCCAAGCGGTTCGATCTATCAGTGGGAGTTCGAACGGCAGGGCGAAACGGTGCGCATCGACGGAAAGGGCGCGCTGACGCTCGACGAGCCAGGCCTGATGCTGGCAGCGGCACGCGCGGGTCTCGGTCTCGCTTATCTGACCGAGTGGACCGTCGCCGCGGATCTGGAGGCGGGCACGCTGGTTCGCGTGCTGGAAGACTGGACGCCGCCGCTCGACGGCCTTTGTCTGTACTATCCGGGCCGCCGTCATGTGCCGGCTGGACTGCGCGCGCTGATCGACATGATCCGCGAAGACGCCGACGCGCGTGGGGCCCGCCGTGGGCGACGGTCTGCGAAAGGGAAGGGGCGTGGCGCGGGTGCAGCGTGACGAGGCGGTTACGGCCGACCGTGCCGGGCCGCAAGCGACCACCAGCCGCAGACCAACATCGTCGTTCCCGAGCCGGTAACGCTCAAACAACCGACCTTCAGGTGCGAACAGTCTCGTGACCGCCACTAGCCATCGCATTCACTCGCAGACCCCGCCCACACTACCGCTTCACTGAGCGAACCGGCGATCGCTGGCCCGGTTCGCTCAATTCCTTTCCTCCGATTACAAATCCGCCGCGCGCGCGTGGAGTGCCTCTACGATTGCGTCGGCTATCGTGCATGTCCTGCTGCCCGCGACGGGCGCACATGCGCGAGCCGTTGCACTTGTCCGCAATCGTTTCACTCGCCGTCGACGACGGCAACTGACCAGATCGTTCATTTTCCACGGGGACTTTACATGTCGATCAGCGCATTAACCGATTCGAATTCTTTATATTCAATCTGGGCGTCGAGCCAAACTTCAAACACGCAAAGCACGAGCGGCACGTCGACGTCGAGCGACGCACTGCTGTCCGCCGACAGCACGTCAAGCTCGTCCGGCTCGTCCCCCATCGACGCGCTCGCCACCGCCATCGCCGCGGCGCTCGAATCGCTCAAAGTGAGTTCGGGCAGCAGCACGTCCGCCACGACGTCCGGCAGCGGTACGTCGTCGGACTCCACCGATGCGACGTCGAGCACGTCCAGCACTTCCGGCACGTCGTCCAGTTCGACTGAATCCATCACCACCGCGCTTCAGCAGTTCCTCGCCACGCTTTTCCAGGCAGCCGCCCAGCAGAATGGCACCGCCTCGACGGACACAACCGCCAGCGACAGCAGCGGCGCCGTCTCGTCAACCAGCGCGGCCACCGGCACGGCAGGATCGAGCAGCAGCACGTCATCGTCGTCCAGCGACACGACGGCCATGATGATGCCGCCGCCTCCGCCGCCCCCGTCCTTCTCCTCGTCGGGCGGTTACGGTAACGATCTGTCATCGGCGATTTCGAGCCTTGCACAGTCGCTTAGTTCGACTTCGAGCAGCACGTCGTCGGATTCCGGTTCGTCGAGCAGTTCGTCGAGTAGCGGCACGGACAGCGAGCTGACGTCGGACTTCCAGAACCTGTTGACCGCGATGGGCGCCTCGTCGTCGAGCAGCTCGACGAGCAGCACGACGTCCGACCTCCAGCAGTTCCTCACGACGCTCGCCAGCAATCTTCAGCAGCAGGGCGCGTCGGCTGCGAGCGGCCTGTTCGTGAACACGTCCGCCTGAACGGACGGCTCGCCTGCCTTTCCTCGTTGATGGTTTGATACGCCGGTCCGCTGCGACCGGCGTTTTATTGGCTCAGTTGCGGGAGGCCGGAATGGCAATCTGCACCTGCAGTCCGCCCTCGGGATGATTTTCCACGATGCACTGGCCGCCGTTATCGCGGGCCAGGCGCGCGACGATTGCGAGCCCGAGGCCGCAGTGGCCTTCGCCGCTTCGCGCCGGATTCAACCGTACAAACGGCGACATGGCCGCGGCAATGCGATCGGGCGCGATGCCCGCGCCGCGATCGCGCACGCGAATCAGCCCGTTTCCGTCTTCCATCGACGTTGCGATCGAGACGGGCGGAACCCCGTATTCGAGCGCGTTTTCGACGAGATTCGTGAGCAGCCGGTCCAGCACGGTCCGCGGCAGCATGAACTGCGGCCCCGCGCGCAAATCCAGTACGAACAGCGGGCGATTGTCGCTTTCGACGTCGTCGACGTCGCCGAACTCGCCGCTCAGGAAGGCATCGACCTCGACCCGTTTGCCGCCGTCAGGTTCGCGGCGCGCGTACTCCAGAAATTGCTGGACGATGTGCGTGAGCGAATCGATATCGCGCAGCATGTCCTCGCGCTCGCTCACGTCGGTCATCATGCTCGCACGCAGCTTGAGCCGCGTGAGCGGGGTCTTCAGGTCGTGTGCGACGCCGGTCAGCATCACCACCTGGTCGTCGTCGGCCTCGTTGACACAGCGCATCATGTCATTGAACGACGCGCACAACGCGCGCAGCTCGCGCGGCCCCGCGCCTGCGAGCGGCGCGATGCGCTCGCCGGTGCCGAACCGGCGGGCTCCCTGCACGACGCTCGCGAGCGGGCGCTGTATCTGCCACGCCGCCAGGAACGACAGGATCAGCGCCGCCGCCAGTATCGAGAACGCCTCGAGCGCGAAGCGCGGCGGCGGCGGCATGTCGACCGGCAGTACCAGCCACGACGCGCTGTCCGGAAAGCGTACCCAAAACTGCAGCGGCCGCATGTCGTCGATGGCGATTTCCGTGCCGGCCGGCAGGTTCGCGCGCAGATCGCGGGCGAGGTGGATGAACGGCCCGTGCTGCGGCGGGTGCAGATGGAGGCCCGGCGGCAGGTTCCACACCGGTACGCGGCGCACCGGCACCATGGCGCTCAGGTCGCCGGCAGGCTGCGGCTCGATGGATTTGCCGAGGTGCTTCGTCGGCAGCATCTCCGCGCTTTCTTGCTGCTGCTCATTGGCCACGCGTAAGGCGAGCAGCATGCCGCGTCCAAAGCCGTCCATATCGTGGTGCGGCCGCTGCCATGCGAACAACAGCAACCAGCCGAGTTGCATCGCCAGCAACACGACCGTCGACATCAACGCCATGCGGCCGAACAGGGTATCCGGCAGCCTTTTCACGGATTCGGCCCGGTGCGCGGCTTGCCGCGCGCATCGGCGGAATGCGTGGGATCGGGCACGAAGATGTAGCCCTTGCTGCGCACGGTCTGGATGTAGAGCGGCTTCGAAGGATCGGCCTCGATTACCCGGCGCAACCGCCAGATCGGCACGTCGAGGCTGCGTTCGCGAAAGGCCCGGTCTTCGCGATGCACGATGTCGTGAATCAGCGTGCGCGAAAGCACCTTATACGGATGCGTGGCGAACACCTTGAGCAGGGCGAACTCGCTTTCGGTCAGCGCGATCTGCTTATCGCCGTGCGACAGCGTGCGTATCGTGAAGTCCAGTTCGAACGGTCCGAAGCGGTAACGTTTGCGTGCCTCCGGTACGGTTGCGGTCGAAGGTCCCCGCCGCCGCAGGATGTTCTGGATCCGCACGAGCAGTTCGTGCGGATCGAACGGCTTGGGCAAATAGTCGTCCGCGCCCAGCGTCAGGCCGCGTATGCGATCGCTCACACTGCCGCAGGCGGTCACGAAAATGACCGGAACGTCGTCGCCGGCCGCACGTAATGCGGCGATCGCTTCAAGGCCGTCGGTCTCCGGCATCATGATGTCGAGCAGGATGATTGACGGCCGTTCCAGTTCGAGCCGGCGTTGCAGATGCTTGCCGTCGTGCAGGACGGCCACGTCGAAGTCATGCGATCGCAGAAAGCGGCTGAGAAGATCGCGCACGACCAGGTCGTCGTCGACGATTAGGACACTGGGATTCATACCGGAATTTTAAGGTAGCGCCACCGGGCGAGGTTCCCAAACTTTGCCCGCACATTCTTACCGCGCCTTTCAGTAGGGCATCGTTGGGTGGATCGGGGTGTCTCGCCCCCCCCTCCGTTTCATATAGCGAAATTCCAGATTCCATAGGGTCTACGTCCTGTAAAAGAGCAATCCAGAATTGCGGGTGAGTGGCGAACCGCAGATCGCCTCCGCTCCTGCTAATGAGAGTCGGAACTGCCCGGAATACGTTGTGCGAAAAGGCTCCCGGATAAACCTCGAAAACCGCGAATTTTCCCGCGAAAAGCACGGTTTTCCCTCATAACATCAGCGCTCAACGCTCCAATTTCTCAACTCTTATATAAGACATAAGACATTTGACGTTATACGGCATAGCCATTAAAATCGCGATCAAAGCAGTGCCCGGAACAGCCTCGGAGTGTCTGAAAAGCCTTCCCCTGAAACGCAATCCCACTAGGTCCCCCATGCTTGAAAACTTTCGCGCTCACGTAGCCGCGCGCGCCGCGCTCGGCATTCCTCCCCTGCCGCTGACGGCTCAGCAGACCGCCGACCTGGTGGAACTGCTGACGAATCCGCCCGCGGGCGTTGAGCAGACGCTACTCGACCTGATCACCAACCGCGTGCCGGCTGGCGTGGACGAAGCCGCCCGCGTGAAGGCCGGCTTCCTGGCCGGCGTGGCCAAAGGCGAGACCGCCTGCGCGCTGATCTCGCGTGAGCGCGCCACCGAACTGCTCGGCACGATGCTGGGCGGCTACAACATCCAGCCGCTGATCGAGCTGCTGTCCGACGCCGAAGTGGGCACCACAGCCGCCGCCGCGCTGAAGAAAACCCTCCTGATGTTCGACCAGTTCCACGACGTCAAGGAACTGGCCGACAAGGGCAACGCGAACGCCAAGGCCGTGATGCAAAGCTGGGCCGACGCCGAATGGTTCACGAGCCGTCCGGAAGTGCCGCAAAGCCTGACCATCACCGTCTTCAAGGTGACGGGCGAAACCAACACCGACGACCTGTCGCCGGCCCCGGATGCCACCACCCGCCCGGACATTCCGCTGCACGCGCTGGCGATGCTGAAGAACGCTCGCCCCGGCATCACCCCGGAAGAAGACGGCAAGCGTGGACCGGTCCAGTTCATCGAGTCGCTGAAGGAAAAGGGCCACCTGGTCGCGTACGTGGGCGACGTGGTCGGCACCGGCTCCTCGCGCAAGTCGGCCACCAATTCGGTGCTGTGGTTCACGGGTGAAGACATTCCCTTCATCCCGAACAAGCGCTTTGGCGGCGTGTGCCTCGGCGGCAAGATCGCTCCGATCTTCTACAACACGATGGAAGACGCCGGCGCCCTGCCGATCGAACTCGACGTGTCGAAGATGGAAATGGGCGACGTCGTCGAACTGCGCCCGTACGACGGCAAGGCGCTGAAGAACGGCGAAGTGATCGCCGAGTTCCAGGTCAAGTCCGACGTGCTGTTCGACGAAGTGCGCGCCGGCGGCCGCATTCCGCTGATCATCGGCCGCGGACTGACCGCCAAGGCACGTGAAGCGCTGGGTCTGGCTCCGTCGACCCTGTTCCGCCTGCCGCAGCAGCCGGCCGACAGCGGCAAGGGCTTCTCGCTCGCGCAGAAGATGGTCGGCCGCGCGTGCGGCTTGCCGGAAGGCCAGGGCGTCCGCCCCGGCACATACTGCGAACCGAAGATGACCTCGGTCGGCTCGCAGGACACCACGGGCCCGATGACCCGCGACGAACTGAAGGACCTGGCGTGCCTCGGCTTCTCGGCCGACCTCGTCATGCAGTCGTTCTGCCACACGGCCGCCTATCCGAAGCCGGTGGACGTGAAGACGCACCAGACCCTGCCGAACTTCATCAGCACCCGTGGCGGCATCGCGCTGCGTCCGGGCGACGGCGTGATCCACTCGTGGCTGAACCGCATGCTGCTGCCCGACACGGTCGGCACCGGCGGCGACTCGCACACCCGTTTCCCGATCGGCATCAGCTTCCCGGCCGGTTCGGGCCTGGTCGCCTTCGCGGCCGCCACCGGCACGATGCCGCTCGACATGCCGGAATCGGTGCTGGTCCGCTTCAAGGGCAAGATGCAGCCGGGCGTGACCCTGCGCGACCTCGTCAACGCGATCCCGCTGTACGCCATCAAGCAAGGCACGCTGACGGTTGCCAAGCAAGGCAAGAAGAACATCTTCTCGGGCCGCATTCTCGAAATCGAAGGTCTGCCCGATCTGAAGGTCGAGCAAGCGTTCGAGTTGTCGGATGCTTCCGCCGAGCGTTCGGCCGCCGGTTGCGCGGTCCACCTGAACAAGGAACCGATCGTCGAATACCTCAACAGCAACGTCACGCTGCTGAAGTGGATGATCGCCCAGGGCTACCAGGACCCGCGCAGCCTGCAGCGCCGCATCAAGGCGATGGAGCAGTGGCTGGCCGACCCGCAACTGCTGTCGCCGGACGCCGACGCCGAGTACGCCGCCGTCATCGAGATCGACCTGGCCGACGTCCACGAACCGATCCTGGCCTGCCCGAACGATCCGGACGACGTGAAGACGCTGTCGGACGTGGCCGGTGTGAAGATCGACGAAGTGTTCATCGGCTCGTGCATGACCAACATCGGTCACTTCCGTGCCGCGTCGAAGCTGCTGGAAGGCAAGCGCGACATCCCGGTCAAGCTGTGGGTGGCCCCGCCGACCCGCATGGACCAGAAGCAGCTGACCGAGGAAGGCCACTACGGCGTCTTCGGCACGGCCGGTGCCCGTACCGAAATGCCGGGCTGCTCGCTGTGCATGGGCAACCAGGCACAGGTGCGCGAAGGCGCGACCGTCATGTCGACCTCGACCCGTAACTTCCCGAACCGCCTCGGCAAGAACACGAACGTGTACCTCGGCTCGGCGGAACTGGCGGCGATCTGCTCGCGTCTGGGCAGGATCCCGACCAAGGACGAGTACATGGCCGACATCGGTGTGATCAACACCAATGGCGACACGATCTATCAGTACATGAACTTCGACAAGATCGAGGACTTCAAGGAAGTGGCCGATACCGTGACGGAGTAAGTGCGCTGTCGGGCTACGGCGCGGAGTTCTTGTTGCAAGTTCCCGTCGTAGCGCTATGGAATGGCGCCGCAGGCTGAATGCCTGCGGCGTTTTTTTTGGGGTGTGGCGTCGTATCGTTGAACGGGCCGGGGAAACCGTTGTCCCCGACACCCGGTTTCGGCTTCACTGCAGACGCCGGAAAAACTATACGCATTACTAAGCATCGTTTGAGGCCATTGGATGTATCTCGACCGAAGCGTCGGCGCTCCTTTGCCAGGGTACTATCGCGAGCACAGAGGCCAACACCATCAGGCCACCGCCAAACCAGCCTCGCACCGATAGCTGCTCCCCCAGCCACACGTACGCGAACAGCGCGCCAAACGCCGGCTCGCTCCCCATCAGCAGCGCCACCCGCGTCGGGCTACTGCGCTTGACGGCAAAATTTTGCGCGAAGAAGGCAAACAGCGTGCACGCCAGCACCAGATAACCGATGCTCATCCAGAAGGTGCCATGCCCGGCTAGCGTCGGCAGCGGACGCCATTGCTGAGGCGCGGACACTAGCGCAGCGCCAAGACTGCCGAGCGCGACCGTGCCCGCCTGAACTGCCGTCACCGACAATGGCGCGAGCGCCGAGTCCCGCATCACACGCCGGGTCACGCACACCATCAACGCGCGGAGCAGTGCAGCCAGAAGAATCAGCGCGTCGCCCGCAGTCGGAATGAACGCGCCGCCGCTCACCAATGACGCGCCCGCCAACGACAATACGACGGCCAGCCACTCGGCACCCGACGGCTTTCTTCGCAGCAGCACCCATTCGACGAGCGGCGTCAGCACGACGCACAAGCTGATGAGAAACGCCGCGTTCGAGGCACGTGTCAGCGAGATGCCGAATGTCTCGGCCAGAAAGATGCCTAGCAGTAGCCCGCCCGTGCACACCGCACCGGCTATCGCGGATGCCCCGGCATGCCGGAGCGAGCGCAACGCCGGTGACAGCACGACGAACGTCAGCCCAAAGCGCAGTGCCAGCAGACCTAACACGGGATAGAACGCGAGCGCGCCTTTCACGACTCCGTAGCTGGTGCCCCACACCATGGCGACCGCCAGCAGCATCAGGTCGGACATCCAGAGCAGGCGTTTTTGATTCGACATGGCCGGTCCTCTATTTCTGATCGAACAGCCTGGATTGTCGAGTATTGCGGGCGAAACTATAATCGGGTCGCATTGCATATCATTTATGTCGCAGATGCACAAATGCTGCGGTCACTGCGGGCACGACAATGAATCCCACCGAGCTTTTTGCGCTGTTACCGGACATGGCGACTTTTGCCCGCGTGGTCGATGCGGGCAACTTCTCGGAGGCTGCGCGTCAACTGGGCAGCACGCCGTCGACGGTCAGCCGCCAGATCAAACGCCTTGAAGAATCGCTCGGCACGCGATTGCTGGAGCGATCGACCCGCAGCATCCGCGTGACGGATTCTGGCGCACAGGTTTACCGGTATTGCCGCGATATGGTCGGCGCGGCGTCCGGTGCCGTCGATATCGCCGGACAAGGGGGCGGTGAGCCGCGAGGCAAGGTCAGCGTTAGTGCGCCGATTTCATTCGCACGATCCGTTATTCATCCGTTGATCCCGGAATTTCTGCGTAGCTGGCCGGACGTGGATGTGCAACTGGTCTTCGAGGACCGCGAAGTCGATCCGTTACGTGACGACGTCGACATTGTGATTCGACTGACCCGTTCGCCTCCGTTGGGCCTGGCCGCCCGGCGGCTCGGAGCCGTGAAATGGCTGCTATGCGCGTCGCCCGCTTATCTCGACGCACACGGAACGCCGGCCGAGCCGCGCGATCTCGCGCGGCACGAATGCCTGTATCTGGGGGAAACGGTCGACGACAATCGATGGCATCTCCGGCGCGGCACCGAGACCCAGTCGCTGGCGGTAAGAGGGCGCTATATCGCGAATGACGCAGGTGCCCGTCTCGATGCGGCGTTGCAGGATTGGGGCATTGCGAGCCTGCCCGATTTCGCCGCTGCGCAGGCGCTACGACAGGGCAGTCTCGTTCAGGTTCTCGTCGACTGGGAATTCGAGGCGCGCCCGTATATGGGTCCGGTCTGGCTGCTGTATCCGCCTAACCGTTTCCTTCCGTCGAAGGTGCGAGCGCTGATTGATTACCTCGCCATTCACCTGGCCGGCACCACGGGCGAGTGACCGATTGGTCAGATGGCCTGGAGTGGCCGCAAAGCCAGGGACTTGCGTCGCGCGCCTCGTCAGCGACAATTCCGGCGCGAACACAAGTCCTCCATTTTATGAAACGAGTTCTATAAATCTTCGTGCCGTTGCGTTTGCAACCGACGGGCGAGCCACCCGCGCATGCTCCGCAAAAGCGATTTAAAGAATGCGGCCCAACGCTGCGGCGAACCTCGCGACCGTGCCTTCGACGTCATGCAGCTTGTCGAGGCCGAACAATCCGAGGCGGAAGGTCTTGAAGTCTTCAGGCTCGTCGCATTGCAGCGGAACGCCGGCCGCGATCTGCAAGCCGGCGTCGGCGAACTTCTTGCCGGACCGGATGCCATCGTCGTCCGTGTAGCTGACCACGACACCCGGCGCCTCAAAGCCTTCGGCCGCCACGTTTCTGAAACCCTTTTCAGCCAGGAGCGAGCGAATGCGCCTGCCAAGCTCAAACTGCTCCGCCTGCACCTTGTCGAAGCCGTACGCCTCGGTTTCCTTCATCACGTTGCGCAGCGTCGTGAGACTGTCCGTGGGCATCGTGGCGTGATACGCGAACCCGCCGTTCTCGTACGCTTCCATGATCTGCAGCCATTTGCGAAGATCGCAGGCAAAGCTGGTGCTGGTCGTTGCGTCGATTCTTTCGCGCGCGAGCGAGCCGAGCATGACCAGCGCGCAGCACGGCGACGCGCTCCATCCTTTCTGCGGCGCGCTGATCAGAACATCGACGCCGCTCGCCTCCATGTCGACCCAGACCGTACCGGAGGCGATGCAGTCGAGTACGAACATGCCGCCGACCGCATGCACGGCGTCGGCCACCGCGCGCAAATAAGCATCGGGCAGCATCATCCCGGATGCGGTTTCGACGTGCGGCGCAAACACCAGATCCGGTTTGTTTTCCTTGATCGCAGCGACCACTTCCTCGATCGGCGCCGGTGCGTATGCGGCCTGCCTTCCTTGTTCGACCGGACGCGCCTTCAACACGATCGATTCGGACGGAATGCCGCCCATGTCGAAAATCTGCGACCAGCGGAAACTGAACCAGCCGTTGCGGATGACCAGACACTTCTTGTTCGTCGCGAACTGCCGGGCAACGGCTTCCATGCCGAACGTCCCGCTGCCCGGGACGACAACGACCGACTTCGCGTTGTAGACTTTTTTCAGAGCGGCGGAAATGTCGCGCATGACTCCTTGAAAGAGCTGCGACATATGATTGATCGATCGATCGGTGTAAACCACTGAGTACTCGAGGAGTCCCTCGCGGTCGACATTGGGAAGTAAACCCGGCATGCTCGCCTCCGGTAAAAGATGAACAGTAGAAACAGGGCCGGCAGTATGGGTGATCGGATACTGCGGCAACAGTGAAAATATGCTTCTTGCCTCGACGAAAACAGATTCTAACGAAAGCCGTCTGCAACATGGGGCATATTTTTTGTTTGTTATCTAGCGCACGCACGAAGTTGCGCGGTCGCCCCACCGCAGCGCCCGACGCGGACGCCGGGCGTCCCGAAGCAGACACTTGTGAGTATCCACGTGATTCCGTTGAACCAACCCGAAGACGTGCTTCGCGCGTTTCAGACCGCCTGGAACAGCCACGACATGGAGTCCTTTGGAGCATTGTTCCATGAGGATGCGACATTCGTGAACCGGTTCGGCCACTACGTGCGCGGCATCGAGGCGATTATCGGGCTGCATGCGCCCCTCCACGCAACCCTCTACAGCGATTCAACGCTGGAGAACGATCTGATCGACGTCATCGCGATTAGCGGCGATGCGGCGGTCATGCACTTCTGGAGCCGCCTCACGGTCGGTGCGGCTCATCCGGCGGGCCCGCACGCTGTCGACACGCTGATCCTCGCCGTGCTGACTCGCCAGGTTGGCGAGTGGCGAATCAAGGCGCTCGAGAACGTTACCCTGACCAATCCGCGCACGGGAGAGGCCGTCTTGAGAGACGGCCGGGGTTTTTGATCGGGCAGCAAGATGACTTTCGCGACGTGCGAGGCCGCAGGCGGTTGTCTGCTTGCGGGCGGATCGTGGACCCGGCATGCGTCGATTTCACTCATTGACCAGGATGGCGGCTACCATACGAACGCTTTCCTTCGCCCCGGACGGTGACATTCATGCGTCGACCGGACGCGGACCATGCAGCACTAGCCGTAGCGGGCCAGGGTGTCATGCGCAAGGGGAGTCATCATCCCGTCGATATTGATAAGGAATCCGATATTTCTGTCTGATTGTGGCCGACACGATCGACACCGACACCCAGGTTTCCAGGTGGTGCAGCCAGTAGTCGTTCATCGCTCAGTCAACCAGGAATCAGACGCTCTGCCTTCAGGCGTTCGAAAAGATCGAAGAACGCGTCCGGCGTGCTTCGATAGTCGAGGAACCCGGCTTCACGAATCTTCGTCATGTCCGTGAGGCCGTTCCACTGCGCAGCGGAGCCTGGAAACACGAACGGTTGTCCGCTGTGACGGCATGGCGTCGCGTAGACGGCGAGCGTTTGTCCCTTGTTCATCGCGTTGCCGGGTGCGAACCCGTTGCGCGGCAGTCGACGCCGAAGGTCAATGTACTGGCGCAGAGGCTCGAAGCGCATCTGCGCGAATCGCGATGCAGCGGCTTGTTCCTGAATGCGTCTAACCGTGGGGTCAGACGCATTCAGGATGTCGATTACTGACCGATGCCGAGCAGTTCGATTTCGAACGTGAGGTCGCTGTTCGGCGGGATCGGGCCGACCGCGCGATCGCCATAAGCGGTCGCCGCGGGGCAGGTCAGCTTCGCCTTGCCGCCGACCTTCATCTTCTGCACCCCTTGCGTCCAGCACGGAATCACTTGACCGAGCGGGAAAGCCGCCGGGCCGCCATGCTTGGCGGAGCTGTCGAATTCGGTGCCGTTCGCAAGCGTGCCGCGATAGTTGACGCGCACGACGTCGCTGGCGGTCGGTTGCGGGCCGGTGCCTTGCTTGACGTGCTCGACCACGACACCCGACGGCAGCTTCTCGATGGTGTTGGCGGCGAACGCGGTTGATGCGACGGTGGCAGCGGCGAATAGGGCAATCAGTGATTTCATGCGATCTCCTCGTTGAATGGCAGACCGATTATATCGGGAGCTTCGGGCGGCCTCGAATCGGCGCGGCGCGGGATGCCGGCGAGCGCGAGTGCCGCCAGCAAGCAAATTCTCCAACCTAAGCGTGGCCGTGTGTCCGGTCATGCGGGGGCAAGTCCAGTACGGACTCGGCCAAAATCGGAAAATCGAAGTCCGTTCAGAATTGACCACGCAACGTAGTTTGTTTCTTATTTCCAGAAAATTTCGTGAACAAATAAAGACGCGAGTCTCATAACAACGAGGGATATACGGGGAGAATCGTCGAGCATTCAACGCTCCTACTGATATTTGGGTGATAGCAAAGCCAGTTTGCCATCACCATAGCGTCGTTGTCGCCGCCGCGCGTTTCGACACGCGTGAACGCAACGGCAGATGCTTCTACGCACCATGACGGCACAAGCCTGCCACTGCGCCGCTCGATGGCAGGAATGGAGGACGACGCGACCTTCGCAGCCGCGCTGACGCTAGTTCATGCGGGCCGCACGGCCGCGGCCGCCGACCGTTTGGCTTCTATCAAATTCCGTAACGCCGCAAAGAGACAATCCGGCATTGCAAACAACGGAATAGTCGATCAATCGCCCGCTGCACAAGGCATTGCGCCTTGCGTTACGTTTTTGCGACAGTCATTTTTTTCGTTTCTTGAGTTGCAAGGGGCGCTTTATTCTCCGGCGCGCAGCAACAAATGAATAAATCCAAAAGCTACGCTTGGTCGGTGAAATACAGATGAAAAACAGCTGAATCAAGGTCGGCGTTATCGCTGTTGCCGCTTTCGCAGCATCCTCGGCAGCAATGGCACAGTCGTCGGTCACCCTGTATGGCATGCTCGACGCAGGTATCGGCTACACCTCGAACGTCGGTGGCCACGAGAAGGTCAGCCTCGATGGCGGTGCCTCAGGTTCGAACAAGTGGGGCCTCAGGGGTCAAGAAGACCTCGGCGGCGGCCTCAAGGCAGTCTTCAAGCTCGAAAATGGTTTCAACATTGCTACCGGTGGCATCGGCGGCCATGCATTTTCATGGTGAGTGGCATAACCTCGTCTACTTCGAATGCCATCTCGACGAGCCGGGAGCGCCGCCTGCAACAGGTCCAGCGAACGCTGCATTGACCAATTCGAATTAGTCGTATTGGGACAGGTCATAAACAAAAGCGGGCATTTGGCCACAGCCGAATGGCCGCTCTCGCTCGATGACGCGACAATCCCCTCTACGCTTTTGTAAGGTCGCTTCGGGTCGGGTACGGAAGTTCGATGCGGCGCGTGGCCAGTGGATCACCCGCCGATAGCGTACTACCGGATTCGGCCAGGAAGAGACAATGGCAATTTCTCGTTTAAAGGCAGAAGTCCGTTCCCCAGCGGACATTCGCCGTTGCAAGCATGCGATAGATTGGAGTGAGATGTCTGCCCGTTGAACCGGACCAGGCCGCCGCGCTATTACAAAGAGGAAAACATGCGCCTTTCACGAACCGCCGTCGCACTTGTCAGTTCGCTCGTTGCATTTTCATTTTCTACGGACGGTCTTGCGCAGGCCGAGTCTTCTCCCACGTCAGGTGCGGGAGGTTCAGTTGGGGTGATCGCACCGATTTTCAGTCAGCTTGTTTATTTCCACGCGCCAGGTAACTTTGTCTCGGTATTCGAAACGACGCATGGTGATCGCCACATTCACGAGTGGGTCTTGCCGGGTGAAAGCGTTTCGAACTGGACACAGATGCTGACGGTCACAGGCGCGCGAGATGTCAGCGCAAGGCATCCCGACGCCACTCCTGAAGGGTTTGCACAGGGCATGGCCAATGGGTTTCAACGCGCGTGCCCGTCATCCTTCAACGCAAAAGTAATCTACAAGGGGCAATTGAACGCGCGTGACACGTTCATCATGGTTGTCGGTTGTGGTAATGCGGCGGCTAGTGCAGGGCACAGCGAGACGGCTGTGATTGCCGTGGTCAAAGGCGAATATGATTTCTACACTTTGCAGTGGGCCCAGAGAGGGCACGCAACACAGACTCCGATTAATATTGACGTGAACATGTGGGCCGCACGGATGAAAGTTCTTATGCCTTTGAAGCTTTGCCCGATCGTATCCGGAGAGCAACCGCCGTATCCGAGTTGCGTCGGACATTGAATCGGGACGGGCCAATCACCTTGCTGACGAAGCCCGACAACCGTTGTGACGATCGCTTCTGGCGCGTGACGGTTTTAACGCACAAAAGAGGCGTTCGGTCATAGAATGCGATCGACCGCACCGGGTCGTGAAGACTCATTCGACGGCAATGAGAGCTGCCATTCGTCGACGCCGGTTTGCGAATGTCCGCAAATGAATGTGCAGCCGCCCCACGGCTCCCGATCGCCGACCGACTGCAAAGGCCGAGCACCCGTCGGCAGTCGTGCCCGCGCGAGTGGCCGTTGTAGCCTGCGGATTCAACCGGTCGCTGCAACACACTTAAGGCTGCGCGAGCAGCGAGGGGTGTTGCAAATGAAACAGAGGCGGCGGATCTACTACACAGCAAGCCAGAAGGCATTAATGTGGGAACGCTGACGCAGAGGTGAGAGACTGCATCAGATCGCCCGACTGTTCGATCGGCGCCGCTCTGGTCCACTGTGATCGTTTCGGGTACGCCGTTCTTATCAATCCAGCGCGGTGGAGCGGGACCATCGAGAGAGCAAACGCATCGTACGACCAATGCCAGGATTTAGGAGCTTTAGTTGCGCGAGCATCACTTCAGGCGATGTCGAATTCACGCACATGATAGCGAAATGGCAGATGAAGAGTGACGGTAGCCGGCATAGTTCAGTCGCCTGGCAGTTCTACAATCTTGCGAAATAAGCATTCCTGTTTGTGTCGTTTCGACTTTTCCTGATTTTTGTTACCGCGACAGATCCGGTCATGGATGGCCTGGCAGGACTCCGGCCTTATTTCGGGCAGTGGGTGGCGATGCAGGTGCGCGCGTGGCTGGTTGCGCGGCCACTGGCGAGATTGCTGTTGATGCAATTGGGGCTGACGCTGGCGGCAGTGCTGCTCATCGGTGTCTCGTAGTACAGCTTGCCGGCGCGGCGCCCGGTACCGCTACGTTTTTCAGTGGCGATCAACGTCGATCTTTTTTGGCCCTTGATCTGCGCGGCACAATCAGGCGGTAACCGCTAGAATTGCGGCTTTAGCCCGGAATACGCCAATGTCTTTTGCCTCGCTTGGCCTGATCGATCCCTTGCTGCGTAATGTGCAGGACCTCAATTACCAGACACCTACGCCGGTACAGGCCAAGGCGATTCCGGCTGTGCTCAGTGGCAAGGACGTCATGGCCGCGGCACAGACCGGCACCGGTAAAACGGCGGGTTTTGCGCTGCCGCTGTTGCAACGGCTGGTGCAACGCGGCCCGGCGGTGTCCAGCAACCGCGCGCGTGTTCTGGTGCTGGTGCCCACGCGTGAACTGGCTGAACAAGTGCTGCAAAGCTTTATCGATTACGGCAAAGGCCTCGACTTACGATTTCTGGCCGCCTATGGCGGTGTGAGTATCAACCCGCAGATGATGAAGCTGCGCAAAGGCGTGGATGTGCTCGTTGCCACGCCGGGCCGTTTGTTAGATCTCAATCGCCAGAACGCAGTGCAGTTTGATCAAGTACAAACGCTGGTGCTGGATGAAGCCGACCGCATGCTGGATCTGGGCTTTGCGCGCGAACTCGATGCCGTCTTTGCTGCCTTGCCCGCTCAGCGCCAGACCCTGTTGTTCTCTGCCACGTTTACCGATGATATCCGCGCCATGGCGGCGAACATACTGCGCGGCCCGGTCAATATCAGCGTCAGCCCGCCGAATGCCACGGCCAGCAAGATCAAGCAGTGGGTGGTGCCGGTGGATAAAAAGAACAAGCCTGACCTCTTCATGCATCTTGTGGCTGAGAACAGCTGGGAGCACGCGCTGGTGTTCGTCAAAACCCGCAATGGCGTGGATTACCTGGCGGCCATGCTGGATGAAGCGGGCTATTCGGTCGACACCATCCACGGCGACAAACCGCAACCCGCGCGCCTGCGTGCGCTGGAGCGCTTCAAGACGGGCGAAGTACGTATGCTGGTAGCCACCGATGTGGCTGCGCGCGGGCTGGATATCGACGACCTGCCGCTGGTGATCAA
>Ga0265338_10000356_pt1 | contig 82744 bp, 74 predicted proteins | sample 42126metaG_FD_193579 | JGI IMG/M metagenome (GOLD analysis project Ga0265338, IMG submission 193579) | Rhizosphere microbial communities from Carex aquatilis grown in University of Washington, Seatle, WA, United States - 4-21-26 metaG | ecosystem: Host-associated > Plants > Roots > Rhizosphere...
CCCCGCCTGCCTCACTGCCCGGAAGCCGGGCCGAGGGCTCGAATGGAGGCCAAGATGAGCGGAATAGCGGCGTGATCGGCGGTCTGGAGATTTCCCTGGAGGCGCTGCGCCACAACGCGGCGCTGCTGCGCGACCTTGTGGGGGCGCGGCGAACCGCCTTCGTGCTCAAAGGGAACGCCTACGGACACGGGCTGGCCGCCGTTGCCGCGGCCGTCGCCCCGTTCGCTTCACGGCTCTGCGTCTACCGCCTCGAAGAGGCGATCGCGCTGCGCGAGGCCGGCATTGCGATGCCGGTCCTGATCCTGGGACCGGTTCCCCCGGAGGGGCTCGAGGACGCGCTGGCCGCCAAAGCCGAGGTCGCCCTGTGGAGCACCGGCGAGTTCGCCCGGCGCCTTTGCAAAGCGGCGCGGAACCGTCAGTGTGCGGCGGCGGTGCACGTCAAGGTCAATACCGACCTCAACCGGCTCGGATTCGAACCGCACGAGCTGACCGACGCCGTTGAAGAGTTCTTGCGGCTGCCGGAGCTTTCGATTGCCGGAATCTTCTCGCATCTCGCCTCGGCGGAAGAGCTCAATGCCGGCTACTCGATGCATCAGCTCGCTACGTTCGAGCGCGCGCTGGCCGGCGTCAAGCCGTTGCTCGAGCGGAGGGAAATGAATGCGCTGGCGCACATCGCGGCGTCGGCAGCCGCAATGCTTTGGCCGCAGACGCGCCTCGACTTAGCGCGCTTCGGCATCGCGCTCTACGGACTGATGCCCTCGCCGCAAACGCGCGAAGCGCTAACGCCGCCGCTCGATCTGCGCCCCGCGCTTTCGTATCGCTCGAAGATCGTCGTGGTACGTACGATTGCAGCCGGTGCGTCGGTAGGTTACGGCGGAAGCTTTCACGCCCCGCGCGATATGCGCATCGGCGTCGTACCGGCCGGTTACGCCGACGGAATTCCGCGCGCGCTCTCCAACCGCGGCGCCTTCGTCGTCGACGGCGCGCTCTGCCCGATCGTCGGGCGCGTAGCGATGAACATGACCGAGATCGATCTCACGCAGGCGCCCGGCGCGCGCGTCGGTTCGAGCGTAACGCTGATCGGCAACGAGGGCAATGCGACGGTCACCGCCGACGACTGGGCGCAGTGGAGCGAGACGATCAACTACGAGATCGTTACGCGCCTCCCGGCCGAGCTGCCCCGGACGTTTATCGAAAAGAGCTAAGCGACCGCGGCGATTGCCGCGGCGAGGTCGAGCGTGCCGTTATAGAGCGCACTCCCGACGATGCACGAGTCGACGTTGGCCGGCATCGAACGTTTGAGCAGCTCCAAGTCCTCGATGTTGCGCGCGCCTCCGCTCGCCGTCACCTTGATTTCGGCCGCGCGCGCGACCGCATCGAGCGCGTCGATGTCGTAGCCTTCGCCCATGCCGTCGCGGTGGATCTCGGTGAAAATAATGCGCGCTACGCCCCACTGCGCGACGCGCCGGACGAGCGCATCGCGATCGATCGGCGTGCTCTCTTGCCAACCGTGAGTCGCCACGCGCGAGCCGCGCGCGTCGATGGCGGCGATAACGCGCTCGGGAAAGCGGTTGATGATGTGGCGCGCCATGCGCTCGTCGTCGACGAGCAGCGTGCCGAATATGATCTCGCTCGCGCCGGCGGCAAAGGCGGCTTCGGCGTGACGCACCGCGCGCAGGCCGCCGCCGGTCTGCACCGGCACGTCGACGGCCTTACAGATTTGTTCGATGGCGTCGAGGTTTTCGCCCGAACCGAAGGCTCCGTCCAAGTCAATGACGTGTAGACGGAGCGCTCCGGCGTCGACGAAGGCTTTGGCACGCTCGACCGGATCGCCATCGTAGCTCGTTTCGGTCGTCGGATCGCCTTGCTTCATGCGCACGCATTTGCCGCCGCGTAGGTCGATCGCCGGCACGACGAGCATCGCGCGCTCTACTCTAGCCGCGGTGGCCGTTCGCCGATCGCTGCTCGATCGGCACGTACGGGCCTGCCGGCGGGCCGTCATAAGCGGCTTGCGGGCGAATAAGCCGGTTGTCCGCCATCTGCTCGAGCACGTGCGCCGTCCATCCGGCAATGCGGCCGCAGGCGAAGAGACAGGTGAACTCGTCGCCGGGGATCCCGAGATCGGCCAGCACTGGCGCCGTATAGAAATCGACGTTGGCGTAGATCGTATTGCCGGGTTTCTTCTCTTGCAGCACTTTGCGGCTTGCATCTTCAACCGCGCGTGCGGTCTCATACCAGCGTTCGCCGCCGCCGACGTGCACCGAGAGTTCTTGCGCCATTTCTTCGAGATGACGCGCGCGCGGATCGCGCACTTTGTACTCGCGGTGTCCCATGCCCATGATGCGCTTTCCGCTATCGAGGATGTTGCGCACGTACGGCTCGGCATTCTCGGGGGATTTTACCTGACCGAACGTCGCGAAGGCGGCCGTCGCAGCACCGCCGTGCAGATCGCCTTGCAACGTTGCCAGCGCCGCGGTAATCGAAGCGTAGATGTCGGCCCGCGTCGAGGCCGCGACTCGCGCGGCGAAGGTCGACGCGTTGAACGAGTGATCGGCCAGAAGCACGAAGTAGGTGTCGAGCGCGTCCTCCTCGATCGCGTGCGGCAGCTTCCCGGTGCGCATATAGATGAAGTTGCCGGCCTGCGAGAGATCGGCGCGCGGGTCGATGGGGTCGAGTCCGCGGCGGATGCGATCCCACGCGGCGACGATCGTCGGCATTTTGGCGATGAGCTCGATCGCAGTGTGGACGTCGGAGAGATGTTCGCCCTGGGCGTTGACCGGCGAGAAGAGGCCGAGACCGCTGACGATAGTGCGTAGAACTTCCATCGGCCAGGCCGTCTTGGGAAAATTCTGCATGGCATTGACCAGCGGCTCGGGCAGCGAACGCCCGGCGCCGATCTCGCGCTTGAGCGTTTCGAGCTGGTGACGGTTCGGCAGCGTGCCGTAGAGCAAAAGGTGGACGATTTCCTCGAACGTCGCATTCGGCGCGAGGTCGTCGATGTCGTAGCCGCGGTAGGATAGGCGCCCGATCGCTCCTTCGACGTTACTGAGTTCCGTGGATCCGACGACGACGCCCTCGAGACCACGATCGACAACGGTAGGCAAGGGTTCCCTCCATAAACGGTGAGTATAAGCCCCCGACCTTTCGACGGCGGTGAAGGTTCGACTCCTCCAGCCGCCACAAAGGCCTTTGCGGAGCGCCTGGTTGAAAAGGCGGCCCGATGAAGCCTCTCGATCTTACCCAAGAACCCCCGCGTGGCCCACGTGACCTCCTGCCCGGTCTGAATTTACTGATGGCCGCCCGAACCGTGGACAAGCTTCGGGCTACGCTGCCCGGCGGAAATCTGGGCGAGTATCAGATTACGGGCTTTAGTTCGCGGATGCTGGAGAGAATCGGAATTGGCGAAGCCGCCTTGCGCGCCGCGATCGCCACCGCGACCGACGACGAAGCGGTCGCGAAATGGATTCGCGAACACTCCGATCCGGCGACCTACGCCGAGTTCAATCGGAAGCTGGAAGCGCTCAAAGTCGCCGAGCGCTTAAACGAGCCCGAGTTTATCGCGCGCTACCCGCTGGCCCCGAGCCTACCGCCCGAAACGCCGCGCATCGACCTGCTCGTGGCCGACGATCGCGCAATGTTTCCGAAGGATTAAAGATCTACGCGACCGCGTCGCGCATCTCGGCCCGTGCGCGCGCGTACCCGACGAGACGCTCGATGAGTGCTTCGAATCCAATGCCGATCGAAGCGCACGCGTCGGGTACCAGACTTACCGGCGTCAAGCCTGGAAGTGCGTTGATCTCCAGCAAGTACGGCCGGTTGTCGCGCGTGACGATGAAGTCGCTGCGCGAGTAATCGCGCAAGCCCAGCAGCCGGTGCGCCGAGAGGCCGAGCATTTGCAGGCGCGCGCTTAAACCTTCGTCGATCGGCGCCGGAACAAGGTGCGTGCTGCCGCCCGGCTCGTACTTGGCACCGTAACTATAGAAGCCGTCGCGATTGGCGACGATCTCGATAATCGGTAGCGCTTCTTCGCCAAGCACCGCACACGTAAATTCGCGACCCTCGACGTATTCTTCAGCCAAAACCTGGCCATACGATTTGGAAGCCTCCAGCATGGCGCTCGTCCACTCCTCGTGCGTGTGAACGATGGCGATTCCGGCCGACGAACCCTCGAAGCGCGGCTTGACTACCAGCGGAAGATCGAGCGATCCGGGAAGCAGCGGCAGCGTCCCTCCGGTAAGATCGAAGAGATCCCAAACCGGCGTCGGCAGACCCTCGGCCGCGAGCAGCTTCTTGGTCAAATGCTTATCCATGGAAAGCGCGGCCGCTTCCAATCCGCTGCCGGTGTAGGGAATCTCCAGATACTCGAGCAGCGCTTGAACGTGGCCGTCCTCGCCGCCGGGCCCGTGCAGGGCGATGAAGACGACGTCGGGTTTGATCTGACGAAGCGCGTCGAGAAAGCGCTCGTCGTAGTCGAGCGATCGCGCATCGTATCCCAACGACTGTAGCGCGCGCATCACTTCGGAGCCCGTTTTGATTGAGATCTCGCGCTCGAGGCTGTTACCGCCCATCACGACGGCGACGATTCCCCGGCTTCCGGCGTTACGTTGCATCGACGAAGACTCCGACTAAGTGAACTTCGAGTTGCAGCTCGACGCCGCAGCGGTCGGACACCGCACGACGTACTCGCGCGAGCAGCGTGGCAACATCCTTTGCCGTCGCGCCGCCCAGGTTGTTGATGAAGTTGGCGTGGAGCGGCGAGACTTCTGCCTGGCCTTCGCGCCATCCCTTGGCCCCGACGCTTTCGATCAACCGCGCGGCTTTGTCGCCGGGCGGATTGCGGAAGCACGAGCCGGCGTTGGGGAGCGCGATCGGCTGTGTGTTCTTCCGTCTGACCAGCCGCGACTGCATTTCGTCTCGAACGGTGCGCGCGCTGGATCGTGCGAACGCCAGGCTCACCTTGGAGACCACGACGTCTCGAGCGAGCGTCGAGTGGCGGTAAAGGTAGCGCACGTCTACGGCATGCGGCTCGGGCCGGCTCGGCGATTGGACCCAGACCTGACGCACGAACTCGCCCATCTCGCGATCGGTGCCGGCATTCATGCGCAGCGAGCCGCCGACGGTTCCGGGGATCCCGGCCAACGAGCCGATTCCCACGGCGCCGGCCGATGCCGCCTTGGCCGTTACCAGCGCCATCGCGGCCGATCCGCCCGCTTCCACCAAGACCGCATCGGCTTCGACACTGACGTGAGCCGCCGCGAAGTCGCCGGTCAAACGCACGACGATTCCGCGCACGCCGCCGTCGCCCACGAGCACGTTGCTTCCGCCGCCGATAATCCACCACGCCATCCGGCGACGGAGGCAGAAACGCAACAGCTTGGCGAGCTGCGCTTCGTCGGAAATGGTGACCAACGCGTCGGCCGGCCCTCCAATCTTCCACGACGTGTGCGGCGCGAGCGATTCACCAAAACGAACCTGTTCGCCGAAATCGGCGCGCAGCGACTCGACGTCGCGTGGCTCGAGCAGACTTTGCAGCGCGGCGGCGGTGGTGACGCTCACGCGCGCACCGTTGCCGCGGCGGACATTTCGTCGAGCCGCCCGGCCAGCCGCGCAGCGACGTCGGTGATGTCGCCGGCACCGAGCATCAGGAGCATCGCCCCTTGCGGCAACTCGCTCATGAGCTTGCCTTCCAAATCATCGACTCGCTCGACGTAACGCACGTCCGCGCCGGCCGCAGCCAGCGGCTCGCCGATGGAGCGTTCGCTCACGCCGGGAATCGCCGGCTCGGAGGCCGCGTAGACCGGCGCCAGATAAACGCGGTCGGCGCCGCGCAACGCATCGGCAAAATCGCGGGCCAGAAAGGCCGTGCGCGTAAAGCGATGCGGCTGAAACGCTACCACGAGCGGGCCGTGATGAAAACGCCGGGCGGCGGCGATCGTGGCACGCACCGCCGTAGGATGGTGCGCGTAATCGTCGACCACGGTGGCGCGCTCGCTGGAAGCGAGCACGTCGAAGCGGCGGCGAACGCCGCGAAAAGCGCCCAGGGCTCCGGCGATGGCGGCGAAAGAACAGCCCAGGCGATGCGCGATACCGATCGCGCCCAGCGCATTCGCGACGTTCATCGCACCGGGAACGCGCAGCTCGATTCGTCCGAGATTGCGGTCGGCCGAATAGACGTCGAAACTCGAACCGATGCCTGCGTACGTAATATCTACCGCGCGCAGCGAGGCACGCCCGTCCAAACCAAACGTTTCGACCGCGGCTGCGAGCTCGTGTCCGGTCAGCGATGCGGAGAGTGGATTGTCGATGCCGATGAGTGCGTAACCGTCCTCGGGAAGTTTGCCGAGAAACTCTCCGAACGCGCGCGCCAGCGCGGGAAGCTCGTCGTCGCTCGTAAGGTGATCGTTTTCGAGGTTCGTGACGATCGCCATCACCGGTTCGAGCAAGGCGAAGGAGCCGTCCGACTCGTCCGCCTCGGTAACGAACCACGGTGCGCTTCCTTCGTGGGCGTTGCTTTGCAGCGTGAGATCGATGCCGCCGAGAACCAGGCCCGCGTCGATGCCGCCCGCGCGTAAGGCGGCGTGCACCATCGCCGTCGTCGTCGTCTTTCCGTGCGTTCCGCAGACGGCGATACCGCGACGGCCGTCCAAGAGACGCGCCAGCATCTCGCCGCGGCGCAGCACGGTAATCCCGCCGCGCAACGCTGCAACGTACTCAGGGTTGCGGCGGTCGATGGCCGAGCTGACCACGACCGTCTTCGCGTCGCGGACGTTCTCCGCGCGATGTCCGACGTAAACGTGCACGCCCTCGTCGCGCAGCTGCCGGACGAGCGCCGTTTCGGCGATGTCCGAGCCGGAGACGGTCTCGTTGCGGGCCAGCAAGATTCGCGCGATCGCGCTCATGCCGATTCCGCCGACGCCGACGAGGTGGTAGTTCACCGCTCGCTGTTTCTAGAGACCAAGCGATCTATCCGCGCTAGGATCGCCGCCACCGCATCGCCGCTTCGCGAAGCCTGTGCGGCCTGCGTCATCGCCTCGAGGCGCGACGGCTCGAGCGTCTGAGCCACCAGCGCCGGCAGTGCGCCGTCTTGCAGCTGCCGATCGGTCATGACGACGGCTGCGCCGCGGGCCTCGATGCCGGCCGCGTTGATGGCTTGATGCCCTGCGGCTGCATGCGGATACGGAACCAGAATTGCAGGCTTCCCCAACGCCGCCAATTCGGCAAGCGTCGAGGCGCCGGCTCGCGTGAGCAGAAGGTCTGCGACGGCGTACGCGCCGGCCATATCGTCCAAATAAGGATGTGCGACATACCGCGTGCCGGAAATCGCGCGCGCCGCTTCGCGCACGCGCTCGTACTCGCCCTCGCCGGTAAGGTGAAGAAGCTGCCAGCCTTCGGGTAACGCGCCGGCGCGCACCAGATCGATCACCGAATCGTTGATGCGCCGCGCACCTTGGCTGCCGCCCATTACGACCAGCGTTTGCAACGCCGGCGAAAGACCGAGCCGCGCCGCCGCGGCCTCACGCGACGGAAGTTGCGTGAGCGACGCCCGGATCGGCACGCCGGTCGTCTGCGCGCTCCAGATTTCGTCGACGATCGGCCCAAGAAGCCGGTTCGTCAAACCCGGCGCGGCGTTGGGTTCGAGCAGAACGATCGCCGGCGACCGGCGCGTCATGCGCAGGATGCGCGCCGCCAGCGCAACCGGGAAGCTGACGTAGCCGCCGGTAGCAACGACGAGATCCGGCCGCTCGCGCCCGAGCAACTTGAGGCTCTGCAGCGTGCCCGCGACGTTGGCCGCGAACGTGTGAAAGAATTCCAACGAGAACCGGCGCGGCAGGGCGTGCGCCGCAATCGTGTGCAGATCATAACCGGCCTGCGGCACGATGCGCGTCTCGAGCCGGTCGGCCGTACCGATGAATGTTATCTTGGCCGCGCGCCGGCGCAGCGCGTCGGCGATCGCGATAGCCGGGTAGAGGTGTCCGCCGGTGCCGCCCCCGGCGAAGACGACGGTCACGTACGCCCGCCGACTCGGCGATGGCGTCCTACGTTGGCAATAATAGCGACGGCGAGCAAGTTGACGACGAGCGAGCTCCCGCCGAAAGAGATGAATGGAAGCGGTACGCCGGTTACCGGCCATGACGACGACACGACGCCGATATTAACGAACGCCTGTATGGTAATCATGGCGGCGCAGCCGATGGCCAGAAAGAAACCGAAGCGATCCGGTGCGACGAGCGCAATCCGGACCGATCGATAGGCCAGCGTCACGAAGAGCGCGATGACGACGAGCGTACCGATGAGTCCCAGCTCTTCGCCCAGCACCGAGAAGATGAAATCGGTATATTGCTCGGGGAGATAGAAGAACTTCGCTCGCGACGCGCCGAGACCGACGCCGAAGAGGCCCCCGCTGCCCAGCGCGAGCAGCGACTGCACGATGTGAAAACCCGTATTGAGCGGGTCGCGCCACGGGTCGACAAAGGCAAAGACGCGCGCCCGCCGGTATGGGCTGGCGAAGACGGTCAGCGCGGCAAACGGCAGCGTCGCCACAACGACGGCGACCAAATGAACCACACGCGCGCCGGCGGCAAAGAAGAGCGCGAAGGCCACAAAGATCAGCAGGCTGGCCGTCCCCATGTCGGGCTCTTTGAGCACGAGCACGGCCATAATCGCCACCGGCACGCAGAGCGGAACGAGTCCGCGCGTAAGCGATGTGATGCGGTCGCCGCGCGTGGAGAGTACCGCGGAAAGATAGATTACCAGCGCGAGCTTGGCAAACTCCGACGGCTGCAGGCTCAGTCCGCCCGTGCCGATCCAGCGCCGCCCGCCGTTTACGCCGAGTCCGACGTGCGGCACGAAGACGAGCAAGAGTCCGACGACGGCGGCGACGAGCAAGTACGGCGCGATCCCGCGTAGCCTCCGGTAGTCGAGCCGGTAGAGGGCGTACGCACCGGCCAAGCCGATCGCCAGCCAAACGAGCTGACGCTTCAAGTAATAGGCGATGTCGCCGTGCTGCGCGTACGCGGTCGCGCTTGAAGCGGAGAAAACCATTACCAGACCGATGCCGACGAGCGCCGCGACGGCGGTAAAGAGCGGTACGTCCAGCGGCGCCGATACGTACGACCGAGGCGTCGTCCGGGCTCGCTCTTGCGGCGAGCCCAGCAGCGTTGCGTTACGCACCGGCCGGCTCCGCGAGTTCCGCCAGCACCGCGGCGAATCGTTGGCCGCGTTCTTCGGCCGAGGCAAACATATCGAACGAGGCGCATCCCGGTGAGAGCAGGACGACGTCGCCGGGCGAAGCGATGCTGCGCGCGCGGTGAACCGCCTCTTCCATCGAGTACGCTTCGACCGACTCAACGTCGGGCGCGGCACGCGCGATCTCCGGCCCCGCTTCGCCGATCGCAACCAAAGCTTTCACTCGCCGGCGCATGGCCGCGCCCATCGCACGGAACGTACTGCGTTTGGAACGTCCGCCGGCGATCAACACGATCGGTCGATCGAAGCTGCGCAGCGCGGCGATGACCGAAGCGGGGTTGGTCGCCTTGGAGTCGTCGACGTAGAGCACGCCCTCGATCTCGGCGACGCTCTCGAGACGGTGCGGCATCGGGCGGAAGGTGCGCATCGCTTCGCGTAGGGCGGCGACGTCGCATCCGACCGCAATGCCTGCCAGCACCGCCGCCATCGCGTTCTGCACGTTATGGTCGCCCGGCAGCGGAATGTCGTTGCGCGACATGATGGCGACGGGGCGTGGATCGCCCGAGACCGGGGCGTAGATCAGACGGGCGTCGCGAACGTGCATCGTTGCGTGTTCGCGGTGGTTCAGCGAGTACCAGAGCTGTCTCGCCTGAACGCGCGTGCCGCGCTGCCAGTGCAGCGAGCGGATGCGCGGATCGTCGAGGTTGCCGACGAACCAATCGCTCATCGACTGGTTGGCGAAGATGCGATACTTGGCTTCGCCGTACTCCTCCATCGAATGATACCGGTCGAGATGGTCCGGCACGATGTTGAGCAGTACGGCGACCCGCGGCTTGAACGATCGAATCGTCTCGAGCTGAAACGACGAAACCTCGGCGACGATCCAGCCGCCGGCATCCATGTCGCGCACCTCTTTGATCAGCGGGTTGCCGATATTTCCCCCGACGCGAACCGCAAGGCCGCAACCCCGTAAAAGATGACCGATCAGCGCCGTCGTTGTCGATTTTCCCTTGGTTCCGGTGACGGCAACGATCGGCGCCTTGCACAGCCGGTAGGCCAGCTCGATCTCACCGATTACGGGCAGGTCGAACGCGTGAACCCGCCGCACTACCGGCGAGGTCGGCGGCACGCCCGGGGATAGCACGGCGCAGGTCAAGGCCGGGACGATCGAGTCGATCTCGTCGGGCGCGACGAAACGCGCGCCGAAATCTTGCGCGGCGGCTATTGCCGCGGCGATCTTTTCCGGATGGTCGTCGGTCGCATAGAGCTGCACGCCGTAGTCGCGCAGCACTTCCAGGCTGGCCAGACCGCTGCGCCCCAGGCCGATAACGAGCACGCCGGATTGCGGACCGAACGCGAACATCTCGCTCATCGAACGATCGCCCAGCCGAGCAGCGAGCAGATCAGCGATGCAATCCAGAAGCGCAGCGTAACCTTGGTCTCCGGCCATCCTCCCAACTCGAAGTGATGGTGCAGCGGACTCATGCGCAAGATGCGCTTACCGCCCGTCGACTTGAAGTAGCCGACTTGCAGCATCACCGATAGCGCTTCGGCAACGAAGACGCCGCCGACGATGATGAGCAGCAGCATCTCTCCGGTGAGGATCGCCGTTCCAGCGAGCAGCGCGCCCAAGGCCAGCGAACCGGTGTCTCCCATGAACAGCTTGGCCGGATGCCGGTTGAAGATCAAAAATCCCAGACACGCGCCGGCGCCGGCGCAAGCCGCGATCCACGCGGCAGGCAGATGGAGGCTCCAGCCGATGAACGCAAACGCGACGAGGGGTGGAATCATCGTCCCCGCCGCCAAACCGTCGAGGCCGTCGGTAAGATTGACCGCGTGAATCGTCCCGGTTATCGCGACGATTCCCAAGACTAGCCAAAGCCAATGCGGCACCGCAAGCCATAAGCTTCCAGTGTGAAAGAGCACGTCCCTCGCAATCAGTGCCGGTGATTCGCCGATCACGCGCAGGAAAATCACGCCCGCAAGTGCCGTTGCGAGAAACTTCGTGCGCGCGCGCAATCCGCGATTCTTGCCGCTCCGAACTCCCAAGATGTCGTCGACGGCGCCGACGGCGGCGGCAAGCACGACGAGCAGCACGAGCTGCCACAGCAACGGCGGTCGAACGGCCGCCAGCGTGGCGAGCAAGGCAGCAACGAAGGCAATCCCGCCCATTGTCGGCGTGCCGGTCTTTTGCCGATGCGTAGCCGGCGCGTCCTCGTAGGCGTGAGCGCGAAGATCGAGGCGCCCTAACACGACCAGTAGCAGCAGCGCGGAGATCGTGGCCACCACGAAACCGAAGAGCAGCCAGAAGCCCATTGGCGCAAACGATATCACGCGGCGCCCGTCTCCAGGAGCGGATTTGGTCCGGTGCCGCGCCATTTCAAGACGACCAGCGGCGTTTGCTCGTCGCTGTTGCCGTGGGGATTCTCGACCAGCGCTTTCTCGAGAGCGGCGCGATTCACGGACGGCGAAGCGCCCAAGACTTTGGCGCGCTTGAGGTCGTTGGCATCCACGACGGCACTCTCGACGCCGATACGATCGCGCAGCGCGGCGGCGAACCCGTCGGGATCGCGCGGTGCAAAGACGATGGCACGCTCGTAGGGCGGCATCGTTCCGGTATATCCGTCGAAGGCCGCAACCGCCTCGCCCATGATCTCGTAGAAGAGACCTCGCTTGCCGAAAACGCGGCCGACTGCTTGCAGGAACGTCGCCGTCCCGACTTTCCATGCCCCGGCGCGATCGATGACCAGCTGAATCGATTCCGGCTGGCTGATCGTCGCCATCGGATCGGCGCGCCTGGCGATGGCGTAGGCCAATCGCGACGGGCGAACGTACTCGGCCGCCAGCAGCTCGCCTTGAGCGATGGCGACGGCGCTCTCGGCGACCGCGACGACGTCGCCGGGACGCGCGATGCCCGCGACGGCCCGCTCGGTCAGTGCGATCAGGTCGTCGCCCGGCCGAATAAGCCGCGTGCGCAATGGAATTGCGGTCAACCCGGCCGGCATCTCGGCGTTGGTGACGAGGAGACTTTTAGGCGAACTCATCCGCGCAGGTCCTCGACGATCTCTTCCAATTGGTATTTGCGCGAACCCTTGAGCAGCACGACGTCGTCAGCGCGCGCGTGTTCGCGTAGCCAGCGCGTCGCCGCAGCATTGCTCTCTACCGCGACGATGGACGCGGGGTCGAATCCAGCGCCGCGAGCGCCCAACGCCAGTGCGGCGGCAAAGTCGCCGGCGACCAGCAACACGTCAACCCGGCCCGCGGCGTGCCCGCCGACGCGCTCGTGGAGGACCTGCGACTCCTCGCCGAGTTCGGCCATGCTCGCCAATACCGCGATGCGACGCGTACCCTTTTCGCCCGCGAAGGCATCGAGCGCGGCGACCATTCCACTAGCGTTGGCATTGTAGGCGTCGTAGATAACGCGCAAGCCGTTCACGACCATGCTTTGGTAGCGTCCCGGCGGCAGTTCGACGTCCGGAATGGCATTGACGACGGCGTCGAACGGCACGTCCAGGCGCTCGGCACCGGCGACCGCGGCGGCAAGATTGGCACGATTGTGAAGGCCGGGAACTCGCACCGGGACCTCGCGTTCGATCTCGCCGCGAGCGCGGCGATACAGGACGCGAGCCCCGCCGAGAACGGCCGCGTATGGACGCAACGCGGCGTCTTGCGCGGGCGGCGCGATTTCGTCGAACGCGGCGAACCAATCCGGCGGTTGCGATAACGATGGCGCGCGGCGCCGGCTGACCTCGTCCCGGCTATTGAGAATGGCGCGCGCTCCTCGCGAGAAGAGCGCCCATTTCGTCTCTTCGAGCCGTTCGCGCGAGCCCATGATCTCGAGGTGCGCCTCGCCGACGTTGGTCAAGATGCCGATTTCGGGGCGCACGACCTCGACCAAGGCGGCGATGTCGCCGCTGCGTCGCGCCCCCATCTCGACGACGGCAATGTCGTGCGTTTCGGGGGAGAGACTCAGCATCAGTTTGGTCACGCCGATCTCGTTGTTCTCGTTAGCCGGCGGTGCGGCAACACGATCGCCGTAGTGCGCCGCCAGCAACTGGACTAAAAATGCCTTGGTGGTTGTTTTTCCCGCGCTGCCGGTAATGGCGACGACGCGGCCTTCGAAACTTTCGCGCGCCAGCGCGCCGAGCGCCATGTAGGCCTCGAGCGAATCGGTGACGACCATCGTCGCGACGCCTTCGACTCGCGCATCCGCGCGTTCCAGAATCAGTAGCGACGCGCCGCGCGCCACCGCTTCGGCGGCAAAGGCATGACCGTCGAAGCGCTCGCCGCGAAGTGCCAAAAAGGTATCGCCCGGCTCGATCGTTCGCGTGTCGGTGCTCACGCGCAGCATTTGCGGCGCTCCCGCGGCGTCGACGAGCGTCGCGCCGGTTGCTGCAACCGCGGCCGCAAGCGAGACTCTCATCGGCGCGCGAGCGCCTCACGCACGATGGCGGCGTCGTCAAACGGCAGAACCCGATCCCCAACGATCTGGTATGCCTCGTGGCCCTTTCCGGCTACCAATACGACGTCGCCCGGGCTCGCTTCGCTAATCGCACGCTCGATGGCCAGCCGCCGGTCGAGCTCGACGATGTGCTCCCGCGTGCCGATGCCGGTTGCAATCGCGTCGACGATTGTGCGTGGATCTTCACTGCGCGGATTATCGCTGGTGAGATAGACGCGGTCGGCCAGTTCGGCAGCGACCGCACCCATTTGCGGACGCTTGCCACGATCGCGATCTCCGCCGCATCCGAACACGACGGCCAGCGATCCCCCCGCGGTTTCACGTAACGCCCGCAAAGCATGCTCGAGCGCATCGGGGGTGTGCGCGTAGTCGACGATCACGTCGATGCCGCGAGCGCGCTGCCGCTCCATGCGGCCGGGCACGCCGCCCATTTCGGCCAGGCCGCGTGCCGAAGTCGCATCGTCGACGCCAAGGAAACGCGCGACGCCGATTGCCGCCAGTGCGTTATGAACGTTGAAGCGCCCCGGCAAATGCAGCACGTACGGCTGACCGTCAACGGCGAAGCTGCTTCCCTCCATCGAAACCTCGACGCGGGCCGGAACCAACGTCGCATCGCTCCGGCCGTAGGTGATCGTCGCACGGCCTTCGTCCGCCAGCTCGCGCGCCCATCGAGCGCCCCAGCGATCGTCGACGTTGAGCACGCAGCGCCGTGCCGACGAGAAGAGCCGGCGCTTCGCCGCCGCATAACTCTCCTCGTCGCGGTGAAAATCGAGATGGTCTCGGGTGACGTTGGTAAGGGCCGCAATGCTGAAGCGCACGTCGGCAACGCGATCGAGCGCCAGCGCGTGCGAGCTCACCTCCATCGCTACCGCTGCCGCACCCATCGCGCGCATCGCATCCAAAAGCCCGTGCAACTCGGGTGGAAGCGGCGTGGTGTTCTCGAGCTGCCAACGCTGCCCGCAAAACTCTGCGCCGACCGTTCCGACGATTCCGCACGGCACGCCGGCTTGACGACAGATCGCGGCGATCATTCGCGTGGTCGTGGTCTTACCGTTGGTACCGGTGACGCCGATAACGTCGAGCGTTTGCGAGGGATCGCCGTAAAACGACGCCGCCAGCGCGGAGAGCGCGAGCCGCGTGTCGGGCACACCGATTACCGTGACCGTTTCGCCGGCAGCGCCGAGTGCGGGCGCCTGCGTTTGCTCGACGACGACGGCCGCGGCTCCGCGCGCTACGGCGTCGGGGAGAAAGCGATGGCCGTCGGTCTGCGTGCCGCGCACCGCGACGAAGAGCGAACCGGGCTGGACGGATCCCGAAGCGGTCACGATGTCCGTAATGCTCCGCTCCGTGTCGCCCCGGACGCGCGCCGAAGGCAAAGTGTGCAATAAGGCCGCCAGCGCGACCCTCCGTTCAGCCTCCATTGCGCGCGGCACTAGGCAGCACGCCGGCGTGCAGCATCGCTGCGCGCGCGATCTCCGCGAACGCGGGCGCGGCAACGACGCTTCCGTAGTACGATCCCAAGGGCCGCTCGACTTTCACGTAAATGACGTAGCGCGGACGCGGGTACGGGACCATTCCGATGAACGATGCGGCATAAAACCCCGACCGGTATTCGCCGTCGACGACCATTTGCGCGGTTCCGGTTTTGCCGGCCGTCGCATAGCCGGGAATCTGAGCCGTCGGGTCGCCGGTTCCGTGGAGCACGACCGAGCGAAGAAATTGCCTCAATTCGGCCGCGGTCTGACGCGAGAAAACGCGGCGAGTAACCTTGGTGGGGTAGCGCTGCATGAGCTTACCTTGCTGATCGTAGACGGCGTTGACGATACGCGGCTGAACGAGCAATCCGCCGTTGGCGATCGCACAATAGTAGCGCGCCATCGCCAGCGGCGTTACCGAGACGCCTTGGCCGAACGACATCGTGGCCAGTGAGGAGCCGCTCCATTGCGAGGGCGGCGGCACGATGCCGGGATTCTCCCCGGGCAAACCCAGGCCGCTGGGGTCCCCGAATCCGGCTTTACGTTCCATCGCATAGAGTCTCTTCGCGCCGATCGAGATGCCGACTTCCGCCGCGCCGACGTTGTGCGAGTACTCCACGATTTGTTCGAGCGTTTCGCTGCCGCCCGTTCCCGCCATGAATCCGTCTTCCGCGTTGTGAATCGTCTGACCGCCTACGTCGAGCCGGTCGTGCGCGGGGAAGCGCGAGGCAAGCGTTACCTTGTGCGACTCGAGCGCTGCCGCCGCGGTAATCAGCTTGTATGTCGAGCCCGGCTCATACGCGTCCATCACGGCGCGATTGCGGCGCGCCTCGGTGCCGAACTTCCAGAAATGATTCGGATCAAAATTCGGCAGATTTGCCATCGCCAGTATTTCGCCGGTCCAAGGATCCATGACGATCGCCGTGCCGTCGAGGGCATGAAACGCGTTGACTTGCTTGGCTAGCGCACGCTCGGTCACGAATTGAAGATAGGGATCGATCGTTAACTGAACGCTGGCGCCCGGTTGCGCCGGCGCCACGACTTGTTCGCGGCCGAATGGAATCGGGCGGCCGAACTCGTCCGCTTCGAGCGTTACGCGTCCCGAGTGCCCACGCAGCAGGTTGTCGTAAGCGTACTCGACGCCGTCGAGTCCGTTCTCATCGGTGCCGACGAAGCCGAGCACGGTCGATGCAAGGCGCTGCGCCGAGTCGACGCGCAACCCGGTGTCTTCCTCTTTGAGATCGATTCCGAGCAGTCCGAGCGAACGCACGCGCGTGGCCGTTTCGTGCGGCACCTTGCGCGCGATCCAGACGAACCACGAATGCCGGTCGTGCAATGCGCTGACGACCCCCGGGTCGAGCTTACCGACGACCTTCGAAAGTTTGGCCGCGGTCGCATCGGGGTCGACGACCTCGCGCGGTACGGCGTAAATGCTCTCCGACGGCAACGAACGCACCAATACGTTTCCGGCACGATCGAGAATGCTGCCGCGCCGCGCGAAGATCTCGACGGTATCGGAGCGCTGCGCCAGTGCCCGCTTCGCGTAGGCGGCACCGTTACGCGCCTGCACGTCGAAGAGCCGCCACGATAAGAAGAGCGCGACGACCATGCAAGCGTAGAAGAAGAGCCTGGCCCGCATCGGTGCGACGCGAGCGAAGGTTCTTTCGTGCACGTCCTACGCCGTTACGGTTGAGCGGCTACGGCGGGCGCGAAGAAACCGGCCAGCGACGACAGCACGGGGAATGCCGGTTTGGCGCGCGCGACAGGCAACGGCGCAAGTTTAACCACGGCAAGTTGTTGCGGTTCGCGCATTCCCAGTTTTGCCGCCAGTGCGGCAAGCCGGTCGTCGGAGCGCAGCGCCGCAATCCGGTCGTCGAGCCGCATCGTCTCTTCTTGCAGCGCTTCGCGCTTGGCGGACTCGTGTCCGACGGCATAGCTCAAGCCGGTCAAGCTCGAGGTGAGCACGACGTAGCCCATCAGCAGCGCCAGGGCTACGAGGAGCACGGCAGAGACCCGCGCCACCCCGGTATAACGAGCGCGCGACTTGCGGACGATCCGGCGGTGGGTTGCGGTGCGCGCTGCACGCGGGTTAGGAATGCGCGAGCGCTGCTGTTCGAAATGGCGTGGCTGGATCATCAGCTGACCTTCCGTTCCGCGGCCCGCAGCTTGGCGCTGCGCGCCCGAGGATTCTCCGCGACCTCGCGGTCGCCGGGCAGAACCGGCCGCTTCGTCAAGACGTGCAGACGCGAGTCGTCGCGAAAGCTCTGCTTCACGATGCGATCCTCAAGGGAGTGAAAGCTGATTGCAACGACGCGCCCCGCAGCGCGCAGCCGGCCAATCGCGGCGCGCAGCCCCGCCGACATCGAATCGAGTTCTTCGTTGACTGCGATACGGAGCGCTTGAAAGGCGCGGGTCGCCGGATGAATCCGCTCGCGCCGGCCCGGGCGGTGAACGACGCCGGCAACCAAACGGGCAAACTCGGAGGTGGTATTCGGCAGCTCACCCCCGGTGCGGCGGTTCACGATGGCGCGAGCGATACGGCGCGCCGCGCGCTCTTCGCCATAGTAGAAGAAGATATCGGCGAGCTCACGCTCGCTGGCGGTAGCCAGGATGTCGTAGGCGCTTCGGCCGACGTACGGGTTCATACGCATATCCAGCGCCGCCGGCTTTCCAATCGAGAAGCCGCGTTCGGGGTCGTCAAGTTGCATCGACGAAACTCCAAAATCGAAGAGAACGCCGTCTATTGCTGCGACTTCGCAGCCATCGAGGGCGTGGTTGAGATCGCGGAAGTTGGAATGGACGAAGGAAAAACGGGAATCGGAAATCGCCGAGGCAAACTCGGCCGCCGCGGGATCGGCATCCAGGGCAATCAATCGCCCCGACGTCAATTGCGATAGAATTGCGCGTGAGTGGCCGCCCGCGCCAAAGGTAGCATCCACGTAAACGCCATCCGGGCGTATCGCCAAATACTCCACCGCCGGTTCCAGCAGAACTGCAACGTGCGTCATGCAGCACCCACATGACTAGAGTCCCAGCTCGGCCATGAAGGCTGGCACGTCGCCCTGCGGCGGCAACTGAAACTCGTAGCGCTCTTGGGCCCAAATTTCGATTCTGGTGAGCAGCCCGACTGAGACCACCTGACGGTCGATCCCGGCATAGGCGCGCAGTCGCGCCGGGACCACGACGCGACCTTGGTTATCGCTTCCGACCTCTTCGGTGTTGGCAAAGAGATAGCGGACGAAGCGGCGATAGCGCTCGTCCTTTTCGGGCACCGCCTCGAGCCGTTCGCAATACTCGACCCACGTGGCGCTCGGATAGAGCGCCAGGCATCCGTCGGGCGGAGCGATGGTCAGAACAAATTCGGATCCGAGGCGCTCGCGAAAGCGCGCGGGCACGATAAGCCTGCCCTTATGGTCAAGGGCGTGCTGCTCCGAGCCGGCAAAGCGCGGCAAGTTCGCGTGCACGAGAAACCTCCAGAAGCCACCACTAGGCGCTACTTTCCACCACTATACGCCCCCAGTGTGGGTAAGGCAAGGTTCCGGCACGCAGGAACTGCGCCGCATTTACTGATGCAGACGATACGCGAAAGTGTATTTTATCGAACGTTTGTTTGGGGTTACGGCGAGCCGACCAGGAACTCCATATCCGACGAGGCCGTCGGATAGCCGAAGAGCGCGTCGATCAGGGTGCGCGCCGAAATCCCGGCTCGGATCGCCAACGAGAACACATTGATCAGCTCCTCGGTGTGTTGTCCTAAAACTGAGGCGCCGAGAATCTTCCCACTGCCCTCTTCAACCAGAACGTTATAACCGGAAGCGCGCGTCTGGATCCGCCGCGACGAATACCATTTCGTCGAGTCGCCCCGATGCACGGAGAACCGCAGGCCGCGCGCGGTAGCCTGGTCCGCCGTGAGCCCTACGGTCCCTAACGAGGGAATCGTATAGACTATGCTAGCAAGTCCGCTAAAGTCGACCGTGTAACGATTGCCCTCGAGCAGATTGCGAGCCGCCGTCTCGCCTTCCGCTGCCGCCGTCGGCGTTAAGGGCAATCCGCCGCCGTCCGCGCAATCGCCTACCGCATAGACGGCCGGATTGCTGCGGCTTTGCAAAAACTCGTTGACGGCGACGCCTTTGGCCGTGCGCTCCACACCGCCGGCGTCCAGCGCGAGATCGTCCAGATCGGGGACGCGCCCGGCGGCGTGCACGACCAAATCGCACTCGATCGTGAAGTCGCGTCCGTCTTGCGTAACGGCGATGGTAAAGACGTTCCCCTTTTTCTCAACCGCACCGACTTTAGCATCGACGCGCACGTCGATTCCGATCTCGCGGCTTACTTCGACGACTCGGTCGACGAGATCCGGATCGAAACCGGTCAGCACGCGCGGACCGCGCTGCAGAATCGTTACCGCGGCCCCCGCCCGCACCGCCACGTGCGCGAACTCGAACGCGATATAGCCTCCACCGACGAACGCGACGCGCGGCGGCAACTGCTCCAACTCGAGAAAGCCGGTGCTGGTGATGAGGTGCTCCTCCCCCGGCAGGTGTAGCGTCGCCGGGCGGTCCCCGGCGGCCAGCACGATCTGAGCCGCCGCGACGGCTTCGCCCGAGATATCGAGCGCCGTCGGGCCCGTAAAACGCGCCGTCCCGTGATACGTCGCAATCCCCAGCTCGCGAAAGTTGGCTTCGCGCTCCTGCGGCACGGGCTCGGTAAAGGTGCGCTTGAAACGCATCAGCTCCGGCCAGTCGATCCGCGGGTCGCCGGCGATGCCGCTGCCCTGCATGCGCTGCGTCCAATCGATGACCTCGGCCGCGCCGACGAGCACTTTCTTCGGATCGCAGCCGCGCAACGCACAGGTCCCACCATAAGGGACCTTGTCGACGACTGCGACTCGCCGTCCGGCTTTCGCACAACGTTTAACGACGGCGTTCCCGGAGCTTCCGGTGCCGATGACGACGAGGTCGAAATCGCTCATGCGCGCTGCGTTCGTGCTCGCTGCGCGCGTTCTCTTTCGATGAGCGCCCGCTTTCGGCCGAGTCCCCAGCGATAGCCGCCTAACTCCCCGGTGCCGCGAATCACGCGGTGGCATGGGATCAGCACTGCGGCCGGGTTGCGCGCGCAGGCTTGCGCGACGGCGCGCGCCGCCGATGGTTGCCCGATGCCAGCGGCAACCTCACCGTACGAGCGCACTTCCCCCGATGGGATGCTTGCGAGATAGCTCCATACGCGCATTTCGAAGGCAGTGGCGCGAATGTCGAGCGGGAGCTCGGGCTTTGGCACTTCGTCGCTGAGATAACTCACGAGCGAATCGATCCACGTGCGAAACTGCGGGTTGTAGGGTTGCATCATCGGTTCGATGCGCGCGTTGCGATACTCGGCGTGCAGTCGCGAAAGCAGTTCCTCGAGCTCGTCGCCGAAGCCGATGAAACAGATGCCGCGATCGGTGGCGCCGATCATCATCGAGCCGAATGGGGTCGGCGCAAATGCGTACGATATCGAAACGCCTTCGCCGGCGCGGCGGTATTGTGCGGGCGTCATTCCGAGCCGCGATGCCGCCATCTCGTAGATGCGGCTCGTCGAACCGTAGCCAGCATCGTAGGCTGCGGCATCTACCGATTTGCTCCGCCCCAGGCCGCCCTTGAGCTTGCGCAGGCGAACCGTCGCCAGGTACTGCTTGGGCGTGAGCCCCACGATGGTTTTGAACGTGCGAGCGAAGTGAAAGCGGCTCATCGAGGCCATGGAGGCAAGCTCAGCGAGCGTCAAGGCTTCGTCGCTATGATCTTCGACGTACCGGCAGACGTCGCTCATTACTTCTGCGTTTGAACGCGGCTTTATCATGGCTACGATGCTAGCGATGCCCGAGCCGAAAAACCATCGGAAAGTTGCGGAGTCATCCTTGGACGAATTACGCCTTGCTCGCGGCCGAGCCGGCAGCCTGCCTGCCAGGCCTCACTGCGGGGCGGGCAGAATGGCGCCGGTGCGATGAATCGGCTGCTCGGAGTCTGCTCTTTGCTCGCCCTGCTCTACGGATGCAGCGGCGGGGGCTACCTGCCTTACTCGCCGCACGCGCTCGACCCCACCACGCTGGACTCACTCGTCTCGGGCGTCGCGCAGACCAACGGTGTTCCCCCCGGTTTGGTGCGCGCCGTTCTGATGGCTGAGTCGGCCGGGGACCCCTCGGCCGTGAGCGTGGCGGGAGCGCAGGGTCTTATGCAGTTGATGCCCGGCACGTCGGCGGGCTGCGGAATTTCCAATCCCTTCGATCCGCTCCAAAACGTGCAATGCGGGACCGGTTACTTACGCGGCTTGCTCCATCGCTATCATGGCGACGCGAAGCTTGCCGTAGCCGCGTATAATGCCGGGCCCGGTGCGGTCGATCGCTATCACGGCGTGCCGCCGTACGCGGAAACACAAGCGTACGTCGTGCGCGTCATGAACGCGTACCGCAACTACTGACCTTGGCCACGCTGACGCGTCGTCAGCCGCTGCCGCGCGTCGGCGCAGCGCTGTTTCGCTTACCGATTCTCGACAGCTATCTCTTGCGAGAGATGGTCGGTCCGTTCGGGTTTGCCCTCGGCGCGTTTTTGCTCTTCTGGGCGCTCAACATTTTTTTTCTCGCGGCCGACTACATCATCAACCAGCACGCGCCGTTCTTTTTGGTCCTGCGCTTCGTCCTCTTCCGAATACCGCAGGCTACGCCGATGGCGTTCCCGTTCGCATCGCTCTTTGCGGCCTTGCTGGCGATGGGCCGCGTCATGGGCGACAACGAGGTAACGGCCATGCGCACCGCCGGCATCCCGGTCATGCGCATCGCCTTGGCACCGCTCGTATTCGGCCTTGGCATGTTCGCGTTTTCGTACGCGATCAACGAGTGGATCGCGCCGCCGTCGGTAGACTTGTCTACGCGGACCTTCTATCAGATCATCTATCACACCAGTTCCCTTCCCGTGGAACCGCAATTCTTTCGCAAGGACCCCGATACCGGAAACACGTTTTACGTCGGTCAAGTAGCGCCCGACAATAAGACGATGCTGAACGTGCAGATCTTTAAACCCGGCAAATTCGGGCCGTGGAACGAGACGCTGCAGTCTCGCAGCGCCTCGGTGCAGGATACCGCGCTGGTGCTGCACGACGTGATCGATACGCGCTATAACAACGACGGATTCCTCACCAACCAGCAACACGTCAAAAGCGTGACCGTAGGGCTGCCTCTGGGTGAGACTTCGTCGCAGTTCGTCAGCCAAGTCAACAACGACCCGTGGACGATGAGCAGCAAATCGCTGCGGCAACAAGTCAACGCGCTGTCGTCGCAAGGAATCGGCGGCACGGCAATGGGTAATCTGCAGATGAACCTCGCCGACAAGTTGGCTTGGCCGTTCTCCTGCATCATCGGCGTGGTCGTCGCCGTACCTCTGGCGCTGCGCTTCGGCAAGCGCGGCCGCACGCTTGGCATCGCGCTCTCGATCATCGCATTCTTCATCTATTACTTGATGGTATCGGCCGCTTCGGCGTTCGGGCGCAACGGAGCCTTGAATCCCTTTTTGGCAGCGTGGCTGCCGAATATGATCATGGGAACGGCCGGTGCGACGCTGCTTTGGTTGGAAGAGCGCTGAGGCGGTGCCCCTCGGAAAGCGATCGCGTCGCGGCATAGCCGCGACCGTGACTCTGGCTACACTTCTGGGCGGGTTCTATCCGCTCGTCGCGCAAGCGTCGGCGGACGACGCGCAGCGCGTGGCGCTCGACATGATCAACAAGCAGAGCTGCGCCCAGCGTTCTTCCCCGGGTGACGGTCCGGATCTGGTCGCGCAGGCAACCTCCGCGCCGGAGTCCCCTCCGCCTGAGTCGTCGCCCGCGCCCGTCACGACGCCCGGCCTTCCGCAGGTCCCCCCAGGCGTGGGCAATGGAACCTATCAACTGAATCCGACGCCGCGTCCGTTCCCCGGGCAGACCCCCAGCGTGACGCCGCCGCCGATTCCGCGGGGCACCCCGAATCCCACACCCTCGTACGCACCGATCTTTCTAGTGCGCGGGGGCCAGACTCCACCGCCAATTACACCGGCAGGGCAGGCGACGCCGACTCCGAGTCCCGCGCCGAGCGGAGCGCCGACGCTGGCGCCGGGATACGTCGCAGTCATTTCCGACAAATGGACGGGCAACCGCGCGCGCGGACAACCGAGCGACGCCATCGGTAACGTGCACGTCTTTTACGGCGACGAAGAGATCGTCGGCGAGCACGCGCATTTCGACGGCGAACATACGATCACCATGACCGGTCATCCTTTCCTCGTCAATCACGAGCACAAGGACGTGTTGACCGCCGACGTCATTACCTTCGACACGGTCAGCGAAACGGCGAAACTGACCAACGGCCAAGGCGCCAGCGACGAGGGCGTGCAGCGGGGTCTGGTTCACTTTTCCGCGAGCGATCTTCACACCGATCCCGACGGCGTCGCACACGGCAGCAAACCCTACGTGACGACGTGCGAAAACCCGCGCGGCGGCTACCACATCACCGGGAACGAGATGGAGGTCTATCCCGGCGACCGGATCGTGATTCATAAGGCCACGTTGTGGCTGGGCGCGGCCGCGGTCTTCTTTCTGCCGTTGCTGATCATTCCGCTGCGGACCGTCGGCAACGAGCGCGCTCGCACGCATTGGTTCCCGGAAGTCGGCTATAACTCGTACGAAGGCGCCTGGATCAAGATCCAAATTCCGTTCGGGAAAGACCAGTATTACTACGGCTATTACATCGTCAACTATTACACCAAGGAGGGGCTCGGCCTCGGCTACGTCGGCTTCTACTCCAGCAAGCGCGGACGCCGCAGCGTCAGCGTCAACCTCTACACGATCAACAGCCAGCTTGCCGGCGAACGGCAGACCAATGCGTCGATTACCGAGCAGGAAAACTTCTCGCCGCACTTGCGCGGCAACGTGCAGTTTCAGTACCAGTCAAACTACGGACCGCTGGTCAGCATCCCGCCGAACGAATCCGTCACCGCCGCCATCGTTCACCAAACGACGCAGACGTCGCAGAATTACAGCATAAGCCACAGTTCGGTGGGCGGACAATCGAGCAGCGGCAGCTTCACCTTCACGGATACGCGTCAGTTCAACGAGAACTGGAATCAGACGATTACGTACGACATCAGCAATAGTAGTGCGACCTTCGGAGGGATCAACGACTTCAGCAATCAGTCCGAGTTCGACTATTTGATGCAGTACACTACCGCGGGGGCAGACTATCAAGCGGAGTTTGACAAAACGTATTCCCAAACTGCGACGGGCATCAACAAGATTCCCGAATTCGAGGTGCGTCCGAACGAATTCTTTCCGCACTTCGTCGTTCCATTATCGTCGCAATTGACGTTTGGAGAGTATAGCGAGCCCGCCGGCGACGGGGAGCCTCAGAGTCTCGCGACCTGGCGCGGCGACGCCAACGTCGTGGCCGGGCCGCTGGAAGCCAAGGTTCTCGGGAGCGATTTCCAGGGCACGGTAACGGTCGATCAATACGCGTACGGCACCGGCGACCTCAAAGCCGCGATCGAGCAAGATCTGAGCTTGACGACGCCGATCGGCCGACACGTGGTCAATACGATCACCTATAACGAGTCGAACTATAACGGCCCCGCACTGGTGCCGTTCCAATATCTCGACCAGCAGCCGACGGAGAACACCAAAAACGCGCAAGATTTAATACGTCTCTTCAACGACGACGTCTATGCGCTCTCGGTGGGATGGGCAACGAATTTCGACGCGATCGCGCAACCCGTCAGTTACCAGTTCTCGATGAAACCCTCCCCGCGATCGCTCTTACTTCTCAGCGGGTCGTTCATTCCCGGCCCGGGTCAAGGTTTCGAAACGACCAACCTGCAGTTGTCTACGCCGTTTGGCCGCGACGCATCGCTGCAGTTCGTTACCAATATCAACTGGAAGGGCTCTACTACCTCGGGAGCCGGCACCGGCGAGTTCTTCGCCGACAAGATTATTTATTACACGCGGACGATCGGTAACTGCTACCAGTTGATGGTGCTCTACAACGAATCGCAGCAAGCCGTTAACGTCGGCCTCAATTTATTGGCCTTTCCGACCCAAACCGCGGTATTTAACCTCGCCGCGCCACAACCGGTGGTTCCGAGTACCTTTAACTTCTGAGCCTCTAGTAAGTTACGGTTCGTCGCACGGCGGATGGCCGCACGCACAAAAGTCCGATTCGAGGGATTGATCCGAGGCGTTGCTGCAGAAGGGACTGCAATAGGTTTCTCCGCCTTCCGCGGGTCCGACGACCGAACAGTTACACGGATCGTAGCTGCACTCGACCGGCGCTTCGTGCATCATTTACCGCAGGGTGTCGGCGCGATCGGATTGTTGGAGATTTCGACGCTGACGATTTCGGCCGCGGGATCGTTGACTTGCTGGTCGTACGCGTAATAGGTATTGTCGAACGGCTCGGTCATGCAGATTCTCGGCGACACAAACTGCGGATCGACCGGACCGCCGGGGCCTAGCGAATCGAAGAAGGTGAACTGGCCCCCGCCGCTGGCCTGCGTCGTAAAGGCGTTAAACGTCCAAACATTTGCTATCGGCGTGGGAGACGGGCCGGGTGAAGCCCCCTGAAAAACCCGCTTTTGAACGAGCAGCGAAAACTCGTTGCCCCCGCCGTTGCTGTTGGGATTGAAGGTAAACGTATTAGGGGTCGTGCCGAGGGGAAGCCACGCGGGGGGTATGTGCGGGTTCTGGTTTCTCAGAAATTGCACGGGTTCGGCATATGCTGCGGCGCCGCGGCCTAACGCGATTAGTGCAAACGAATAACCCGCCCAGTTGGTTTGCAACGTGTCGGTCGACGGCGTTATTCCCGTGCCGTCGGTATTGAACACGATCATATATTGATAGTTTTGGAAGTTGAACGTCGACGTCGTGTCAAAGTGTACCGCAATAAAGCCTGGAGGAGCGCCGCCCGCTCCTAAGCCTGGAGGATTCGGCGTGACTTGACGCCCGCACGCCACGACGATGAACGCGGTTACTAGTACGATTATAAAGCCGAAACTCGATTTGCGAATCATGCTCTCCTCGATGCCCGTGCGTGATGCAGGTATCGCAGCGGGCGCAGCCGTCGCATTAGCGGCGGCATTCCCAAAGGTCGGTGCCGCGTGGCTCGTGCCATTCGGTGCTGCTGCGCTTTTCTGGTTGTGGCAGGAGGCCTCCTGGAAGTACGCAGCGCTCCTGGGATGGCTTGCCGGCATCGTTTTCTTTGCGCTGGACTTCGCTTGGGTAGGCCATACAGTAGGACATTACATCGGCATCTTTGGACCTTTCTTAGCGTTGGGTCCGGCGCTAATCGAAGCTCCGTTCTTTGCACTGGCCGGCGCGCTTGCTGCGGTGGCATACGCTCGCATGCATCCCAGTGTCGCCCCGCTCGGCGCCGCGGCCGAGTTCACGATCTGCGAGTGGTTACGCTCCATCGGCCCGCTCGCGGCTCCCTTCGATCAGCTGGGTTATACGCAGGCCGAATCGCCGCTGCGCGCGGTTGCCGCCTATGCCGGCACGTACGGCGTGACCTTTATCCTCTGCGCGTTTGGCGCGTATCTCGCCGATGCGTTGCGGCGGCGCACCTTCGTCCCGCTCGTCGTTGCCATCGCGGCCATAGGACTCGCGAGCGGTGCGGCGTGGTACGCATGGCCGGCGAGGACGCTTCCGCCGCCGACGATTCGCGTCGCTGCCATCCAAGGCAACATCGCACAATCGTTCAAATGGAGCTCGCTCAATCTAGCCGTAAAACGTTATACGTCGATGACAAAGGCCGCAAGCGCCGGGCACCCGCGGATCATCGTTTGGCCGGAGACGGTGATCACGACGCAGCTCGACATGTCGCCCTTACTGCTCGGACGCTTCAGGAGTTTGGCGCGCACCGCCCGCGCGACGATCGTTGCCGGCAGCCTGGCGGGCGGCCCCGCCGCGCTCTACAACTCGCTGTACGTATTCCAGCCCGATGGAACGTTCGCCGTCTATAATAAGCGACAGCTCGTGCCGTTTGCCGAATGGTTTCCCGGACGGGCCTTTCTGTCGTGGTTGCCCTATATCGGTGCGCTCAACGGCGGCCTGACCCCGGGACAGGAGGACGGCGTCTATAAGGCCGGTCAGCTGACGATTGCGCCTCTTATCTGCTGGGAATCGGCCTTTGCCGATCTGGCCTACGCGCAGGTGCAAAAAGGCGCGGATCTTTTGGTAATCAGCACCGACGACGCCTGGTTCGGAAAGACTTCCGGGCCGTACATGCACGCGCAGATCGCCCAGTTGCGGGCCATCGAAACCGGCGCGTACGTCGTTCGCGCGGCGGCCACCGGCATTAGCGGCGTGATCGCTCCCGACGGCTCGTGGCAGGCTCGTAGCGCGCTCGACCGGCGCACGGTCGTTTCCGGGCGCGTCGGACAACGGGTCCCTACGTTTTTTTCCAAGATCGGTCCCACGGCAGTCGCCGCGGCACTCATTATCCTTTACGCGTTCTTCTTTCTAACCGCGAGCGAAACGCGGCGAATCATCCGGCGCCGTGCGTAACCGGCGTCTCTGGAAGCGCATCGGCATCGGCGCGTCGGTGCTAGCCGGGATTTACGTTATCGTAGAGATACTTTTAGCCGGCGGAGGCGCCCCGCCGTCGCCGCCGAGCCAGATTCCGATCGACTTACGCGGCGGGCACGTGATGAACAATCACATCGCGACAAAGTCGTGGAGCTTCGATTACGATCACGCGCGGCTCGCGGCGGATGGAATGAGCGGAACCGTCGACGGGGTTCGAAACGGCATCGTCTTTCGCAAGGGCAAGCCGTACCTGCGCGTTTCGGCGCAGCACGTAAAGCTGAACGTTCAAACGCTCGACTTTACCGCGGTGGGGAAGGTGCACATCGAACGGATCGATGACCCGCAACATCGATCCTTCGATACCGATCTCGTGACGTGGACTAACGATGCGAAGACGCTCCGGATGGACCATCCAAGTTACATCCATACCGGCGGACAGACGCTGCGCATCGACGGGATATCCGTCAACTTCGACGACGAAACGATCCACTTGGGGAAAGTTAGCGGAAGGGTCGACGTGCACCACTGACGGCAGCGTCTCAGCTCTTTTCGTTAAGCTTTTTCTTCGCCTCGGCGATCAGTTTCTTGACTTTCTGACCGCCCTTATGACCGATCTCTTCGTAAAAGTCCGAGCCATACTTTTCCTTGACGACTTTGCCGCCTTTTTGGCCGATGGATTCGTAGAATTCGACGCCATGGCGATCGCGGGTCGCCTTTCCGCCTTTGCGTCCGATGTCTTCGTAAAAGGTCGAGCCATAGCGGTCGCGCACGGTGTCGCCGCCTTTTTTACCCGCCTCGCGCACAGACATCTCGCGCTTGGTTTGTTCCGGTTTGTCAGCCATCGGCCGTGTTATGCCCGGCGTGCCGACTTACGATGCCGTCGCCTTGCGCTTCGGTCGCTGTCCGCCTTTTTGGCCGATGACTTCGTAGAACGAAGGACCGTACTTACTCTTCGTCGCTTCACCGCCTTTGCGACCGATCTCTTCGTAGAATTCTGAGCCGTACTTCGCTTTAACGCGCTCGCCGCCGCGGCGACCCGCTTCGCGGACGCTCATCCCGCCGGATTGTCCTGACTCCTGTGCCATGTTACGTAATACTCTCCTTGCACGTCTTGAGTGCCGATAGTGGTCTATTCCCATACAAGCGCTCGGTAAACTCAGGATTTGCTGAGAATGAGCGTGGCAGGGTTACGCGAGCGCCTCGTAGACGGCGCGGCTCCGAGCCTCGAGTTGCTCGAGCGTGCCATCGTTTTCGATCACGTAGTCGGCACGCGTTCTCGCGGCTTCGGGAGCGATCTGCGCGGCGACCCGCGCGCGGGCCTCGTTCTCAGTCATCCCGTCGCGCCCCACGATGCGTGCGACGCGCCTTTCGAGCGGAGCTGCGACCAGCACGGATTTGTCGACCAAACTATCGTACCCGGTTTCGAAGAGCAGCGGCACCACGTGGACGATCGGCTGGCCGGGCCTCGCGCCCGATTCGCGTGCTGCCGCCAGCTTGCGAATGCGAGGATGGAGCAGGCCGTTGAGGCGCTCCAACTCGGCGGGTTGACGAAAGACGATCTGGGCCAGGGCGCTGCGATCGAGCGCTCCGCCCTGTACGACCGACGGCCAAAGGACGCCGATCTCACTCAAAGCCGTCCCTCCGGGGGCGACGACCTCGCGAGCTAAAGCATCGGTGTCGATGACGAAGGCGCCGAGGCGGGCAAAGATTGCGGCAACCGCGCTCTTGCCCGCTCCTATACCTCCGGTTAAGCCAACGCGCACGGCGCCGGCCCGCTACTCGGCCGCCTTCTCCTCCGCCAGTTCCACGGGAGGAGCGATGGCACCGATCTCCTCGTCAACGGCGTACAGCTCGATCTCTTCGGGCGGTACGTCGGCGACGTGCTGGATCGAGGCGGTGATGCGGCGGGTAGCGTGATTGATGGTGAGCAGCGTAACTTCGACTTCTTGTCCGGCGCTGAACTGGGCCGATGCGTCGAACTCGCCCTTAGGAACCATCGCCAGAATTCCGGGGATGACTTCCACGAGCAGGTAGTTCGGGGTGACCTTAACGATCTGCGCCGCGAGCTTATTGGTCTCGTACAAACGGTCGGCATATTGATCCCACGGATCCGGAAGCGCGTGCTTCAGCGAGAGGCTGACTTTCTTGGCGTCCGGGTCGAACTTCATGATTTCGACCTGCACCACGTCGCCGATCTTCACGACTTCCGACGGATGCTTGATGCGCGCGTACGAGAGCTCGCTGTTGTGGATCAAACCATCGATGCCGCCGAGATCGACAAAAGCGCCGAAATCCGCAAGCCGTACGACGACGCCTTCGCGGATCTGTCCCACTTCGAGGGTATCGAGCAGCTCCTGTTTCTTCGCTTGAAGCTCTTCCTCGAGAACCAAACGCTGCGACAACACGACGCGATGGCGCTTGTGATCGAGATCGATGACTTTGAGGCGTAGATGCTGACCGACGAGCTCGTCGAGATTGCCGACGGGCTGTCGCCTGATCTGCGAAGCCGGAACGAAGCCGCGCATTCCCAGATCGACCAGCACGCCGCCTTTTACCACCTGCGTTACGGTGGCTTCGATAACTTCGTCGCGCTCGTGCGCTTCGATTACCTTCTCCCACGTCTTGAGTGCACGCGCACGCCGCTCGGAGAGAAAGAGCGTTCCGTCCATCTCGTCGATGCGGTGAACCATGACTTCGAGCGTGTCGCCGACCCGCAGCAGTTTGGGATCGACGGCGAGCGAGAGCTCGCGGAAGGGAAGGACGCCTTCGGATTTGCCGCCGACGTCGACGAGCACTTCGTCCTTATCTTTCTGAACGATGGTGCCGGTGAGTACTTGGCCTTCGTCGAGAACCTTGAGCGATTCTTCGTAAAGGCGCTGCTCGAACGCTAACTGATCTTCCTCGTAGTGTGACGGAGCTACTTCAGTTGTAGTGATGTGAATTTTCCCACTTTCGTATTTTTTATTTTATCTGTCTTAACGTTGGCATCGCCGGCACCACCACGTTCCGCGGCCTGCCAGCACGGTTCGCACGATCGGGCTGTCGCAGCGCGGGCAACGTTCCCCGAGTCTTCCGTAGACCGCTAACTCGTTTTGAAAACTTCCCTGCAGTCCGTCGCCGTCGACATAGTCGTCGACGCTCGAACCGCGCCTCGCGATGGCGCGCCGTAAGACGTCGACGATGGCGTGACGCAAGCGGCTTATCGCCGGTTTCGTCAGCGCCCGGGCGGGCCGGCTCGGACGAATCCGGGCCTCCCAGAGTGCCTCGCAGGCGTAGATATTACCGATGCCTGCGATGCGACGCTGATCGAGGAGCATTACCTTGATCGGCGTCGTCCGCCCCGCCAGCATACCGATAAAGGCTTCTTGTGTAAAGCCTGAAGAGAGCGGCTCGACGCCCAATTCGCCGTCCCACGGGTCCCCCGGCTCGACCAGCCGCATACGGCCGAACGTGCGCACGTCGGCGAAGCGCAGTTGGTCACCATCGGAGAAACGCAGGACGACGTGCGTTCCGGGATCTTCGGGCCGATCGGGGCAAGCGAGCACCAGTCGTCCGGTCATGCGCAGACTCGTCACCAGGCGGCGTCCCGAAACGAGCTCGATAACGGCGTATTTTCCGCGTCGCCCGATGGCGCCGATCCGTTCGCCCGCCACCTCGCGCCAAAACTCGCGACCGGCCGGCGCGATCGCCATCTTCGGGAGGCGAATATCGGCGCTTTCGATCGTTTTGCCGACGATCGAGCGCGCTAGATCGCGGACGATCGTTTCGACTTCGGGCAGTTCCGGCATCGCGTTATTGCGGCGGCGGTACGCCGCTCAAATCCAGCTTCGTGCCGGTAACGATGCCGTCTTTTGCCGCCTCGCCTGCGGCCAACTCGATCACGTATTTCGCGCTGCCGCTTTCGCGCGGAATTACATCGTCGCCGGCGCCCGTCGCAATGACCGGCACCTTGGCGTAGATTCGGCGAACCCTCCCGTCGGCGCCGATGAAGATCATGTCGAGCGGTTCGAGCGTATCTTTCATCCAGAACTGTACTGGGCCGTCACCGTCGAAAACGAAGATCATACCGGTATGCGGTGCGACGGATTTACGATCCATCAGCCCGCGCTCGCGCTGCGGTTCGGTTCGCGCTACCTCGAGCGTCAGATCGGCGAGCGGCGCGCGCACGGTGACCGTCGGCAATGCTGCGGCAACCGCGAGTGCGAGGCTAAGCACGCTCGAGATCGTCCATCGGTTCGACGTCGTACCAGCTGCCGCCCGATTTCAACGTGACCTCGAGCGGAACGGAAAGCGTTACGGCGTTCTCCATGTGACGGCGCACCAGGCTCGCCGTCTCCGCCAAATCCTTCTTCCTTACTTCGAAGATCAACTCGTCGTGAATCTGCAGCAGCATCGCCGCATCCAACCCGCTCTCGTCGAGGGCTCGATCGATTCGCACCATTGCCAGCTTCATCAAGTCGGCCGCGCTGCCTTGGAGGGGCGCGTTGGTTGCTTCGCGTTCGGCGGCGGCGCGCAGCATGTAGTTACCGGAAATTAATCCGGGCATGTAGCGGCGCCGGCCGAGAATCGTCGCGACGTAACCGTTGCGCCGGCCCTCTTCGAGCGTTCCCTCGATGTACTCGCGTACCGAAGGAAAGCGCGCGAAGTAGGCCGTCGTAATTGCCTTTGCCTCGGCCCTTCCGATCTCCAGGCGCTGGGCGAGCCCGAAATCCGACATACCGTAGAACAGGCCGAAGTTGACGCTCTTTGCCATGCGCCGCTGATTGGCGTCAACCGCATCGTTCGCCGAGACGGCGAAGATCTGCCGCGCGGTGAAGTCGTGAATGTCTTCGCCGCGCGCAAAGGCGTCGCGCATCGCTCGATCGCCCGAGAGGTGCGCCATCAATCGCAGTTCGATCTGACTATAGTCGGCGGCTAAGAGCGCGTACTCTTCGCCGCGCGCCACAAACGCGCGGCGTATTCGCCGGCCCAGCTCGCCACGTACCGGAATGTTCTGCAGGTTCGGATTGGTCGACGAGAGCCGCCCCGTAGCGGTCGCCGTCTGGTTGAACTCCGTACGCAAGCGCCCGTCGCGCGCGTCGACCAGGCGCGGGATGACGTCGACGTACGTGTTCTTGAGTTTGGTAACCTCGCGCCATTCCAGTACGAGCGCGCATATCGGATAATCGCGCGCCAAGCCTTGCAGGACCTCGACGCCGGTCGCCCAGCCCGTCTTGGTCTTCTTTCCCCCGGGTATCTGCAGTTTGCCGAAGAGCACGTTGCCGAGCTGTTGGGGAGATCCGATGTTGAACTCTTCGCCGGAAAAATCGTAGATTTGCTTTTGCAGCCGCGACGCCGCAGTGCCGACCTCGCTGCCCACCGCATCGAGCTCACTGAGGTCGATCGTAACGCCCGCAGCTTCCATTTTCGCCAGCACGGGAGCCAGAGGGACCTCCACCTCCTCGTAAAGCCGCAGCTGACCGCGCGCCTCGAGCTCGCTGCGCGTTTGAGCCTCGAGTGCAAAGGCGGCGTCGGCAGCGGCCGCCGCATCGCCGCTCACCGTAACGTTGAGAAAGCGCGACGCCGCATCTTCGATATCGGCGAATCCGCGCGACGGATCGAGCAGATGCGCGCCGATCATTGCGTCGTCGGCGAAACGCGCGTTGGTAACGCCGCCCTCGCGCATCGCGTGCAAGGCTTTCTTCGCATCGTAAGCGCCGGCGCGCGCCGGTCCGGCAAACAATCGCTGGAGCGCGCCGCGCACCGCGTCGTGCACGAAAGCGCCGCGAGCAAAGGCAATGCCCTCCCCGGCTCGCGCCGTCACGCCGATCGCGTCATCCTGCAACGCGAAGACGATTCGTTCGCCGGCGGCAAGCGCGTCGATGTCGCCGGCGAGCCTCGCGAACTCGGGCGGATCGACCGACGCTACATAGCTCCGGTAGTTGCCGGTCAACCGTTTGGAGTCTTCGAAGAGCGGCAGATCCGGTGCCGGTTCCAGTTTCGCGAGCAGCGTCTTGAACTCGAGTTCGCTGTAGAGACGGTAGAGATCGTGCGTGGGCGGCAGCGTGTAGCGGCTGCTCTCCCAGTCGATCGTCAGCGGCAAGTCGCGGCGCACTAACGAGACGGCGCGGCAGAGCTGTGCCTGTCCGCCGTATTCGCGAACCAAATTTTCGAGCTTCGGATTTCCCGCCAGCGACGGGTCGGCGACGAGCGCGTCGAGCGATCCCGCCGCTTGCAGTAATCGCGTTGCGGTCTTCTCTCCGACGCCCGGAATGCCGGGAAGGTTGTCCGACGGGTCGCCTTTGAGGCCGCGATAATCGGGCAGTAGATCCGGATCGAGGCCGAAGCGCTCGCGAACGGCCGCCGGATCGTAACGGCCCAGCTCGCTGATGCCACGCCGCGTCGTCAACACCGTGGTGCGCTCGTCGACGATCTGCAGCAAATCGAGATCGCCGGTGATCACCAGCGTCTGCTCGCCGCTCTCTTCGGCCTGTCGCGCCAGCGTTGCGATTACATCGTCGGCCTCTTGTCCTTCGATTTCGACGATCGGTATACGGTACGTATCGAGAATCCGGCGCACCAGTGCGAACTGGCTGCGCAGCTCGTCGGGCATCACGCGGCGCTGCGCCTTATATTCGGAATAGAGCGCGACGCGCGCGGCCGGCGTTCCTTTGTCGAATGCCGCCAGGATGTGCGCCGGCTTTTCGTCGGCGATGAGCTTGTTGAGCATCATCGTGAAACCGTAGGCGGCATTGATCGGCATTCCGCTGCGCGTATTGAGCGCCGGCAGCGCGAAAAATGCCCGGTAAACCAAGCCGTAGGTGTCGAGCAGCATCAGTGCCATCGAAAGTCTTGCCTCAACGCACCGAAATGGCCGACGAGCCGGCACTCACGCTTCCGTCGTCGGCGATCTCCAGAATGGATATCGTGTAGCGTCCGCTGGTCTGCGGCATTGCTATGCCGGCACCGCTCGCCGATCCGTGGGCGACGCTCCAAGAAATGGTCTCGGTGTCGGCCTGCGCGAGCGAGACTTCCGGCGGCGGCTGCGAGCGGCGCACGAAGCCGAGAATCTGAGCGTGATTGCCGGTCGAATCTACCCACGGATGCCAAGTTACGCTCTCGGGCGAGCTGTTCTGCGTCGTCGTAACGCCGATCGCCAAGAGCGCCGGCGCCGAACCGAAGAGCGCGCTTCCCGAAGGCGCGCCTCTACTGATTCTCACGACGACCGTGCCCGGACCGTTCGGCGCATCGTTGAGCCCGACGTGCACCGTCTCCCCGGGCGAGAACGCTTCTCCGGAGAGCTGCACGGGCGAGAGGTGCGGCCGCCCGGGTGCAAGCAGCGATAGTGGAACACTGCTCCACGCAATCGTGCCGTCGCGCACGAACGCGGCACCGATGCGCAACTCGCCGGCTGCGTCGGTCGCGCGGAGTCGCGCCGTCGCCGTTCCGCCGGAGCTTCGGGCGATACGCGCGTCGATTGCCAACGCGCTCTCGGAAGTGATCAACGCAACGCCTTGCGATCCCGAAACAGCCGCCTGCACGACGATGTTGTCCCCGGCACGATACGCGCTGCGATCGAGAGCAACGCGTACGTTGGGGCTGGCACCATCGACGCCCGCGGAAGATGCTTGCGGATCGATCTGCACTTGCGCGGCGTCGATCGCGCGTCCGCCGTCGTCGACCGAGGCGAAGACCGTGTCGGTCCCCAGCGGCGGCGAGCTAAAGCTTCCCCGCGCGTGGCCGTCGCGATCCAGCATCAACTGCTGCTGCAGCACCGATGGCCCGTGCACGAGCCTCACCGTGACCGCCGCGCCGGCGAGGGGATTGCCGTCGAGGCGAGTTGCGTCGACCGAGAAGCCCAACGGTGCGCCCAGGCTTTGCTCGGTACGATCGAGCGTCAACCTGACGGCCGCGCGTGCCGTCGGAACCACGATTCGCGTGTCGGCCGTCGCGCCGCTCGCTTCGACGTGAACGCCGTACGTCGACGGCAGATCGTCGTTGGGGTGCGGGATGGCGACGACGGCGTTGCCGCCGGCGTCCGTCTGAACCGAAGCCTCGAGCCAGCGCGTCGTCGCCCACGGCGTGCTTTCGGGCGGATCGCCGACGTACACGTGCGGCGACCGCACGACGGTTACAACAGCGACCACACCGCCGCGCGACGCGTGCACGTGCAGCGGAACGTCGGCGTTGGGCTCGCAGGAGGCGCCGCAGTCGGCAGTTGCCTGCAGCGACAGGTCGCCGCTGTTTGCATCGACGTGAACGGTCGCCCCGCCGATGCCGCCCGCGGCTTGGGCGAGCACGGCATAGTCACCGGCCGGTGCGTTGGGCGGCAGAACGAACGACGCGCTGAAGGCGCCGGCACCGTCGAGCGGCACCGAGTTCTCGGCGATGGGCCGCGCGCCCGAACGAATGGATACTTGTGCCGTTCCGGTGCTGGCGCGCAGCACGCCGCGCACCCGCGTTCGCGCGAATCCAATCACGCGCACGGTGCCGCCGGCGTGAACGACGGCCGATTCGGTGCGCACGCCGACGATCGCCGCAGGAAACGGCGCCTGCGGCAAGGGGCTTAAAAAGGCGTAGCTGTTTCCCCACTGCGCGAGCGCAAAGACCGGACGCGGCGTGCGGTTCCAGCGCAGCAATCCGTCGCCGTCGGTGACGGCCGTTGCAAACGTGCCGCCGACGACGAACTGCACGCGCATGCGCGCCAGAGGCGTTCCGGTTCCGAGGTCCACACCCCAGAGCACGAGACTTCCCGGCGTGGCTTTGGCGAGAAGTCCGACGCGCGAGCGGTTGATCCAAACTTGTTCGCCGACGTCGCCGCGCCGCGCTTCAACGACAAAGAATCCTTCGCGCGTGCCGAGCGGCACGTCCACGACGTTGGATTGAAACTGATAACCGCCGGGCGGCGTGAAGTTGAAGGTTGCCACCGGGCGGCGATGCGCCGTGGAGATGGCGCGCGGGCGCGCATTTGAGCCCGCCGTGAGCACGTCGACCGGATCGACCTGATACACGGAGAAGGCGACGGGCGCGCTTGAGTAGGTATCCAATCGTACCGTCGTTCGTTTCCACGGCACGCTCGAGTCCCCGGCGAAGAGCGCGAAATATGCATCCAGGCGATGCAAATCGACGATCGGGCGCTCGGCTCGAACCGGCGCAATAGTGACCGAAACCGTAAGCAGAACGGCCGCAAGGAAACGAGCTATTGCCATGCGTCGGCCGTGATTTCGGCAGGTCGAAGTGCGGGGCCCGCGTAAAGCGCAGCACCGTGGACGAACACGCCGCCGGAGAACGGCCAACCTCGACGAGATGCCGCTTCTGCGGCTTCGACGAGGGCGCGAGCGATGCGCGCGCAATACGAGAGAAATCCCACTTCCAAGTCGTGGTCGCGTGCGGTTCCTGCGGGCATCCGTTCGCAGTCTTGGCGCGAAACTGATGCGTAACGTTTTGTCGGTCGCGGCGCTGGCCGCGGCCATCCTCGCCTCCGCTACGACGCGTTCGTTCGCCGCAACCCCCACGCCGAGCGGATCGCACACCGCGCCGCCCGGAAGCGTTCCAGCGGGCGCGCACGGGCTGCCGGCTGCACATCTGCCCACCGTCGCGCTCCACACCGAAGTCGTCGTCGAGGTTAACAAGAAGGGTCAGGTCGTGCGCGTGAAGTCGACCAAGCCCAGCAAGATGCAAGGTTTCAATCTCGAGACCTACGGTAACGCGCTGCAGATGTGGATTCGCAAGCCGGACGGCACCTCTGAAGTCGGCCTCTATCGCGTTAGCTACGACTTCGACCCGAAGACGAAGAAGGTGACGCGCCGCGTCGCACTCGTTTCGGCCGGCGGGAATTGGGGCGACGAGCCGGGTGCGGCAAACGTGATGATGGACATGGCAAAAAAGCAGGCCGCGGAAGCGCGCAAACAGGCGGAGCAAAATCATACGCAGCTGCCTTCGCTCAACCAGATTCGCGGCGCACCGACGCCGAGCCCCGTGCATAACGCCACGCTTCCTCCGTAAGGAGCCTCGTGCGCTTCGTAACCTACCGGACTGCCGGCGAAGACGCGCGCCCCGGAGTAATCGAAGGTGACTCCGTCCGGACGATCACGACCGCCACCTTGCGCGACTACATCGCGCTCGCGCCGCACGAACGCATCGCCTGGCACGCGCCCGACGAGCTGATCCCATTGGCCGGCCTGGAGCTCGACGCACCGGTTCGCCCCGCGCGTAACGTCTTCTGCGTCGGACGCAACTACCTCGAGCACGCCAAGGAAGGCGCCCGCGCCGCGGGTCGCGAGCTCAAGCTCCCGAGTCGCCCGACCTTCTTTACGAAAGCCCCGACGGCGATCGCAGCTCCCGGCGCTGCGCTGCACCTGAGCGCGGGCGTATCGCGTGAGTACGACTACGAGGCCGAGCTGGCCGTAATCATCGGCGCACGCTGCAAAGATCTCGACGAGCGCGATGCACGACACGTAATCTTCGGATATACCGCCCTCAACGACGTTACCGCGCGCGATTTGCAGCGCGAACACGGTCAGTGGTTCAAAGGCAAGAGCCTCGATAATTCGTGTCCGATCGGTCCCTGGATCGTGACGCCCGAGGAACTTGGAGAGGCGGGAAACCTCGAACTGCGCTTGCGCCGTAACGGCGTAGAGAAGCAGCACGCCAACACGTCCAAGATGATCTTCTCGGTTGCGCGCCTGATCGCCGAGCTCTCGCAAGGGATGACGCTCTTGCCGGGAGACGTGATCGCGACCGGAACGCCGGAAGGCGTCGGTTTTGCCCGCAATCCACCCGAGTTTCTCGCCGACGGCGACGTGCTCGAAGTGGAGATCGAACGCATCGGCATCCTGCGTAACGTCGTCTCGATTACGTAGCCTGCAGAACGAAGGGCACGGTAGCCGCGAGGCCGTAAGCCCCGGGCTATGATCGTCGCCGTTCCCCGCGAAGCCGCGGTAAGAGAGCGCAGGGTAGCGCTCGTGCCCGAAACCGTCGCGAGATTTGCCAAATCGGGCGTCAACGTTTGCCTCCAGCAGGGCGCGGGCGAGGCGGCGGCATTCCCCGATGCACTCTATACTGCGGCCGGCGCGACGTTTGCCGCCGATGCGGCGTCGCTCGCCGCCGGCGCGGACGCCGTCGTAACCGTCGGGCGCCCCAGCGACGAGGTGCTGGCTGCGGTAAGACCCGGCACGACGGTCGTCGGCTTCTTCAATCCATTGGGCGATCCGGCGTATCTCGCGCGCTTGGCCGACGCCAAGGTCACCGCGCTGGCGATGGAGATGATTCCGCGCATTACGCGCGCGCAATCGATGGACGCGCTCTCGTCGCAGAGCAATATCGCCGGATACAAAGCCGTTCTCCTGGGAGCGAGCTCGCTCTCGAAGTTCTTTCCGATGCTCACCACCGCCGCGGGTACGATTCCGCCGGCTAAAGTTTTGGTGCTCGGCGCGGGCGTTGCCGGACTGCAGGCCATCGCGACGGCGCGGCGCCTGGGTGCGGTCGTTAGCGGGTACGACGTGCGCGCCGCGGTCAAAGAGCAAGTGCAATCGCTGGGCGCGAACTTCCTCGAATTCGATCTCGGCGGAGATGCCGAAGGCGCCGGCGGTTACGCAAAAGAGCTCACCCCCGAGCAACAAGAACGGCAACGAGCGTGGATGGTCGAGCAGATCGCCGCCAACGACGTCGTCATCACGACGGCGCTGGTTCCAGGGCGCAAGGCCCCGATGCTCGTCAGCGAAGCTGCGGTTGCGGCGATGAAGCCTGGAAGCGTGATCGTCGACATTGCCGCCGAGGCCGGCGGCAACTGCGCGCTCACCGTCGCCGACCAAATCGTTACGACGCCGGGCGGCGTGACGATCGTCGGCACGACGAATCTTCCGAGCACGATGCCTGCCGATGCGAGCCGGCTCTACTCGCGCAACGTTTACGCGCTGCTCTCGCCGTGGGTTAAAGACGGCGTTTTTAATGTCGATCCGGAGGACGACGTCGCCAAGGGTGCCGTCGTCGTTCGCGACGGAAAGGTGCTCGTGGGAGGAAACGCCTCGTGACGGAACTCGCCGATCTCATTGCGCCGCTCACCGTTCTCGTACTCGCGGTCTTCGTCGGCTTTGAGGTGATATCGAAAGTGCCGACGACGCTGCATACCCCCTTGATGTCGGCAACCAACGCGATCCACGGCATCGTACTGGCCGGCGCGATCGTCATCGTCGCCGGACTCTTCGGGGTCGAGCACGGCACCGGCATGGTGGTGCTCGCCGTGGCCGCGGTTACGCTTGGAGCGATCAACGTCTTTGGCGGGTTTGCGGTCACCGAACGCATGCTGCAGATGTTCCGCCGCAAGGACGACGCGAAATGAAGGTGTGGATCGACCTCGCCGATCTCGTCGCAGTCGCCTTCTTCATCTACGGCCTGCACGAGCTGAACTCGCCCGCCACCGCGCGCCGCGGCAATCGCTTCGCGATGGCCGGCATGGCCATCGCTTTAATTGGAATCATCGTACGCACCGGCGCCGTCGGCTGGGAGGCGATCGCGATCGGCGTCGCTATCGGCGGCATCGTCGGCATTTACGCAGCCCTCAAAGTTAAGATGACCGCAATGCCGCAGATGGTCGCACTCTATAACGGTGCGGGCGGCGGAGCGGCGGCGCTCATTTCGACCGTGGAGCACTACGTCGTTCACGGGGGCGCGATGAACGATGTCATCGCCGTGTCGCTCGTTCTCTCCGCGATCATCGGCGCGGTCAGTTTCTCCGGCTCGATCGTGGCGTTTCTCAAGCTTCAAGAAGTGATGACCGGGCGTCCGATAACCTATCCGGGCCAGCAGGTCGTCAACGCACTGGTTCTGCTCGCAATCGTCGGCCTTGCAGCATGGTTCGTCGTCTCGCTCGGTGCGCTGCCGGCATGGGGCTATGCCGCGCTGCTGCTCGGTGCGCTGATGCTCGGCGTCCTCTTCGTCCTGCCGATCGGCGGTGCCGATATGCCGGTCGTCATCTCGCTGCTCAACTCGTTTACCGGCGTCGCCGTGGCGATCACCGGATTCGAGATCGAATCGAAGCTGCTCATCATCTGCGGCGCTCTGGTTGGCGCGAGCGGAACGATCCTGACCGTTGCAATGAGCCGCGCGATGAACCGCCCGCTGACCAACGTGCTCTTCGGTGCGTTCGGTTCGGCCGGCGGCACCGAGGTGGCCTCAGCGAGCGGCGGCCCACAACAAATTCGCAGCGCCAGCGCCGACGACGTTGCGGTGATGCTCGCCTATGCTTCGAAGGTCATCTTCGTTCCCGGATACGGCATGGCGGTAGCCCAAGCGCAGCATAGCGTTAAGGCACTGGCCGACCAGCTCGAAAAGCGCGGCGTTAAGGTGCTCTACGCGATTCATCCGGTTGCCGGACGCATGCCGGGGCACATGAACGTGCTGCTCGCCGAAGCGAACGTGCCGTACAATCAGCTGCTCGACATGGAAGATGCCAATCCCGAGTTTCCGACCGCAGACGTCGCACTCGTCATCGGCGCTAACGACGTCACCAATCCCGCGGCCCGCAACGTCACGAGCTCGCCGATCTACGGCATGCCGATCCTCGACGTCGACCGCGCCGGCAACGTCGTCGTGCTCAAGCGCTCGATGCGCTCCGGCTTCGCCGGCATCGAAAATCCGCTCTACGAAATGCCCAACTGCTCGATGCTCTTCGGTGACGCCAAAGCTTCGGTCGACGCCCTGACCTCCGCCGTCAAGGCCCTGTAACGCCAGCAGGCGAACGCCTACCCAACACGCACTCGGCGCCTTTGCCGGCGCCGTCAACGGAGGTTGGAGCATGCCTCTCTACAAACGGCTCTTCGCCGAACTCTTCGGTACATTTTGGCTCGTGCTCGGCGGCTGCGGCAGCGCCGTGCTCGCGGCGGCTTTCCCCAAGCTCGGCATCGGATTTCTCGGCGTCGCCATTGCATTCGGATTGACGCTGCTGACGATGGCCTTCGCGATCGGCCCGATCTCCGGCTGCCACATCAATCCTGCGGTGACGGTCGGACTCTGGGCAGCGCGCCGGTTTCCCTCGCGCGACGTCCTTCCGTACATCGTGGCGCAGGTCGTCGGCGGCATTATCGCCGGCGGCGTGCTCTACGCGATCGCCAGCGGCCAGGCCGGCTTCTCGACGGCCGGCGGATTCGCTTCCAATGGCTACGGGGAACATTCCCCGGGACAGTTTTCGCTAGCCGCGTGCGCGATCACTGAAGTCGTGATGACGCTCGTGTTCATCTTTATCATCGCGGCTTCGACCGATAAGCGAGCCATTGCGGGCTTCGCGCCGATTCCGATCGGCCTGTCGCTAACGCTGATTCACTTGATCAGCATTCCGGTGACCAATACGTCGGTCAATCCGGCTCGTTCGACGGGCGTTGCGATCTACGTGGGCGGCTGGGCGATCGCGCAGCTCTGGCTCTTCTGGGTTGCCCCGATCGTCGGCGGCGCCATCGGCGGAAAGATCTACGACTGGCTCTTTGCGCCGGCAGTTCCGCAGCCCGAAACCGAGGTCGCGACCGTTACTTAGGCTTCGCCCTAAGAAGGAACGGCCGGCGTCGGGCCGCCCGGCAACGGCGGCGGCATGGGGGGCGGCGGCAGATCTTCCGGAGCAGTCGTCGGGCCGCGCTTGCGCTTTTTGCGCTCGGTGATCTCGATGACGACGATGTAGAGCACCGGGACGATCGCCAGATTCATGATCGTGGAAACGATCATGCCGCCCAACACCGCCGTCCCGAGCGAGATGCGCGACTGCGCGCCGTCGCCGTGCGCAAAGGCGAGCGGCAGAATGCCGAGGATGAACGCGATCGACGTCATCAGGATCGGGCGCAGACGCGTCGCAGCCGCTTCCGCTACCGCGGCGATCGGTTCGAAGCCCTGCTCGCGCAGTTGATTGGCAAATTCGACGATGAGGATCGCATTCTTCGCCGCCAATCCGATCAGCATGACGTAGCCGATCTGCGCGTAAACGTCCGACGACGTGATCGGGATCGGCACCGGATGTCCCGCCAGTATCGAGTGCACGATCTGGCTGGCGAGCTCGACGAGCCGGCGAATGTATATCGCACCGATCGCGCCGAGCAGCGCGACCGGGACCGCAAGCATGATGACAAACGGCGTAGCCAAGCTCTCGTATTGAGCGACGAGCACGAGGAAGACGAAGAGCAAGCCCATTGCAAAGACGGCGATGGTCTGCGGTCCGCTCTGCACTTGCTGGCGGGCGATACCGCTCCAGTCGTAACCCATGCCCTTAGGCAAATTTGCCTCGACATGCTTCTGTATGGCGGTTAGCGCCTGCCCCGAACTCGCGCCGATCCCCGGGTTGCCGTCGATCTCGATAGCGTTGTACTCGTTGAAGCGCATGATCGCGACGTTATTGGTCGTCTGCTTCGTCTGCAGGAACTGGCTTACGGGCATCATCGCTCCCGCCGAGTTCGCAACGTAGATGCGAGAGTAGTCGGTGGGCGAGGTGCGCTGCCTGGCGTTGGCCTGAACGATGACTTGATACGAGCGCGTCCCGTAGTCGAAGAAGTTCACGAACGTCGATCCGGTCGTTGCATTGATCGTATCGAAGAAGGCCGACGGCGAGACGCCGAACGCCAGCGCCTTGGAACGGTCGAACACGGTGGTCAAGTACGTCCCGGTAAAGATCGTCGGGAAACGCACCTGCGACAGCGTGGAGTCCTGCCTCGATTGAGTCAGCACGGCATTGCCGACCTTGTTGAGCGCCGGCAGTCCCAGGTTGTTGATGTCTTCGATCTCGATGGCGAAGCCGCCGGTCGAGCCGAGACCGGGGATCGCCGGCGGATTGGCCGGATACGCAGTCAAGTTTGGAATCTTGGAAAACTGCGTGTACAGGTCGTATTGCATCGCCAGCGATGAGTTCTGCACGCCTTTGCGCTCGGAGAGCGGCTTGAGCTGCAGGAACATCGTTGCTTGATTCGAGCTATTGTTGGCGAAGCCGAAGCCGATGCCGGAAGTGACGGCCTCGACCTGCGGCAGCTTGAGCATGGTCCCTTCGAGGCGTTTCACCATTGCCGTGGTTTGATCGATCGACGCCTGAATCGGCAGCGAGACGATAATGTAGAGCAGGCTCTGATCTTCGTTGGGCAAGAATCCGGTCGGCGTTATCTTGAACATGATCCCCAGGCCGGCGATCGCCGCTAGGAAGACCACGAGCATCAATCGCTGCCGCGCGATCAATTTGGGAACCAGCTGCCGGTACCATTCCGTCAGCGCGTGCAGCCGAAGGTTGAACCAGACCATGAACCGGTTCGTTGGTGGATCCGCCCCGTGTACGAGCACGTAAGTTAGCACCGGAGCCAGCGTCATTGCCGTGAAGAGCGAGATGCCGATCGCGGCGGCCATCGTCAATGCAAACTGTTGGAACAGCAGGCCGGTCGTGCCCGGTAGAAAGGCGACCGGAACGAATACCGACATGAGCACGAGGGACGTTGCAACGACGGCGCCGCCGATTTCACGCATCGCTCGCGCGGTTGCTTGAAACGGATTGGTCTTATCGTCGACGATGTGGCGAACGATATTCTCCAAGACGACGATGGCGTCGTCGACGACCAGACCGGTCGCCAAAGTCAACCCGAAAAGGGTCAGCGTGTTGATCGAAAACCCGAGCAGCTTCATCGCGGCGAACGTTCCGATCAGCGAGACCGGAATTGTGATCGACGGAATCAGCGTGCTATGCCAATTCTGTAAGAAGATGAAGATGACGAGCACCACTAGGGCGATGGCGATGAGCAGGGTGACGAAAACTTCCTTGATCGATGCCCGCACGAAATCGGACGTGTCGAAAGCGATCTTATAAGCGTAGCCGGTCGGCATCGTCTGGGCGATTTGGGCCATGGTCGCGCGCACGTTCTTGGAAATCTGCAGCGAGTTTGCCGTGGGTTCGCCCTCGACCGCCAGCACCACGGCGGTTTCGCTGTTGTAGCGGGCCGAGGTGATGTAGTTCTCAGCTCCCAGCTCGACTCGCGCGACGTCGCCCAAACGCAAATATCCGCCGTTAGGCTGCGCCTGCACGACGATCTGCTTGAACTCCTCGGGCGTTTGTAGCCGCCCGTTGATCGAAATAGGGATTTGGAACGGCTGCGAACCCGTCGTCGGCGGCTGGCCGATGGCGCCCGGGGCGACGTCGGCATTGTTCTGCTTGATGACGTTGATGATCGTGTCGAGCGAAACGTTGTTGGATTGGAGCTTGTGCGGGTCAACCCAGATGCGCATGCCGTAGGTGCGGTCGCCAAGGACCTCGACTTGGCCGACGCCGGGAACGCGCTTGAGGTTCTCGATGACGTTGAGGTCGGCGTAGTTGCTGACCGCTACGTCCGAGACGGCCGAACTCGTGGAGAGCATCGCCACGGCGATGGTGATGTTTCCCGAACTCTTTTGGACGCTGACGCCTTGATTCTGCACCGCCTGCGGCAACTGCGAGAGCGTCAAATCGACGCCGTGCTGAACGTTGGTCTGGTCGGTGGTGGGATCGGTTCCGAGAGCGAAGGTGCAGGTGATCACGCTGGTGCCGTTCGCGCTGGAGTAGGATTGCATGTACTGCAGGCCGTCGGCGCCGTTGATGTTGATCTCCAGCGGCGTCGTCACCGAACGCATCACCATCTCCGCGGTGGCGCCGGGATACTGCGACGTCACGGTAACGGTCGGCGGCGAGATCTGCGGATACTGTGAGACCGGAAGTGCGGGGATCGTAATCAGGCCGGCCAGCAAGACGATAAAACTCATGACCCCCGCAAAAAGCGGACGTCTAAGAAAGAACTCGATCACGAGGAGGCGGCGCCACGGTCCGTCGCGTTCATCCGGAAACGAGCGTTCGCATGCCGGACCCGCAAATTCCTGGCGCCCCTATCGCACGCGCCACGCGTAGGCATTCCAGGTCGGGAGGAATGCGTTGGGCGAGAAACCGTGCAAACGCTTGCGATACGCGTAGACGTAATCGGCATTGAAGAGGTAGAGGATCGGAACCTGTTCGGCGACGATTCGCGCGATTCGTCCGTAGATTCGCTTGCGCGCGTTCTGTTCCGTCGAGCTCAATGCCGCCGTTTCGAGGCGCTGCACTTGCGGCGAACACCATCGCATGTAGTTGGACGGTGCTCCGCAACCCAAGACGGCCGAGTCGTCGGGGTCTGCCCCCATCGTCCACGGCACGTAGGCCAGATCGAAGAGGCCGGCGGCGAGCACGCCGGTGTGGGGAAGAAAGAGCTGCGCGTTGCTCACCGACTTGACGGTTACGTCGATACCGCGCTGGTGCAAGGCCGCTTGCACGGTCGTCGCCACGCGCACGCCGGTCGCCGTCTCGGAAAACTGCGCGTACGTTAAATGAAGCGGCACCCCGTTGCGGAGGCGCATTCCGTCCGGACCGCGCCGCCACCCGGCCTCGTCCAGAAGACGATCGGCCCGCGCGGGATCGTAATCCGGCTCGCGCACCGACGGGTCGAACGCCCACGAAAACCGCGGCTGGATCATGTCCGTTACCGGATAATAGCCCAGCGTGATCTTGCGTGAGATTGCCGGGCGGTCGACGGATGCCGCCAGTGCCCGGCGGACCCGCACGTCGCTGAGCGGCGGGCGTGACGTGTTGAGCGCCAGACCCGCCACGACGGAGGTCGGCACGGTAAGCAACTCGATCCCTTTCCCGCGGACGATGACCGTTTGCGCCGGAGCGACGAGGTTCCAGTCGAGCTCGCCGGATTGGAGGAGAAGCAAGTTCGTAGACGGATCGGGCACCGATCTCACCACCAGCTCCCGAACTGCGGGGACTCCGCGCCAGTATCGTGGATTGGCCGCGTAGCGCAGCCCTTCGCCGCGACGCCAGGAGAGAAACCGGTACGGCCCGTCGCCGACCTGCGGTGCCGCATTAAAAGAGGCGCGGGCCAAGGGCACTTGCGCAGCGAGAACGTGCTCGGGCAAAACGAACTGCGGCGTGAACCCATACGAGAAGTAGGTCATCACGGCCGGCGCCCAAGCCCGCTTCAAATGAAAGACGGCGGTCTGAGCGTCGGGCGTTTCGGCACGGTCGATCAGGTCGTAGCCCTCGTGCGTACGCACCGGATTTCGCGGGTCCAAAATGGCGCGCAGCGTGAAGATGACGTCGCGTGAAGTCACCGGCTTGCCGTCGCTCCAGCGCACGCCGCGCCGCAATCGGTAGCGAATCGTTCGCCCGTCAGTCGAGAGCCCGCCGTTGGCAACCGTGGGTATCTCTCGAAGCAGCGCCGGCTCGGGCTGCCCTCGCGGATCCAAATCGATGAACGGCTCAAAAACCAAGCGAGCAAGCTGCTGCTCGACCGAGGCGGCATCGGGGTTCAGAAAGAGCGGGTTGAGGTTGCGGGGATCGGCCGCGATGTCGAAGCTGACGGAGGAGGCCGGCCGCCCCGAACCGGCCGGGCTGCAGCCCCCCGCCAGGTTCAAGGAGACAAGCATTATTGCCAACCATCCACGGCGGCTTGCGCCGAATGGATTGCCGGTGTTATTGTTAGACAGCCGAAAATCTTTCGGCATTATCGCTTCTATGTCGAACATGGTGCTGATGACAGAAGAGCTTGACGAGCTCGATCTCCGGCTTCTCGACGCGTTGCAGCGCAACGCGCGGTCTACCTTTACCGAACTGGGCGCGGTCGTAGGCCTCAAGCCCCCCGCCGTCCACGATCGCGTCAAGCGTCTCGAGCAGCGAGGTTATATCCGCGGCTATTCCGCTCAGCTCGATCCCAATCGCCTCGGACTGCACTTGACCGCCTTCGTCAGCTGCTACACCTCGCCCGATTGCGCCTATGACGAGTTCACGCGGCGCTTGAGCGAGATGCCCGAAATTTGCGAAGTGCATTCGGTCGCCGGTGAAGAGACCTTCCTTTGCAAAGTGATGACGCGCTCGACGCAGCACCTCGACGAGCTGCTCGCTCGCCTCAAGGCGACGCCGGGCATGGCGCGCACGCGAACCACCGTGGTGCTCAGCGTCCCGTTCGAACGCGTCGGAGTCACGGTACCGTGAACTCGAATACCGGCCTGCGCGCGCCCGGACATCCGCTGGGCATCCATCGCGTCCTCGAACCCAAGGGTGCGATGCCGCAGCAGGCGTGGCGTCTCGACAACACGCCCACTGCGGCTGCCAACGAAATCCTTTGCCAGGTCGAAGCGCTCAACATTGACTCGGCCTCCTTCAAACAGATCGCCGACGAGTGCGGCTTCGACCCGCAGCGCATCGGCGAACACATCGCCAAGATCGTCGGCGAGCGCGGCAAGCAGCACAATCCAATAACGGGGAGCGGCGGAATGTTCGTCGGCCGCGTGTTGGAGATCGGCGAGTCGCTGCGCGAGAATATCGATCTGCGCGCCGGCGAGCGCATCGCTTCGCTCGTATCGCTGACCCTGACGCCGCTTCAGATCGACTCGATCGAAGGCGTCGACGTCGCGACCGGCCGCGTCTGGGTCAGCGCCAAAGCAATTCTCTTTGAAAGCGCGCTGTGGGCCCGGCTACCGGAAGACGTTGATGAAGGCGTCGCCTTGGCCGTCTTCGACGTCGCCGGGGCGCCGGCGCAGACGCGCCGGCTCTGTTCGAAAGGCCAAACCGTCGTCGTCATCGGCGCCGACGGCAAGAGTGGGATGCTGGTCTGCGCCCAAGCCAAAGCGCGCACCGGCGCGCGAGGCCGCGTGATCGGCGTCGTGCCCGATGCATCCTCACCGGCAGCCGCGGTGCTGCTGCATTGCGGCGTGGTCGACGAACTGATCGTTGCCGACGCGCGCGATGCGCTGGAAACGAGCTCGCGCGTCACCGGCGCGGCGCCGCAGCTGGCCGATCTGGTGATCAACTGCGTCAACGTTCCCGGCACGGAGCTCGCATCGATTCTTTGCGCCCGCCAAGACGGCACGATCTACTTCTTTTCCATGTCGACGTCGTTCACGACCGCCGCGCTCGGCGCCGAAGGCGTCGGCCGCGACGTCACCATGATCATCGGCAACGGTTACACCAAAGGTCACGCCGAGATCGCGCTCCAGACGCTGCGCGAGCACCCCGAGATACACGCCCACTTCAATCGTACGTACGCGAGAAAGAGCCAATGATGGAAACGATCAACGCTCCCCGTCACCTCAAGCCCCCCGCTCCGCCCGAGCAGTTCGAATACAAGAATCTCCGGCAAGGCGAGTTCTGGCGCCATATTCCCGCCTATGCCGACGTCGACGAGGCGACGTTTCTCGACCATCTTTGGCAGCAGCGACAATCGGTCAAGACGGCCGAAGAGCTGTTGCACACTATTCGCGAGGTCTGCTCGCCGGAGTTCTACCGCGACGCCGAGGAGGGGTTTCGCCGCGCACCGATGGCCGTGCGGGTCTCGCCCTACGCGATCGCGCTGATTGACTGGAACGATCCGGCCGACGATCCGATCCGCCGGCAGTTCATTCCGCTCGCCTCGACGTCTCTGCCCGATCATCCGCGGCTAACGCTCGATTCGCTGCACGAACAGCAGGACTCGCCGATACCAGGGCTAGTGCATCGCTACGTCGACAAGGCGCTCTTCCTTCCGCTCAACGTCTGCCCGGTCTATTGCCGCTTTTGCACGCGCAGCTACGCGATCGGACCCGATACCGAAAACGTGGACAAAGTCGCGTTGGCCAAGACGCCCAAGCAATGGCAGGATGCCTTCCAATATATCTCCGAACGCCCCGAGCTCGAGGACATCGTAATTTCCGGCGGCGATGTCTACCAGCTGCCGCCCAAAAACGTGGAGTACATCGGCAACGCGCTGCTGGATATTCCGCACGTGCGGCGGATGCGCTTCGCGACCAAAGGCCCGGCGATCATGCCGATGAAGATCATCACCCACGTCGAGTGGCTCGACGCGATCACGGCGATCGTCGACCGCGGGCGCTCGTTGGGCAAGGAGGTCGTGCTTCACACGCACTTCAACGCGCCCGAAGAGATCACGTGGATTACCGAGAAGGCGATGCGCATGCTCTTCGAGCGCGGTATCTTCACGCGTAACCAGTCCGTGCTCATCCGCGGCGTGAACGATACGCGCGAACGCATGCAGCTGTTGGTCAAGCGCCTCGGCCACGTCAACGTCCACCCCTACTACGTCTACATGCACGACATGGTAAAAGGGGTGGAAGAGCTGCGGACGACCATTGCTTCCGCGGTCGACACCGAGAAATTCGTGCGCGGCAGCACCGCCGGATTCAACACACCCACGTTTGTCTGCGACGCTCCCGGCGGCGGCGGCAAGCGCGACGTGCACTCCTACGAGTATTACGACCGCGAGAACGGCATTGCGGTCTACGCCGCGCCCAGCGTCAAGCCGGGTAAAGCGTTCGTCTACTTCGATCCGGTCGACCAGCTCGCGCCCGCCGCACAGGCGCGCTGGGCGGTGCGTCAGATTCAGGAAGAGATGATTCACGCCGCCATCCGGAACGCCGGCGTCGGCGACGAATCGCTCGTTCTGGCGTGAGGGACGATCGGACGTTCCGGCTCGACCTCGTCGTCGCGTTCGGCGCACTGCTTATCAGCACCGTCGCGGCGGTCGCAACCGTCTATCAAACGCGCGTTATTGCAAACCAGTTTAGCGCGGCGGTATGGCCTTACGTCAGCTTCGATTCGACCAACTCGCCGTATTCAACCGAACTCGACATCCGAAATGACGGGCTCGGGCCGGCCATCATACGTACGGTCGAGCTCAGCTGGGACGGAAAGGCGCAACCCTCGATCGAGACGCTGCTGCAGCATCTACGGGCCTCGCACCCGCAAATGATCGCCGCAATCCGCGCCGCCCTGCGATCGGGAGCGAGCATGAAGGTCACGACCAGCACGCCGACGGTAGGAATGGTCATTCCCGCGAACTCGCAGCACGTCGTACTCAAAGTCGAGGGCGCCGTGATGGTTGCGCGCTTTCGCCCGGAGATGCGACGGCTCGGACTTTCGATATGCTACTGCTCGCTGACCGGCAACTGCTGGACCGAAAGCTACGAAAACCGTGACGCCGAACCGACCAGTGTGCGAGCCTGCAGTTAGCCGCCGTCGCCGCAATATAAGGAGAGAAACCCCGATGCATAACCGGCCGTTCCGCGCCGCCTATTTGGCGATGAGCCTTGCCCTCCTGTTCGCCTCCGCACCGCCGGCGGCACGGGCCGCGCTTCCGCCGCTCATTCCGCGATCCGTTCTCTTCGGTAACCCGCAGAAAGCCGCGCCGGCAATCTCGCCAAACGGAACGATGCTCGCCTACCTCGCGCCGTCGAACGGCGTGCTCTCCATCTGGGTGCGCACGATCGGTAAGAACGACGGCCGCGTCGTTGCCACCGATCCGGCGCGGCCGATTCGCAACGTCGAGTGGCAGCCCGATTCGCACCACGTGCTTTACGAGCAGGACAAAGGCGGCAACGAGAATTTCAGCGTCTATCAAACCGACGTTACGACAAAATCGACTCGCGATCTGACGCCGTTCGGCGACAAGGTGCGTTCCGACATCGAAAACGTGGACGCTCGCTTTCCTGACGAGATCCTCGTTACTTCGAACAAGCGCGATCCCGACGTCTTCGACGTCTACCGCGTGAATCTGCAAACGGGCGTCGCCACACTGGATACGCAAAACCCCGGGAGCGTCGCCGGCTGGGCCGAGGACAACCGCCTCGTCGTGCGCGCGGCGCTGCAGAATAATCCCGACGGATCGACGCAGATCCTCGTGCGCCCCAATGCTTCGGCGCCGTGGCAAACGCTGCTCAAGGCCCCGGCCGAAGATCAAATCGCGCCCGTCGCCTTCAGCGCCGATAACGGCTCGCTCTACGTCGCTTCGAGCGTCGACGCGAACTCGGCGCGGCTGCTCCGGTACGATTTGAGCAACAATCAGTTCGCGGTCATCGCTTCCGATCCGACCTACGATGTCGGCAGCCCGCTAATCGACGCCAAGGACCGGCGGCTTGCCGCCGTTTCGTTCGAGCGCGACCGCACCGAATGGGACGTGCTCGATCCAGCTTACAGGCGTGACTTTGACGCGCTTCACAAGCTGCACGCCGGCGATATCAGTTTTCTCAGCAGCACCGCCAACGGCCGGCGGCTCATCGTCGCCTACCTCGTCGATAACGGGCCGGTTTCGTACTACTCATACGACCGCAACACGCAGCGCGGCACGTTCCTATTCGTTTCTCGCCCGGCGCTGCTCAACTATCAGCTCGCTTCGATGCGCCCCATCTCGTACCAAGCCGGCGATGGTGTAACGATTCACGGTTATCTCACCCTGCCCATCGGCGTCGCGCCCAAGCATCTCCCCATGGTCCTCTACGTGCACGGCGGCCCGTGGGCGCGCGACACCTGGGGCTACAGCGGTTACGTGCAGTGGCTGGCAAACCGCGGATACGCCGTGCTGCAAGTAAACTTCCGCAGCTCTACCGGTTACGGCAAGGCTTTCCTCAACGCCGGAAACCGGCAGTGGGCCGGCGCAATGCATCAAGATCTCCTCGATGCCAAGAACTGGGCCGTCGCACAGGGCTACGCCGACCCGGCGAAGGTGGCGATCATGGGCGGCAGCTACGGTGGCTATGCGGTTCTCGCCGGCGTCACGTTCTCGCCCGACGCGTTCGCTGCCGGCGTCGATATCGTCGGTCCCTCGAATCTCAACACGCTGCTGCAATCTATTCCGCCTTACTGGTCCACGGGCCGCGCCCAGTTCGCCATGCGCATGGGCGACTCGGTCGACTTCCTGAACTCGCAATCGCCGCTCTTCAAGGCCGATCAGATCAAAGTTCCGTTGCTGATCGGGCAAGGCGCCAACGATCCCCGCGTCAACAAACGCGAGAGCGATCAAATCGTCGCGGCAATGCGCAAGAATAACAAGCCGGTCGAATACATCGTCTTCCCCGACGAGGGACACGGCTTTGCCCGTCCGGAGAACAACCGCCGCTTCAACGCTGCAGTCGAAGCTTTTCTAGGAAAGTATCTCGGCGGACGCGTCGAGCCGGCCGCGTCCGACGAGAGCGTCACCGCGTTCGAGCAATGACTCGTACCGGACCGGCGGGCCGCAGCGTCACCAGCGGTGCGATCTCGACTCGGCCCGGGGCCCTTTCGAACCGGTAGCGGCGCAGCAGAGCCTGCAGCACGATCGCCGTTTCAGCAAGGGCAAACTCTTCGCCGATGCATCGGCGGGCGCCGCCGCCGAATGGCACGTACGCGAACGGTGGCGGCTCGGGGCCTAGCCACCGGTCGGGATCGAACCGATCCGGCTCGGGAAAGAGATCGGCACGACGATGCAGCATCAGCGGCGACGCGAACACCGTCGTTCCACTCGCAATCCGCGAACCGTCGCTCAGCGTTACGTCGCGCACGCTCTCGCGTCCGATAATCCAGGCCGGCGGATAAAGGCGCAAGACCTCCTTAACGACCCGTGCGACGTACCCGCGATCGCCGCTGCGCGCCGCGCTCGCGGCCCGTTCGTCGACCTGTGGATGCTGTGCCAGGAGATAGATCGCCCACGTCAACGCGTTGGCCGTCGTTTCGTGCCCGGCCATGAAGAGCGTCATGATCTCGTCGCGGATCTGTTGGTCGCCGGCATCCTCCGAGGCCAGAAGCATCGATAGCGCATCGCCGCGATCGCTGCCATCGCGACGCCGTCGTGCGATCAACGAATAGATTATCGTATCGAGCGTGCTGCGGGCCCGCCAAAAACGCCGCGTATTCCGCAGCGGAAGGCGTTGGCGCAGTGCCCCGATCGGCGTGAGCATCGCCGGAAACTCGGTCATCATGAGGCGCAGCGCATCGGCGACGGTGCCGGCCGAGTCGCTTTCGTCGCTACCGAAAAGCGTCTCGGTGGCGATTCGCAGGGTGAGCTCGGTCATTGCGGCGTGCGCGTCGAACGCTTCGTCCGGATGCAGCCGCGCGGCAAAGTCGGCCCCATCGCGCTCCATTACGCGCGCGTATTCGGCGATTCGCTCGCGATGGAAGGCTGGTTGAACGACTCGCCGCATCCGGCGGTGCAGCGGATCTTCGCTGGTGAGCAATCCTTCGCCGAGCAGAAGGCGTAACACGCGCGTACCGAGCGATTTCACGAAGGCATGCTGCTGCGTGACGAGCAGCTCCTTGATCAATGCGGGCTCGTTGATGAACACGTACGATCGCCACGGCAGCTTGAAGGCAAAGACGTTTCCGTGCCGTTCGATCGTGGCTCGTAGAAAGGCCGGGAAGCGGCGAAACGGCACTGGGAACAGCGACCGCAGCGTCGTCCAGCGGCCCGGTCCTCCGAGTGCATTGCTAGCGGGCATCGGTTGCCTCGTACGCCTCGACGCTGCCGAAACGGCAGACGACGCGGTACTCTCCGCGGGCGACCGCCGCCGCTACCGCCGGCGCTAGACGCGCTTGATCGCTATTGGTCGTGAAGTCGGTCGCATAGACGAGGTATTGCGTTCCACCGCTACGGTCGATGGTGGCATTGGGGCGCCGCGCTGCAGTCGCCGAGAACCATTCGTCGTAGGTGGCCAGCGGCGCGTCCTTAGGCACACAGTCGAGCGCGCGCCGCGCGCTTGCAAGATCGTGATAGTACGGATGAAGATAATGGAGCGGATGCATCGGATCGAAGGCAATCAAGAAAACGGCACAGAGCACGGTCGCCGCGGACGTCCATCGCGCCGCGACGCGCGTTCCGGCACGGCGCAGAATCTTCGTTAGGCCTGCGATTGTCGCCACCAGCAGCCATGGAATCCAAAGTGCGGCATAGTGGTCGCCCATTCGCCATACGTAACCCGAGTTGGCGAGTAGGACGACGGCCGCACCCGGGAGTGCGGCCAGCGACCAACGCGAGCGCAGCGGTATAAAAGCCAGCGGCACGAGCGCTTCGAGCACGTAGGTTAAACGGCCGAACGTAAGGATCGAACGCGCGAACTCCAGCGGATGCGTCAGCGGCGCAACGATAAGCGCCGCCGGTCCGCTAGCGAATGGATAAACGTAAAAATGGCTGGGCCTCCAACCGCCCAGACGCGGCGCGACGAGCGCGTAGTAGACGACTAGTGACCCCGCTGCGGCGAGCGTCAAGCCGGCGCCGGCAATGCGTAGCGCACGCGGCGCATGGCCCCTCCCGTCGAGCAAACCTTTTCCGTTCGCGTTTGGGCGCAATCCGATGACCAACAAGGCGATGCCGAAGAATCCCAGCGTCAACGCGGCATCCTCGCGCAACCCCAACGTGACGGCAGCACAGACTGCGAAAGCAGTCCACCATCCTCGATCGGCAAACGCGAAGAGCAGCAGCACCAGGGGCGCGAAGAGACCGAGCTCGTGAAACTCATCGAAGCCCAGCGCGAGCAGCGGTGGATAGACGAGCGTCAACACGCCGAGCGCGAATGCGGCGCGTTCGCCGGCATAGGGTCGCGCGATCCACGTTACCAACGGAGCGCAAGCCGCCGTCGCCGCCGCTTGCAGCAATTGGAGTGCTAACGCGCTGCCCGTCGCCGCTACCAGCGGCCAGAGCAAGACCAGCGACGGCGACCAATGATAGCGAAAATGCGATCCCGACTCCACCCCGTTGCGCATTCCGTGAAAAGCATCGGCGACGATCTGCGCAAACGTTCCGGTGTCCGAGCCGTACGTCCAAAGCTTTGCGCGCAGGACGGCAAGCACGGCGAGCACCGCAAACTCCAGCGCGGCCCAGATCCAGATCGTCACCGGCAGGCACCCGCGAACGCGCCGACCAAGCGCACACGGGAATGAAGAGAATTTGCGTCTTCTGCGGCTCGCACTTGGGGAACGACCCGGCTTACGCGCACATGGCGCGCGAGATTGCCGTGCGCTTGGTGCGCGCCGGTTACGGAATCGTCTACGGAGGCGGCAGCATCGGCTTGATGGGCGTCGTGGCCGACGCGGCACTCGCCGCCGGCGGCGAAGTCGTTGGCGTTATTCCCCAATCGCTGACGCGAACCGAGGCGGCGCATCCAAACTTGAGCGAGCTTCACCTCGTCACCACGATGCACGAACGTAAGGCACTGATGGCCGAGCTCAGCGACGGCTTCATCGCGCTCCCGGGGGGCTTTGGAACGATGGACGAGTTTTGCGAGGTTCTGACCTGGCAGCAGCTTCGAATTCACGATAAGCCGATCGGCCTGCTCAACTATCGCGGCTACTACGACGCACTCTTGAAGCTTTTCGACACGATGGTGCGCGAAGGCTTCATCGGTCCGCACACGCGAAGGCTCTTTGTGGATGCCGCAACCATAGAGGAACTGCTCGAGCGAATGTTCGCGGAGAAGAACCTGGTCTAGACTTACTCGGAAAGCGCGGCGGCCAGAATGCGGTCTTGCTCGACGGCGTGCTGGCCCGCGTATCCTTCGCTGGGGCTGGCGCGATAGCCGCGGCCGATATACTCGATATCGAATCCGTCACGCTTACCTTCGAGCAGACGCCGGCGCACGAAGGCGCGCGCGCCCATGTTCTTCGGCTCTTCTTGCACCCACAGAATCTTCTTGAGCTTGGGATAGCCGGAGATCACGCGATTGATCTCGCCGACCGGCAGCGGCGCGAGCAGCTCGATGCGAGCGATCGCCGTGCGCTGCAGCGCACCGTACGACGCGTGCGCGACCAGATCGTGATAGATCTTGCCGCTGCACAGAATCAGCCGCTCGATGCGTTCGCGATCGGTGGCGCGCGGGTCGTCGATCACCGGCGCGAACGATCCCCCGGCCATCTCATCGAGGCGCCCGGCCGCGCTTTCGGCACGCAGCAACGACTTCGGGGTCAGAACGACCAGCGGCACGGCGATCGGCGAGCGTGCCTGCGTTCGCAGCAAGTGATAGTAGTTGCTCGCAACCGAGGGCGCGGCGACGCGCAGATTGCCTTCCGCGACGAGCTGCAGAAAGCGCTCCGGACGCGCGCTGGAGTGTTCCGGTCCGGCGCCTTCGTACGCGTGCGGGAGAAGCAGCGTTAGGCGAGAGGTCTGTCCCCACTTCGCTTGGCCCGCCGCAATGAATTGATCGACGATGATCTGCGCACCGTTGAAGAAGTCGCCGTACTGCGCCTCCCAGAGAACCAGCGCTTCCGATTGCTGCGTCGAGTATCCGTACTCGAATCCCACGCAGGCGTACTCGGAGAGCGGGCTGTTTCGGATTTCGAACGATGCCTGTTGCTCGGCGATGTGCTGAAGCGGAATCCAAATATTGCGCGCGCGGACGTCGTGGTAAACGGCGTGGCGATGGCTAAACGTTCCGCGCTCGGTATCTTGGCCGGTGAGGCGTATCGGCGTTCCGCTCGTCAATAGGGACGCGAACGCCAGCGACTCGGCCGTTCCCCAATCGACGATGCCTCTCTCCGCAACGGTTGCGGCGCGGCGATCGAACTGCGCGCGAAGCTTTCGGTTGAGCCCGAAACCTTGCGGTACGGCGACGAGCTCGTCGCTCCACGCCACGAGCTGCGCGCGGTCCACCTGCGGCAAGACGGTCCCGTCGAAGGTGTTGCTGCCGGAGAGCTTGCGGCCGGTGATGTGCGACGCGAGCGCGCCTTTGACGGCGCGGCGCGCCTCTTGCAGGCGTTCCGTCGCTTCGTCGATCATCGCCTGCGATTGCTCCGGCGTGATAATGCCTTGATTGACCAGCTTGTTGGCGAAGAGCTCGCGAACCGTCGGATGATTTTTAATCCGCTCGGCCATTTGCGGCTGGGTGTACGCCGGTTCGTCCTGTTCGTTGTGGCCGAAGCGACGGTAACCGATGAGGTCGATGAGCGTGTCGCGTCCGAACGCGCGGCGGAAGTCGACCGCCAGATGCACCGCGGCGATACACGCGTCGACGTCGTCGGCGTTGACGTGAACGATCGGGACGTCGAAGCCTTTGGCGAGGTCCGAAGCGTAGCGCGTCGACCGCGCGTCGCCGGTATCGGTCGTGAACCCAACTTGATTGTTGGCGATGAGATGCAGCGTCCCGCCGGTTTCGTAACCGGGCAGCGACTGCATGTTGAAGACTTCCGAGACGATGCCCTGGCCGGTGAAGGCCGCGTCGCCGTGAATCAAAATCGGAACCGCCCGTTTCGCGTCGCGTTCCGGAACGCCGTGCGAATGATCGGTCTGCAACGCCCGCGCGCTGCCTTCGACGACCGGATCGACGGCTTCCAAATGGCTCGGGTTGTGTGCCAGCGTGACGTCGATCGCCTTACCCTTCGACGTGGTGAACGTTCCGGTCGAACCGTGATGGTATTTTACGTCGCCCATCACGTCGTCGTCACCGAGCCGGCCGCGATACTGGGCCGCTTCGAATTCCGTCATCACCTCTTCGTACGGCGCGTTGACGACGTGCGCGATGACGTTGAGGCGCCCGCGATGCGCCATTCCCAGCACGGCATGCGCCACCCCGTCGTCGGCGAGCATGTCGAGCATCTCTTCCAGCATCGGGACCATAACGTCGAGTCCCTCACCCGAAAAGGTTTTCTGGCCCAGGAACGCCTTGCGAACGTAGCGATCGAAGGCTTCGACGCGCGTTAAGCGCGAGAGAAACTCGATCTGGCGCTGCGGAGAATGTTTGACCTTATTGCGGCCCGACTCGATGTAGTCGCGCAGCCAGACGCGCTCGTTGGCGTTGGAGATATGCTCGATCTCGTAGGCGATCGTCGAGCTATACGTCTCGCGCAGCCGGGGCAAAACCTCGGCCAACGTGGTACCGGGAACTTTGACGCGTAAAACCGACGCCGGTATCGCACTCTGCAGCGCCGGCGTCAAACCGTAGGTCTGCGGCTCGAGCGACGAATCGCCGACCGGCTCGGCGCCGAGGGGATCGAGATTGGCGGCCAAGTGTCCGTGACGCCGGTACGCGGAGACGATCGCCATGCCGGCAGCGACGGCTCGCAGCATCTCGTCGGACGGCTTGGTTTCGCCGCCGCCGACCGTCGCCAGCGCGACTTGCGGCACCGGTGCGGCCTGCATTCCGAGCGACGAGAAAACCGTCTCGTAAAAAGCGTCGGCGCCTTGCAAGAGTTCGTCGACGCGCCGGAGATATTCGCCGGATTGCGCGCCTTGGATCACGCGATGGTCGTAGGTGCTGGTGATTTGCATCACGCGCGAGACGCCGAGCAGACGCAGCGACTGTTCGTTGGCTGCGCCGAAACCCGCCGGATATCCGATGGCACCGGTCGCGATAATCGCGCCCTGTCCGGCCATCAATCTCGGCACAGAGGCCGCGGTCCCGATGCCGCCGGGGTTAGTCAGCGTAAACGACGCGCCTTGCAGATCGTCTGCCGTTAGCCGGTTCTCGCGTGAGGCGGCAACAAGCTCTTCGTACTTCGCGCGAAACGCAGCGAAGTCTAAGGACCCGGCATCGCGGATGACGGGCACGACGAGAAATCGCGAACCATCTTTGCGTTCGCTGTCGACGGCGAGACCGAGATGAATGCCCGGCTCGAGGCGAGCCGGCTTGCCGTCGTCGTCGCGGCGAAACGAATACGTGATAAACGGCATCTCGCGCGCGGCGAGTACCAGCGCGTAGGCGATGAGGTGCGTGAAGGAGATCCGCTCGTTGCGGCCCGCGGCCTTTACCGCTCCGTTGAGCTCCTTGCGGCGCGCGTCGAGCACGTCGACGGCGATGCCGCGGAAACTCGTCGCCGTCGGGATGGTCAGGCTCTGCTCCATGTACCCGGTGAGCGCGGCAGCCGGACCGCGCAGCGGCGTCACCGTTGCGCCCGGCGGAATGGGCGCAGAGGTTAGCGCAGCCGGGCCGGATGGACGACGGCGCGCGGTCTCTCCGGCAGCCAGCACGTCGGAGCGCAAAATGAGTCCATCGGGCCCCGAGCCCCGCACGCGGGCGAGATCGACGTCGAGCCGCTGCGCCGCGCGTTCGGCCTGATAGTCGGCGACGGGCTCACCGCGCCGCGGCGGCGGCGCTTGAGGTTTTGGCGCTGCAGCTTTCGGCGCACCGTTGCCGGCGGAAGGCGGCGCTGCGCCCGCACCGTCTTTCTTCGAGGTGTCGATCTCGGCGAGAACGGCGCCGACCGCAACCGTGTCTCCTTCGTGCGCGAGGATTTGCGTCAGAACGCCCGAGGCCGTCGCGGGAACTTCGACGTCGACTTTGTCGGTCGTCACTTCCACGAGCGGGTCGCCTTCGGCAACGAACTCGCCGGGCTTACGGCGCCATTCGACGATGGAGCCTTCGGTGACGGATTCTCCCATCTCCGGAAGCGTGACGCTGATCGTGCTCGTTTCCAAAACAGCTTTCATCTTATCTTTTAGCGGGCTGGGGGCCTACGACTACGCGCGGCGGCGGGTAGGCCGCGCCCGAGCGAGAGGAAGCTCGCTATGCCACAAACAGACGTTCGAGGATTCGTCGCTCGCCGCGGGCAAGATTTGTTTTGATATGTCTACGCCGGAGATCGACCCAACACAAGCCGCCTCCGACCGATTCAGCCGACGTTTCTTCGTCGGCATCTCGGCCGCCGCGACGGTTGCGGCGACGACCGGCGCCGCCGCGAGCGACGCTCCGCGAAGTTCGATGCCGGACGTGCCGGAGGACGATCCGGCGATCGACGTCCAGCGCGTTACGCTGCAAGCCGGTCAGACGAGCGTTCCCGCGTACGCGGCGTGGCCGTCGCGCGCCGGGGCGCCGGCCGGGTCGGTCGTCGTCATCATGCACATCTGGGGAGTCGACAAGTCGATCCGCAGCGTCGTCCGCCGGTTGGCGGCGACGGGCTTCGCGGCCATCGCACCGGATCTTTATGCCGGCATGGGCGCGCCCGACGGCGACGGCGCTTCTGATTTTTCAATCTTCCGTCCGTATGCCACGCGCTTGGATCGCGCGCAAGAGCACGCCGAGATCGTTGCCGCTGCCGATTGGCTCAAAGCCAAGTTCGCCGGGACCAAATTGGGAATCATGGGATTCTGCATGGGCGGAAGGATCGTTCTAAACGAGGTCGCGCAAGACGGCGCACTCTTTGCCGCCGCAGCTCCGTTCTATGGCGCGGTTGAAAACGTCGATCCGAAAACCATCGCCACGCCCGTCTGCGGCAGCTACGGCGGCCGCGACAAGAGTATCCCGGCCGACTCGGTTCGTGCCTTTGCGCAAGCGCTGACCGTACCTCACGACTTTCGCGTCTACGACGACGCCGGACACGCCTTCTTCGACGAAGACCGGCCCTCGTACGTGCCCGCGGCCGCTGCCGACGCATGGGCGCGCACGATTGCGTTCTTCAACAAATATTTGGCGGGCGCAAGCACGTGATCGTTTGGGACGTCGTCGGCGTCTTTCTTCTCGGCAGCGCACTCGGGGCGCTCATCGTGTGGCTCGTTGGTCGAGCGGAGAGCGCGTCGCTGCGAGCCCGGCTCGAGCAGACGCAGATCGCCGGCGAAAAGAGCGTCGAAGCGTTGCTGGAGCGCACGAAAAACGAGCTCCGCGAAACCACCGCGGCGCGCGCCAGCGAGCGCGTCGGCGAGCTCGTTTCACCGATGACCCAGAAACTCGGCGAGTTCGACCGTCTGCTCGCCGATCTCGAAGCCTCCCGTCAACGCGATGCGGGCAGCCTGCGCGAGCAGATCGACCAACTCTTGGGGCGCGCCGAAAAACTGGAGAGCGCTGCGGCCGGATTGACCATGCAAACGTCGACGCTGGTTACCGCATTGCGCAACCCGACCTCGCGCGGACGCTGGGGTGAGATGCAGCTCCGTAACGTCGTCGAGAAGGCCGGCATGCTGCCGCACTGCGACTTCACCGAACAGCAATCGGTCGCACTCGATCAGGTGCGCGTGCGTCCGGATATGACGATCAACCTTCCCGGCGACCGCCGCGTCTTCGTCGACGCCAAAGCGCCGACCGATTCGCTGCAGGCGGCCTTAGAGTCTGTCGACGATCAGGCGCGCGTCGCACTGGTGAAACAGCACGCTCGCGCCCTGCGCGATCACGTGGATGCTCTGGCGCGGCGAGGCTACCAAACGGCGAAGGGTTCGGCCGACTACGTCGTGATGTTCGTAGCCGGCGAAGCCTTTCTCAGCTACGCCTGCACCGAGGATCCGGCGCTCATCGAATACGCACTGGACAAGGGCGTTCTGATCAGCGGTCCGCTAACGCTGGTAACGTTGCTGCGAAGCTTCGCCATGGGTTGGCAGGCACTGCGTCAGGAAGAAAACGCCAAGCGCATCGCCGACATGGGACGGGTGCTTTACGAGCGGGCCTGCAAATTCTCCGAGCATCTTGCAGAAGTCCGCAAGCACCTCGAGCGTTCGGTCAACGCGTTCAACGCCGCCGTCGGGTCCTACGAGACCAAGCTGCTTCCGCAAGGACGCCGGCTCAAGGACGAAGCCTCGCTCGGCAGCGACGCCCTGGCCGAGATTCCGCCGATCGACGTCGTGCCGCGCGGCATTACCGCGCTCGACACCGGAACGCAAACCAAACGGCTGCCGCGCTCGCAGCAGCTCTTCGCCAACGACGACGCCGTTTAAGCCCGCGACGTTCTAGTGCGCCTGGTCGGCCTTCCATGTGCGCAGCGCGGTGAGCGTATTCGAGACGTGCTGGGTTGGATCGAGGCTAGTGTACTCGTAAATGATCGTACCGTTGGGTGCGATGACGTACGACGTACGGTTGGCATATTCCGGATGCTGCGGTAAAACCGCGTCGTACTCTTTCATGACAGTCTGATCGGTATCGGCCGCAACGGCGAACTTGCTGCGGCATTCGCTGACGGAAAACTTCTGCAGCTTGTCGATCGGATCGTGTGAGACGCCGATCACCGTCGCGCCAAGCGCGTGGTACTGATCGATCGCGTCGGCGAACTCGTGCGCTTCGATCGTGCACCCGGTGGTGAACGCCGCGGGATAAAAATACAGCACGACCGGCCCCTGCTTGAGCGCATCGGCGAGAGTGAAGGTGAAGACCTTACCACCCTGGCTGGCCTGGAGGGTAAACGCCGGTGCCTTAACCCCGGTCGAGAGCGCGGCGAGTGCCGGAGCCGTGAGCGCCGCCGCGGCGACGGCGGCCAGAATCAAAAAACGAATCCTCATAATGCCGTTGCTTTGCTATCATGGTTGCGTGGAGCCTGCAGCACCGAAGCACCGAATCGAGCCGCGATTGATTTGGATTCTCGTCGCCGTCGGCGTCGCCGTCATTCTCGCCGCCGTCACGATGGTCGTGGTGATGGCTTTGACGCTGCTTCACGTCATGGACCGAGCCGACGCCCACGTCTGCGGTCTCGCCGCCGTCCGCCGCAGCCCGGCTGCTGCCCGCATGCTCGGCACCCCCATCGAACAGCAGGGGCTCACCGCCGGCTCGACCTCGACGGACAATGGCGAAGATACCGAGCGCATTACCTTCACCGTCAAGGGGCCGCGCGGAACCGCCTTCGTGCTGGCGCAGGGTTTCCGGTCGCCGCTTACCTCGCACCTGGTGGTCACAATCGGGCGAAACCAGCGCAGCACGGTGGTCTACACCGGGCCGCTGGACTGCGCCGAGCTTCACCAAAAAGACGGCGACGCCGGCCTCACACCTTGAACGTAACGTCGCCGAACTGCTTCGGATCGTAGTTCCGGTCGCCGCGCGGCCGGGGCGTGTCCTTCCACCACGTGCTGAACGTCGCCAGCCACTCGAAGTTTTCGAAGAGATACTCGTTGCCGCGAACGCGGCGCAGCCGTTCCACGAACGGAAGAATCGAATTCCAGCGCGAGCGCAGCATAAAGCCGACCGCGTCGACGAGCAGCGAGGCGTCGAGAACGCGGCGTCGTGCCAAGCACGCTACCGTCTCGACGTACTGGGCGACGAGCACGAACGCGCGATCGTCGTCCGAGCCGTCGAAGTTGCGGCGTACGCTGTCGTCGTCGGGATAGCGGTCGCCGATCGACTCGAGCTGCGCGAACGCCGCGACGATCTCGGGTGCGGTAAGCCTTGCGATCGCATCCAGAATCGCATTTGCGTTACGTTCGTGTTCGATCTGTTTGTTTTGACGCGTCAGCAGCACGCTCGATAGTCCGAGCGCCAGCAACGAAACGGCGATCGAAGAACCGGCAAAGAGCTGGTCGGCGTCCACGGCGTGGTCGTCGCCCCCTTTAAAGACCCATCAGGCGCGCCAGAATAAGACGCTGCACTTCGTTGGTTCCCTCACCGATCTCGTTGATCTTCTGATCGCGGTACATGCGCGAGATCGGATACTCGTCCATGAAGCCGTACCCGCCGTGAATTTGCAGCGCATCGTTGACGACGCGATGTGAAAGCTCGCCGGCAAAGAGCTTAGCGAAACTCGCCGCAGCGACGTAGTCGCGCCCGCGATCTTTTTCCCATGCGGCGCGAAGCATCATCAGCTTGGCGTGCTCGATTTGAGTGAGCATATCGACGAGCTTAAACGATATCGCCTGAAACTTGCTGATCGGTTTCCCGAACGCATGGCGCTCTTTCGAGTAGGCTAGGGCCTCGTCGTAGGCCCCCAAGGCAAGCCCGATCGAGAGCGCCGCAACGGAGATGCGTCCTCCGTCGAGGATCGAGAGAAACTGGCGATAGCCCTCGCCCCGTCCGCCGAGCAAGTTCTCTTCGGGAACGGCGGCATCCACGAACGCAAGCTCGCGTGTGTCGGAGGCCCGCCACCCCATCTTGCGATACTTGCGGCTGCGGGAGAATCCGGGCGTTTCTTGAGGAACGATGATGTTCGATATCTCGCGCGAGCCGTCGGGGCGCGTTCCAGTAACGGCCGTGATCGTCGTTCCTCCGCTGATGTCGGTGCCCGAGTTGGTAATGAAGGCCTTGGTCCCATTGATGACCCACTTACCGTCGCGCAAATCGGCCCTGGTCTGCACGTTGCCGGCGTCGCTCCCCGCGTTTGGTTCGGTCAGGCCGAAGCCCCACAGCTTCTCGCCGCGCGCGAGCGGCACGAGGTACTTCTGTTTCTGCTCCTCGCTTCCGAAAAGATGGAACGGCGTGGCCCCTAACGAGACGTGCGCGGCCATCGTGATGGCGGTGGAAGCGTCGGCGCGCGCGATCTCCATTACCGCCAGCGCATAACTTACCGTATCGGCGCCCGCGCCGCCGTACTCTTCGGGAAACGGAAGGCCCATGAACCCCAGTTCGGCCATCTTCGCGACGAGCTCGTACGGAAAGCGCTCCTCGCGGTCCATCTCCTCGGCGCGCGGCTTAACCTCGTCTTGCGCAAACTCGCGCGCGAGGTTCTGGATGGCCCGCTGCTCGTCCGTTAAATCGAAGTCCATGGCAAAGGTATAGGCCGGACCTTTCGGAAAACCCCTCTGCCAGCGATGATCTCCCTCCGCGGTGTTTCGCTCGTATATCCCAACGGAGTCCGCGCCCTCGACAACGTCAGTCTCGAAATCGCTAAGGGCGAGTTCGTATTCCTCGTTGGCGATTCGGGCACCGGTAAGTCGAGTCTGCTTCGCCTGCTCTACCGGGAAGTACGATCCACCAACGGAGAGATCGTGGTCGACGGAATTCGCGTCGACCGTCTGCGGCGCAATCGCGTCCCGGCCCTACGGCGGCATCTCGGGGTCGTCTTTCAAGATTTCAAACTGCTCGTCGATAAGACCGTCTGGGAGAACGTCGCATTCGCCATGCAGGTGACCGGCGCGCATACCCGCGACGTGATGCGCCAAGTGCCGCGCGTGCTCGACCTGGTCGGACTCTCGCACAAGAGCCGGATGTACCCAGGGGAACTCTCCGGCGGCGAGCAGCAGCGCACCGCGATCGCTCGCGCACTGGTCAACAATCCGAAGCTCTTGCTCTGCGACGAGCCGACGGGAAACCTGGACCCGGCCAATACCACCGAGATCACCGCGCTCCTGCTGCGCATCAACCTTAAAGGAACGACCGTGGTCGTCGCCACGCACAATCAAGCCGTCGTCGATCGCATGCGGCGGCGCGTCGTGCGCTTGGACGACGGACGCATCACTGCCGACGAGGAACGGGGCTACTACTATCTTGGACTGGGGCAAACTCAAATTCTTTCTGGGTGAGGTGCTGCGCAATTTTTCGCGCAACGCCGGCATGCAGATAACCGCGATCGGCACGGTCGCCATCACGATCGTCTTGCTCGGACTCTTTCTGTTCGTCCGCGCCGCGGTCGCCGATCTCGGGGGACGCCTGCTCGATCAAATAGAGATCTCCGCGTATCTTCGTTCCGATGTAACGCAACCACAAGTCTCCGCGGTGGCGCGTTACCTGGCGCAAGATTCGCGCGTTGCGTCGGCACGATTCATTCCTCGCGCGCAGGCGCTCGCCGAGCTGCGGGCGCGTACCAAAGGTACGATCGACACGGCGCTGCTCACCGAGAATCCGCTGCCCGATAAGTTTCGCGTCAAGGTGCGCCATACGGACGACGTTCCGGCGGTGGCGGCCGGCGTTCGTCGCCTGCGCGGCGTAGACAACGTCGTGTACGGGCAGAAGATCGTCGCGCGCCTCTTGCAGCTCGGTGCGGTGCTTCGACGCGTCGGAATCGGGGTGATCGTCGTCTTTTTTGCCGTAGCCGGGATCATCATCTCGAACACGATCCGCTTGACCGTCTTCGCGCGGCGACGCGAGATTGCGATCATGCAGCTGGTCGGCGCGACCAATACGTATATTCGGCTGCCGTTCATCTGCGAGGGCATGCTCGCCGGGGCGTTCGGAGCGCTAGTGGCGATCGGGCTACTCGCTGCTGCGCGCGCGACGCTATGGCCCCGGCTGCTCGAAGCGCTTCCGTGGGCGCAACTCGCCGCAGCCCCGCTCGACGTCCGCATTCTCGCGGGCGAGCTCGTTGCCATCGGCGCGGCCATCGGAATCGTGGCGTCGTGGATCTCGGTCGGACGCCACCTGCGAACGTGAAGCGGCGGATCTATGCCTTGCTCGTCGCCCTATCGCTGCTTCCGGCGCTGGGCGCCGCGAGCGGCTCGACGCTCGAACAGCGCATTCAGTCGGAGCGCGCCAAAGCGCAGCAGATCCACGTTCGTCTGCATGCGAAGCGCGCCGAACTCAACACCGCAACGCTGCACTATCAAGATCTGCAGCACCAGCTCGACGAGACCGAAGCAGCTATCGGCAGAATCAACGCCCACATCGGTTCTCTCCAGGGACAAGCCGACTGGACGCAGCGGAAGATCGCTTGGAATACCGTTCAGCTCGACGCGGCACGCCGTTCGCTGCGCCTTCACGACGCCGCGCTCAAGCGGCGGCTCGTCGATATCTACGAGTACGGCGATTTAACGTATGTCGACGCGTTGATTGCCGCGCGTTCGTTCAGCGAGTTCGTCGAACGCTGGGAGGATCTGCGTCTGCTCATCGCCGCCAACCAACGCGCGGTTCGCGTCCGCAAGGCGGCCGAGGCGCGCGTCTCCGCCGTGGAGGCGGACTTGGAGCGGACCCGCATGCAGCTGCAGCAGGAAGAGCAAGCGCAGGAAGAGGCGCGCAGCCAGCTCGACTCGCTCGATAACGAACGCCAAAACTTAGTGCAGCTCGCCGCGGTCCGCCGCCGCAGCGTTGCCGACGAAGTAGCCGAGATCGAAAATCTTTCGGCCGCCGAGGAGGCGGCGCTCGAAGCGCTGATCGTCCAGCGCGAACGTGAGATTGCCGCGGCGCGGCGGGCTGCCGGGATCGTCGGCGACTCGGGGGCGGCGGGACTCTTCTCCTGGCCGGTGACCGGGACGATTACCTCGCCCTTCGGCTGGCGCTCGAACCCCTTTGGCGGCTCGCCCGAGTTCCACCCGGGGCTCGACATCGCCGCCCCCACCGGCACGACGGTCACCGCTGCAGCCGCCGGGACGGTTATTATGGCCCAATGGTACGGTGGGTACGGCAACTATATCTTGATCGATCACGGCGGCAGCTACTCGACGGGCTACGGGCACCTCTCGGCCATTTACGTCTCGAACGGCCAGAGCGTTACGCGCGGCCAGGCCATCGGCGCGGTTGGCTCGACCGGGCAGTCGACCGGCCCCCACCTCCACTTTGAGGTGAGAATTGCCGGGAAACCCGTTGACCCGGCCCCCCGCATTCATTAAGACTTAGCGAGTACGCTGCCGGCGGGAAACTAATCGGCGGCCAAGCCGGGTATTTGATACGAGAGGATAAGATTGACCCGTCCGATGCGCTTTGTTCTTACCGTCTTAGTTGTCGTCGCTATCGCGGCTGCCGCGGCACTTTATCTTGGATATCGTCCGGGAACGCTCGCCGGTCAGTCGGTCATGGAGGTGGCGACGACGGGAGATCTGAGCGATCTCTTCGCCACCCACGACGCTCCGGGTTCGGCGATGGCCGACCTGGCACTGCGCCGCCTCGAGAACGCGTTCTATAAGCCGGTCTCGCCGCAGACGCCGATCGCCGGCGAGGTGACGGCGCTGCGCACCCTCCTCGACACCAAGAAGGTCGGTAACGCGACGCTGCCCACGGCGATGGCCAGCGGCAACCCGCGCTCCGACGGCGAGCGCGCCGCCGAGATTCTCGCCTTCGCACAGCAGCACTACGCCTCGGACGTCGGACCGAACGGCCGGGACGACCTGGCCGATGCGGCGCTGCGCGGCATCATGGGCTCGGTGCGCGATCCGTACACGGTCTATCTTTCGCCGCGCGAGATCCGCGGGCTCAACGAATCGCTCTCCGGCGGAAACTTCGGAGGCATCGGCGTCTACATCTATCAGCTCAAAGACGGACGCATCGTCGTGCAGCCGATCGAGGCGCTGCCCGCGGCGCGCGCCGGAATGAAGCCGGGCGAGGTCGTCGATTCGGTCGACGGCAAGCCGGTGCGGAGCGTGCCGATCGACCGCGTCGAGCAGATGATTCGCGGCGAGGCCGGCTCGATGGTTCGCCTGCGCGCCCATCCGTATAACGCGTCTTCCAAGGAGCGTACCTACGCGATCGTACGCGAGATCATCCACGTTCCGACGGTCCGCGCCAAGATCGAGGACGGCATCGACTACGTGCGCCTCTCCGATTTCGGCACGACCTCGGGCGACGAAGTCCGGTCGGCGCTGCTCGACGGCCACGCGAAGGGCGCGAAGGCCTACATTCTCGACCTGCGCGACAACGGCGGCGGCTTGCTCGATGCGGCGGTCTCCATCTCCAGCCTCTTCATCCCCCAGGGAACGATCGTCTCCACCATCCGTCGCGACGGCCAGCGCACCAGTGAGGAAGCGCTCGGCGATGCCATCGGCGGCCTGCATCCGCTCGTGATTCTGGTGAATAAGTACACTGCCAGCGCCTCTGAGATTACCGCCGGCGCGCTGCAAGATTATCACCTCGCGACGCTGATCGGGACCCGTACCTTCGGTAAGGGCGTCGTCCAGAGCATCTTCCCGCTTCCCGACCAAGGCGCGCTCAAAATCACTACGGCGCGTTACCTGACGCCGGCCGGGCGCGATATCCAGCACCACGGCATCCAACCCGACGTCGTCGTCGAACAAGACCCCAACCCGTCGCTGATGGACACCCCGGCCGATAAACAGCTGGCCGCGGCCAAGGCACGTTTACGCACCGCTATACGTTGATTTGTAAGGTATGAAACGCACTTTTTCGCTTCTCCTGACCGGCGCATTCGCGCTGCTCCTCCTGCATTTTCCGGCTTCGGCGGCCCAGGGCCGGTTATCGGCCACGGATGCCGGTGAAATCGCAACCAGCTACACCTATCTCACCGATAACTTCTATCAGAAGGTCGAGCCGCAGATCGTCCTGGACGCGGTGCGAACGCAGCTGCTCGCGGCGATGCGCACGGCGGGCGTCAAGCACGCTACGCTTCCCGCTATGCACGCCGGAGCGCCGGCCAACAACGTGCACGCCATCGACCATGAGATCGAGGTTGCCGCCGCGGGATCGAATCATAAGCTCACGCTGCACGATCTGAGTTACGTCGCGCTCGACGGCATCATGCACAGCGTCAACGACCGCTACACCGTCTTCTTGACGCCGAAAGAGTATGCCGGGCTTAACGCCGGTCTCGACGGCTCCGATTTCGGCGGAACCGGTATCGTTATCCAAGTCGACGACAAAACCAAATTCATCTCCGTTGAGAACATCGTACCCGACGGTCCGGCCGACAAGGCAGGCGTCGAACAAGACGACCTGATTACGACCATCGACGGCCTTTCGACCAAGGGAATGAGCCTGCCGCAAGCCAGCGGCAAACTGCGCGGCAAGGAAGGCACTCGCGTAACTCTTACGCTCAGTCGCGACGGTGCGACGATGGCGGCCCCGATTACCATCACGCGCGCAAAGATTCACCAACTCAGCGTCTACGAGAAGATGCTTCCGAACAAGATCGGCTATGTCGCGCTCACCGTGTTCGGCAAAGAGACCGGCAACGAGCTGGCCGCCGCCCTCGACCGCCTACAGCACCAGGGCGCCCGCGCTATCGTGCTCGACCTGCGCGACAACGGCGGCGGTTATCTCGAAGCGGCCGTTGCGGTAAGCTCGAAGTTCATTCCGAGCGGGCCGATCGTTTCGGTGGAGTCGCGCGCTTCGAACATCACGACGCTCGACGCCGATAATACGGCGATCGCGCCGGTGCCTCTGGCCGTCCTAGTGAACGGTTACACCGCTTCGGCTTCCGAGATCACCTCGGGCGCGATTCAAGACAGCAGCGTCGGCGCCATCGTCGGAACCAAGACCTTCGGAAAGGGCGTCGTACAGACGATCTATCCGCTGCCCGACGGAAGCGCGGTCAAAGTGACGACGGCGCGGTATCTCACGCCACGCAATCGTGACATCAACCACCTCGGCATTACGCCCGACATCGTCATCTCCGAGAACAAGCACCCGCAGTTCGGAACGCCGGCGAAGGACGATCAGCTCACGCGCGCGATCCAATATCTTGACGACCGGCTGGCGCACGCGACGCAAGAGAACGGCGGCTAACGCCGCAGCGTTAGCTCGATTTCTTCCGAGAAGCCGTCGCGCGTTTGCGTGCCGGCTTTTTCGTTTCTCCGTCCGTCGCCGCTGCGGCGGTGCGCGAGACGCGGGTACGCTTGGGCTTCGCCTCGACCGGAACGTCAGCGGCTGCCGCCGCCTCGGTCTTGCGCGTCCGCCGCGGCTTGGGCTCGGCGGCAGGAAGCGCGATCGGACTCGCCGTGCCCTCGAGTTCGCCGGCCGCTTCGCTGCGTGCGGCGCGCCGGCGACGCGCCGGTTTGGTGCGCTTCGTCTCTTCCGCCGGTGCCGATAGACTCGGCGGCGGCGGCTCTACGGCGGGCGGCGTCGCGCTGCGGGTAACGATGGCCCGGGAAGGCTCGGGCGGCGCGGTGACGCCCGTCGAATGGGTCTCGCCGTTTGGCCCGACCTCGAAGATGTTACGCTCGGGCACCGCTCCGGGACGCTGACCGCGGCCGCCCCGGCCGCGCCGGCGGCGCCGGCGGCGTCGTTGCTGACTCGCGCCGTCGCCGGCCACGGCGGCGGTTTCCGCAGGGGGCGGCGCGGCAACGTTTATCACGGTTTCCTCGGCTCGCTCTTTCCCGCTCCGTCCGCGGCGCCGCCGGCGCCGTTTGCGACGGCCGTCACTCTCGCCGTGCTGAACCGCACCCTCGGCAATAATGATGGCGTCGGGCTGGGCCTCGCCCTTACGCTCGGCGCTCAACGCCTTGTCTTCCGCTTCCTCTTCTTCGGTAACCGGCGAGATGCCGATCGGCGGACGTGAGGCCGACTGGCGCGCCGCGTCCTCGGCCAGCTCGCGCAGCTGCCGGGTCTGCTCCGCAGCCGAAAGCTTTTCGCGCCGCCCGTGGCGTTTACGCCGCGATTTGACGCCGGCGGTAACCAGTTCGGCAAGGACGTAGTCGTCCTCGTCATCTACGTCGATGATGCGAATGCGCGCGAAATTCCCCGCATTGTTGATGGCGTTTTCGACTTCGGCGATGCGCCCGTCGATGACCGCCGCTGCCGACGACGCACTGGGAAGCCGGCCCGGCAACAGATCGACGTCGTGCTCGTCACCGACTCGCAGCGCATGAGGCTTTTCCTTGGTAACGAATTCGATCCGCGCCTTTTCGGGGTGAATCATTGGATCGACGCGCACGCGAATCGCATGAGCGATCGAGCGCGCCAACTCCTTACACTCTTCTTCGTACCAGAACTCCATCTGCATCGCAACGGTCGGAGCGACATGTACGATGACGTCGCCGGGGGCGCCGCCGGCAGCCTCGCCGCGGATGCGACGGAAGGTTTCGATCGCCACCGATTGCGGCGACATTACGCTTCCCAGACCGATGCACGTCGGACAGGTGCCGCGCAGCTGCGCGCCAAGGTCTTTTCCGACGCGTTTGCGCGTAAACTCGAGAAGCCCGAGATTGGAGAAGGATTGAATCGTAGCGCGCGTGCGGTCGCGGCGCAGATTGTCTTCCATTACCTTGACGACACGCTCGCGCGAAGCTTCCGACGACATGTCGATAAAGTCCACGACGATGATGCCGCCGATGTCGCGCAAACGGACTTGCCGGGCAATTTCCTCGGCCGCTTCGATGTTCGTCTTGAGGATCGTATCCTCGAGGTTCCGCCCCCCGGTAAACTTGCCGGAGTTAACGTCGATAACGGTGAGCGCTTCGGTGGACTCGATGACGATCGACGCCCCCGACGGCAGGTTGATCTTCGGCCGCATCAGCTTCTGCAGTTCTTCGCTGACCTTGTAGTCGTCGAAGAGCGAACGGCCGGAGTTGTAGTATTCGATACGGGCGATGTACTGCGGGCCCAGCAGCTGGAGGAAGTCTCGAACCTTGCGGTACTCTTCCTCGTCGTCGATCAAGACGCGATCCACGTCGGCGGTGATGAAATCGCGCGCCGCCTTGTAGATCAGGTTCATGTCCTTGTGAAGCAGCGACGGCGAGGCAGCCCGCTTATACGTTTCCAGAATCCCGTGCCACATTCGAATCAGCACGCCGAGGTCGGCGATTAGCTCCGCCTCGCTCGCTCCGGCCGCTGCCGTACGTACGACGGTCGCCATTCCCTCGGGCCGGATCCGCTTCATCACGCTCTTGAGCCGGTTGCGCTCGTCGGCCGAATCGATCTTTCGCGAGACGCCCGAGTACTTGCCGGTCGGCATCAGGATCAGATAACGGCCCGGCAGCGAGATGTTCGTGGAGATGCGGGCCCCTTTGAGGCCGCGCGGCTCCTTGACGATCTGCACCAGCACGTCGTCGCCCCGCTTGACCTTCTCGCTGATCGTAAAGCCGCTATGGCCTTGCGTGATTTCGACGTCGCCGATATTAAGCGGCTGCTTGTTGATGTCGTCGACGTAGAGGAAGGCGTTCCGGCCGAGGCCGATGTCGACGAAGGCGGCTCCCATGCCCGGGAGCACGTTCTGCACCTTCCCTTTGTAGATCGAGCCGATGACTTTCTCTTCGCGCTCGATGTAGAGTTCGGCTAAATCGCCGTCCTCGAGTATGGCGACCCGATTTTCCCACGGGTCGCTCGAGATTAGTATCTCGCTCGGCAAATTGTCCTCAACTAACGAGCTTGCCTCCACGCCGCGCTTCCCCCGACGGGTGCGCTAGGCGGGCGGCGTTCTTGCGCCGCCTCGGCTCGCTCTTTGGAAAAACTTTAAAAGAAGAAAACCTCTGGGCGGCGGCCCCCGTCCGAACGACGGAGCCTCTCCGGCCCGGGCTTGGGGTTCCCGGGCCGCCGGGAGCAGACCTGCCTAGCTGCCACTCTTCCTTATTACGGCACGCGGCTCAAGCGTTGCCTAAGACGTCGCGGTCCCTCTGCGAGTAAATGTTGAGCAGGATTCCGAGGGCGGCGAAATCGGTGAGCATCGCGGAGCCGCCGTACGACATGAACGGCAGCGGGATCCCGGTAATCGGCATGATGCCGATCGTCATGCCGACGTTGATGAGAACGTGAAAGAAGAGCATGCCGACCAACCCACTCGCCAACAGCAGGCCGAAGCGGTCGCGGGCGACGAGCATCGTGCGGATTCCGCCATAGAGTGCCGCAGCATACAGGAAGAGCAAGAGCATCGCGCCGGCAAAGCCCCACTCTTCGGCGAGCACCGTGAAAATAAAATCGCGCGAATGCTCGGGGACGAAGTTGAGCTGTGTCTGCGTGCCGTGATAGAGGCCGCGGCCGAGCCACTCGCCGTTACCGACGGCGATTTTCGACTGCGCGAGATTATAGCCGGCACCCTGCGGGTCGGCCTTCGGATTAAGGAAGACGAAGAGACGCGCGCGCTGGAAGGGTTTGAGCACGGCGTTGGTTCCGATCGCCGCCGCCGCTGCAACCAGCATCGCGAGGGCGTAGATTCCGAAGTCGCCGAGTTTGGGCAACGCGAAAAAAAGTTCGACGCTCAAGATCGCAAGGACTGCCAAGGTCGTGCCGAGATCGGGCTGCTTGAGAATCAGCAACGCTGGTATGGCTGCCGTGAGCAGCGGCTTCCAAATGTCCTGAAGGTTCTGGTAGGTGCCGCGGCAGAGCACCGTCGCCAGCGCGATCGCGACCACGAGCTTGGCCGGCTCCGATGGCTGAAACGTGCCCAGCGGTCCCAGCGAAATCCATCGTTGCGCGCCTAAGGCGCTATGTCCGCCGCGCAGGATGAACGCGAGCAGCAATAGGTTGGCGATATAAAGTGCCGGCGCCCAGCGCCGCCAGCTGCGATAGTCGACGAACGACAGCGCGAGCATGACCGGGATACCGAGTATCAAGTAGAGGAGCTGCTTGGAAAACTCTCCCGTCGGCTGCGGCGCGTGAAGCCCGGCCGAGCGAATGCAGACCAGCCCTAGCCCGGCGATTGCAACGCCGGCGCATGCTAAGGGCCAGTTGAAGTTGCGCAGGTAACGCTTCGCGCCGCTGCCGAGTGCGAGGGCCGCCATGCCGGGCGCTTACGCGCTACTGCGCCGCGGCGCCCGCCGGAGCTGCCGCCTTGGCCTGCGCCTTTTTCTTCCGCCGGCGTTTGCGCACCGGAGGCGTGGCTGCCGTGGCGCCGGGCGTGGATGCTGCGGGGACGGCGGGCTCCTCTTTGACGGCGCCCGTGGTCGCCGTGCCGTTGCCGTTGGTGCCGGTACCGTTAGGCCTGTTCACCGCGACGATGGGGATGTTGGCTAGCATCGCCAGCGTGCGGTCCTGGCGTTCGAAGCTAACTTCGATTCGTTCGCGATCGACTTCGACGAAACGCGAGATCACGTCGACCAGATCGTGTTTCATCTTCTCGATCATCTCCGGCGCGAGTTCGAGATGATCGGTCATCAGGACCAAACGGAGGCGCTCCTTCGCGGTCGCGCTCGAACTGGGCTGACCGAAGAGGCGCTTGAGAAACTCGATCACGCCCGCTTACCTCCAAAGATCGAGCCGAGCCGTTCGAGGATCGAGCTCTTCGCGACGGGCGGCATCGGCGCGGGCACGTCTTCACCGGCGACGCGCGCGGCAATGGCATGGTATGCAGCGCCCGTGGACGACTCTCTCTGCAAGGCGAGCGGTTCGCCGCGATTGGTCGTTACGATAATCTGCGGCTCGTCGACGATGACGCCGAGCAGCGGCAGGCGCAGAATCGCGTTGACGTCCTCGACCGAGAGCATCTTCCCCTTTCGCACCATTGCCGGACGCAGCCGATTGACGATGAGTTGCGGACGAAAACGATTGCCGAGCAAGCCTACGACGCGGTCGACGTCGCGCACGGCCGAGACTTCCGGAGTGCAGATCACGATCGCTTCGTCGGCGCCGGCGACGGCGTTGCGAAATCCGAGTTCGATGCCCGCCGGACAGTCGATCAGCACGTAGTCGAAGCGCTCTCGGAGCGCGGCGATCAGCGCCTGCATCTTCTCCGTTTCGACCTCATCCTTTTCGCGCGACTGCGCCGCCGCGAGCAAGAAGAGATTTTCGCTATGCTTGTCGGAGACGAGCGCGTCGTCGACGCCGGCACGCTCTTCGAGCACGTCGAGCAGGTGGTGCTTGACGCGACTCTCGAGTCCGAGCACGATGTCGAGATTGCGCAGACCGATGTCGGCATCGACCAGAACGACGCGCGCCCCGCGGGCGGCCAGCGCCGTTCCGAGGTTGGCGGTCGTCGTCGTTTTGCCGACGCCGCCCTTCCCTGAAGTCAAGACGATGGCGCGTCCTAGTTTGGCGGCCGGCGCGCTGGGCGCGGGCTCGGCTGGAACGGACTGCACTTGATGCACGCGTTACCCCGCTTTCAATGCGCCGATGAGGCGCCCCAAGAGACCCTGTCCGTCGAAGGACGTGAATGGCACGAGCTCGCCTTCGAGGCGGCGCGCGATCTTGTCGTAAATCACCCGTAAACGATTCGCGTCGTTGAGGACGATCGGTTCGCCGCGGTTGGTCGTGTCGATAATCTCCTCGTCGTCGGGCACGATGCCCAGCAGCTCGATCGAGAGCACTTCGCAGACGTCCTCAACCGAGAGCATGTCTCCGCTGCGCACCATTTCGGGGCGCAGCCGGTTGACGATCAACCGAATCGGCTTGCCTTCTGCAGCGATCTTGCCGACGACACGATCTGCGTCGCGGATCGCGCTGACCTCGGGCGTGGTGACCACGATCGCCTCGACCGCCCCGGCAACCGCGTTTCGAAAACCGGTCTCGATGCCGGCCGGAGAATCGATCAAAACGTAATCGGCCGTTTCGGCGGCGTTTTCGGCGATCGCCGCAAACTGCTGCGGCGTGATCGCCTCTTTCTCGCGCGTCTGCGCGGCCGGCAGAATCGACAGCGAATCAAAACGTTTGTCTTTAATCAGCGCCTGACGCAGCTGGCAGCGTCCTTCGGCGACCTCGACGAGATCGAAGACGATGCGCTTCTCGAGACCTAAAACCAGATCGAGATTGCGCAAGCCGATATCGGCGTCGATGAGAATGACGCTCTTTCCGCGTTTGGCCAGCGCGGCGCCGAGGTTCGCGGTCGTGGTCGTCTTACCGACACCGCCTTTGCCCGACGTGATGACGATGCGACGCCCGCTCATGCCGTCGGCGCTCCGGCTTGCGCGACGTCGCCGAGTCGCTCGAGTGGAAGAATGACGATACGCCCCCCTTGTGTGACGGCCGCTTCGGGCTTCGCGCGGCCGCGCCGGACGCCGCTCTCTTCTGCACCGATGAATGCCGCGATGCGCAACTGCGTCGCCGTCAGTTCGAGCGCGTAGATGCGAGCGTTCTCGTCGCCGCCCGCGCCGGCGTGCGCGATGCCGGCCAATCGGCCGAAGACGAGAATGTCGCCGGTGGCAACGAGCTCCGCGCCGGGATTGACGTCGCCGACGACGACGATGTTCCCGGTGTGATGAAGCACCTGGCCGCCGCGCAGCGTGGCTGCGTGGTAGAGCGTCGTCGGCGCTGCTTCGACCGCGTGTAACGGCGGGGGCGCGCTGCGCTTGCGAGGCGACTCGGGCAAGCGCGGTACGCTAGCTTCGCCGCGGCGGCGGCGTTGGGCGATATCGCCGCGCGCGCCGGCGAAGTCGGCGACCAGCGAGCGCGCTGCGTCGGAAAGCGTGGTATCGCCGTCGCTGCGAAGCGCGCGGCGCTGCGCCAGTTCTTCGCCCGGCGGCGGCGCTTCGAACTCCAAACCTTCCCGTTGCGCGATCGCTTCCAGCTCCTCGTGCCGCCCGCGCAACGCCCGCAGTTGGATTCCCGCTTCGGCGAGGAGCGTGCGCAGGCGCGCCAGGTCCTCGGGCTGCGGCAGGCCGGTTCCAAAGTTGGCAACGGCCGCGGCCCCACGGTAAAAGCTCGGCCGTTCGGTAAGGCGAGCCTCGAGCTCGTCGAGTGCCCCTCTCAGCTCACGCCCAGCAAAGGCAAGCTCGAGGCCTTCACGTCTGCCCCGTAAGAGTGTCACGCTAGGCTTTGCTCGAAGTATTCATCTAATATCCTTTACCATCCACACACGACTCGCAACTTCTTGGCGTTGTCCACATATAATACACAGGGGAACTAAACCGCATGTTGCGCCGCGTCATTCCACTCTTTGTCATCGTCTCGCTGCTCTTCGGCGCCAGTCCGGCGCCCACATCGGCAATGTCGACCGCGGCCGAAATTCAGCTCGGGCAACAAGAGGATCAGCAGATCGTCGCCAGCAGCGTAATCGAAACCGATCCGCTGCTCAACGCCTACGTCCAGGGCATCGCGGGGAACCTTTGGAATCAGGTCGCGCGTAAAGACGTCCCCTATTCGGTCAAGATTATCAAAGACAGTCAAATCAACTCATTCGCGACGATGGGTGGTTTCGTCTACGTCTATGAAGGTTTGATCGATTTCGTTCAGTCGGACGACGAGCTAGCGAGCGTCATCGGCCACGAAACCGGTCACATCGAACGCCGCCACGTGATCACCACCAACTCGAAGGCAGAGATCCTTAACATCCTGTTCGGGATTGCATCGATTTTCTCGCCGATCATCTACGAGTTCGGCGGGCTGGCCGAAGCGGGACTGATGGCGAAGGTCTCGCGTGACGACGAGCTCCAGGCCGACCGCTACGGGCTGCAGCTGATGTCGCGCGCCGGCTACGACCCGGAGTCGATGGTAACGATGATGGCGCACCTTGCCGTGCTGCAGAACGAACACAGCGACGCCGTCAGCAAGTACCTCCAAGACCATCCCGATCCGCAGAACCGCGTCGCGCACCTGATGGGCTATCCGGAGCTCGACCCGACGCTGGTGACGCCGGCGCAGAAGCTCGTCCAGGCCTCGGGCGACGAAGAGCGTGCTCGCTACGATTTCGCGCGACTGCGCCTGGATCAGGTGTTGAGCAGCGACCCGCATAGCGCCGAAGCGCTGCTCGATCTCGGCGAGGCCGAGCTGGCATTGGGACTGCCGAATAAGAGCGAGCAGACGCTGGCGGAGGCGTCGCAGAACGGTTCGGCGGCAACCCGCGCCACCGCTAACGCCCGCCTTACCGCGTTGCGTCAGATGGAAGCCCAGCAAGTCACGCTTACCAAACCGAATCTGCCCAAACTGCAAGCCGCCATCGTCGCCGCGCAGACCGCGCAGGCCCAGGACGCCACCGAGATTGCTGCCCGCGCGGCGCAGGGCAAGGATCAGGTCAAGGCCGTGCAGAGCCGGCTGGAGACGCTGCAGTATGAGGTCCCGGATCTCAGCCGCATCAACATCAAGCGTGGTTCGCGCATCGAAGCGATCGTCAAGAACCTGAACTCGATGTCCCGCTCGATCAACAGCGCGCTGCAGGATGCGGGCGGCGATTCAGGCCCGCTCGGCGGCATCGGAACGCTGGAAAAGAACAAAGAGAGCGGTCTCCTCAAAGACAGCGCCGACATCTATCACGAGATGCTGGCGCCGTTCGCGATGGCTCCGATCCCGACGCAGTCGCTGGCGATTCTGCCCTCGTATCCGCAGATGACGTCGGAGCTGACTATCGCCGACAGCGAAATGCTTCGCTCGGTCGATGCGGCGCGCGCCTCGCTCACGATCCTCGATCAATCGCTGGGCGATCTCGACGAGTTTCTCAAGCAGCTCGACCACGAGCAGCTGAGCTTCAACGGCGACATCACGCAGATCGAGTACGACCAGCTGTCGGCGGGCATGACCAAAACCGTCGACGACTTCAACAACGCCGCGACGGCCGCGTCGCAAGCCGCCCAGCTTTTTAATCTGGCACGGTCGCGCCAGCTCTCGGTGCGAATTACCCTGCTCGGTCTGGGAACCTCGCCGCAGATCTATTCGACCCTGCGTTACGCGCTGCAGCAGCGCTTCGGCAGCGCCGGCGTCGACTATCGGACGATGCTGCGCGGCGGTCTGACGCCGGGCGACGTCACGGCCGCGACGATCATTGCCGCCGACATCAAGAGCACTCCCGAGAGCGTCATCGCCGAAGCAAAAAGCTCGGGCAAGACGGTCATAGACGTCGCCAACGCGCACAAGATGCACGCCTGGCCGTTAGAGATCTTTATGGGTCTGGTGTATCTCGATTACACCGACGACCCGTCCAAAGAACTGCGTAAGGCCGACGGCACGCTGGCCGTCGATCTCAACAAGCTCGGACTCTAGGAGGAAATCCACATGGCGATCGCCGGCGACGCCCGTAACCTTTTCATGCTCGTCCGTAAAGGACTCGACGTGCGCGCGATCCAGGCGCACGTACGCAAGCCGTTCCGTTTTCTGCTCTGCGGCGATCCGGCGCTGGTTGCCGAGTTGCGCGGACTCTTGCTCTTCGGACACGAAGACGGCGTGCCGTTCGAAGCGGCCGCCTGTCTCGAGACCGTCCCCGTCGGCGCGCCGCTGGTGACTAACCCAGCTGAGGTGCGCGCCGTCATCTTCCTCGGCCGCCGCGGCGATGCCGCCGCAGCCGACCTGAGCATGCTGGCAGCCCTGCGCGCGCCCATTCTTACGCTCACCGTCGATGCCGATGCCGTTCCGTCGAGTCCGTCGGCGGCGCCGGCGGCGGGGGCGTCGTGCGAGTACGTCGTTCCGGCGCTTACTCGCGAAGCGCTGCGGGGACGCTTCTTTCCGCATCTCGTCGAATGCGCGGGCGGCGTCGAGATCGCGGTGGGCCGCCATCTTCCGGCGCTGCGGGAGACCGTCGCAGCAAAACTAACCCGCGATGCCGCGAACAACGCGCTCAAGGTGGCGCTGGCCAGTGCCGTGGTCGATCACATACCGGTCGTCGGTTTGGTACTGGGCGCCTTCGCTTCGGCCGGCGACATCGTGGCGATCACCGGCATTCAAGTCATGCTGATGTTGCACATCGAAGCGGCCTACGGCCGCGACCCCGATATGCACCGTACCTGGCAGCTCTTGCCGATTATCGGCGGCGGATTCGGCTGGCGCACGCTGGCGCGCGAACTATCCGGCTTCGTTCCGGTGGCGGGAATCGCGATCAAGGGCGCAATCGCCTACGCCGGCACCATCGTCGTCGGCGAAGGCGTTACATTCTTCATGGAACAGGGACATCACATGACCAAGGGTGAGGCGGCGACGCTCTACGACCGCACCAAAGACGACGCGATGCGCTTTGCCCGCGACTTACTCCGGAAGCTGCGCAAATAGTTATAGAACGAGACGAGCGAGAACGCGTCGAGCTGCTTCTTGGGAGGCTCGACGCGATGCGCCGCTTTCCCGTCAAGAGCTTGCGCGGTGAAGCGCTCGAAGAAATTGCCGTCGATTCCAACGGCCTGCGCGGCGACCGGCAGCGCGCGTTCGTCGTTTGTGACGGCCCCGTCCGCACCGGCAAAACCTATCGCGGCAAAGAACACGAGGGCCTGCATCTGATCGCCGATCCCGATGCGGCAACGGCGGCCGCTGCCGAGCGCGGCGCCGCCGTTTCCCTGGAAGGCGACGGTCCGTTCTTCGACGATGCGCCGGTTTCGATCATCGTGGATCGTTGGCTCGACGCGCTGAGCGCGCACGTCGGTTATCGCGTCGAGTGGCAGCGCTTCCGGCCGAACTTCTTCATTACTGCAGCACCCGGTTTCGACTTCGACGAGCCGAGCTTGACGGACAGAGAGTTGCGCCTCGGTGAGGTACGAATGCGCGTGCGCGCGCCCATCGGGCGGTGCGTCGTCATCACCTATAACCCCGAAGGCGGGACGAGCGACCCCGAAATTCTTCGCTACGTCGCCCAGCAGCGCGACAATACGATGGGGATTTACTGCGACGTCATCGACCCGGGCACGGTCCGCGTGGGAGACGCCTTGACGCTTGGTTGCGAGTCCGGCCTATGAGGTGAGGCGCCGCGGAACTGCATTCGCGACGCCTCTTGCACCCCCACCCGGCTATGCACGCATCATAGCCCGGCGGCAAAAAGCACGCCCTAATCAAACGGGATTAGACCATTCGTCAGCGCCGGACGGTCGTGCCGGACGGAACACTTCGATCGCTAGAGCGCGCGCCGGCCTTCCAAAGCTTTGGCGATCGTCATCTCGTCGGCGTAATCGAGATCTCCACCGATCGGCAGCCCATACGCTAACCGTGAGACAATAACGCCAAGCGGCAAGAGCAGCCGCGAGAGATAGAGCGCGGTAGCTTCGCCCTCGGCGTTAGGATTGGTTGCCAAGATGATCTCGCGCGGATCTTCACCGCCGACGCGTTCGATCAGCTCCTTGGTGTGAAGTTGCCCGGGACCGATGCCGTCCATCGGCGAGATCAAGCCGCCGAGCACGTGATAGCGTCCCTTGAACGCGCCGGTGCGCTCGATTGCATACACGTCCTTCGCTTCGGCAACGACGCAGATCACGCCGCCGTCGCGCCGGTCGTCACTGCAGAACTCGCACGGGTCCGACTCGGCCAGCGAGTAGCAGATCGAACAGAAGCGGACGTTATCCTTAACGGCCAGGATCGCTTCGGCAAGACTCTGCGCTTCGTGGCGCGGGCGATTCAATAAGTAGAAGACGAGGCGCGCCGCGGTCTTGGGGCCGATCGTGGGAAGTCTGCTGAGTTCGTTGATTAAAGCGGAGATCGGACCCGCGACGCTTTTCACATCAATCCGGGAACGCGCATACCGCCGGTAACCGACGCCATTCGTTTTTCCGCCGTTTCGCCGGCCTTTCGCAATGCGTCATTGACGGCGGCAGCGACCAGATCTTCGAGCGTCTCGATATCTTCGGGGTCGACGGCTTCCTTGCCGATGCGCACGCGTTTGATTCGCCGGTCGCAGGTCGCGTCGACGGTCACCGCGCCGCCGGCCGCACTGCCGCTCACGATCGTTTCCGCCAGCTCTTCTTGGGCCTTGGCCATCTCGGTTTGCATCTTCTTGACCTGAGCCATCAACTGCGCCTGATTCATCGTTCTCCTTAATCCCTACCGGATTCGTTCGTTGGCGTATTCGAAAAGCGCGTCGGCGTCGTCGCCGTCTTTTGCCGGCGCCGCCGGTTCGCCGCCGCGCGATGCGCTTTTTGCGCGTCCGGTGCTTGCGTCGACGCGCAGCACGACCTTGAGTTCGACGCCCAAAACGTCGGCCACGGCCTTCTCGATCAGCGGCGCGTAGTCGCGCAGCGCGCCGGCGCTCCATGTATCCGGCAGCTTTAGAACGATCGCGTTACTCTCCAGCGATTCGATCGTAGCGCGCGAAAGCGGCGCGCGCAGCGGTGGCCGCTCGCCTTCGACTTTCCCGCGAATAGTTTGCCAGGCGGCGCGCACTTTTTGCAGCGAGAGGGCTGCCGGCATCCCGCTCGCTTTCGCCGGCACGGGTGCGCCGGCAGGGGGAGCGGCGGCGGGAGCGTTCATAGGCGCCTCCGGCGCAGACTCCGGAGAGACCGGCGCTGGCAATGGAGAGGCGTCAGTCGACGGGGGGGCGATGGATGGCGGGGCGGCTGCGGTGACCGGCAAG
>Ga0265338_10000357_pt1 | contig 82727 bp, 130 predicted proteins | sample 42126metaG_FD_193579 | JGI IMG/M metagenome (GOLD analysis project Ga0265338, IMG submission 193579) | Rhizosphere microbial communities from Carex aquatilis grown in University of Washington, Seatle, WA, United States - 4-21-26 metaG | ecosystem: Host-associated > Plants > Roots > Rhizosphere...
AACTGTTGAGGAAGGGCTGTGTGAAAGGTGAAATCGTTGGATCGTTCGTGAAGATTTGACCTTCTCCCGGCGTGTCCGTTTGACCTGCTTGGGTATCGTTTACCAAACTGCGTACTAGGTCCATTACTGTTGCAAGACTTGTAGTTTGCTGCCCTACATTAAGGGTTGGTGAAGACATTGTGCATTCCTCTCTACAACTTTAGTACACAACTCTAGGAATCTTTTCTTGGGCAAGTCCATCTTCATAGCGTCGATGTCTGCACAGCAAGGTACACAGTTTTCTTCTGTGTACCCCTTTGAGTTGTCTACCCTGTCTATTCCGTTGTAGGTGTACTGCTCTCCTGAGCGTACTGTTTTCACATTGGACGGCAATTCTCCTGTGTAATAACACGGAGACTGCGTAAGCGTATAAAACTGTTCCTCGGTTAACTCCCAAGTCAGTCCTCTGTGTTTCGCATTTGCCTTGTACTGATCTAGACATCTACGAAAGGCAGTTCCCGGCTTCCTACTCTTAGCCTTCCACTGCTCACTTGCCTGTACTTCTTTCACGTAACAACCACAACTTCTTGTAGTAGTTACTGCGCTTGGACATGACAGGTGGCATCCTCTTATAACTTTAGTTCCTCCACACTCACATGTGCAGAACCAATACCTAATCAACTGCCCTGTTTTACCTTTTGGTTTGGAATGATGCAAACTTTGAACAGTAAGCCTTCCAAACTTCATCCCAACTAAATCCTTGAATTGCCCTAATCTTGGCATTATATTCCTCCGCAAAGGTTTGTGAGGCGCATTGCGGTGCGCCCCACCACTGCTTGGGAGCTACCCAAAGCAGGTACAAACTAAACAGAGGGGGACAGGGCTAAGTTTACGGCTTTTGGACTCAGATCAAAAGCGGTTCTCTCCCTGTCCCCCTAAGATTGGTACAGAAATTACATGGCACCCTTGCCCACCCGGAAGTACGGGGGACTCAGAACCCCGCTTCCTGACGGAAACACGAGTGCCAAGCTTGTTACTGAAATGTGCGCGGCGTTGTTCTGCCGCGACTTGATGTTACACAGCCTTTGGCTGTCTTGGTGCATATCGCTCATCTTCTGTTGCTTCGTACGCCTGTGCGCGACTGCGGACGCCTGCCTTGATAGCTGCATCCCAATCTCCAATACACAAACCGCCTCCGTCCATAGGATGGAACGGTGCACCGACACGCGCAGGTGATCCGCAACGTGGGCAGTTCTCCAAGTGGACTTCCTTCTTGTGCCAGTTGAAAGTCTCGTGGAAGTAATCCGCTGCAGCGTGGTGCGCTGGAGTCAACACTGCAGGCAATGCCTGAGGGTTAGATGTCTCCACTGCACGCGCTTCAGTAAGCAGACTACGATAGTGCGCTTCAAGACGGCGCGTAGCAGCAGCCAGTTCCTTTTCGGTAGGCTCTTCACTCAAAGACCAGAACACTCCCAGTCTTCCAAGGTTTTGTCCTACGGAATCACTGCCTGTAACAACCGCGTCTTGGTCTAGCGTCCAGTTGTCAGGATTCACGATGTCCATTGCCATGCGTCGTCCGTCCATGACGGTGATGTCAATTTCGTTGGAGTCGATGTTTCCCTTCGGCATCTTGAAAGGAGAAGGCAGCTTGGTCACTCTTGCATACTTCTCACTCTCTTTACGTGCCGGAATAACCATTTCCTTAATCACTGGCAGGCGTGAAATCTTGTACTCCTGCTTTGCGATGTTGAACAGATAAACAAAGAAGTCGGCTGGACGACTCAGCATGTAGTCTGCTGTAGAGAAGTTCCAATCGATGTTGTTGATCTTGCTCAAGCTGGAGGCGGCTCCAGTATTCACTGCTGTGCTACTAACTAGCTTTGCTGAGATTTCGGGCATTATGAGTCCTTCTGGCGCGTACGCCATTCTGAGTTTCTGAGTCTAAATCGTGGGATTTGCTGAGTGCGAACTAAGTCCTCTCCCTAAGGTCTTAGCGTTTGTTACCATCCTGTTCCAGTGCCGAGTCATTTGCTCAACTTTCTTGTCTATGAGTGAAGTCCTGCACCCTTGCCGTGCGTATGACACAGGGCCTTTGAAGGCAAGAGAAGAATCTCTCATGCAATCTTCGATCATAGTTAAGTCTGCTGCATCGTCCTTGTCTTTCTGTTCCTTCAGTGCTGCCATGGTTTTCTCGTAGGAGATTTCCCTAGCCTGCATAATGATAGGAACTACTGTGTCCAAGACAAATGAGTTTAGAGGCATTGCTTCAATGTGCATCTTACCGTTTTGCATGTCACGCCAGCACATGTTGTACAGTAGAGTGTACTTCCCTGAGTAAGGGTACTCTCCTAGCATTTGCAACCCAGTGTCTTCGTCTATGTTTCCAACGTAGTATGACTCTGGTGTTCCGTATGACAGAGCGTCTTGCCACTGCATCAACATCCAACTAGGAGTTCCTCCACCTACCAGAAGGTCTCTGTACCCTCTGTAGCTGGGTTGTCCTTCTACGGTCCAGTCGCCTCCGGCGCGGTACGTACACTCGGGTTCGCCGCCCATTCCCCAACGCACAATGAAGCTTGGTTGGTCGTAGCGGTTAGTCCCTCCAATACGCGTAAGCTCTTCTTGGAACCACTCTGGGCATTGGTTGTACTGATAACTATCCGTTGGATTGGGCATCTTGTGTGCTGCCCTCCTGAGCCTTCATTGCTTCGCGCTGTGCAGCTACCTGCGCCTTCTTCACTTCGACGTAATCATCGATCTCTTTTCGATCAACGATTGCTAGTTTCTTTTCTAGGATGAAGTTGAGCAGAAGTGCTGCGGTGTCTGCCATACCCATCAACTCGTTGTCGTTGGTGGCTAATTTCATGAACAGAGTCTGTGCCTCACGCCGAGTCATGGGTGCATCCCAGTACTTATCGTAAGGGCGCTGAATAGGTGATTCGTTTGGATCAATAAGTAGGCTAGACATAGTTGTTCACCTCTACTGGCTTGTACACGCCACGAATGTCTTGCACACGAACCACATCTAGGTCTTCGCTGGCTTCGAACTCTACGCCTATTGCATCGCACATAGCTTCTACTTGCGCATCGGGAACCTTAAGCTTCTCCGCATTGTATTCGCCAAAGAGAACTCGGTACCCCGGCTTGATGATGTCGGACAGTCTGGTTTTGACTCCACCCATAACAACAAAATCACCAACCGCTAGGACAATACCTACGTTTGAATGCTGTCTGTACTTTGCTGGAATGATGAACCCTGTGCGTTTGTCACGCATAGAGCCGTCTTCAAGCTGTTCCATGTTCTTGTCTTCTGCCACGCGCTTGATAAGCACACGGTCAAGGATTGGTGTGAAGGGTTCATACTGCTTCTCTGGGAACTTTGGTTCTGCCTTCTTCACTGGTTCTGAGTCGAATCTTGAGCGTCGGTCAATTACTGTGATCCCACTGCCTAGCTCTTCTGGAGCCACGTTGTGCAGTTCGATAGGATCGTTTACTTCACTACCACCTGCTGAGAACTGGGCACTGCGAGCGCCCCGTGCTAATACATCTCCACCTGAGTTCATTGAGTCTCCTGAGTCTTTCTGAGTTAAGAATCGATCCTCGGAGGACCAGTCCCTATACGTTTGCGCGAGAGGGGCTGGGCCGAGGGCATTGCTCATGCACCGCAAAGTGCCAAGCAAAAGTCGTTTTCATTGCAAAACAAAAGGCCCTGCGAGTGATCGCAGAGCCTGCTTTGCTAAATTCGTTTGTATGAGTCTAGGTAACGCAACGCACGCCCTGTCCATGACTCCAGTTTCCCTATGAGTGTTGGAAACGGGATGACCAAGGCTTCTTTCAAAATTGCTTCTAGGAATCCTACCATGCGGTTGCAATCTGCACAAAGAATGCCACGGTTGCATTTACCACACGTTAGTTCCTTGTCACAACATGTGTGATCGTGATCTACAGCCATTCGACGTTTATCATCACCTTGTACTGCCTTGCACAGTGCGCAGTGACCGCCTTGTTCTTTTAGCTGCAATTCGTACTCTTCCACCGTCATCTTATGGCGTCTTTCCATTTGCTTTCTTCGCCCATACTCCGGTGTGTACCACTTACCGTTTGGAAGTGTTGTCTCCCACGCTGCTGTAGCCTCTTGAAGTTTCCGGCGAAACTCCGGGTCTTCAGCGTAGCGTTTACGGTCATTCTTTCTTCGGTCTTCTTTGTTCTTATACGGCATTAATTTTCTCCTCTGCAAAGGTAGAGCAGGAACCCTGTTGCAGCAAGGTTCCTACTCCATCTATGGTATCACAACTGCAATTGTAATACAAGGACAAAATTACACCGTTGGAACGGCGGCATTCTGAATATACAAGCCAGCGCGAGGAGCCGCATTGGCAAGGTTAAAGCACGTATTGTACGCAAACATCATTTTGTTACACGCTTTGCGTGGTGTAGTCATTTCTGCTACACTCTCATGGTTTATTTTCCATGAAGATCGGACTATTGCATCACTCTTTCGAGCGCCCTATCGCTTAGTCTCTCACGGTCCCTATTGGGTTCCGCCTCGTTGCCGTTTCAGGTTTCGAGTCAATCAGATTGGGTTTTACTCGCACATGTTTTGCGTCGGTTTATGCGAAGTCAAATACGTTCCGTTCGTGGTGCCCACGTCTGGAACTGGTGCTACGACGTTTCCGCCGCCGAAGTCATACAACTCCAGTGGGGAAAGCTCACCGATGTACCAGTTCTCCATCAGGAGAAGGTCCATACGGCTAGCAGTAGCGGTAGCGCTCTTGTGGTACTTGCGTCCACCGAACGTATCGCTGAAGTAGCGCTTGGACATGTCCAGAGTCTTCTCGCCCTTAACTTCCTGAGCGTTGACGATCTGCACATTGTACATCAGGTTGCTCTGGGCAAATGCTTGCTCAAGAGGACCATACCAAATACCAGACTTCAGGGACTCTGCGTCTGGGCCGAGTGCACGGGTCAGGAGCACTTCTGCACGTTGCGCGATTCCGGGGGTAATAGCTGCACCATTCAGGTTAATGGTTGGTGTGCTCAAACGTCCGGGGTACGCATTGCGGTTCAGTCCACCGATGGTTCCGGTGTTGCTGTTCACGTCCCAAGCCTTGATACCTAGGATCGAGTTGCCGCTGCCGTACGATGCGCCAGCCACAACGATGTAGTCGGTCACGACAACATCAGAGGGCAGTGCGGTACTGAAAAACAGAGTGTTGCTGGGGCCATCGGAGTAGCTGATGGTTGCGCTAGACACTCCACCAGTGCGCTGAACACCACCCGTGCTGTAGAACTTCACGACCTGTTGGTCGGTGAAAGCCACTGCGACGTTGATGCCAGTGATGCTGGCGGTCTGGGCTGCAGGTGATCCGCCGCTCAGAACGATGACTGCTGTTGCAGGAATCTGGTCGATCATGCCCGTACCATCCGAGTTGATAAGACCTTCAATACCCTGCATTGCGCTGTCCAGAGAGTTCTTCATTTCCTGTGCCTTCACAGCGAAGAGACCCTTCTGCTTGGAATCGGTGGAAGCCTGAGCTAGCCACGAAATCTCGCAGACGTTGAACAGATAAACCGGGGCCAGAGCGAAGGAAGCCCATTGCGAACCGCTGCCACGTAGCATGCTGTCTGCATTGCCCGTGCCTTGAGTAATTGCCGCACCAGCCTGCACCCGGAAAGGTACGCGGAATGATGCACGTTGCGTCCCGCCAGCGTTCGACTGGTTGGACACAGGGATTTTGGTTGCTTCTGCCTTGAACATGCTGTATGCAGTGGTCCCGTGGAAAACTAGATCGGGTATCTCCTTGGCAAACGCATCTAATTCAACTGCTTCTACTGCGGCTTCTAAAAGAGCCATATAACCTACTATGCTGCTATGAAAAGTTCCACGTAAAATGATAGGGTCTCTGAGCGAACCTAACCGGAACTGTTCCGCTGAGTCGTTCTACTGCGTTTGTGCTGCAGCAATTCTTGGTGTGCCCATATTTAAGGTGTTGTCGCCACCGCCACACTTCAGAACTGACGATGAGATGTAACTCCGTAATGTCTGAAACCTGCCGTCAGGCTTCGCATGCTAGTTGCTGTCCGTTGGTTCCATCAGACATTACGGAGGCACATCTCTGTGCTCTCCTTGATTCTTACAGAGACTGCGTGCCTACAACGTCCGTTGCTAGAACGGTGATGTTGTATGGTACATCAGGGGCTGTTGGTTGTGCCGCTGAACCTGTGCATCGCACAGTCAGAGACGCTTGACTTCCAGAACCAGATACAGCAGTTACGACGCCAACGACTGATACTTGATCATTGACTTCGATGGGCTTGCCGTTACGAGTTGTTCCTGTTGCCATTTGTTACTCTTTTCTCTGAGATCGGATACGACATCTACTTCCGCCATGTAATGAACTTGACGGACTTACCGTCTGTAGTCTTAACGAAGCCGCGTCCCATAATCTGTAGCGTAACCAAATCAGAGGAAGAATATTCCTTGCCTCCGACCTTAATTGCGTCACGCACAAGATTTGCAGGGCGACTTGCAACGTATATTGGCTTTCCTGTGGCTACTGACTTTGCTGCATCTTTGACTGCCGCGTCCTTCTTCACTGTTGCTGCGGCTGCTTTGCCTGCCGCACTACCGCCCTTTGCGTAACCGGGGTAGCGTGCTTGGATTGTCTTAGTCACAATGTCGTTGGCAATAGACTGGACCTTTGCATCGTGGTATTGAACCATCTTTGCACGGTCTGGTGTCTTCTGCTTCCACATCGCGTCCATCTGTATCTGGTAGGCTTTATCGGCCTTCAGTGCAGCGTACAGTCTGTCCTTGATTCCATTTCCTAAGTCAATGATTGTCTCTCGTGGGAAATCCTTGAAGAAAGGCTTAGACCTTAAAAATGCACCTAAGGATTTTCCTAGAATATCATTGTTCTTGTGTTCGCACTCTTCAGCGACTCCACTTTCAAATTTCTTACGCTCAGCAGTGGCCGCATCAGTCTTTGTCTTTTCGAATTCTGCCTTTTCTGCTAAGAACTTCTTACGCTCCGGTGTTTCCGCTGGAGTTGTGGTTCTGTTCTTTGCATCGTTGCTTAGATCGGTATACCAGTCTGTGAGGCTCTTAACTAAGCTGGTGATCTTGGCAACATCAGGAACTGTTTCTCCCTTATCATTCTTTGTTGCAAGCGCAGCGTTGAATTGACTTACAAAGGAATCCATCTTGACTTCCTTCAACGCTTCTGCAACTACCGGGATGGTCGTATTGTAGAATGCATCGGCATCATGTGCCTTCAGCTTCTGTAATAGCGACGGTGCCAGTACACCTAGTGCCTCTGGGTGACCGCTGGCTTTAAGGTCTTCAATAACGTTGTCCCACAGCTTTGGATCGGCTGCGTAAAGCAACTCATCTGTTGCAGTAACCGCTTCGATTGCGTCCTGCATCTTTTGATAGCCTTCTGGGCCACCTACTGAGTCGATGAAGGCTTTGGCTTCTTGCATTTCTGCAACGCCTTTTGGGAAGATTTGCTTTGCAGCATTCCATCGCTCAAAAGAGCCGTGCAGTTCCTTAACAACTCCAGCGTTCTTTGGGTCTGCATCTCGCATGGCTTTCAGTGCTGTGCGGACGTTTGCTGGGGTTGCATCTGTCGGAGTATTCTTGGCAGCGGCTGCGGTCTTGAACGCCTCTTGTTCTTCAGGTGTCTTTTCCGTTCCATCTGCATTAAGTGTTTCGGTTTCTTTACCTGCAGTATCGGTGGTATCATCCGTGCTGATGTCTGTGGTATCCGCTGTTGAGTCGGCAACGGTTGTATCTACTGTTGAGTCTACAGTAGTGTCCACAGTGGTATCTGCTGAGTCTGATGTAGCTGCGGCTGAGGAATCCAGCATCGCAAAATCTACGATATCTGTTGCCATTTGTTGAGTCCTTCAATCTGAGTTAGGGCCGTGAATAATCACGGCCCCTTTGTTCTTACTGTGCTATCGGTTGCTTCAGTGCTTCTGGGATTGCTTTACCAGCAATCTTATGGTCGAGCGCTGTGCCTGCTGCTTGGGCGAACATGTCAGGTGTTGCATTGATGTTCATCTTAGCCAGAGCTTGCACTGCAATCGGTGGAGGCATCTTAGATACATCGACACTCAGTGACTCGGATGGTGGTTTACCCGGAGGCATGTTAGCCGCTGCAATCTTCTTAGCCATAGCTACGTGTTCTGCCCAGTGTATGTGGACGTTTTCATAGCCTGCACTTTGTTCTTCTGTTCCGTGCTTGAACTTCTGTCCCTCCGTAGAGTTCATCCATTCAAAGCACTCGTTAGCTTCTACTGCGTGATTTTCGCTCTCATCTTGTGCAACAGGTATAGTGCTCACCATCTTTGGTAGAGAGTTCATAGCCTGTTGTATTTGTGAGACCATAGCGGCGGCTTGAGGCGGTACTTGTTCGCCTTGTGCCGATGCGGCTGTCATGCCCATTGTTACCTTTTCCAAACCTGCACTCATTTGTAAGAGTTGTGGATTCGGCATAGGTGCAGCGCGTAGCAAGAGTTCAAACTCACTACGTTGTTTAGTGACTGATGACGCCCCAGCTACTTTGTAGTTTTTCATACGAAGTGCTTTTGACGTTTCCTCTAAGTTCGATGGGCTGAATACCCATTGTGCAAGAGGTGACGCAGGTGCAAGGTTTGCCTTATCAATCAGCGTCATTATTTTTACTGCTTTTTCTTCTTCAGTCTCTGGCAATGATGGATTGCTCTCTGGATAACATAGTACGTTACCTCCAAGAAGGTTCGCAGTGTTGACTGTTACGTTTCCACGTCCCTGTATATTCTGCGATATTTCTTTTCCATCTCTGCATTCTGCTGCGCACTTAACGGCTTGTCTAGCTGCGGTTGCGAATAGGTCTTGAATGTTATTCCAAGGGCAACCTACGCGCTGCAGTGCTTGATCACGCTGTATTACTGCATTTCCTACTGTGTTCTCCCCTGTAGCATTGCCGAACAATGATGGCAGTGCTCCAGATATCTCTTCGGAAAGAGTAGTTATGAACCACTTGATAAATTCAGGCAGCGCAGGCTGGTGCTGAGGAGTAGGCTCAACCATTATGTATTGAGACTCTGCCGTCAGTCCGGGCTGAGGTATAAATGGTCCGATGCTTCCGGGGATGTTTGGTTCTTTCTTAATTGCATCCATATCGAAAGCTTCAGAGTTCATCCACTTCTTAGGTATGGTTCTCTTGAAGAAGTCATCTAACAAATCAACCCAGTCGTTTATTCGCTTCTGGACAGATATAAGTGCAGTGCCCATAGCTCTACGATTTTGTCCCTTACCTGCGGTTGGGTGGGCGATTGCTAGGTGGTCATCCATCTTCTCATTACGAGAAAAGGCATACTCTTGTCCGGCGCGAGCCAGCAGCACTCCGTCTGGAAATGCTTCTAACAGTTCTGCTTTTGCTTCATCGCCTACAGAGGGATCAAGAAACATTGCAGGACGCATCCACGTGTACTTAACAGTGGTGTGTCGTGACAATGAGTCACCAGTGACGTACGCTCCAAGTACAGCTTGGCGCACGTTCTCTCTTGCGATGCGATCAAGTTGTGTTGCTGATTGTCCATCGGTGCCGGGACTAATCTTACTTGCGATCCACGGGAACATACCACGAACCATTGCAACGTCATAGTCCAACATCAACTGCACAAACTGCATTTCAGAAAAATTGTCTACGGAAATAGGAACCTTATGATCCAACTTGCCGTGAGCAGTAGTGACTTCCATACCAAGTGGTTTCTTAGAACTGTTACCAACTCCTGCGGAGTCCAACAATCCGTCTATATCTCCACCTGTGTCTGATACTGATTCTGTTACTTGTAAAAAGTCTTCTTGTCCATCTTGTCCAGTAGGTTTGTCGTCTGGAGGATTTAAGATGTCGTCAGGAACGGTAGGAGTAGTCTTGTCTTCTTCGAATCCGTACTTCTGTCCGTCCAGTTGATAGCGCGTCCATAGAAGGACACGATCTTCGTTCCAGAAAATACGAGCGCACTGCACCAAAAGGTCATGGAGCTTGTTGTTGCGTGACCAAATGTCTTTGAATCTATCGGCTTCTTCGGCTGCAATCTTGTCCGGTGCCCACTCTGGGTTTACAGGAGAAAATTCTACCTTCGGTACTTCTCTTGATAGTGCCGATACAATGATGTCACCTTTGGGTCCATACACGTTGGTGTCGTATATGCTATTGTGGTTTCTATCATTGGCTTTCTTACCTTGGCCTCCACCGGGGAGTTCCCATCCTCCACGCTTGCCTCTAAGTAAATGCTGATATCCTCTTTCAAAGTGCAGAGCTTCCCACGTCTGCTCGACTTCCATGCGTCGTGCAGCTACGTCTGTTTTTGTGCAGATGTCATCAAGGGATATCAAAGTACCTCGTGCTATGTCGCTCAACTCAGCAAACGGCTCTGGAGAATGAGGGAACGGAGCGTACACACCAAGGGGACTGTTATTAGGGCTTTCAGGCTGAGCTTCGGACCCGCCTTTTGCGCCTTCTGTCCCCGCCCCTACAACTTCTGAAACATCGTCTGCCATTTGGGACTCCTATTACTTATGCATTGCCTTCAGGCCCTTTGCGCTTGCTATCATGCGACCAAGACGACCTGTGTGATGCCCAGCTAATTTCTTTTCGGGAATTTTTTCTCCCTGTGGTACTCCTAGCGCCTCGTGGAGTGCGCCGGGGTGATGGATTGTGAATCCACCTTTCTTTCCAAGATCAACTTTGTGTGCTTTGTGACCTATTGCCATTGCCGTTCTCCTAGTACACGTTGACGCCGTTGTTACCACGCTTCTTGGTAGCCGATGCGTTCGTGCCTTTACGAATACCCATGGTCACTCTTTTGAAAGAGGTAGGGTTTTGATCTTTTGCAGACAATGGAGGTTGCTGTGGAGATGGGTTTAACTTTGTTCTTCGTCCGATTCCTACACTCATGCTGCCCTCATAGCTTGACGAGAGAGTTGCCCACCTGCATCAAGTTTTGGTTTCTTTTTACGAGGAGGCATAGGTGCCTCTCCCTGTAACCAACTGGGGAGAGGATTTGGATTTAAAGACGCCGTCTCCGCAGGTACTTCTTGTTTCTTTTTCTTAGGAACTCCGAGACCTAACATTTACTTAGCCTCCCAGAAGCGGCAGTATGCAACTGCATGAACTTTCACGTCTCCATTTGGCAAACGTGGTTGCTTCGATAGTTCCTTCATCTTTGGACCGTTGCATCCACTCTCTGACTTAACAAAGTGCTCACAGTTGAAACAGTGCTCCGAACTGCCGGGATGATGCGACTGGTACCCTGTCTTCGGTTCTTTAATTATGGAGAACGCAAATTTACCCATTGACCTTCTCCTTCTTGCGACCGAATCCCGGTGCTTTCTTTTTTCGTTCAGGGAGTCCCTTAGGAGAGCCTGTTGCACCAATCCACTCCTTGACTCCCGAATCCCCTAGCTTCTCTTTGGCGTCCGCTGTGTGCAACCACCGGAACTGTGCCTTAGATTCTGCTGGCATTGCTGCTCCTTACTTAAGGTCCGGCATTGCAAACCCATCTTCTTCCGATGGTGCTCCAGCTTGCCCCTTAGCGCTGTGACCAAAGCCCTCTTCCTCTTGTCCATCCTCTTTACCAGCAGGTGGAACCGAGGCTAATTGGCGTGCTTCGTCGTGCGCATTGTGCGCGTGCTCATGAACGTTCGTATGAACATGGCCATCCTTGTGATGAGAGGTGACAGTGTGTCGTCCAGACTTTTCATCATGATGGATAATGACCTTATGTGCGGCTCCATGTTCTGACACTACCGGATGCTCCTCACCGTCATGTTGCTCTGCTTCGTTCTCTTTTGCGCCTTCTTGTTCTCCAGCTTCAAATTCAGGCGTTTCCTTAGCTTCATGCTCAGGCGACTCGCTGTGCATTCCATCTTCAGAGTGTGACTCGTCGAACTTGCGTCCCGCGAAGATACTGCCGAACTTCTTTCCCGGTACTTTCTTTGACTCGTACATTTATTGCTCCTCTTCGGCAGTGCCGATTACTTCTTGTCGTCCCCAAGCAATTCACTGACCTTAGCGGTAAGTGCTGCTTTGCTATTACAAACGTATTTGTCTGGTTCCATATAGCATGAAGGAACCCAACCCTTCTTCTGACTCAGGGTCTTCTTTGGTTCGTAGCTGGCTTCGATTTCGAATCCATTCTTTGCTACTGAGATGCTGATGCGGCACAACTTTCCTTTATCTGCCATGCTTATACCTTGGCGGCTGTTGCCGCTTCCTCTTCCAATTCCTTTGCGATCCTAGCTTCGTGCTCTTCTTGTTCTGCCTGCCAACTCGTCTTGACTTGGGGAGACTGGAAGCTAGCGAAGCTTGGTTTTTCAGGTTTCTTTGCAGTGGGATCAATGCCTACGCGCCGATTTATATTCAGTTCGTATATACTGATTTTGGTCTGAAGAAACGCCTTCTCCGTTCGAAGCTCAGCGATCACCTGATCCTTGTCTTGTCGTACTCTTTGCAGGTCTTCACGTAGAAGAAGTAAATCTTTTTCTAAACGATCAACCAGCGACGAGTAGAACAGGTCATCCCAGAAACCTCTTATGCTAGATGCGATGCTCATCCTTGATCCTGCTTTCCCATCCACACCGCTTGTTCCGGTGGGCGAAACGATGCATGCTTATTCTCGTTCTCTGCATCGAGCTTCATCTTTAGAAAATGTGCTGCTAGAGGATCAGTCTTTTTCAATGCAGCAACTCTTTCTGCCTCGACTTGCGCTTCGGGTTTCTTTTTGGCTGCTAGGTATCCGTACAGTCCGTATCGGAAACCGTCGTAGCAGTCATCACCTTTGGCGTTGACCTTTAGCACATCGTCCATCAAATCAGGGTTTCTCATCAACGACGGAATTGCTAAGATTATCTCTTTGCATGTGTCGAGGATTACTAATTCACCTTTTTTGATAGCATTGTACATTAGCGATGCAGAACCTATGCGGTCCCTTGTCGCAGATGTAACCGGAGGAAGTCCCACAAGCTTCAACGCTCGTGAGTATTCGTCCGCTGGTGTGCGGCTGTCCATTTGTCGATTAAACTTTTCGTGTGAAAAGTATATGGCCTTTAGAGTTACTGGTCTACCGTCTGGAAGGTGTGCTTTTGCTTTGATGATCGAGGCTAGCTCGTCCATCGTCTTTCCACCTGTTACCACTATCTCTTGAAAGCAAACTGTCTTGAGTCGGTAGTTGTCTCCAACTGAGTCCTTAACCATCGCTTTCGTAAATAAATACGTAGCGTTGGCGTGCTGCATGCCCCAGTCTTCTCCAGCCCAGCACGGTTGCCAGTCTTGCCAGATGATAGCCTCGGGGTCTTCTCGCAAATTTAATACGTGGTATGATGGGTCAAAGCAATCGAAGTATTGACCTTCAACTGCACCGTCGAACCCATACAGAACTTTGTCGCGTTTCGCTTTTGGCATCGACATCAAACGAGCAACAATGCCGGGGTCGCGTGCTAGCAGTTCTGGGTTATCCAGCACTGTAGATCGCTGATAAGCGTACGCATCTGGATCGTAAATCTTATTCCATTCTCCAGACTCTTGAATCCACCATGAACCGTCCACCGGATCACGCTTAGCGTCTTCTCCGGGGTTCCATGGTTCTTTCTGAACGAACAGCGTGCGGTAGTACTCGTAGTGCGGACCTAATGGGTTGGTGCATCCCACAATGGCCGGGATTGGAAGATTGCCTGCCTCGTCCCTCTCGCAAGCTGGGTTCACAATGTTACGTTGGAACAGCATCATCCACGCATCCGGCGAGAACTGTCCACATTCATCTACCAGAATGGCTGGGTATGCTTGTCCTAAGTACTGTTCGATATCTCTATCTTTGTTGTTCTGGCAATGCCCGAAGACTACGCGGGAGCCGTTCTTTAAAGTAGCAACGTGCTTCGTCTGGTCATAGTCATATAGTTCCTTCGGCATGAAGGTCTTGAAATCGGCAATAGCTCCGTTTTCCAATTCCTTGAAGTTCCTACGAAGGACCAACAAGTTGCATCCTGTCCACTGCAGACAGTAATGCATCACAAAGTACATCAACCATCCACAGGTCTTTCCTGAACGGATTCCGCCAGTGCTGAGACACTGACCAGCTGCTGGTTGAAGGTACACTTTGCCATCGCGCTGTACATACCTTAGCAACTCTGTTTGCTTTGCCTGAAACTTGAAAATCTTATCAAAGTTCAGCGTGCCGTCCGAGTTCAGGTACGGCTTTGTTTCTACCGCGTCTGTAGTTTTTCTACGGGGCACTGAGTTGCCTCTATTTCTTTTCGTTTGTAGTGACGCTTACCACTTCCGCAAATGATGGTTGTTTTGCTTTCTCAACAATGTTGTCCGCGTCTACAATCTTTGGGTTCATAATGTCTGGTGACACTACGATGATAGTCTTCACAGGCTGAGTCGTCAGTTTGTCCATTTCTTTTTCGGACGGGTCTTCTTTACCCAGCGCACGGCGCATAGCGACTTCATACGCTTTTACTGCTGCCATGTCAGCTTTCGGGTCTCCTGATCCTTCTCCCTGTGCAATACGCATGACGTTCCTGAATGCTACTTCGTGCTCTGTCAGTCCGGGGTTTTTCTTGTTTGGACTGTTCAGGAACTTCCTATCTTTCCTTGTGAAATCTACCACTGGCGCTGGAGGTTTAGGTTTGCGTACGAACTGACCGCTACTTGCGCGAATCATTTCACGTGTGCCACCCTCCTTCGTCTTGATGACGACTAGGGCGGTCTCAGGTGGGGTTGCCACCTGAGGTTTTTCTGAGTCCGCCATGTCTTGTTCCTCTTACAGTTTCTTGAATTGAGCTACAGCAGCGTCGAACACGTACTCCGCTTTTGAGAGTCCGTACTTAACGTACAGTTTCTCGACAGCATCAGTAAAGGTCTTAGCCTTCGCTTCTGCTGAGACTTGTAGTCGGTGCATTTCCAGTTGAATCTTCAGGTACTCCAGTTCCGTTTCGCGGAGCAGAAGTTTTTCCTCTGCTTCGATCTTAACTAAAGCAGCCTTTACTTTCTCTTCAACCTTTTCCACTTCTGCAACGACTTCCTTCTCGACGGATTTCACTTCTGCAACCACGGCTTCAGTCACGGTCTTTACTTCGCCTTCAACTGCCTTCACTACGTTTTCTAGTTCGCTCATGTTCTGAGTCTCCTATGAGTTTTGTGCCTTTAGAAAATCGTTAGACCTTTCAAGATGGCACCTTTCTTGAAAATCCCTCTATCAGAAATCTTTTGTCTCTGCTCTTCAAAAGCAGGCCCGTGATCATCACGCATTTTGGTTGCTACATGACACATCTCGTGCGCTAGTGTTGCAAGAACGGCTGTCTTACCGGGATTTTTGGTTTTGCTGATGATGATTATGTACTCGTGTCGATAGTGATCTTCGGCAAATGCCGTTGGAGAGTCGTGCTTGTCTGAAGTCCATGCAAAGTACTTTTCTTCAAACTTCTCAATCTCCAATTCGTTGATCCATCGTACACACACGTTGCTTGGAAGTTCATTGTGAAAGAACTTTTTATTTATAAGTCTGTACCAATGCTTTAGACACTTGTCGGATCGCACTGCGATTCTCCAAGCTCACAACGCCTTCGGCGCATTCGAGCGTATAAACGACAAAGGCTCAACCCTGTTAAGAGTTGAGCCTTAAACCCACCGTTCTTCACGGCAGGGGTGTATTTGAATGTGTCCTGTTACCAGCCACGCGTTAACGCGGTCTTACAAGTTTTAGGGTACAGGTAAATCCCTTATGTGTGACATTCCCGAACTCGTGCCTTGCAAGGGTGAGGATCGGTGTCACTTGCTGCTGGTATAACCTGAACGCTACAGCTATACGTTCCCGGTCGCTGTTAATAAAGCCTATTGAGATAGAACAGCGAACGTCTCACAGGCTTAGTCGTTGAGTTGGCCTTGGCGCAACGATACGCCTTATGCGGTTTCCGTACCCCGCGCCGTTGCGTGCGGTGAAGACACGACGGACTAGTGCAGATCGAGGGATGATCACTTCCCAAACATCTGCTTTCGATGCATCTCCTCCACCCCTATAGGGCACGTGCTTAAGTTACACCAAGCATCGAATCTTTACTTACTGATCTCTTTTGACTTTTCAACCGTTGGTCCGTCTTGAGCCAACGCTCCCAGCATTTCAAAACCGGGAGTCGTAATCATTGTGCCGCGCGGTTCGCTACGGTACAGTGTGTCGAGTTTCCTATGCGAATACGTTTCTTTCACGAAGTCTATCGTGAGGAAGATCGCAAGGAATAACAGAACTAAAAGAACTGTCATTGTGCTCACACTTTCTTTTCAAACTGGTCGGCTTTGCGAGGGGCGCGTCTCGCGTAGTCCGCGTCTCGCGGTGCATGCCTCGTTCTCTGCCATCAGCCGTCGTAAAGCTTCCTCAGTCTCTCGCGAGCCGCTGAGGTACCGGGTGCGTTTGTGTCTGCACTTGACATCTGTGAAATTTGCGGTGACAATTCGAACACAGTGTGTCGCACTTTGCTATTTCCAAAGCAAGGTGTTGCACCGACCAACCGTGATTGATTGCTGTCGCTATTTCCAATTCTTTTTTGCTTGGGTCTCTGTGGTGGAAGTCTAGACATGCATCGTCTGCTTCTCCACACTGTATACAGGGATGTGTGCACCTGTACTCAGTTACCCATTTCTTTACTGCGGCTTTACGGTTCTTGTTCTCGTCTAATCTTTGTTGCTTGTGCTTCTCGTAAAACCTTCTGCTCCACAACGCTTGTTTGGTCCTTGTCATACGTTTCTCATTTCTGAGACTTTCGTATAACGGAGGGTCCACCACTCGGTTTAAGTCCGAGAACTTTTTGGAACCCTATAATGATTGCGCTTTGCTGCCGCGAGTTCTGCCTCGCACTTTGTGCGTACTTCCTCGCTTACATAGAGTGTAGCAGCGAATTGAATAAGGTCTGCCATGCGCTGGTCAAACTCTTCTAAGCTGTTTGCTTTTTTCAGTGCAAAGAGTGGTTCATCCTCTGGATCGATGTCTGCCATGGGAACCTTAATGAGTAACGCGGCATGTTTGCCGCATACCGCGTTGCTCGGTGCATCTTTGTCGTGTGCGTGTCTTTGGTTGCGCTAGACTGATGCAAGATTAAAGGGAGGGAGTGGTGTGCTCAGTCCCTATCGCCAACAACTGTTGGTGTGGTTATAAACTTTAGTACTTCTTCAGATACTCTAGAGCGCTCTCGAATAGATCAATTCTATCTTGAAACATACCTAGGACTCTGTTACATGTGCCACATAGAAAACCTCGTGGTACCGGAGGGTCTGAGTGCTTATGGTCAGCATGCAGTCTTCTTCCGTTAGTGGACTTTCTGTGGCATATAGCACACATTCCATCTTGTTTCTTCTCTTGCTCTTCGTAGCGTTCTTTTGTCCACCCTTGTTTCTTAACACGCCAAAGTAATTTCCTTAAACTTTCATCATAAGGATTGCACTTACACGCGCATTTACATCGTGAACAAGGCATGTTTTCTCCAAAGGTATAAGATGGCGAGGTGCGGCAAGTTCTCCGCACCACTGTACAGTTTCGCCAATGTCTCTATGCCGGGGCCGTCACAACCTCGAAAGGAGATTACGAGGGACAGGCCCCGGCGTGCTACGCCGCATTGCGCGGTTGGTGCGGAAGAGAACTTTGCCCTTATTTGGGCTACTCTTAAAGTATACACCCTACCTAAGCCGTCTGTCAAGCAAAATCGTTCTCAAAGTGAGACTGAACTAAATTTTGTTCTACGAAGTTTTTCGTACATCCATTTGTTTGCAACGCTATACCCGCGCCATCAGAACCGTATGTGTTGCAAACAAAGGCATGTTTCACGAGTTGACAGGTTGGGATTCCCATGATATTCTAATCCTGACCCTCCCCGGCAGATACCTACACATATACTGTAGGAAGGTAACACTGCTAGGTGGTTACCATTATTAATCAACAAGATAGCTCATTCATAGCACATCTAAGTTATTGAAAGGAAAGACCCTCTATTATGTTGAAGACGGCTAAAGCTAGGGAAGCCCGTAGCCAACGGCGGAAGTCCCTGAACGAAGAGCTTTGCGTTTGGCTCCAGCGCGAAAAGGACATGGCCGTAGCGTTCGACCTGTGCGCCGAGGACCGAGCCGAGAAGCTTGTGTTCATCAGGCAGGAACAAGCGAAGCTACAGAAGGCCCTGCGCGATCTAGACCGGGGCTTCAGACGGCAGCGAGCGTGGAGCCAAGGAAAGTTACTTTACTGATGATCCCCACTGAGTGGGGATGATCATAATTCACAGCATTTCCCAAAAGTCAACTAGGAGAGTACAATAGTTACATGCCAGAACTTGTGCAACAATTGCGTCCGCTCGACTTGAGCGCACTGCAGCCTCATCTCAACATCACGGTTATTAACGATGAGGCCGGACTTCTGCTGTTGAAAGATTATATCGCACGCAAGAAATCTCGCGGGGATTTTTCCGTAGGGTTGGACACTGAAACCAATATGTGTGATGACTACTGGTTTCGTCGTGCGCGTACTATTCAAGTTGGAGATCGTGACGAGCAGTTTGTAATCGACCTGTTGGCCTTTGCTGGGTCCAAAGATAGACTCATAGCTACGCAGGGAGAATACGGAGCAAACTGCAATGGCGTGTATGACAAAATCTTCGAAGTGCTACGCCCTGTACTGTGCACACGTGACTTCCTGAAGGTTGGTCAGAACCTTGCATTCGAGTACACGATTTTCTGGTGGAATTTTGGTGTGCGTATCTGGCACTTGTATTCCACGGATTTAGCCGAGCGCGTAATTCAGGCTGGAACGATTTCATTGAAGAAGATGGCCGAGTTTTCCATGGCGTCGATTGCGGCGCGTCACTTCCAGTTGTTGATTGATAAGACCCTGCAGCAGACGTTTGATTTAGAATCCCCACTGACTCAGAACCAGATTGAGTACGCTGCGTTTGACGTGCGTTTCCCACACGCGATGCGGCAGGCGCAAGTCAACATTATGACTGCGGACCAACTCCTTACCACGGCTCAGATTGAAAATGATGCACTACCTACATTCGCAGACATGCCCATTAACGGGCAGAATCTGGACGACGACCGTTGGAAGCTGCGTATTCAACACGTGATGGAGCGGCGTGCAGGCGAGCTAAAGACACTCGATGAAGGATTCATCCCAATAGTCGGTAAGAAGAACGAGCAGATTGATGAAGCAGAGATAGAGCGTCGATATAAGCACTGGCAGGAAGACTTCCAGTTACCTACGCAACTAGAGACTGATCTTGCAGCACAGAAACGCTTAGAAAAAGACAAGACAAAGAAGGCAGCACTAGGTGCTCTTTTGAAGGCAGAGGAAAAGAAGCGTGCTGAAGAAAAAGCCAAAGCACGCTCTGCTCACTCAGAATTAAGCAAGAAGCGCACTGAATGGAAGAAGCTGCTGGAGAAGTGTGAAGGCGAAGCCTATATAAACTATGGCTCACGCGATCAACTATTAGCAGCGCTGCAACAGATGCCGGGAATGCGAACGATCAAGGATACGACCGATGATACGTTGCTTCGGTACAATGATCGTCCACTCATTCAGACTCTAAGGAAATTCAATAAGGGAAAGAAAGACACAGGAACATACGGACTGCAGTGGACCCAACGATGGATTACCAAGCCTTTGTCTAAAGAAGGCTGGAGGCATCCAGTAGATGGCCGTCTGCATTGTGAGTTCAATCAGCTAGAAGCTGAAACTGGACGCACCTCTTCATCCAAGCCTAACGCACAGAACTTGCCGAAGGACGATGAAGTTCGTGCCTGTTTCATTTGCGATCCACCTAATCCTTTGGTTCGCGTCTCGGTGTGCTGCGATTCAGACACATACCTTGTGAACAGCAAGTACACCTGCACAAAGTGTAAAGAGTACTGCGAGACCAAAGACGAAGAGATGTGCATCGTCACCTGCGACATGTCTGGAGCAGAACTCCGCATCATTGCAGAGCTAGCCAATGCCACGTCGTGGATCAACGCATTCAACAGAGGGTGGGACGTTCACTCGGTATCTACAGAAATATTAGAGCCGCAGAAATGGCCTGCACTTGCGTGTGTTGGTGGAGAAACACACTTCGACAAGGAAAAGAACAAAGAAGTAGTTCTTCCTCCGTGCGCCTATTACGAGAAGGATGCAAATGGAGAACCTAAAAGACAGAAGTGCAAATGCCCCGGACACGTTGAGCTTCGACAAAAAACTAAGTCTATCAACTTCTTGCTTTGTTACGGTGGAGGACCAGCGGCTCTGGCCGATGACCTTGGCATTACCGTAGATGCGGCAAAGGAATTGATGCGGCAGCACGAAGCTGCATTCCCTGATGTGTGGTCTTACCTTGAACGTAGCGGTAAGCTGGCAAAGGCTATGCGAGAAGCTAGGGACATGTTCGGCAGACGCCGTGCGTTCCCCGTGCCTACTCGTGAGATGGCCAAGGAATGGTGGAAGGATGAACACGAAGAGTCTCTGGAGTTAACAGAGGATGAGCAGAAAGCAAACATCTTCAGGTTCAAATCCACGCAACTGCGCGAGCCAAACAAAGAAGAATTAAAACAGCTAACGCACAGGAACCCTACCGAGAAAGAAATCGACAGGGCCTTGTATGCTCTGGCAGGAAGCGTAGAACGCCGAGGAAAGAACCACTGTATCCAAGGAACAAACGCCTCTATCATCAAACGTGCTATGGGCTGTGGCTTCGACAAGGACGGAAAGCCCTATCTCTGGCACACGTTGATACAGTACCGTGCCAAGGTACAGAACATGGTGCACGATGAGTTGGTCATTGGCTGTCCGAAGAGATTCGGTAAGTTAGTGGCAGAACTTATTGCAGATGCGTTCAAGCGTGCGGCGGCAGAAGTCATGCATCTTGTGACAATGGAAGCTGACTACCATATAGCAAATCGTTGGATCAAATAAGGAGACTCAATGCCACAAGCAAGTGATGAACTACGTGCGAAGTTCCCCGGTCATGATCAAGAAGCGTTCGATGTAATTGACGTTAACTTCTCGACCAGCCGGGGAGGTATAATCTTCCCAAAGAAACTTGGGTATAAGATGACTGAGCGTGAAGGTGACGCAATAGATTACCTGTGTGATGAATGGGACTACGCCTATTCTCCACAGGCGGTGTAGACATGGCATACCTAAATTGTCCGTTTTGTCCCGGCCAAGCGGTTCCTGCAAGCACTCAGGACTCTATGCTGCAATTTGGAATGGGCCTTACTAAACTCCGCTGCATTGCCAGCGGACATTTTTCTTACGTGGAGACTGAGGAGATTTATGGAAAAAGACAAAAGCCTAGCAATAACTTATCTCAGTAAAGAACTGATCGCTGAGGGTCTTAATGAGATGGCTAAGATTTGCCGAGCAGAGGCCGATAAGTGGTATCACGAGCCACTTACAGGTGCTCCGTTATCTCTGAACCATGGGGAACGCTTTGCTCTCATGCACAGCGAAATATCTGAAGCCATGGAAGCACACCGAAAAGACTTGGTGTCAGATCATATCCTTGAGTTCAAAGGTGTGGAAGAAGAACTAGCAGACGCATTGATCCGTATCTTCGACTACTGCGGCGACAACAACCTAAGAATCGGTGAGGCATTTGTTGCGAAGTTACAATACAACCGCAACAGACAGGACCACACGAACGCTGCACGACTGTCTCAAGGAGGTAAAAAGTTTTGATCACAGCATACACAGACGGAGCAAGTAGAGTCAGTAAACCGGGGATGACTGCCTGTGCATGGGCATTGAATCTCCCCGGTGGTAGGGTCTCCAAAGGTTATTTCCTAGGCCCTGAGCCACACACAAATAACTATGCAGAGTACCAAGGGTTGCTGCGTCTACTCAGGCACCTGTACGAGAAGCAGTACACAGATGTGCTGATTCATTGTGACTCAATGCTTGTAGTCGAGCAGGTGAACGGGCGCTGGGATGTAAAGCACAAAGAGTTGCTTCCATACGTTAACGAAGCGTATGGTTTGCTCACGCAAGGCCATCACAGGCTTATCCATGTGCGCGGCCATGGTAAGAATGCAAATGCCACGGACAACGAAGGCAACGACTACGTGGACAAGCTTTGCAATCAGGTTCTGGATCAACAGGAGGTATTGGATGCTGGAAAAGTTTAAGATGTGGCTACGCTGCGAATGGCTGGTATTCGTAAGAGACTACAAGGATGCCACCAGTACGTGCTGGAAGTGTGGACGCTATGGAGCATCTGTGTGCAGCCTAGTGTACCCCAAGCGATTGTGTGACCCATGCGCAGCAGCGGTGTGTCGAAGGGCGGGACTATGATTTTCATACTAGCAGAAGATCACATGCAAGCTACATGGTTAGCCAATACACTGCGTCTAGAAAAAAAGTCATGGGTGTACCTTACACGTGTAGTGCAGCTAATGGGTATAAGAGATGCTGTGATTTTGCGCTGGGGTAATTATTACAGGGCCGAAGAGTTTGTATGGATAATGAACACCATAGAGTATAACGGTCTGACACTGCTCGATGTTGATGACGACTGGATGAGACGAAGGGAGCAACATGGCAAAGCGACTGACGAAGCGCACAGCAGTTGAGGCTCCTAAGCCTCTCCCTGCACGCGGCAAAGAGGAAGAGCCAGAGACAACGCTTGGCAAAGGCCCAGAGTCTGTTGCCGGGAAATTTGAGCCGCTAATAGGCTGGTGTGCTAATTGCGAGAAGTACCCAGCCAACTCCGAGTTCGATTACCTGTGCTACAACTGTCACAAGGATGCAGAGGGATTAGAGTACGACGAGGAAACTAAGCTCTGGATCAAGAAAGCAAAAAGGAGAAAGTAATGTGGACTAAAAAAGAATGGAGAGCAATTCATTTCGTTGAAGGACAGACCATTAAGGAGTTCTTAAAGCAGTTCAAAAACTTCACTGGAGAAGAGACTATAGTGTGGAGTGCTATAGGTGGTATTTTTAGGTCTGCCATTAGTACTCCCGGTCCAGATGGTAAGGTGCACTGCTACTTAACAGTGGTACCAAAGGAGAAAGGCCAAGAGAAAGGCCAAGGGCCAGAGGTTGACACTACCGTGTTTCCTCCTGACCAGTTTCAGAAACAAGAGAAGGGTGAGTGTGCCACAAGTAAGACCACGGAAACACTCAGACCGCCACTCACCGAGTTCGAGCAGGAACTACGCAAGCTCATCAACAGCTACTCCATGGAGAATCACAGCAACACTCCAGACAACATCCTAGCGGAGTACCTATGCTCATGCTTGGATGTGTTCGGAAGGGCAACTATGCAGCGTGAGCGCTGGTATGGAAGGAGGGTATTCTGATGACTGACCCAATTGTCGAAGCACTGCTGGGTTTAGTAGAGACAATGCGAAAACTCACAGCGTTTATTGAGAGCATCAACCAAAGGCTTTACAAAGTAGAGGACAAGTTGGCACCACGCATACCCACCGCATCAGAAAGCAACGCACGTTTCAATCGAGAGAACTAAACACATGCCTCACATCGGCCCCGCGCCTTTGGTGGGGCATTTTTTTTTGGCCCAAACGGCCTCTGGCTCGCGCCACGTTTCTGCCGTAAGGCTTCCCGAATTTTTCCAACGGCTCCCGCACAAACCCGTGGCAGTTTGCATGAAACGTTCCTAAGCGGATCGCCGCGCCGGGGCAGGACGCCCTGCGAATCGCAATGTTACAAGCTGTAACGTACAGCTACGTATCACAATGAGATTTCCCTGCAAATGCAATGGGTTAGCTACGCAGTGGTCCTGCCATCTTGTTGTAAACAAAAGGAAAGTTACCGTCCTAGCACATTTCCTAACTTTCCCGTACCTCAGGGCCGGGACGTTACCGTACGGGAACACCCTAGCGAGAGCGCCAGGGTCATGTCGGGGACAGGGCCGTGCGTGTGGTACACGCCTCCGCGTAGTCACCCCCACGCGCTGGAAAGGGTGGTCCGTTTAGGGGGTATCTCCGGGTCCGTTCTGCCCATAGATTCGCCTGACCTTCGCTGTGTCGATCAGCACACACCGCTAGGCATTCGCTACTGTCAAGCTGACCACCCCATGGCATTCGCTATGCATTCGCCCTGCGTGCCCTATGCTCAGGTACTCACGGCGTACGCCATACGCTTTCCCTTCGCTGCCGCTGCCGCTGGTGTCGAGGCAGGAGAGAGCAGAGCACAGGGTATTCGCCACGCATTCGCTATGTCATTGACAACACAGGATCGAGGCATTCGCCACGCATTCGCTATGCAATGGTTGAGCGAGTGGCCAAGCGCATCCGAGGACATTGCTGTGGACAGGGGCGGGGAACCTGATCCCTAGCGAATACTTAGCGAACGCATTGCGGTGAGCGTAGCTAACGCCTAGGGGAATGAATAAGATAGAGCGAAGGAAAGGCAAAGCTATGTGCTACAACCTGTAGTGTTACACCATGTAACAAAGCAAGGCAAGGGCTGGGCATGTGCTAAGAGAATACCGTTTCAATATGATAGATAGGGTTCTGCCTTGCAATCCTGAACTGGCTCGAAGCATGGCAAAGGTACGGCTGGGAACGGTGAAGGAACAATGCTACCGCATGGTATCTGCCTGTCTTCTCCTTCTATCAGTCACTCCGACTCATGCGCGAGAATGCGAACGTACAGCGTACGCTTTGTGCTGGTGCTGGTGCTGGTGCATTGCCGATTCGAGAACAGAGAACGGCATAGCAGACGCGTGGCGAATGCAGGATCGATTCCTAGGCGGTTTCCCTGCCGCTGGCTGCGTGATTTATCCTCCTGTGACAGTCAGAGCCTCCGCGCCGGGTTCGAGCGTAGAATCGACGCCTAGCAGGCACATAGATAATGAGAAATGCGTGTAAGTTCTACGCAGTCAGTGATATAGCACCAACGTGCAGAACACATGGCACTAAAGTTGTAATCAGGCAAACTTTATTTCCTTTGTTTGCAACACTTTGGCACTGAAGTGCTATGCTTTCGCACTTTCGTGCTGTTTTCGTACATGCCCCCTGTGCTATGCTGGCTTCAGTCGCCGGAGTCCTCCACCGGACGGGCGATCAGCAGAGCCGATAAGTTAAGAGGCCGAGCGAGTCGGAAGTTGGCAGGAGAGCCCCTAGCGGGACAGTCCAGCGACAGGCTACGAAGTACAGGGGCGCAGCAGCCCTATATCCCAATCTGCTAGGCAATCGCAGAGCACGCAGCGAAGCGACTGGAAAGCACGCCGTAGGGTAAGGCAATCGAGGGTAACTTAGAATGCCGAGGCATACGACGGGCGACAAACATCGACTGACCCCAGCCGCACACACGCAGCGCAAGCCGAGTGATAGAGACCGAAGCGAATGAATGTAAGGGTGAAGCAACTAGCGTAGCCGTTCTAATCCGTACTGACGGGCAATTAACGGTGATCGAGGCGCTGGACAAACCGCACCCTTATATGACGGTGAACCATTCGCAATAGGCAAGCCGAAGCCGTACCAGTCAAGGGAACGAAGCTAAGCACACCGCCATCTCGTGAGAGATCGTAGGACGCCTAGCGAACAGAGCCTCCCACTGCTACGTTAAACCAACACCTCTGTTAAAGCCGCAAAGAGTGAACCTGCAAAGAGTGAATCGGTCTAGCAAACCGCGAGTGACCCATGCAGCGAGTGACCCATGCGCACATCTTGAGAAAATGTACAGCACACACGGGGCCTTCACAATCTGAGTCTGATGACGCAGGGTTGGCTGCAATCGAGTGTGCTGTGCCGTTTAGTCAAGACACGGAGGACACCATGCGTCTAAACAACTTCGCAACGTTGCAACGTGGAGACCGCATCAAAGTGAAAATGTATCGCGCTGATAGTCAGGTAATGACTGTCACAGGAGAGCCATTCGAGAGTAATACCTTGGTGCCTGTCATAGATGAAGCAGGCAAGCAGTACAGCGTTTACTTCCGCGACGTTCTCAAGTTCGAGTACCCCAAAGATCAATTCTAAGGAGACCGCCATGAAGTCCGAAGCACAGCGCAGCACAATAACAACGTCAGCGCACAACGTATGGTCAGTGGCGGTGCATCATTACCTGACCGAAAAAGAATACCTCACGCTAACGTTGGGGCATGTGAAGGCTACACACGCATCCTTCAGGACATCAGGACAAGCGCTTGGTTGGATCAAAAGATTAGCCAAGAGTGAACCCGGAGGAGACGCATCCTTCAACATAGTGTGCTGGGCAGAGGCAGAGCAACCTTGGGACATATACTTCGAGTAAAGGAGACCACCATGTATGACACGCTAGAAAAACGCCTGACCGCTGCTGGCCAGCGCACCACGAAGTTACAGCTTGCCTTTGATGCGCTGGAGTTCGCTAACGGACACGTGGGCGCTGCTAAGGACATCATCGCCAAACGTGGTATCCGCATCAGCGCACGAACATGGAACAAGGCAATCACCGCTCGCCTCTGCCATCTCACCGCAGCCGAACGCTGCCCACGCTAAGGAGACCGCCCCTACACATACCAGTGGTGGCTATAGAAACATAGCCGCAGCATTACAAGTCAAGGGTTTGAAATAACAGTGCATTCACTTAGAATCCAATCCCAAGAGGAGAAGATCATGTTTAGCAAAAAGCATTACGAGTTTCTGGCCGCATTCATTGCGTATGAGCGAAGCGTTTCCACTGGTAACAACTGGGACGCTGACCAGCAGCGCACGGCAACTATCGACGGACTTGCACGGCTATTAGCAAGGCGTTTAGAGCAGAACAATACCAAGTTCAATCGTGAGCGTTTCCTCGAAGCATGCGACGTACCGGAGGTGCTGTAATGACTAGCGCAGACCTTAACAACAGAGCAAAGGCAATTGCTAAGCTACTAACAGATGCAAAACCCTTCAGCGTAGTGCGTCACCAGCGCTTCGGCAATGAGCAGGCCGCAAGCGTAACAGGTGGCACACTGAGACGCGGACAAATCGTAACTTTGCATCCCATGTGCGGCACTGAACGGTACATCCGCAAAGCAATCGCTCAGGACATCGCAGAGCAAGAGTGCGAGCCGTTAGTCTAACGCCCACAGCCGCGCTACATGCGCAGGAGAATCCAATGCTTTCACTTTCGCAGATGACCCCAGTAGCTTACATAACAGATGGCGCAATCGTTTGCCTCGCATGCGGTGACAAGGCTGGTCTACCAGTCAAGGACCAACTCATCGCCTACAACCTTGAATCCGACTTCTATGAGGATGGATTGAACTGTGACGAATGTGGCAAGGAACTGGTTGAGCCGTACGTTGAGGATGAACCCGAAGCAGAAGACGAGGTATAATCGCGCAGGGCCTTGAGTGCCCTGCACAGCACAGACATAAAGACCGCAAGGATAACCGCCAAGCGATACCATTGGATAACACTTGGTGAGTCTGCGCTGTGTAGGCTACTCAACTTTCACCGGAGGATACCATCATGGATAACGTTGACGACATCATCGACTACGAAGACGGTAAACAGACGCACGAAGAGACCATCGCAATGTTTCAAAGCATGATCAATAGTGGCATGGCGTGGAAACTGCAAGGCAGCTATGGCCGCGAAGCAATGTCCCTAATCGAGTCTGGGCAATGCATCCTCGGTGAAGTAGGGCACCACGACTACTACGGCAACTACGTGCCAAGCCGTTATGAGGTGAAGGCCGGGACCAAAGGCAGTGTTGAGTATGCCGCTGCACGCAACTAACGTTCGCAGCCTAACGTTCGCAGCCGCGCACAGCGCACAGGAGCACACCATATGATGGGAGCAAGCTATAAAACCAAAAAGGCCCTGAAGGAATCCGTAGGGCAATCGCTACGCTACGTTGAAACGTCCATGTTCGGGGAAGAGTACAAAGCGAACGGAACATTCTGCGTAGTCGGACCTAGCCCACTACAGCGCAAGTGGTTTGCTGAAGTGACCATGAAAGATGGCCTGATCGCAAAGGTAAGCTAATAGCGCACACGCGCAATGGAGACTACCATGCCACGTATCCCGAAGCACACTGTAGTAGACACAGACTGCACCAAGGCAGGCAGCGGCAACCTAGCACCCAAGGGTGCAAAGGTAGTCACGCTGAACCTGACAGGTCACACTGGCTCAATCAAGGCACGGCAGCGCATAGAGCAGACCATTGCTCTGGTCACAGCGCAGGCATTGTTAGACGCTGGGTATTCTCTAGGCGTGAACGATGGCGAGGAGACCACGATACACCACAGTCGAGACATCGCAGCCATACAGAAAGCACTGTTCACTACGGATGAAGATTGGCTCCTTGTATACAAGCACGAAGCTGGTCACATCTACAGCGACGCAGACGGCGCACAGCATGAAGACAACCGTGCCGACTACTGGGTACGCTTTGTGTACGGCAATGATGGCTGGGACGTAATCAGCGACTACACCGTGCATCTTGAGCCTGTAATCGGGGAAGGCACCATAGTGCAGAAACTGATTGACCACGCTGAAGAGTATGGCGTGGTGCCTGACCTGACGTACCGCAATCACAAGCTGACCGTGACCGTGTAAGCACTCAGCGCATGAACCTGTACGCCATGCGCTGGAATGTTCGCACCTCATCGAAGGAGCACACCATGACCAGCAACAAGCGCACCATCGCCCTATCGGAATTGGCATTAGAAATAGCCTATAAGCTGCACTCAAACCATGGGCAGGCGTGGGAGTTTGTTAAGCCTACCGAAGACGTGTACAGCGTTTACCTACGCAACGGCAGCGGTGCACGCATCTACCTGCAATTCGACAGCAGCAAAGGCTATGACCTGAACGACCGCGTACTGGTCACTGGTCACATGCACCTTGGCAAGAATGGATCGTACGTTGAAGTGTACGACCGTGGGGCGGATGGCACAGGCTGGACCAAAGTATCAGCACCGCGTATTACCTCCGCATTGTCCCGTGGCCCTATGGCAATCGCAAAGGATATTGCCAAGCGGTTCCTTCCCGAGTACCTTCGCGTATTCGCACTGGCACAGGCCAAAGTACAGGCCGATGCAGACTATGATGCCGCTATCACAGCGAACCTGCAGCGCTTGGCAAAGGTCGCTGGTGTGAAACTGCCATCAGCACAGCAGTACTACAACGAAGTGAACAAGTCATTCCACTTCAGCGTAGGACAGCGGTACTACGATGTGACGGCGAGCGCTAAGGATTGCTCTATGAAGATGAGCAGCCTGAGCATTGAGCAGGCTGAACACATCATCAAGTATCTACGTGGCAAATAAGCACGGCGAGGCTAAGGTGCCTCGTAGTGCACACAGTGCTGGCATGTCGTGTATATGCGGCCACAGTGCCAAGCGTACACTCCACAGTGTGCACCACGAAGCACCTAACTCGACTTCTAAGGAGATCACACCATGCAAGCATTCGATTACTACCAGAAGTATCAGCGCACACCGCTTGGCAGTACCGTGGCCACTCGCAAGGCATCAGCGCAGGACATTCGCCAAGCAACGGGCAGCGATGCCGTAGACTTCCACATCGAACAAGCAACCGCAAAGGAGTAAGCCATGAACCTGAACCCGTTGCTCACCGAAGCACTGTACGAACTTGGCCCACTGGTAGGATGGATCGTTCTGTGCGTCGTAGTCTTTGCGTACCTGAGCTAAGGAGACCTTTATGCCGTGGTGCTATCAAGGATTGCTGAGCCGTGCTGATGCAAGGCGCTGGGGTCACTACTGGACAACTCTAGGCTGGTCTGTTAGACTGCAACGGACACGTCGAGGCAACTACCATACCTTTTTGAAGTTCCCTAGGAGGGCACAATGATGGACTACAAAGACAACATTCAAGCACGCGCTGAGGAGATCGCATGGAATGATTACGACTGCGACTTCTACGACTTGTCTGACGAGTTGCAAGACAAGGTGTACGCATTAGCCACAGACGGTTATGTAGACAGCATGGCCGCTCGCGCTGATTACCTGAACGACATTGCAAAGGAGAACTGACCATGGAATACGCAGAGGGCACACTTGAGAAGTTGCACGCACTGCGAAGGCTTGCTCTGTACAACTTGCCTTTGTACTGGGCGTTGACTCTTGCAATAGACTTCTTATTGCACGTGCCACAGAACAAGGTGGACGAGGACATCGAACGAGTACGCACTGTCCACGGCTGGAGGAGCTAAGTTAGTAACTGAGCAGAGAGCACATCGCTGTGTCCTCTGCTCTACTCTCTTAAAGTTCATGTCAGTGGACTGGCGCAGGTTCGAGTCCTGCCCTGTCAAGAGTAGTTGTGTGGGCCTGACAGCCTGCGCAGCGAAGACAGTGTGTGGAAGCCAAAGGAGAGTAGAGCAGATGGCACAGATATTACAAAGGAGACAACATGACGCCACAAGCCGCGAAGTCTATCATCTTCAAAGCGCTGAAAGACCTAGGCCACAATCCATTTCAATACAAACTGACTGCTCGCACAATTGACTTCAGCGACTTAGCACGCTCTGCTTGCGTGTTTGTGCGAGTGCAAGGATGGGAACCACATCCTGACTGGTTATTACTGAAGGCAGAAGCGAAGCGACACGGGTTCTGCATCGAATAAGGAGCACACCATGCATTACATTGCATTTCTAGACCATCCAAACCGACGCGTGGAAGTAGAAGGGGAAACCTTCTTAGCAGCACAGCATCAGGCAGCTATGTTGCTAAGCACGCGCAGAGAGCATGACATCTACCTGATAGAGACTCCGCAACGCTACACCATTGCAGAGTTCGAAGCAGACACGGAGGAGTGAACCATGACGCGCAACCGAGACGTAGCGCATCGCAATGACTATGACTGCTACTGCTACCACCTCCTTTGCACTGCTGCTCAGGAACTGGTACGGTATACCGCGCTGGGATATGACTGCTTCCTGTTTTCGGAGACCTATGGACGAGACAGGCAGACAGTCTACTATCTAGCGCACAAGAAGCTCAATAAGCCTACGCGCACACAGCGTGGCGCTAGTTTAGGGAGGGCAGCATGAGCACTGCATCAAAAGTAGCAGCGCACAAAGCAAAGCACCCAGAGCTATACTGTTTGCAACATGGATGCCTGTGGCGTATACCTGAAGATGTTTTGTTCTGTCCGCGACATAGGAATCGCCGCAAAGAAGCACCGTACATTGCACAAGCACGGCAGATTGCCACGATGTACAACACACTCGCACAGGCTGAAGCGCGGCCTGACTTGGAGGAACAATGACTGAATGGTGGGAAGACTACGACAACGACCCAGATTACTTTGATGGGAAACGTGCTCCGGTAGAGGGCGAAGTACATAACGGGTTCCCTGATGAAGAAACAGAAATGGATGTTGACTACCCTGACCCCGAAGTTGAGGACGCCGAGAACAACCACGGCCAACCACCAGAGCCAGCCTCCGAATACTACGAGAACATTACACCAAAGCGTTGCAGCGATGCCTGCGATGTATGGGTGTATGAGTATGCAGGCTGTTGGTACAATTACAACACAGGCATCGCGCATACTTGTGGCTACGATCCTGAAGTGGAAGACCATCGTAATGACTACATGCCAACAATGGAATACGTTCTGGGGAAACCCAAGGAGAACACAATGAACAACGTTAAGGTAATTCAACGCCCCACTCGCGGCATCTCTGCGCAGTCCCTGAAGATTGGGGAGTTCGCACGCATCTCTGAACCCACTGGCGACTCGCATATCGGAGACATCGTACTCAAGACGCGCACGAACGTGGTGAACATCACGAACCCGAATGTGGTGTGGGATTCACCGTTCTCTTCTCCGTTTGTCGAGCGCTTGAACACTGGTGATACATTGCAAATAACCGTTGGCCTGACGACCGACTTCGAAACGCGCATCCGTGACATTGCCAAGAACAACAACAAGATTCTGGCAATCAAGGAAGTGCGCGAAGCAACCAACTGGGGATTGAAGGAGTCGAAGGAGTACGTTGAATCTCTGATGTTGCAGTTCTAAGGAGACCACTATGACCAGCGCTGATTATTCCACCATACCGAGTTCAGCGCTGGTTGCGCTGGCTCAACTGATCCTAACCCGTGCTAAGCTTTCTCTACCATGCACAACACGTGAGCAGGCTTTACGCGTGATCCAAGGTGTAAAGCCTGCACCTCCCCGTCGTTCTCCACTCAACATCAAGACTCATGTGCCTACGTGCTTCGTGTGCCACAAGCCAATGCCTAACGGTTCGCTGTGCGATTCGCTAGGCCGCGTGCATATCAACTGCCAAGGAGATCGCAATGAAACCCGCAAAGCATGAAATTCGATGCGCCTCACATCTAGTACCTATGCTCAATCCAAAGCGTGCAAAGTTCACGGCCAAGCAGGTTGTAAGGATGATACGTGAGCGCAAGCTGGAGTTTGATGCAATCGCGTGCCGTGGTATCTCTGGTCTGTTGATTGCTCCGATTGTGGCGATGCGTCTGAACAAAACTCTCATCGTAGTTCGCAAGGGTGAGAAGACGCATAGCTGCTACGAAGTAGAGGGAGACCACGGAGCTAAGCGTTACCTCATCCTAGATGACTTCATTGACTGTGGAGATACAGTCAGAGCGATCACAGAGCAAATCTTTGTAGTGAACCAAGGTGCTCGCTGTGTGGGTTTCATTGCCTATAAGCGCTTGTCCTTTGATACAGACGAGCCATTTGAAAGACAGATGGATCGAGCGTGGTGGGACCAAGAGACCACGGACATTAACAGGTTCTTTCCCGAAGAGTACGTTGCACGATTGGAGGAGGGGTTCGAAAGTTTAGCCTTAGCACTGGCCGATAAAGTCAAAAGAAATTGGAGGCATTTATGACTTGGTTAATCAAAGCTACTCGCAGAGGAAACGCTACAGACACACAGACATTTGTAGCTATGGACGGCACAGCACCATGTGAAACAAGACAGCAGGCAGTGAAGCGCGTAGCAGACTTCAACGCGTACAACGAGTTTTGGACCTACGAACTGGTGGAGCACGTGACTCAAGAAAAGGAGAGCACTGTAATACGAGATTGGGTAAAAGGTTGGAACTGGGGTTTGACTGGGCCGAACACTCCCTCTACACCTACTGTGGGAATGGCATGTGCCGTACACGACCATAACAAAGCAATGGACAATTGGAAGCAGGGACAGCCATTTCCCAAGTCTCCTACTTGGTTTGACTACTACATTCCCATCGCATGTGGCACAGACACTGTGGCGATTGCTGTGGGGCCTGACCGCGAGGCGACAGCAGATTTTATTGTCAAAGCATGCGTCATGGAGCAGGAACTGGCGATTGCAAAGGAACGCATTGCGGCATTGGAGCGCACCCTGCAAAGTCTCAAGGACGTTGTAGTAGATCGCATCAAGGAGGTGTTATGACACTTCTGCACACTTGCATTCTGATCCTAGTTGCCGTAGCTACCTTGGTGGTGGGCTTTGCATTCGGTTTGTGCATCACTGCCAAGCGAGCCGATGAGGCAATGTCTCGCGCAATGGGGAAGTACGATGAAGACCACAACGATCCTAACAACAGTGGCACATTCGATCCGAAGTAATTTCAAAGGAGACATAATGAAGAGTTACATCGTCGTGTTCCTCATGTTTATCGTGTCCTCGCTTTGCTGGGGACAGAACATTGTGCACCCGTACGTTGCTGCTGGAGCCGTGCTGAATGGCTCTGGACAAGACAACATAGGTGGCTCTGGAGTCACAGGGATCATCGTGGATGCACCACACCTCTTCTCATACAGCGAAGCAGGGTATGAGACCGGAGGCAAGACCAACGACAACGCGAATGTGAGTCACAAAGGCCACGACCGATTCCTAGCGAACGAGACCTTGTTTCGCAAAGGTGATTGGTACGCAGGTGCAGGGATCGACTGGTTGAAGCTATACACTCCTGCCTACACTAAGAGCCATGTGCACCCTCGCGTGACTGTGGGCCGAGAGTTCCATGGAGGCTATGTTAACAAAGTGCTCATCTCGTACGTGCATCCCGGCACCGATTGGCAAAACGGAGTGCAGGGAGTAGAGGCACAGGCGTGGTGGACTTTCAATCACGTATTCTTTCGCATGACGGCTGGTGGGTACATCGACCATGATACGCTCACTGACCGCAACAACAAGCCAATGACAGCCGTGCAGCTATCACGCCACAGCTTGACAAGCAAAGCGCAGTTTCTGATCGGATACCGATTCTAAAGGGAGAAACTATGAAACCAGTAACGCACAAAGCAAAGAAGGCCGCTAAGAAGTTGTTCAAGAAGCTTCCACACACAACCCGTCCTTTCTCCTCGGAAGATTACAAGAACCTTCCCAAGGAGTAAACTAGTAACAGCGCAGGTTATGCCCTGCGCGAACTGTCATGCCTCGTTTAACTACTGGTAGAGGGACCACCACTTGGCAGTTCGCGGAGGGCATCATGCATGGCTTTCCTTTAAAAAATTCGGAAGAGTTCGCAAGCAGATGCACAAAGCCAAACGTAAGTTTACTACAGAGCAGGCTGCTAGAGAGTTCCCAGCGCACGGCATACGCTCCGTGTACCTGTGTCCTTTCTGCTGCATGTATCACATCTCTACGCACGAACATACACCGCGCCATGAACAAGAGCGCTGGTGGATAATCTGGAACAAAGAAATAGGAGAACAACAACATGCCGTTTAAACCAATGCTCGCGCCCAACGAAACACCAGACTTCAGTACATTGCGGTTCCCGTTGCTCTCTTCTACAAAGCTGGATGGAATACGCGCTACGTTGCAAGGTGGACAGCTTCTTAGCAGAAGCCTGAAGCCAATTCCTAACCGCTATGTGCAGGAGCGCTTCACTAACCTAGGACTGCCCGAAGGTCTGGACGGAGAGTTAATCTGTGGCAATCCGTTTGACGACCCATACAAGCGCACGCACAGCATTGTGATGAGCGACGATAAGCCTCTGGACTTCTACGGAGACACAGTGCGCTGGCGCATCTTCGACAAGTATGATAAGGACATGGGATTCCGTGACCGTCACAACACGGCTCGCGTAGCAGTGCTAGACAATCCCAGTCCGTATGTAGTCATAGTCCCCCATGTAGTCCTAAACAGCGTAGAAGAGCTAGAAGCATTCGAACGCAATACGCTGGCACTGGGCTACGAAGGTGTCATGCTTCGTAGCATGGATGGTCCGTACAAACAAGGGCGTAGCACACTCAACCAAGGTTGGCTCCTGAAGGTAAAGCGCTATCAGGAAGCAGAAGCGCTAATCATGGACACGTACGCAGAGATGGAGAACACCAATGAAGAGTTCACGAACGAACTGGGTCGCACGGCTCGCTCATCTGCAAAAGCTGGGAAAGTTGCAAAGGCTCAGCTTGGTGGATTCCACGTCATCGGCCAAGGTGCCTTCTACAACGGCATCGACTTCGATGTGCCAAACTCCAGCATCACGCATGAAGATCGCAAAACGCTATGGGAAAAGCGTGACGATCTGAAAGGCAAACTGCTGGTTTATAAGTTCTTTCCATGTGGATCAGACGTAAGGCCGAGGCATCCAGTGTTCAAATGGTTCCGCGACAGGAGGGATGTATGAGCGAAGATTGCCATAGTTCTGAAAACGTTCCGCGTATACAAGCGCAATGCGCTGAGTGCGGTTTTCTATTCGACCTGTGCAAAGGCACAGATTGTCCTGCCTGTCACCACACTGGTGTCAGGTGGGCGCGGCTGGTGAATGAAGATGAAGAGGTAGCCTGCGGATTGATTGCGCAGCAACGCATGCGTCGAAGGTTAGATGCGTGGGCGAATGAAGAGGAGATGCGCAGGGCAATGCGTAGCTTTTCGCAAGGCATCCAGTACAGCAACGAGACTGGGCTACCCTTGTCAAAGGATGAACGCAAGAGCATTGATGAGTGTGAAGCCATCTATGCGTTGAAAGACGAAAGGCCATGAAACACGCATGGATACTGGCGATTCTCACTACCACGTGCTTTGCTCAGGACTTCTGGACAAAGGAACGCAAGGTGGAGACCACTGGATTAGTGGCCGCTACCTTGGTGGACGGCTACACGACTCAAACATTGCTCCATCGCGGAGCGTACGAATTGAATCCTGTAGCACGTCCACTGGTAACCCATGGAACAGCAGGGCAGGTTGCAGCAGACGTGCTGGGCGTTAGCTTAGCGCTGGGCGTGCAGTATGCCTTGCATCGCACAGGTCACACCAAAGCCGCACGCTGGGCAGGCCGCATAGCTCTGGCAGCGGAGTGGGCAAACGTTGGTAGGAACATCTACTACGTGAAGAAAGGACCAAGCCAATGAACCGCTACGAGAAACTAGACCTTATCACGGGAATATTCTACATCGTGGTGTGGATAGTCATTGTGTACTTACACGCAGGAGGACCACGGTGAGAGTTAACCCAAAAGAAGAGTGGGTCAATGAACGGATGAAGCGATTGACTGCGCGTCCGTTCTGCCCCAAGTGCTTCCTCTTCTTAGAGGAGCATAACAACAGCGCGTGTGACATGCGTTATGAGGAGGACTTACCATGTGTGTCGTGTGTACCGAAGCAGCCATCGCTGGAGTCGCTGTGCTTGTTGGTTGGAGACTCTGGCTTCACCGTGTGATTAACATTCCCAGTCAACTTAACCGAGCATTGGAGGCAACGTGGAAAACCTGTTTGAAGTAATCGATGCAGGCAACGGAAAGATTGTGAAGGCGTGGAAGCGTGGTGTACCTTTCGAAGAGGGAGCCATAGAGCAACTGAAGAAGACCGCACAGATGCCGTTTGTGTTCCGCCACGTAGCAGCCATGCCAGATACGCACATAGGTGTGGGAGCCACGATTGGAACTGTGCTTCCGACCAAAGGAGCATGTATACCATCAGCCGTGGGAGTGGATTTAGGCTGTGGAATGATCGCACAGCGCTACACTTTCACACGCAAAGAACTGGAAGCCGTAGGACTTGCCAAGATTCGTGCCGCGATTGAGGCGGCAGTACCGTGCGGACGAACCAACAACGGTGGGCCGGGAGATCGCGGAGCATGGGGCAACGTGCCTCAAAACATAGTAGATGTATGGGCACGAGAGTTCAACGATGCGTACGAAATTATGTGTGCAAAGCATCCCGGCATGAAAGCACGCAACACATACAACCAGCTTGGCACACTTGGTACAGGAAACCACTTCATCGAACTGTCCGAGGATGAGCAGGGGCGCGTGTGGCTAGTGCTGCATTCTGGATCACGAGGGCTGGGCAATAAGATCGGAGTGTATTTCACTGATGTTGCCAAGCAGTTGTGTGCTAAATGGTTCATCACTCTGCCTGACCCTGACCTTGCGTATCTGCCTGTAGACACGCAGGAGTTTAAGGACTACAAAGATGCTGTGCAGTTGGCGCAGAGGTTTGCATGGCAGAATCGTTTGCTGATGGTAGATCGCATTCAGCACGTGCTGTCGGATGTAATGCATGAAGTTCAAGGAGTGCAGTGGGGAGCGATTGAAGAAGTCCACTGCCATCACAACTACATTTCATGGGAGAGACACTTTGGCGAAAACATCATGGTCACTCGCAAAGGTGCAGTTCGCGTGCAGGCTGGAGAGCTTGGCATTATCCCCGGCTCTATGGGAGCACGGACCTACATCGTTGAAGGCTTGGGAAATCGTGAATCATTCTGCACGTGTTCTCATGGAGCAGGCCGAGCTATGGGACGCAAGCAAGCTGAGCGGACCTTCACTGTTGCTGAGCATGCCGCTGCGACCGCAGGTATTGAGTGTGATAAGACAGCGGATACGCTTGACGAAACCCCAGCTTGCTACAAGTCAATCGAAGCGGTAATGGCAGCGCAGGCAGACATCGTAAAACCTGTGCACATACTCAAACAGTTCCTTAACGTGAAAGGAAAGAAATAACATGGCAAAACCAGCAGGCGTTACCTCGAAGCTGAAGAAAAACGACAACAAGCACCCACGCGTGCGTGAAGAGTGGATGAAAGCAAAGAAGCTTGGAAGACCAAAGCAAGTCTTTGCTGACACCCGCGTGTCTCCTGAAGAGTTCTTCCTGATGAGTGATGCAGAAATCCTAGCATTGCCCAAGCCATGGTGGGAGAAGGTGTCGCAATGAGTAAAGGCTGCGGCAAACTCGACAACAACGGCAGGGCGGTTAGTGGTTCCGCTTTGCCGTGCGGAACGCGTTTAACGTATGGTGTGGGCAAAGAGCCGCGCCGGACAGACGTGCACTTATGCAAAGAGTGCTCAAAGGAGGAGCCATGTACGAATACAAACTCGCAATAGATGATGAGGACTACTTCCCTACTCCTGAAGATGAGCCTGAAGATGAGTGGTGGGAGGAAGAGGAAGACACCTATGACTTCCCCGAGAACTGGGAGATGGACGAGTGAGAGGCTTAATATGGCGAAGTGTAATACAGTAGACAGGGGGTTCTCCGTGGCGTTTGCTACGGCACAGCTAAGCGATGCGCCACGCGCAGGTTTGAAGATGGGAGCCGCGTTGTATAGTGGTTCCCGTCTTCTGTCTGTAGGAGCAAACCTGTACGGTCGCAGCCATCCGGCATCAGAGCAGTCGAATGCATTCTGGCGCAGTACGCATTGCGAACACGTAGCGCTGTTGAAACGGCAGCACTACGACAACCCTAGCGGACTTACGCTGTACGTAGCACGTAGGCGCAAGGATGGCAGCATAGGCAGTTCAAGGCCCTGCAAGAATTGTGTAGACCTGTGCAGGCTGGCAGGAGTATCACGCGTGTGGTTTTATGATTCGTATGGCAACCGAGAGGAGATTGCACTGTGACCAAAGCAGAAGTATATGAAGCATGCCTGCACGCAACATTGTCCTTCAAAGGACTGCCGGAAGAGGAGATTAACTCTGGTCAATGCTTTGATTGGGCAACGATTGTGTTCGATCTAATCGAAGGCTCCAAGATTGCAGGCCACAACGTGAATGGCTGTGGGCATTGCTGGGTAGAGTACAAGGGACTGTGCTTCGACGCAGAGGTTCCACGAGGGGTCAAGGACTGGAAGACTCTGCCGTTCTGGAAGCGCATACGCAAAGAAGCTGGTGAAGAGGAATGGCAGGTTGCTGTGAAGCGCACTGCGTACTGTTGCAAGTAGGGCAAATTTGTGATACAATACTTAGGGTTGAAAGAGTCTTCAAATGAGAGAACTGCCGCTAACCAAAGGCTACACAGCAATCTTAGATGACCGAGACTTTGCTGTTGTTTCCCAATACAAATGGCAAGCCCATGTTGCACCGAATACTGTGTATGCCTATCGCAGCATTTATGACGCAGGAAAACGAAAAAAGATGTATTTGCATCGCTTCTTGTTGGGCATAGAAGACCCAAAGGTAGAAGTAGATCATAAAGATCGCAATGGTCTGAACTGCCGCCGTTACAATCTTAGGCCGAGCACCAAGGCTGACAACACCCACAATACCCGAGCACACAAAGATAGTTCTTCAGGTTTCAAAGGAGTATCGCGTAATCATGGCAAATGGATTGTCCAGATACGAGGTAAATGCATAGGCAGGTTTACTAATGCCTATGATGCAGCGCGTGCCTATGATGTGGCAGCACTGAAGTTCTTTGGGGAGTTTGCCAAAACCAACGTAATGCTTGGACTTCTGGAGGTACAATGAAAGTAGTGAACGTACAAGCGACATTCCCACAATTGAAAGGCGGCAACTCTGGTCAAAAAGGGCGCGGAGAAGGATGCAACGTCACTTCCGCCACAAGAGCCGCTATTGCAGACCTGTTCAAACATATTAAAGTCCGCAAGACATTCACCGAATTCACCGCCAAGTTTCAGGTGCGAGATTTAGAAGAAGAGCAGGCAGCAGAGCCACAATCCAAGGACGGAATCGGAGGATACTAAGTGATTCTAAAGTTGAAAGACATTCTGCCCAATCCTTTTCGTGATCTGAAGGCCAACCCGCTGATCGAAGCGAAGGTCGTCAGTTTGGTGGACTCAATCAATCTCACAGGGTTCTGGGACAACGTGGTCGTACGGAAGAACGCGGAGGGGAAGTATGAGTGTGCCTACGGGCACCACCGCATAGCCGCTGCGCTCCGCGCTGGTCTCGTTGAAGCTGACTTCATCGTAAAGAAATTAGACGATGCAGCAATGATTCAGATCATGGATAACGAGAACCGAGAAACTTACGGCTCTACGCCTGCATCACTCATCGAGTCAGTAAAAGCGATTGTAAAGGCACTGGCCGCTGGGAATATACCTGCATTTGTAGTTGATCCAAAGACTCGCAAAGACCTAACTTACTACGCTCCGTCTTTTGTTCCGGGGACATCATCCCCACCGAGTGGGGATCATCCCTATACAGCTTTATGTATCTCTGTGTTCTTAGGTAGAGCGCGAAAAGGTGGGAAAGAAGCACACAAAGGTGTAGTGGCTGCTTTGGATGCCTTGTACTTAAAAGAACGCGGTCGATTCAACGATTCGTTGTTGGTCACCAAAGATAAGACAGGTACAAAGGTTCCTATCACCACCAATGAATTGCTAAGAATCACAAGTGACATAAAGCGCGACGTTGAACACACAGACAAACGCGCAGTAGAGTCTAAGCAAACGGCAGCGGAGTTCGACAAACAGCAACGCGCTATTCAAGCACAGCTAAAAGCAGTAGAGGCTGAGGCTGAGGCAGCACGTAAGAAGCTGGTGTCAGACCTTGCCAAGGCAAAAGTTGAGGAGAACAAACCAAAGGTTGAAGCTATCAAAGAGCGGATAAAGGAGAAGGAAGACCGCGCTGTTGAAAAGAAGCTAGACCTAGAAGTACGCGCTGCGGAACTCGACAAGAAAGTTGAGCAACGCAAAGCACAAGAGGCCGAGCAGAAAAAAGAAGACGCGTACCTTGCTATCAAAAGAGAGGCAGAGCGTATCCTTCACAAGCTAGAAGGAGACACAGCCACTACAAAAGAAGCACTGGTAGCAGAGATCAAATCTCTGAGCCGTCTAGCACTGAACAACACCGACCGTGAGCGTTTGCGGCAGGCTGCGCTAACGTACGGCACATGGTACTGTGAATGGGCTGCACAGCAGTTCCTGCCTCCTTTCGCACCCACCAAGCGCCTAGACGAGTATCGCAGCAGAGAAGCAGCAACCCGTCGAGCAGCAGAAGCGAAGGCCGAAAGGGAACGAGAGAAAGCCGAGCGTAAAGCCGCAAAGGAGAAGAATGCTAAATCTAAGAAGTGAAAGCATCAGCAACGAACGCGTAAATGAGGATGTGGTCGGTAGCTTCTGTGGCCAGCGTATAGTCACGATTGACGCATTAGGTGCTGACGCAGACGAGGTGGCAGACCTGCACCTCAGGCTTATGGCAAGCTCTGGTACTAGTTTCCCGGCAGAGGTTTTACCGGGAGAAGAGGTGTGCGCAGACGGAATCATCAGACGCACTACGACAGCAGAGGCTGTAGGCTACGACACTTACCACAACCAAGAACAAATAGAGACCGGACAGAAGCGCGTATCCATAGCAGACGCACGGAAAGCCGCAAAGGATGGAGCAGTGGTTTACTTCCGACCAAACCGTGCCACGCTTGAAGTATATACTGTGGGAACAGAACTGCCTTGCTTGACTACTGAACCGGAGCCGTACGCTTTGATTAAAGAAGGTGATTGATGCTCAGCCTAAAGGAGGAGCAGTCCGCTATGCGAGAGCGATGGGCTGATCCTGCCTATCGCTGGGAGCATGACTCAGAACTAAGAAAACGTTTTGTAAAGGAGTTCCGTGACAGACACGAACCGCAGGTACCTAGCAGCATGCAGAGCACAGGCCGCGAAGCTGAAGAAGGAACACGAGAAAAAGGAGAAGGATAAATGCCTAGGCAAAAGCGCTACCTGATCGAACGTAACTGTGGTGGAGAATGGTTTCCATCTTTTAATTTTGACCACAGAAAAAGTGGGCCAACTTTTAAAACCCGTGCAGCTGCACAGCGCGGGTTAAAGAAGTACTGCAGCAAAGGGATAAAGTATCGTATCGTGCCTTATGCTAAAGGAGAATCAAAGTAAGTGAGTTTTGCTGATCTGATTGCGAAGAAGTCCGGCGCGGGGTCCGATGAAGAGTCGTACCCCGAAGCCGAGCTACCCCAACGCTCTGGAGGGCTAGAAGCATTCATCCAGAAGTTTGGGCATGTGTCGGAAGAGTACAAGTTCTACAACGATGAAGTCACGCTGCGTTTTAACAAAGACGAATGGCGCTGGTATCGCGTAGCAGAACTGGGTAACCTAATACCTCTGAACGGTGTGACCAATACTGTAGGCATCATCGACAAGTCTCACATGCTAACACCATGGGCAGCGAAGATGATGGCGCAGAAGTTGCTGCGCATTATGCCTACGGAAATGGTAGAGGGCATCATACGTATTAAGGCCCTGACATTCGAAGAGTTCACCACCATTGTTCTAGAAGCCAAGGGAGCACACAAAGAAAAGCTAGATGAAGCTGGGGACATAGGTCACATGGCGCATGCGTGCCTTGAAGACTCTATCAACCACGCTATGCAGAACGATCCAGAAAGGATTGTACGCTCCTTAATAAACATACCTGCCGATGTGCAAGCAGCCAACGCGGCTGGCAGTGGCTTCAACTGGATGCAGAAGCACAACGTGCGCTGGTTAGAGACGGAATCTAAAATCTATTCCCGTGAGCACGGTTATGCTGGTACAATGGATGGATTAGCAATTTGTGATTCTTGCAACGACAAGGCGTGCTGCCCTGAGGTATTCAAAGATCGACTCAGCCTCATCGATTGGAAATCGTCGAACTACTTGAAAATCGAGTACCTGTTTCAGACAGCCAGCTACAAACACGCTAAGATGGAAGAGCACCCTGAGTTGAATATTCTCGACACATGGATTCTCCGTCTTGGGAAGAGTGATGAGGAAGCTGGTAAGTTTGAGCCATGGCACATGACTCCTAAAGACTACGAGGAAGACTTCCAAGGGTTCTTGGCATGTCTATCACTCACTCGCTTGGTGGACAGCGTAGAAGAGCGCATGAAGTCTCAGAAGAGCACTATACGCGCTGTGAAGAAAGAGCAGAAGGCAACGGCTAAGGCAATCGCCAAGGAACAAGAGAAGCTACAGAAGGCGATTGACAAAGCGGCTGCAAAGGTAGCAAAGGAAGCAGAGAAGCAACGTATCAAAGCAGAGGCCAAAGCAGAGCGCGAGCGGCTGAAAGCTGAGAAGAAACTTGGCAAAATAATGCCAGTGACCACAGCGGTTGCAAAGATGTTGGACGTGGCTGTTGACACTGCTGATTTGCCCGAAGGAATATTACCACGCGTTGATGACGTGGTGTTTATAGGAGGAGCAACATGTACGTCTACATTAAATCCGAAACCGGACTCTATACCGTTGGTTTCTACACTCCCGCCTCCAGTTGGGGAGACCCAGCCTTCATCTCTGAGTCCGACCACACCAGTGCAAAGGACGCAGCAGACAGAGTCCACTACCTTAACGGCGGAGATTAACACGCAACACGGACCCGGATTTTACATCGAGTCAGAAGAGCCATCAGCATTACCGTTTGCTTTACCCATGGAATAGGAGAACTAATAACAATGCCTGAAGAAACAAATCAACCACAGCAGTTGACCGTGCTTAACCGCGCTCCACAAGAACTGGTCGTGGCACAGCGTGTCAATGCGTTAGCGAAGTTGTTCCAGTTAAAGCCGAAGACATTGGAGCTAGTCTCTAAGTCCACACGCCAAGAAGGTGCTGAGCCGGGAACGTTCCGCGTTACCTCTACGAATGAAAAGTTCAAAGAGCTACGCGCTGTGATCCTGTTCGAACCTTTGGAACAGCGCGAGAAGTATCGCAAGGGAGAGTACACGAAGGATTCTAAGGAATGCTTCTCTCTCGATAATGTACAGCCTCACCCTAAGGCACGTACTCCATTTGCACTGTACTGTGCAAACTGCCCCATGGGAGACAACGTGAACTGGCCGAAGTATCGTGAAGCAAAGGCAAAGGGGATTAGTGGAGAAGCACTCTCCGCGTATCTGCCTCCTTGCCGTAAGTTCTGGCACTTGTTCATCGCGTCACGTGAGACGCAGCGTCCGTACTACTTCAATGTTAAGGGCGGAAGTGTGAAGCCCTTTGAAGATGCTATGCAAAACGTAGCGGACCTGTTCCAAATGATTATCCAAAACATGAAAGCAGAGAACAAGACGCATGCCGCAAAGGGCGAGCCGCAAGTTCCTCTTCCAACAAGCATTGGAGACATCATCTGGCACATCAGCTTCACGATGTACGCGTGGCAGCAGAACGGTGGTCAGTTTAAGCTGGGCATGAAAGACTTTAAGGTGATGTCTGAAGAAGACCGCAAGGACTTCGGTAAGATCATCGAAGATGTCAAGGCACGCCGCGAAGCTGGCCAACTGCAAACTCAAGAGGCGAGCGAGGCAGAAGAAGAAGCTGCCGTAGTAAGTGAACCAGCAGCCGGAAGCATTCCGGTCGCACAAGTCACCTCGGTCACGACCAACGAAGTTGCCGAGAAAAACAAGCAGATTCAAATCTAAGTTGTCGGACTAAAGTCCGGCTGGTGGAGGAACGCATGGCATTAGCTGTGCGCTCCCCGGAGATCGACTCAGGGTCTCCGAAGTAACAGAGCCTAAAGATGCCTGTACATAGATATGTAACGCACACAGGGCGCGGTGGAACACTCTGTTACTTTGAAGGCCCTGAGCCTTGAACCAAAACAAATTACAAAGGAGAACACAATGCAATCACGCACACCTGAAGGCAAGCACACCAAGCGGTTCATCATCTTAGTCGCGGGATCGGACAAGCAATACGTTCGCTCTGGAAACGATGGGCTTAGAGGGTTTTTTGCCACGAAGGAAGAGGCTCAGGCCGCTCTGGAACCATCCAAGGGTTTGACCAGCACAGGTTTGACCTACAAAGTTCGACAGAAGTAAGTCACCAAGTTACACACGTCAAAGAATGATTGCAGCATTGCAACACCTCGGTTCGAATCCGAGCAGGTCCACCAAGGGACATACATGCTGTGTACAGGCATGACACTCAAGAGCGGCGGCTGGTTAACTCAGACCGTGCAGCGTATCAGCGAAGAACTGGACCGCAGAGTGTAAGCTGGGGAACGGCATCCCTACTGTATGTATGCCCCTCGGTGGGCCTGATACTGGTTATCGACTGCGATGGACTGAGATCATTTTCGTGTCGGATTCTGCCTCGCCACGTTACGGAGAGTCAAAACCAAAAATGCTAACGATAACATCGTTTCTGCACCCATGAAGGCTATGGGCGCTGCTGCTGGTCGCTAAAGCAGTAGTGCAGTCTCACCACGCGGACCCCGGCTCAGTCCGGGGCCACCCGCAGTGGGAAAGTGTGGGGAGCAATACCAACGTCTGGAGAATTAGAGGAACATTAAATGGGTAAATTTATCACCAAGTTTGTGGGTACACTGTTTTTACTTGTAGCTAGTTGTTTTGGGCAAACGCAGGCTCCGCTGCTGGTAAACGGAGCAACGAATCCAACCGCCATACCGGATAACGCAGCATACAGTTTAGTTTTCAGAATGCTGGCTGCTCCGCTACAGACTCCTACTAGCACAAGAATAGGTTTAGTAGGATTGACTACTCCTGCTGATGTAACTGCGCTCACAAATAGCATGGGTTCATTTGCGACACAAGCGTTTAGTCAGCAGCCACCGGATCAACTAGCGCTAGGTCAACAGTACCTATCACAGCTTCAGGTGTCCATGACCGCCACAGGTATTGGACAGTTGCAAACTTTTGTGCAGGCACAAAAATCACGCGCAGCAGAATGGGGAATGTTCTCTAAGGGCTGCACAGGTGGAGTGTATACTCTTTACACCTACACCTATGCATTTTCTGACGACTACGGAGATTCTAATTCTGATTGGGATTTCTATGGTGACGGAATAGGCGTAGGTACGTGCAACTGTAGCGTAACTGCCACTGGCTCATCTTTAACCATCGACTCCAACGTCACACATGGTGTTGTAAGAGGAAGTACAACCTATGTTGAAAAAATCATGGCCAATGGAGGCACCTCGCTGTTTGCTGGCACAGGTGCAATAACAACAGAGTATTTCAGCTACTATTTCTACACGGGTTGCGTAGGGTCAGTTGTAGTTACGTGGTCGATACAAAATGAGTTTGCGTACACTAAGTTTGCCAACGTTGGTCTTAGGCTTGGCGGTGGATGCCAAGTAGTACTTGGTTCTCCTGTCTGTACCTATTCTGTGACACCTATCTGTACAAACACTAACAGTCCTGACTGGAGATACCCCGGAGGGCCTATACCTGATGCATGGATACGTGACTATGATTTTCTTGCTTGGAGATCAGTAGGTGTGTGCACAAGAGTTGTTTTTGGAAGTACACACAGCACTTGGCTATGCATTAACTCAGTAGTTGGTACGATAGGCACCGGAGATTTGACACCGGGCATTTGTACGTACAACCCGTAAACGAGAGTGGGAGGGACAGAACATCGTCCCTTCCTATTATGCAAGGAGAGACAGTGCCATATTTCAAAGGAGAACATCATGAATAGACTTACCGCATTAAGCAAGCTGGCAAATGCATACCATGATCAGTTAGCGCAACACGGATGCATGAGCGAAGCTGTAGCAATACTTGAAGAGAAATTTGGTTACATCCGTCGTAGCCTTACACTGCAAGACCTGAAGCCACAACCAAAGAACGCAGAGGGGCTGAACCCTGTCGGACCAAAGTTTTTCTAAGCAGACACGCGGTTAACGAGACCACCAGTCACAAAAAGGGGGAATATGAAAGCACTTGAGGCGAACAGAGAAGCAATCCGAAAGCGGTGTCTCGCTGTGGCTACTAAGTTCCCTGGCCTGTCCACGGCTGGTTTCTTCGCGGAGGTGTGGTGGGCGTTCTACCCGAGAGTGGATGAGGTAGACATCAAAGCCGAAGCCCTGCGAATGGTGCGTTACGGGGAACTGGTGTATACGGTCGATTACACGGTTGAACTACCGAAACAGTGACACGCGGTTCACGGCACCATACGGCGAGATTGGCCGTAGCGATACAGAACAAACGTTGACACGCGGTTAACGAGACCACCAGTCAAGGAGAATTGTCGGGTACGAGATCAACACTGGTCAAAGGAGGTATATGCGAGAACTTATATGGCAGTTGCGTCTGTGGTGGAACGACATTTGCCCTAAGCATGGCCCGTTCTTCTCTTACTACTGCTCCCGATGCGACGCAGAAGAACATACGCAAAAGAAATTCGAACGTGTGCAAAGACGAAAACGCAGAACCGAGATGTTCGACAGCTACAACACCAGTCAAAAGGAGAATCTGGGGAGAAGACAATGAGCAGCACGCCAACACTAGATAAATTTAACCTTCACCCCCTTGGTGGGCGTTGCACTTGCATCACCCACCCCTACAGTAAGTGCAGCACATGTGAGGCGATTAAAAATCTGCAAGCAAGGTGGGCGCGGCTATCGCCTGAAAATAGACAAAGGGCAATGGCCGAGCATGACGCAATGTACGCAACATCGAATCAGGACGGACGCTGACCAGCGGTTCACGACACCACTGGTCAAAGGAGAAATTTTAATGTGTGATTGCGACGTGTACATTGACATTCTGAAGGATTGTCGAGATGCACTCAAGCTACTGCGAGAATGCTTCGGCGACGATGGTAACCTCTCGGAACAATATCAGGACCAACTGTCCTTCGCTCTTGAAAAAGCAGACGCAGCTATCGCAACGGAAGACAAAGCCTGACTAGCGGTCTGCTCAACCACCAGATAAGAGGGGCATAAATGAAACAACGCTACAAACAAGTGAAGATGCTGCACGTGAGCCTAGGGAGCCATGTGCGGCACCTAATGGACATTTGGTTTGTCCTTACAGGGAGAGTGTGATGCATGAGCAGAGCATAGTGGGCGAGGCGATTGCTGGGCGTTCTGCACAGGTGCGTAAGCAGCTTCTACGCATGGCGTTCAGCATGAACATCTCGACTTTCGATATGATCGAACTTTTAGCAGAAGCACAGGAAAACAACTACGCTTCCCAATGGGGATTCTCCAGTCTGCTAGACTACGGTGCCGAGGAGCTAGGGCTGAAGAAACGTAAGACTCAGTACCTGACACGTATTGGAAAAGTAACGAAGGCCGTAGGGCTGACGCGTAGTCAGTACGAACCATCTGGTGTATCGAAACTACGAGAGATATGCGACTCCTTGGACCCAGAGTCAACGTACTGGAATCCTGACACGCACGCCAATGAGGACATGGCCGAGCACATCGTCCGGCTCATACTAGACTCAGACAAGATGACCGTGGAGCAAATCAAAGAAGAGGTTCTGCGATTGCAAGGCAGACTCGGAGCAGACCGCCCAGTCCATCGCACCACAACGTACCCACGCTCTGTGTGGGAGAACGTCATTAAGCCTGCACGAGAACTTGCACGGCATCTGCTAGGCAGTTCCGGCAGGGATGCAGATGGTAATGCAAAAGAGTATAGTGACGGAGCGTGCGATGAGGTTATATGTGCCGCATTCCTAGCAGATTTGAACAACGCGGAAGACCCCGGAGATGTAGCTGCTTCACAAGAGACACCACAAGCACCACCAATTCTACCAATGGAGAGTATATGACACTAAAGCAGCACGACAAGCACTTGCTAAGAGGACAGTATCTGGAAGAGATGACTTCAAACGGTAGTATTCTTGATGCTGCTGGACCAACTCCCGATGGTCTGGGTACTTGGGAAGGTGGTCCTGTTGCATTAAAGGGAAGCCCTCGCTGGGTTGCTGAGAAGTCGCACAGCAGCCGCACAGGTAATGCCAAGAACACGCCGGGGATCGACTATGCCACGAAGATCACGCACCGTCAGGACGCGGACTTCAGTGAAGTTCGTGTCATAGAGAACGGTGATGTGATGCTGTACAATGTCAAGACAGATGCGTGGGACATCAAAGGTGACACTGTGGACATTCCACACTACATCGATGAGAACGACAAAGAATGGGCATTCAACTTCGAGACAGCAGAGTGGGACGTTCCAGTTGAAGAACTCAACCAAAACGAAGAGGTAGGTGTTGTGGAAGTTGAACGCCTAGACTCAGGTGACGACATTGCTTCAGCGATTGCCTGATAAGGAGAACGCATGAAAAGAGGCTTTGATTTACTAGGAAAACGTTTTGGTCGTTTAGTGATCACTGCCGAACTAAGTCACCCTGTGGGTGTAATGTGCCACAGGGTGTGGGTTGCAGTGTGTGATTGCGGAGAGTACACCAAAGTGTTGTCTGGAAACTTACGTGGGGGTCACATAAAAAGCTGTGGGTGCCTTGGTGCAGAGCTAAGAAAGAAACGACCATACGAAGCGATATACAACAGACTAGTTAGAGCATCTGTGCGTACGCAAGGTAAACCTCTTCTGTATGAAGATTTCCTACCATTCACAAAGGTTGTAGAGTGTCATTACTGTGGTGCAGAAGTAATGTGGACAAAACACTTCAAAACATGCAGAGGTTCGTCTAGGTACAACCTTGACCGCAAAGACAACGCAAAAGGGTATACCAAAGAAAACTTGATAGTATGTTGCAGGTTGTGTAACTTTACCAAAGGAGACCGCTTTACCTACATGCAGTTTGTTGAGATAGGAAAAGTGATAAGGTCTTTCCGTGAGTCTTAGACTACCTATAGAAGAGTACACAGCACTTTGTAAAGCTGTTTTGCAACGAGATGGGCATAGATGCCGTAGCTGTGGAATGCGCTCAGGGCTTCACTGCCATCATGTTGTTTTCAGAAGCCAAGGAGGAGAAGACACTATGGAAAACCTTTGCACTTTGTGCTCAAGTTGTCACTCTGGTGTCCACACAGCAGTAAAGAACGGGGAGTATGGCTTGGTGATTACCATGGACATAAACGGGTTTACGTTCAGGCGTGCAGCTTGGTGGAGACCCCAATGAGCTACGAGGAGAATGTCAATGCGAAGGAACTATTTCCTATTCGTGCTCTTGCTTTTGCTCTGCTGCAATGCCGAAGCGAAAAGGAAGCATTACAAGTCATTAAGTATTTTGCAACCAAGCCATCAATCCCTGCTCCTTCAGAACGAGACGATCAACAAGATGGGGCTGGAGCGCATTGGAGATGAGCGTAGACTTTCATATTTGGTAGAGACGGAAAGACTCGTAGCCCTCCCCATAACCGATGCGGTGAAAATCGCGCCAAGTCTTCCGTCTAACAGACGCTATGCGCTTCCCTTGGTCACCTCCTTCCTTGGGAAGCTAGCGTCTGAGTACTACGCAGAGTTCCACCAGCCCTTAATGGTGGACTCCGCTGTGCGACCGATGACAGTTCAGAAGAAGCTACGCAGACGCAATGCGAGTGCCGCGCCTGTGCAAGGAGAGACAGCCAGCAGTCATATGGCAGGGTGTACAATAGACCTGTCCAGACGAATGACCAAACGTCAGACGCGGTGGATTGAATGGAGACTCGCGTACTACGTACTGCAGCAGTCAGTGCTGGTTGAGGAAGAAAGACATTGCTTTCACATCATGGTGACCAAGGAGATTGAATAATGGAATTGCCCGGATTAGCAAAGGCATTGTATGGCATGACCAGAGCAGAGGCCATTACCGAAGGAATCTGCATCGACTGCAAGAAGACTGCGACGTGGTATAGCCCAGCAGGTGCCAAGGAGTACCGCATCTCTGGACTATGCGAACCATGCTTTGACAAAATCACAGGAGGACCGGACGAAGTGGACAGGAGAGGTAGTGACACTACAGGAACCATACGAGGAGACCACGCTCTGTTTGCAGAAGCGTACCTTAGACAAACAGGCATGGATGACCAGTGGCAGGTAGTCGTAGCAGACGATAAGACGCTGATGCTGGACTATGACAACAGGCCCTACGATGGTACTCTACCAGAGCAGTTCTACAGCACACTGGGAATCTTTGACCAAGTAGTAGGCAGTGATAATTACTTTACACACACTGCTTCCAAAGGCGGCAACACACACGTTGTGATTAATATGAGCGTTGCTCTGACAATCGCTGAGCGTATCGCGTGGCAAGCTGCATTTGGTTCAGACCCCAAGCGAGAAGCTTTGCACTTGCTAAGCGTATCACGTGACGAACTGAACCCTATCCTGCTATACATGCGCAAGCCTGAGCCACAGAAACTGCTAGGAGACGGCAATGCCGATAGACAACCTGACCAAAGTTAACGCCTACGGACAGCCTATCAATGTGTCTATAGTCGTACGCGCTCTGATAGGAGCCATGAGGGACCACGAGGTTCCTGCGTACGCACGCATGCACGAGGCTCAGCGAGTGTCGTGGCACATGTGCGCAGTTATGTGCAACACAGTAGAGTTCAATCCTGATGAACTGCCAAACTACCCGTTCATCAAAGAGACCGTAGGTGGAGTGCCGCTGGTAGTAGACAACAAACTATGGCCGAGCACCATCGTGTTCCACAATGCAGAGGGCAAAGCAGTGGCTCGTATTCAGGGCTTAGCAGTGCCTGTAGGTTTTGATGACTACCCAGCAATATGGAACAGCAAAGACCAAGCAGAGTACGAGAAACGCATCATAGACGAGGGATGGAAATTCGAGTAACCCAAAGGAGACCTATGATTTCTAACACGAAGTCCACAAGCATTGAATCTTACGCCATAACCAAGACTACCAATCTAGATAAAGACCTGCTGCTAATAGAAACAGCAGCAGAGAAGGTACCTACGTTCACTGTGGACGAGCTAAGGCAGGACATACTGGACGCTAACCCGTCTCTAAAAGGTAAAGATGAGATCGGAGCACGTGTTAAAGATGCACAGCGCATCCACGGTTCTGTACAGAAGACAGGGATCAAACGAGAGAGTAAATGCAGCGGAAGAAAAGCATTTGAGTGGTCCTTTGTGCTGCCAATAGGGCGCACAGATGCACGCCGCGCGTATTGGGAAGAACGTGCGGCAGGGTTGGAAGCTGATTATCAACAGGCGCGGAGAAAGTTGTACCGCGACGCAGCTAAAGCTGGATTCCCAATAGTAACGTTAGAAACCTAAGGAGAACACTGTGCTAGAGCTACGACCAAGACAAATCGAATGCCTTGACTCTATTCGCAACGAGTACTTGGCTGGAACCTACCAGCAACTCGTCGTAGCCGCTACAGGTATCGGTAAGGCGGTGATCCTTGCGAACATCAGACGCTACATGCTGGACCTTCTCCCCGGCAAGATGCTGGTGTTCGCACACCGCGACGAACTGGTAAAGCAACTGATTGAAACACTGCGTGAGTGGAACCCCGATTGGAAGATCGGCAAGGAGATGGCAAATGAATACGCTGATGTTGATTGTGACATCGTGGTTAGTTGCAATGCTAGTATTGGTCGTGACGGGGCTGCTCGTCTCGGTAGGTTTGGTGGTTTTGATTGCGTCGTTTGTGATGAAGCGCATCACTCTATTGCGTCAACGTATCTTAACGTATTCGAGCAAACGGGGGTATTAAAACCTGACTCTACGCGCCTGCTGGTCGGATTCACAGCAACGCCCAAGCGCAAGAACCTGACGCGCAACCAGAAGAAGCAGTTGACCGTTCTGGACGACGAAGAGCTTCTGTCTCTGAAGTCGGTGTACAAGAAGATAGTATTCAACTACCCAATCCGCAAGGCAATCAAAGAGGGCTGGCTAGTTCCTCTACATGGTTTTCGGTTGAAGACTAAAGTAGACCTGAGCAACATCAAGACCACTGCTGGGGATTACCAGCAGGATGAGCTAGAGACCACGGTTAACACTCCTGAGCGCAACTACGCGGTAGTCAATGCGTGGCGCAAGGACTGCGAGAATCGCCAAACGGTGGTGTTCTGCGTGCAGATTCAGCACGCTAAGGACATGGCCGAGGCGTTCCGCGCCATGGGAGTAAATGCGCAGGCGATATGGGGAGTTGACCCGGAGCGTGCAACGAAGTTAGCCAAGCATAAAGCAAAAGAGATTACTGTGCTATGCAATGCACAACTGTTGACGGAGGGTTATGATGACTGGCGAGTCTCATGCATTGTCGATGCAGCACCAACTAAAAGCCCTAGCAAATACACTCAGTGCATCGGTCGAGGTACACGCCTTCAGGCAAGCACAGGAAACCTTCTTGAAGCAATTCAACGAGGGCTTAGGTTGGAAAAGCAAGATTGCATTATCGTGGATGTTGTCGATAACAACCGCCGCTGCTCCCTCGTCACCTTGCCTAGTCTTCTCGGACTCAACCCTGAGATGGACCTGCAGGGTAAGTCTGTCACAGCGGTTGCTGATAAGATGGAAGAGTTGCAAGAGAAGTATCCAACGATTGATCTTTCGCAACTGACGGACATCACCAAGGTAGATGCCTACATCGAGAGCCTTGATTTGTTCGCTGCACCGTACACGGAAGAAGTAGAGAAGTTCTCTAAGCTTACGTGGATGGGATGTAGCGATGGGTCATACGTACTTCAGATTCCTGAAAGCAAAACTCTGAAGGATGCCAAAGCGTTCTCTAGATTCAAACACGAGAGGCTTAACATTACTGCAAACGATCTGGATGAGTACGTATTGTCCATTTCCTCCACCAGCGTTGAGGACAAGCAGCTAGGCATATACAACACACTTCAAGAGGCGTTTACATCAGCCGATGAAGTCATGCAAAGGTGCCGTCCAGACCGTATGAAACTGGTGACGCGAGAGGCAGAGTGGCATACATACCCTGCCACGGACCCTGCAAAGAAATTGCTAAGGTCACTAAGCAAGAATACACCTGTGTTATACTGTCTGTGTCCTAACCCAACTCATAAGACGCTCCCAGCGATGTGTCCTGTATGCAGACTTCAGACAGGCATAACCGCTGGCCAAGCAAGCGTAGCGATCAACCTTCTTCAAGCGAGGAGAAAACGATGAAACCGTTTAGCAAGATGGAAGCAATTGGATTGAAGAAGCCCGTGGTAACACGCGGCGGTAAGCCTGTGGCTATCATTGGAGAAGCGCAAGCAGACATAGACCAGCCTATCATCGGCCTTATACAGGACAGCGATGAAGTAGATACATGGTCCTCTGATGGTAAGTACTTCACCCACCATAATGCCGGAGATTCTGTGAATGACCTGCGCATGGCTTCTGAAAAGAAAGAAGGCTGGGTGGCATTTGGAGCAGTGGCTAAGTACAGTGGCAGACATGGCCTTGTAGGATTCAGTACTCATTTATTTAACACAAAACTAGAAGCTGAGTCTTCCTTCACCTCCGCAAATGGCATAGCACCTGCAGGTACGCAGAAGATCAGTTGGGAGGAGTAATGGCAATTCCACAGATTAACGAAGCGCAACTGACTAGGCTGAAAGCATACGCCAGCGGCCTAGGAGCATTCTCTCAGGTTGTCCCGGTCGAAGAGAAGGATGGCAAGGAGAACTATGAAACGTACATGGAGACCGTCAGGGACACTGATCAATTAGTGATCCTAGGACTGGTCAAGGACATCACCGAGCAGTGCAGCGTGAAGGTCGGACAACTCTTCACTATGACAGGGCGGTGGTTCAGAATCTACGAAATCACCGAGGTAGGCAAAGCGTTGTTCCAAGGACCAGACAGAACGGTACAATAAAAGGAGAGCACCAATGGCTCTAGAAAGAGTAAATTGCCCTACGTGCCAAGGTTCAGGCAACAAGAGAAAAAGACCAGCACAGCCACGACGCAAAGTGAAATGTAACTATGGCCACATACACATTGCGCCTGCTCGCAAAGCCTATGTTTCAGTATGCAGAACGTGCGGCGGTGATGGCTGGGTACTGGAGCACAACTTTGGGAGACAATAAATGAGCAAGGCAATACCGTTAGAACTGAGCAAGAGCGCTGCAATGGCGTTTATCATCTCACAGGGATGGAACCACGGGGACTTAACCGGGGGTCAAATCCCTGTAGAGATATGCCCCTTCTGTAAAAAGGGCGAGTTCAAATTCTACGTTGCATGCTGTGATCCCGAAGAGTCTACACGCGATGGCCTTTTCTTTTGTCACCACGGCTCCTGTCAGAAGACCGGAAACCTACGTACTCTCCAAGAGCATCTGGGTGTTAGAATTGCAGGCGTGGACTCTCGCAGGGAGTGGGCTGGGCACGGCTCAAAGGACGAGCCAGAGAAGTTGCCCGATGCGGACATGTGTCACGCAAATCTTCTTAGTGACGCTGATGCCATGGACTATCTTCTGAACGTCCGTGGGTTCTCCAAGGAGATTATTGAAAAGCAGAAACTGGGGTTAGTAGCACAGCGATTCTTCCGAGAGGCTGGTAACGTCAAAGCCTTGGTCACTCCTTATCTAGTGAACGGAAACGTAGTGTACGCAAAGTTCCGTACCCTCCCACCCTCCCCCAAGGACTTCACATCCACTACAGGATGGGATGCTCCGTTGTACAACGGCGAGGTGCTGAACGAAGACATTCACGACGTAGTGTTCGTTGAAGGAGAGTTCAATACCATCACACTGCTGAGTTATGGAGTGCACAACGTAGTAGGTGTGCCGGGAGCCAACGTAAAGAAGGCAGCGTGGATCGAAACTCTGGACAAACTAGGGGACGGCCTGAAGAAGTACATCATGTATGATGATGACAAAGTAGGACGCAAGTCATCTCAGGAGATCGCGTCACGCATAGGCATTGAGAAATGCTGGAAGATGACTCTGCCATACTTCGAGGTAACTGTTCCTCTTGATGAGTGCAAGCTGTGCAACGACGAAGGTTACACAATCAAGGACGGCACCGACAAGCATGTTGTCTGCTTACACAAACGTCAAGGCAAAGACATCAACGAGTGGTTTCAGAAAGGTGGCGGCACACTAGAAGGTTTTGAGATAATGAAGAAGCATGCCGTGCTCTTCGATGTAACAGGTGTGACGCCTACCAAGGACGCCTTGCAGCAACTGATGGATGAGCTAGACGGCAAGACAGACTTGGCCCCTACGTACATCACTCCGTGGAAGGACTTAAACAAACTCGTTGGGTTCGAAGACGGAGACGTTATTGACTTTGTGGCTCCTGAGAAGATTGGCAAGACAACACTAGGACTTAATCTTCTGGATCACATGGTTGAGGCGTACGGAGAAGACGGCCTAGTAGTGTGCTTGGAGATGACACAGGCGCGTCTAGCACGCAAGTGGGTGGCAAAGGTTACAAGTTTTGAGGATACCATCACAGAGCCGGGAACACCTGAGTCGAAAGCTAAGTTGATTGAGTTGAAAGCCGCTTGCATAAAGGCAAAGGAAATTCAACAGAAGAGAAGTGCTGATTTGTACTTCGCGTACCCCATGCAATGGCAGGAAGACCCAGATTCAATCTTCAAACTAATCAAGGACTGTATCAGGCGCTATGGTGTGAAGTGGGTGATGTTCGACAACCTGCACAAGTTCTGCGATGAGTCTCTAAAGCATCAGGGGCACCGCACGATCTACTTGTCTCAACTAAGCAAAAGATTTGCCTCCATCGCAAAGGACTATAAAATCAAGATGGTACGCATCCTGCAGCCTAAGAGGATTGAGAAAGGTGCAACGATCAGTACGAACGACGTGGACGGCAGCAGCCAAGTGGCTAAGGACTGTGATTGTATGATCACAGGCTGGCGTAGGGCTATTGGAGAGCAGACCAAGAGTGCATACGAAGATGCATCTGAGGATTTCTCTTCTACCAACGTGTCATTCGAACCTAAGATGCGCCTCACTGTAGGGTTATCGCGTTACTCAAGTGGAGGCTCCTGCTACGTATACTACGACGGAGCTAGGTCACAAGTGCGAGACTACACCGAAGAGATGAAGGGTAAGATTAACGCTAACCTTCAAAACTTCAACGCAGTAATTCCCATGGAGAACGGACCATCAGTCCCAGTAGCCACAGCAAACATTCCAATCTAAAGGAGACCCATGAACAAAGTGTTTGACCAATACGTCACACATCTACAGAGGCTCTATAAAAAGAAGCCAAGCGAGTCTGTTAACAAAGGCATAGCCTACTACACAGCAGCCGCTGAGACGTTAGAGGCGCTGATCAATGCTCCTACCCCGGCGTGGGTTGGGCTGAAGTTCGAACATCCCCTACGCACACGCTAAGAATTGCCCCGGTGAAATTCCGGGGCACCATTTCTATTTCTGGAGACAAACATGATTCAGCAAAACAGTGTATTTATTGATCCTGAAAACTGTGGGTCCAGCGTTGGATACTACATATCCATAAGTGAATACAAACCCAAGGACAAGTCCCCGGAATACTCTCTGTCATCCACTGTGGTGATGGCAGACTGCTCGCACAAGATTGACTGGAATTTCAGCGCTGGGGACATCGACAAGATTGACGCAGCAATTCACATGCTTCAGGAGTTTCGCAAGAAGTTCTTAGAGACCGAAAAGCTGATAGCAAAACTAAACAAGAAGTGAGGACTTATGAGCAACAGCACGCATCGAGTTAATGTAGTTCGCATCGAAGAGATTCTGCCTCACCCAAACGCCGACACGCTGGGCATTGTGTACATCGGAGGCTACCAGTGTGTGGTGAAGAAGGACGCGTACAAGGTTGGAGATTTGGCGATCTACGTTCAACCTGATACAATCGTTCCTGCCGTCAAGCAGTTTGCTTTTCTGTGGGACGACCGAGAGTTCCCCGGTGGAGTCCCTGAGCGTAAGCGTAGGGTCACCGTACGGAAGTTCCGCAAGGAATGGAGCGAGGGACTGTTAATGCCCATCCTAGAGTTCTTGGACCCGTACAACCCAAAGATTCACCCGTTGGATTGGGCTGAGGGCGACGACGTGGCGGAACTGCTGGGCTTCACGCACTACGAAGAGCCAGAGCCTGCGCAGAACACGCAGCAGCACGGTAAGCAATACAAGGGCTGGCCGAAGTCGCTACGAGGGTGGTTCTACTTCATCCTTGCCAAACTGTACATCTACCGCCCTGCGGTTTATGGAGCGGACTGCACCAAAGCACCTAAGCAGTTCGCCCCTATTTATGATGTGGAAGGGTTCAAAAATTACCCACGCACATTCGCAGAGGGAGAGGAAGTTGTAGTCACGGAGAAAATCCATGGCAGCAACGCGCGGTACATGTTCGACGGCGAGAAGATGCACGTGGGTTCCAAGAACCTGTGGAAGTCCGAGAAGTCAACGTGCATCTGGCGCAGGGCGTTGAGGGAGTTGCCTTGGATTGAAGAGATGTGCAGAGCATACCCTAACATCACCTTCTACGGAGAAGTTACCCCTACACAGAAGGGCTATGCATACGGTTGTGCAGAAAGAGAAGTAAGACTCTTTATATTCGATATGCTTCTTCCTGACGGTAGGTGGGAGGACAAGCAATGGTTCACTAGATGGACTACAGAGCCAAGCCGAGTGGTACCTGTGCTGTACTCAGGTCCGTATGACGAAGCAAAGATCAAGGCGCTGGTAGAAGGGCCGTCTGCTGTGCCGGGAGCTAAGCACATCCGAGAGGGCATTGTAATTAGCTCAGCAGTAGAACGCACAGTGCGCGGCCTAGGTCGAGCGCAGCTTAAACTGAAGTCCATGAAATTTCTTGAAAAGGATGGTAAAGAATAATGGCAAACCAATCAGTACGTCTCTGGTCCGTAAAGTACGAAGCCCGTGGGACGCGCACGGTAAATCAATACCAATGCTTGTGGATACTAGGGGACGACTCTGAAGTAGTATCACGAAAAGCCAAACGGTTCCTAAAGAAAGATGGAGGAATTAACATTCGCATAACAACCGTGGAACAGCACGGCACAGTGGATGTGTTCTAGTGATCTACATTGGAATCGATCCGGGCTTGAGCGGAGCGGTGGGGGTGTTGATACCTAATGAGGGTGTAATGGTGTATGACACTCCTACTGCCGTCGTTGAAGGTGAGAAAACAAAACGCAGGTATCTCTTTGGGTCTATGGCAGCATTGTTGAGGCCATATATTGGTAAAGATGTACTGGCAGTGCTGGAGAACGTTCATTCGATGCCGAAACAGGGAGTGGCATCATCATTCTGCTTCGGTGAAGGAAAAGGCGTGTGGGAAGGTATTCTAGCTGCGTTCGAAATACCTACAGAGCTAGTATCCCCACAGCGCTGGAAGAAAGAGATAATGGCAGACCAAGGAAAAGAAAAGAGCGCAGCCAGATTCAAGGCGATGGCTCTGTTCCCGTCCTTGGCAGATCAATTGAAACTGGTGAAGCATGACGGCAGAGCGGAAGCTTTGCTAATGGCAGTGTACGGACAACGATTGAGAAAGTGAGAAAATGACGATCAGTGAAGTAGCGAAAAAGCACAGTTACATAGAAGAGTTTAACTGCGTAGTAGCTTTGTACTCTGTGTTGAAGGCCAATAACATGTCGCTGCGCGTGAAGCAAGTGATGTATAGAGCAGACGAGGTGGCTGCGGAGCCTATTGACTTCATTAGCGATGTAGAAGTAAAAGTTAAGCGAGCCGTAGGTCAGAGGTTCTACGATATATTCCTTCGCGCCGTCTACAATGAAAACACGGAGATACTTTCAGAGACATTACGCGAAGCACTCGGCAGAACGTTCGCTGAATATGGCTTGGGTCCGTCCGGTGCGTATGCAAGGCTTTACTACAAGATTAAAAACGATCAAGTCCGTAGCTACATGAAAGGTGTGACCAATGGAGTCTTCAGAGCAGACGACACAGAACCTGACCAATTCGATTGAAGAAGTAGTTGCACCTGTGCCACCTGAGGCACCTCCACAGCACTTTACACGCAAGCAGATTGGGCAGCTACGCAGGCAGTGGATAACCACCACCCACGGCACCGTACGCGCATGCGGTCACCTAGCGAAGTTCTCCAAGGACCACGATCCAAAGAATAACTGCATTCATTGCTGGACAGCCTACTTCATGTCGAAGGATAAAGACGGAAATCCTTACGTCGATCTAGACCTGATTCACGCTGTGCTAACCACTAAGGGTGGCAAGGCACTTGTTGCAATGAGAGGCACGAAGTTCACAAAGATGTTCCACGGGTTCCTTTCTTCACAATTACTCCCTGCACTCGCAGCGGAAATCAACAGCAAGCCTCAGGACGAGGCCCCAGCAACTATCGTAGGAGGCACCTTTGGAACAGACCAAGAACTCGTACAGACCGGAGTATCAGGTCTACCAGACAGCGAAGGATCGCTGCACTAATCCACATAGTCAACGTTGGGCTTCTCATGGTGGGCGTGGCATAAAGTTCTTGTTCAACTCCTTCACAGAGTTCATTGCAGAACTTGGACCGCGCCCTACATCGGAGCACTCACTGGACAGGGAAGATAACGACGGTAACTACGAACCGGGAAACGTGCGATGGGCGACTAGAAGCCAACAACAGAAGAACAAAAGAGCCTACGGCAAAGGTTATGGTTGGCACGAAGCCTCTGGTTTGTGGTACGCAAGAACATGTAGGAACGGAAAAGAAACATGGCTAGGTACTTTCAAAACAAAGAGAGAAGCCAAAGCTGCACGGGAAAGGGCTGTGGATGAGCAACGCAGAAAAGTTCAAGCAAATAGAAAGACTAAGCAAACAACTAGATGAGCAGCACTCAATCAAGAATTTAGGGCGAGAAGTGAAGAACTCTCTAGTGCGTTTGGGAGATAAGCCTGTACTTAGGGTACCATGTATACAGACTGAACTGCCCACACTAGACTATGATGTCCTACAATATGGGGGAATCCCACGTGGGCGCATTGTGGAGATATTTGGACCCGAGTCCTCTGGTAAAACCACCACAGCACTGTACATAACAGGTCAAGAACAGCGCACTGGAGGCATAGCAGCCTACATTGACGCAGAGCATAAACTAGAACCTTCCTATGCACAGGTGCTGGGAGTTAACATTGACGACTTAGTTTTCAACCAGCCTAACAGCGGTGAAGAAGCCTTGGACACTGTGGATAAATTGGTAGAGTCTGGTGCTATCACTTTGGCAGTTATTGATTCTGCCGCTGCTTTAGTTCCAGAGGCCGAGCTTGCTGGTGACATTGGTGACCAGCACATGGGACTGCAAGCAAGAATGTTCTCCCAAGCCTTACGCATTCTAACAGGCAAAGCCGCTCGCAACGGGGTGACTTTGATTTGGTTGAATCAAATTCGTGAGAAGATTGGTGTGATGTACGGCAATCCAGAAACTACTCCCGGTGGACGCGCCCTGAAGTTCTACTCCAGCGTGCGCTTGAGCATCAGCCGGAAAGAAGCGATCTGGGAAGGCACCAAGGAAAATATTATTGGGCACAGCATTGATCTGCGATGTGTTAAAAATGGAGGCGGAATTCCGTTCCGGCGCACACAGATTAATCTCATCTACCCCGGCAAAGGTCGTCAACCGGGATTCGACAAAGTAGACAACATGATTGAGTTCGCGGCTGGGCGCAACCTGTTCGACATGAAAGGAAGTTGGTACTGGCTTGACCTTGGCAATGTGCAGATGAAAGAAGAAAAAGGCAAGCAAGTACCAGTGCTAAAGGACGGCAAGCCCGTGCCTATGGGTCCAGAAAAAATCGCTAACGGAATGGAGAACCTGAAGTCATTTCTAAGCACCAGACCGGATGTGATTGAGCTACTACAAAAACGAGTAGCAGCACTGATCAAGAAAGAAGAGGAGCAACCAGTTGGGCAGGTGACCAATGTCTAGCCATCGCGGTTCACTTTACACGTACTCAGGTAAGATCGCCTTCCCCGGTGGAGCACCTTCTCTACTCGACACAGCTATATCGTTGTCGAGGGAAGGCCGCTTCGCTGGGGCCGGACGTAGGTTCTTCTCAGTAGCCTTACACTGCTTTGTCGTAGCTGATCTTCTGCCTTCACATCTGAAGTTCGACGGATTGTTTCACGACAACCCAGAGGTGATCACAGGGGACACGCCGAAGCCTGCTAAGACTGCAGAGATAGAAGCGTTCGAAGAGGACTTGTCTATTGCTGCGTACGCCTCGCACGGCATTACACCGCCTAACGAACTGCAACATGCTACAGTGAAGCTCGCAGACCGTATGGCAATGCGTGGTGAGGTATATACCGTAGGCAACGTGGCACTGCAAGAATTCTACGAGCCGTGCCCTGAAGCCGAGGAGTTGATTTTCAAGTACGTAAAGGAGTATACTTACGAAGACATGCTGGAGGCGAGCGGTCGAGTGCCGATGGAGTTTATGAGGAGGTTTCGACAGTACAAACAACAACTAGCACCAGAGAGATTTGTGAAATATTAAAATCCTAAGGAGACAATAATGTGCGCTGCAAACAATTTACCAAGCAAGACACCCACAACTTCAACCAAGCCCTCGACAAGTACGACCAAGGAGCCGAAGTGGTTAACGATGAAGAAACAGAACAAGTCTTCAGCCGGAAAGACCGCAAAGCCTATCGCTCCGAAGTCCTCAGAAAGCAGCGCACAGAAGCCTCAGCAAGAAACACGAAACGCAAAGCGAGCACGCTGGGCTAAGAAGTCGAAGCCCGTGGCAAAGGCTCCGGTGAACCGTGGTCCTGTCCGTGAGTACATCTCTGTGTGCTGCAATGTAGGAGCTACGAAGCCTCGTGCAGGGGCAAAGGAAGCAGCTAAAGACCCAGAGACAGGTAAGGTCAAGGACAAGTCCAAGGGTCTAGGTCACTGGCGCTGCACTGGTTGCCGCAAGGCTTGCAAGGTGAAGTCTCAGGCACCAGCACCTAAGTCGGTAGTTATTGCCAGCGTACCTTTGTTCGTTCCTAATCAAAGCGTGGAGGTGACCGTTGCGACTACTTAAGCAATTCGTTGTGGACTACCTAATCGGGGTAGCCCTAGTGGCTCTTATTTGCCTGCTGTCTATTTTCTCGCACGGTGCCGTAGGCAAACAGCATGTGAACTCTATTGGCACTCCAATGTACATGGACAACCCGTTCACGTATAAGGCTGGAGCGATCATCGCTGTGGCATACGTAGCAAACGGCAAAGGACTCGCCGTGCGAGTGCAGCCGATTGGAACCTATGGTCTGTTCACCGAGGACATTCTGTTTTGTGGTACGCCTACGGAGTCGTTCTTGAACATGACTAATCCTATGGTGTTGACCTACCGCACCAGAGCGAACAAAATGATTGACTACGTAGGGTGTCACGATTTGATTAGCGTGTACTCTCTCAAACCCAAGGAGAAGTTACAGTGACATTCTTCAACCACTTGTACAAAAACCACGAGAGAGAAGAGCTAATACGCACTGTTGACTCTATGATCTCGATCTTGCTGCAGTTGACTACCCTAGGTGTGCAGGTATTCGGACTGTGGTGGATCATGCATCACCCTCACTAAGGAGAACTATGAATTGGAAGTACGAACAGAAGACAGGAAAGCTGTACGATCCGCAAGGCAACTTCGTAGCGAAGGGCTATGCAGGCGGCAACTGTGGGAAGAACCCTGAGGGCATTAACAACGCTGACATGCAAGGCGTGAAAAGTGTAGGTCCACTTCCGGTAGGTGTTTACACTCGCGGAGCAGTGGTGTTACAGTCGCACCTCGGACCCTTTGCCATTCCTCTGGTACCTGACAAGGACAATGACATGCTTGGACGTGGTGGATTTTTTATGCACGGGGACACTACACCTTCTGGCAATGCCTCGGAGGGATGCATCATCATGCTACGTGCCATACGTGAGTTGTTCTACAAATCAACTGATCCACTGGAGGTGGTATGATCGTAAAGCACATCGGAGCAGATGGAAGAGTACGACGGCAGTTCGAAAGTATTCACTCCATTTACCAACACGACCACAACCATATTGTGACCGTGAATCGAGTACAAGCAGCAATCGAACCTGTAGACACTTCTAATGCGTTGCCCACAGCTTACATGCGCAACTGGAGTTTTGAATATCCAGTAGCCATCATTCATTTAGCAGAGGGCGAATCAGTGGAGAGGGTAGAGGATGAACCTACACGGGCTTAACTGGGGACAAATCATTGGGTGGTCTGGAGTCATTCAAAGCGCAGGCGCGGCAATCGGCTACGCTTGCGTTAAGGACTTTCGCCACGCTCTCTACTTCGCCTTCGCGGCGGGAATTACCGTATGTGTTATTTGGAGGTGACATGCTTTCTGAATTAAAACTCAACCTATATCGCAGTGACATACCATCCATCGGAGAAGACCTTAGGGAATTGGTACGACAGTTGGCACAGGAGTTGTACAGAGAGAGATATGGTAGGAGAGATAACGAAAATTACCGAGACTGGCTAGAGGCCAATGGTCCGGGGAGGTGACATGTTAGGAGAACCGACTGGAGACTACAAAGTGCTCAAGGCCGATGACGTTGGCACGCGCTTAACTCATATGATGGAGTTGCAGGATGTTTGGAGCACATGCTATGCTATTCTCACACGTGGCGGATACCACAGTGAGCTAGAGCAGGTAAGAGCCGCACAACTAGACGTAGCCTTGGACCTGTTGCAACATCACCTTGAGGCAGAGTACAGCGGGACATCATACGCCAAGATAATCAATGACCTGCCCAAAGACCCAAAGGAGATTCCTGATGATAAGAACCATCCTCCTGACGACTTCACTACTCACCGCGACACTATTTAGTTTCGCACAGTCTCAGGATAAGGTCGAAGCGTTTGCGCACGCAATAGCACGTACGGAAGGCTACTATGTTAAGGGAACTATCCCAAACAGACTGAGCAATCCGGGCGATCTAACGGTAATGATTCACGGTGAGAAGTACCCCGGACAAGTAGGTACGTATAAGCGTGGTGGATTGATATACGTAAAGTTCCGCAACAGCGCAGCAGGCTACGCGGCGTTGTACCATCAGATAGACAAGATGTTGATCGGAGAATCAAAGTTCTACAAGCAGGAAATGACCCTGCTGCAGGTTGGGAAATTGTACGCAGTAAACTCCCGGTTGTGGGCGAAGAATCTATCGAGGAATCTCGGGGTTTCGCCTAACACGACTCTGGAGGAGTATTTTGAGCTACCGCCCCGAGTAAAATTTAGTGTGCCCAAAGGAGGGCCTACATTATGAAGATCGGCATTGACGTTGACGATATCTGCGCAGATTTCCAAAGTTCATACGTACGTCTGCTGTTCAAATTGTTCGGTAGGCCACCTGTGGGAACTGCCCCTATTGACTGGGAAGGTTCCAACCTTCAATTGAGCGCAGATGAGACAGTTCGTTCGTGGAAGGAAGTTTCTAAGATAAAAGACTTTTGGTCTAACCTAGCACCTCTGCCTTCTTTCGATGCGGAAACTGTACAACTACTGAAGCTGGTTGTTCTTAGACATGATGTATTCTTTATAACAAATCGCTTCGATACACCGGGAGCCAGTCCCATGAAGCAGACAAAGTACTGGTTCAATGTACACGCGGATATCCTAGCGCCAAACGTACTCATAGCCAAGGACAAAGGCCCCATGGCTACAGTGCTGCAGCTAGACGCGTTCCTTGATGACCGCCCAAAGAACTGCCTTGACGTTCTGGCGGCACGGCCAAGTGCACGGGTATACCTTGGAGATTCGTCCCATAATAAAACCTTCAACGATCCACGCATTCCCCGCGTGAAAGACCTGAAGGAATTCCTGTACTTGATTTTGGAGGCAAACTGATGATGTCACCTGAAGAAGCTTATAAGTATGACAGCACATTCCGCCAAGCAGTAGATCAGATGCGTGCACTGCTTGGCTACTATGAGATCACCCCGGCAGAACTTCGGCAGGCCGCAATGCTGGCGTCCACAATGCACGAAGCAGAGCGCATCAGGCCGTTGCTCATAAAGTATGACAAAAATGTAGCACTATTTCCCTCAATGTTCGGTGGTGACTCTGGGCGCTTCCCTAGCGATAAACCTAACCCTCCCAGCAATGGTCCTTATTGCATCTGCGGAGCAAAAGGCCCAGACTACAAGCATAGTGCTACGTGTAAGCACTACAACTGGAAGCCTACATCGTTCACGGAGCATGTGTTTGGCAAAGTGCAGGGCATCAAAGATTACGAGTTCCGCGTATGCAAGCGTTGTGGTCTGAGCGACATATACATCGGGGACAGTAAAGACGCCTGCAAAGGCACAATCAAACTGCGATAAGGAGAACACCATGGCACTCTTCGGCACTGCACCAAAACGTGTACTAGACCTTACCAAGCGCAATCCAATTCTTGATCCTATGCTGAAGAAGATGTCTACTCGCCTAGTGGGCCAAGAGTATGCCTCGCAGGTGCTGGTGGATATGGTCGCTGTGCACCTATCAGGACTAGGCGCTCCCGGTAGGCCAGCAGGCAACGCGCTATTGTTAGGCCCTACAGGGTCCGGCAAGACGCACGCTGTGGAAGTGCTATGCGAGGGTCTGGTGGGAGACCCTAAGGGCATGCTTAAGATAGACTGCGCAGAGTTTCAGCACAGCCACGAGATCGCTAAGTTAGTTGGCTCACCTCCGGGCTATCTGGGACACAGGGAAACTCCTCCACTCTTGACTCAGAAGCGGTTGGACGATTTGCACAAAGACCGCATGCCACTTAGCGTGGTTCTGTTCGATGAGATTGAGAAGGCTTCGGACGCGCTGTGGCAGTTGCTGCTGGGCGTGCTCGACAAGGCTACGCTCACTCTCGGAGATAATAGTGTAACCAACTTCGAGAAGTGCATCATCATCATGACTTCTAACCTTGGCGCTAAGCAGATGCAAGTCAAACGCTTTGGGTTCAGCACAACCGATGCGGTGGAGATCGTGGATGACAGTAGGCTGGACGATGTAGCCAAGCAAGCTGCCAAGAAGCACTTCACGGCAGAGTTCATGAATCGTCTGGATCACGTGGTGACCTTCAAGACTCTGACCAAGGAGCAGATTGCTCAGATCATGGAGATTGAGCTAGGCATTATCCAGCAGATGTTCTGGACTAAGGCCAAGTTCCTTTATCAGCTTACCCCGGCAGCGAAGTTCACGTTGTTGGAGGAAGGCTACAGTCAGGAATACGGTGCGCGAGACCTAAAGCGTGCCATTGAACGACGTGTACGTCTACCGTTAGCTGGCCTAGTGTCATCGGGGCAAATCGCACCGGGAGATGCTTTGGTCATCGACCAGATCAATCCCAAGGACGAGAAGTTTGAGTTTTCGATTCAGAGCTTGGCATCAACCAAAATCACATTCAAGGACGTGGAGAACATTCTATGAAATACATTATCGAGTTCAAGTTAACAAACGGCGGTTGGTTGCGTTCCAGTAACGGCCTAAAGACCGTTAAGGATGCAGCAGGGCACCATGGAACGTACGAGTTTGATAGCCTGAAAAGCGCAAAGAAAGAAATTGCCGCGCAGACAGACGGGCTTGAATACCGTGCTGTTCTTGTAGAAGTAGAAGAGGCAATTGCTACGTCTATCGCCGCGCCCATTGGTATCGATCCTCTTTTCAAAGGCCATACACTAAGCGCTGTGGGCCAGAACAAAGCAGTAGAGATCGCAGAGTTGTTCACTCAGCTAATCGTGGGTTTGGACAGCATTTGTCCAAAGGGACGCGAATTCTCTATTGTCCGCACCAAGCTGGAAGAGGCTTCATTCTACGCTAAGAAGTCCCTCATCAGTTCCAAAGCAAACCTAGAGCAGTAAAGTTCTTAGAGCAAAAAAATTGCCCCACCGATTCCCGAAAGGGAGTTGGTGGGGTTTTTCTTGTTTCTAGCTAACTTCTGGCGCTGACGATACGTTGCCTGCGGCTGTGGTAATGCTAGTGCTGGACACCGTGAGATTCACAGTGAGCACTGCATAGATTCCAGAACCTGTAATTGCGGTGACCACACCTTTTACCGTGATGTCGTCCCCGGCTGCTCCGTAGGCATTGCCATACGTACGTGCAGCGTGACTTGCGTCTGCTGACTGCTCTACTGCATTGCAATCGTTCGCTTGGATGTTGAAGGTGCCAGTATCGAGCGGAGCTTGGCACGTCACCGTAGCGAGCGAGCCGGACCCAGAGACTGAAACTACCTTAGCGATGATAGACACGTGAGCGTTGACAGCTACCGTGCCGCCGTTCTTGTTGATGCCTGTTGCCATGTTGAATCCTCTTTCGAAAGTTTGGCGCGGACGGAAGGAGTCGAACCTTCACTCAGGGTTTTGGAGACCCCTCGGCACTCGGTGCGCGTCCGCTGGGGTGACGAGTGGGAGTTGAACCCACCAGACGACAGCTTCACAGGCTGCGGCAACGTCCCCAGAGTTGCCATCGTCACAGTCAATCTCATTTTGATACGTTTACTGATTCTAAAGGAGTTACAAACCCGTGCCATAGCAGTGGGTGGATGGTCCCACAATTCGTTCAGCACGGGCTTAGAATAACGTTATTCTAACCTTTAGAATCCTGTATAGGTCTTGATAATCTGCCTACCTATGAACCCTACGACCATTCCGGCATAGAACCAGTGCCGTTTGCCTTTACGGGCGTCCGCTTTGACGACAGCTATCTGATCGGTGCATACCTTGGCATCGAGCGTGGCCTGCGTCTGGAGACCTGCTACGCGGTCGTTTAGGGTGCTGACTTGCTGACCCTCGGCCTTGAGCAGGGACTGGGCGTTGGTCAGTTCCTCGTTCTTCGCTTCTAGTTGCTTTGTGAGGACAGGAGCCTTCTCCAATTCAATGACCGTAGCGCGTGCGCCCTCTGCCGGAAGAGTAACACCTGTTGGAGCAACCGCTGCGCCAGCCTCAGGGACCAACACGTTCCACCGTTGTGTGAGTTCCGTTGGAGTCATCGTACGATCTGCCGCTTGCTGTTTGGTCAGTGCTGATACGAGTTGAACCTGTAGCGCCTGAAGCTGTGCATCGCGTGCTTCGATCTTGGCTGCCAGTGCTTCGTACTCGGCCTTGTCCTGTGCAACCTGCTTTGCCAACGCATCGTTCTTCTCTTGCTGAACCGCAGCAGCCACTTTCGACTGCTCAAGGTTAGCGTGGTCGTGATTAGAAATAAGCGTATCGATCTTTCCAATGCCGAACCACAGCACTAGCCCAGCCACAACGGCAAGAACTAAACGCTCATGCCGCTGCAGCCAAGACAGTTCTGATTTTAGTACTGCTTCTACTTTTTCAACTGAGTCCATTGGTACTCCTTAGTATTTATCCTCTCGCCTGTTCAGCCTGACAATCACTACAGTCACCCAGACAAATGGAACGTAGGTCAAACTGTACTCTCCTGCGTATATCAGTAGGTCACCGGGGCTGTACACTGAACCTGCATCGATCCAGTCGGCTAGGAAGTTTAGATGGGTTTTGGAAGTCATGATGACATGTGTGTCGTCTAGATACCCAGCATCCAATGCTTCGAGTTTGAACGTGGCTTCTTCCACCACATCTGCGTCTTTACTTTGCGTACCTTTTTCCAATTCCAAAGCGTACTGTGCGACTTCGTAGCTGCTGATCAGTACTGGGAAGCGATCTTGGTTTGCGTTGAGGACTGCTTGGTTAAGCCCGATGCCGATACCGAGGCACAACAGAGGCAAAGCAACAATCCATAGGGCTGTCTTACGTAGGAAACTGAACATGTGATAATCCTAGGAATCCGCTCAGTCCTGAGCATTACGGATTCGGCGCGGTCTCATTGCTGAGTCCTCAGTTCCGCGTCTTACAAAATGTAAAGCCCACGCGTCCTGATCTGGCGTGGGCTGAAGGTAGATTCGAATTGTCTCAGGTACCTTTACTGCAACTTGTTACATCCGAACGGAAAGTTAGTCAGCAGTTCATCGAACGCTGTGACCGCTCCCGTTTTGAACTCTTCCAGTGTGCTGTTGTTTTCAAGGATGATGCTCCATTCCTCAGGCGACACATCTGCAAGGGCCGTTTCCGAAGCGTGCGTGCTTGGCGGTAAGCCATCACGATCTACTCGGACTGTTTCTCCGTACTGCTGCACCCATGCCATCTCGTTAGGGAAGCGCATGTCTGTGATCAGAGCAATCTGCGGCTTCTCCAGTTCGATGCGCTGAGCGAGTTGTCGAACCCAGTACTGCTCATCTATGCTACGACGGTACTCGGTCCCCCACCACTGATACAGCGTACGATGCTTTCCGTAAGGGTACTGTGGAGACACTTCTGGGTTCTCCTCCAGCACTACCCAGTCCGGCAGTTCAATAAAGTTCTCGTTCGCCTGCACAAGGTGAGTTGGGCGATTTACAAGGAGAAAGCTCATTGCTCCACCAGAGCGCTTGAGTGCTGCGTTTACCTCGTCACGCAAAGCATCTGCAAAGGAGTACTTGCGAATGTCGTAGCGTCCGTCTGGTAAGTACGTAGAGCGTGGATCAAACTTCACAGTGTCATCTGTAAGTCTGATAAGTCCACGTTGCTTAATGATTTCCGCCACGGCTGTATCCTTGCCGCTTCTGGCTCGAAATCCAAAGCCTATTACAACTGAGTCGATAGCCATTACCCTAGCGTGACCTTTCCCAGTGCCTTTAGCTTTGCGTTGAGTTCTTCTTTGGTTAAGCCGTATGTTCCCCGTTCAAACAGTGCTACTCCGGGGACTACGACCTTACCGAGTCCATAGGTGTAAGCTCTAGCAGACTCGGTGCGAATGATGTATTCCTGTTGTTCGCTCATGCTCTCCATTTTCCATTGTACATCGTTACTATGGCCCGTTGCCCTGAAGGGTACGTGACGGTGTGTGAATGCGACCAGCTACTAGGACCATGGCAATAATCCCATTTCAGCTTTGTGCTGGTTCCTGCTACGTACAAGCCATTCCAGATTCCTGCGCTGTGCGTGTGCGCTGTGTTGGCGCGTCTACCTACTTTTTGCAGGTTCTGTGGTGTGCCACGTGCTCCACTTGGGCCTAGGTGGCCATGCATTCCGCATTCGATTTTACCATTGCAGATGACGAATGATTCATCAGTGCGCAGGAACTGAATCGACTTCGGGCAGTTGAACTTTTGCATTGCCCACTCTAGCATGTGGAACCGTTCATCCCCACGCTCTAAAGCTTCGTACGTGGCATCTTGTGCCTGTAGGAAGAAGCGAGCGTTCATTGGGTCTAATCGGTAGTCATGCTCTTGCAGCCAGCGCGTGATCCAGTTGTCGTGATTCGAGTCCACAACAACAGTCTTGCACCATGGCCGCTCATACGTGGCAACTTTACTTACAGTCTGTCTGACTTCATCAGCAACCGAGGACAGTCCGCGTAGGTACGCCTTGTACTTCGCATGACAGTTCTTCGCTTCGTGGTGGTTAACTGATACGCCTTCCATGACATCGTGCAGGAACTGTGTGCTGGGCCTCAATGCATCCAGCATCTCCTGAGACAATGCCTCTACGTTCGGGTCTAGCATGGTAGCGTGTAAATCTCCCCATGTAATAGACTCAATTTTATTCCCGGTGGTTACTTTTCCGTTCTTCACCAATACGTCTAGGTCTTGTAACTCGCAGTCTTCATGCGCTGCACCTACTTGGCGTACGAACCAGTTTCCATCGTGGTTGACTTCTACTACAAGGCAGGCGTATGCATGGTGATGCTCAGCCTTTAGTCCAGCCTTCTTTTGAATGTAATTCTTCAGTGTGCAGGCACCTGTAGTATAGTTTAACTTGGTGCCCTCGCCTTGCATAGTTGCAACTGACCGCATTGCCAATTTGACATGCGGGAAGATTGCAGATTTGCGATGCGAGTACGTCTCCAGACCAGAGAGAGGATCGTCCGAGGTGGGCATGATATTCATTTCGCCACACCAGACCAGACCTTCACCAAGTTCAATGCGATCATCGGAAATGAAAGGTTTGATGAGCGGATCGTACCATAGTTCTTTCTCTACTGGTTTTGCTTTGCCTTTCTTCACAGCCAGTTCACCGTAATGGTTCTGGTTGTAAGAGAAGGTTCCTACCATGATCTTCGCGTCATAGTGCTCAGCCAACGCTGTGAGATTACGCCAAAAAGGTTTATTCACATACGTATTATTCTGAGCCGCAGTCAAGATGTACCGTTCGACGTGGTTCTTGGTTGGAAGTTTTGCTTGCTCCTCTACGATGCCTTTTACGGAGCCAGCCGCGAGCGGTCTCTTAATGCCGCCCATCTTTTCGATGTGGTGATGAACAGTGCCGCGAGCCAAGCCCATTTCCTGAGCAATAGCAGCGACATTGCCACCGTGTTTGGAGTAGAGTTCCGCGATGCGCTCACGCTGTAGTTCTGCGTGATTCTTACGTTCAGCGTGTGCGACGTGTTGTTCTACCTGTCCCATTGGTTCCTCATTGAGTTCCACGTATTTAGTATACCACGAGTTGGGTTTGGTGTCAACCTACTACTTCTTGGCTGTTCTTCGGCGGGGCCTTGGGAAGCACCCTGTGTTTGCTTTGCAGTATCCTGTCATCTCTGCTTGGGACAGGGCCATGCCTGTTAGGGTGTCGGATACCTTGCCTAGCAGTTCTATTTGCCTGTCCCCTTGCGTTTGCAAGGTCTGTAGGCAGTTGGTACGCTGTGTTACTAGTTCTTGGTGGATCAGCTTCTGTTCATCTTTCAATGCAATCCACTCTTTTCTTGCGCGACGAAAAGGCCACATAAATACTCCTAGGAGGCCAGTGATTACGATTCCCACTACGGTTTTAAGTGCCAGCGGGGTTAGTTGTGTCAGTAGCGAGTCGGCTACGAAATGCATTGCGGTACTCCCTGAGAATAAAAATACGTAGCCTACTGACTACGTTTCAAATATACAAACTGGCATTGCACCAAAGTTAGTCTGGGCTGTAACGGCTGATATGGAAGAGTTCAGCGTACCTGCAACAGTAGGAGTGTACTGGAAGCACCGCTTCACATTTCCAGAACTGTTTAAGGCAACCTCGGTAGAGGCGTTTAGAGTAATCGCAGCAAATGTAGGAACAGTACTGTTGCTTGCCCAACTGTACCAGTACCACCCCGGCTGAAGTACGACTGCTGGGCTGATAACGTTTGTCCGTCCACCTGTTGACTGCCCAGTTGATGTGTTAAAAGTAGAGCTTACTAAAAGAGTTCCGGCCTGTGCTCCGGTACACGAGTAGATACCGTATGTGACTTGGGTAGCTCCTGACACTGTGACCACTTCTATGGACATGTGTCCGATAGATATAGGGACGCTAACGTAAAACAGCATGCCAAAAGCTAATGTAGCACTGGCAGGAGCCGCATTCGTCGTTGTGAACGCTGCAGGAGATGGACCTGCACCTATACCACCTGTGATATATGGCTGTATGCCCCCTGCAAAGTTAGGATTCAACATGCTGGTGACGTATGCTGTCGTGGCTAACTTCGTGGAGTTGTCTCCAGCCGTTTGCGTAGTAGCTGTAGTGGTGTTAGCAATGGCTCCAGCTGTGATGTCTCCGTAGGCAGGCTGTGAGGCTGTGAACACTCCCGTAGTAGAGTCATAGCTGCGCAACCAGTTAGAGGCAATTGCTGCTTTAGTCTGGGGCAACTGAGGAGTTCCTGAGATATCCGCATAGGCAATCTGTGCCCATGCAGGAGCGGCAGACACTGGTCCTGCTGCTCCGGTCTGACTCAGGTACATCTTGGTAGTAGTTGAGTTTCCAGCTAGGCGAGTGGCTACGCCGGATGCTCCACCGTAGATAGTGTCTCCTAGAGTAGTCATCACTGTAGTTGGGATGTACGCCAAAGATGGTATATCCGCTGCTACTAAAGAACGGAACGTAGGTGCTGCTGCTGCGCCTGTAGTTGGTCCGGCCAGTACAACGTTGGCTGCTTGTGTAGAGAGTGCAAACGTAAGTGAAGGTGTGGTCGTAGCGGTTGCTACGCTAGTTGTAAAGAGTGGACTAAGCGCACCTGCGCTAAATGATGTGACTGTTCCGCTTCCAAATCCAGAAATGGCTGAAGCAAGTACCACTGCTCCTGTACCCGTGGTACCGTTAGACAGGTCCGAGGCTGCTGGTTGTGATGCAGTGAATGTTCCTGTCGATGCGTCATAGTTACGAAGCCAGTTAGAAGCTACAGCCGCCTTGGTCGCAGCTAGTAACATTTGGGCCGATACGTTACCAGAGCCATCGCTCTGCCAAGTTACATTCGTCTTGCCTGCAGATGCTGCTGGAGTAGTGTCATTGAAGTTAGGATTTGCAATGGTCGAGCTATTGACCTTTACCGTAGAGGCACTGGCTGTAGAAAAATACGCCGATATGTTTCCGTTGATGTCGAACTGAAATGACACTAGAGTATTGCCTACAGGGGCTACTGGCAGTGTGCTGCTTAGGTTAGGAGAAGCTACAAGTGTTCCGTTAACATTGATAGAAGAACCAGCGCCAAACGCTTGGTCTAGAATCTCCATGTTTTCAGCTAATACTTCGTCCATCCCAAACAGGGACAAACCTAGGTTGGTAGTGAAACGTTGATTGGGATATGTATTAGCCATAGAAACTCCTTCGACATGCCTGTATTCTAAAACGTTGAAAGTGCCGCTCTCATCCATGTGTTGGTTGCAACACAAACATAGATGAAACTGCTGTCCCACATAACCTGTCCTTGTATTCCAAGTGCAGAGGAACTGGCAGGTGTACCTTGTTGCATCATGTCAGAGAGCAGATGACCTGTGCCAATAGGTTTTAGTGTGTTGTCATTGTTGTCTAACTTTACACCGTTTGCTCCACTGCCGTGCGTTATCTGTACATCTTGTGAAGAACCTGTACGCAGTATCAAGGGGCCGGACGATGCACTTACTTCTATGCCGTGTATGACCGAGCCGCCTTGTATGTTGTCATTTATTCCTGATGTTAAAGAAAAGGCGTGTTGTGGATTGGCTGTAAAGCTAGGTGCCAGAAGTAACAGGTTGCCACCTATATTGCTGCCTCCACCTGCGTCTGCTTGCATTGACAAGTACCCGTTAGGTGCATCCAGTATTAAAACACTAAAAGGAGACGTTTGGTTGGGTAACAAAGGAAGGTAGAAAGAACTTGGGTTTCCATTTGTAATGTTCAGTGTAGGCCCTGCTGGTGTAGCTGCTGTGGTCTGTAAAGTTCCGTCTTGAAACTTAATACCAGCGGTCGATGTGTACACCGAGGTTCCGCCCATGTTGATGTTGTCGGTAGGCATTTTTTTTATCCTTAAGGCATTTGTACTACACGTGCGTTTATATCATAGTGGAACGCGTTGGCGGTGAAAGCCGTGGATACCGTCAACGTCGTACCTGCCTTTACCGATATAGGGTATGTCTCCATTTGTATTTGCTGTACGTCTCCAACCATGTCAAAGGTTATTACATTGTTGTCAGGTGGATGTGACTGATCGGTCCACGATACAGTGCACACTAGTTTATCTGTCGGTAGTCCATCACCAGCCGTTTCCATAGACACTGATATTTGAAAAAGTGAATCTGCATCGGCTGTTAGGGACACTGATTGCGGAGTGGATACGTCACTTACTTGCAGTCTGGATTGTATAATGGCTACTACAGACCCCGGAGTGTACCCTACCAGAAGAGAGTCCAGTATACAAAAGTTGTTAGCCAACGCTGCTGGCATCTCGTCTGTAGTTAATTGCAAGTTTGGTGTTTCTTTAGAAGGGTAATACGGAGCAGGAGATGTTGTCACTACTTGCGTATTTCCTATCGAATCTTGAGTGTTCAGATTTGCTGGATTCAAAGCAGGCTGTGGGCCGTTTTGAAATCCTTCTGATGCGGCTTGAGCTTTAGCTAACTCAGCCGGGGATAGGAATCCCATAATTCCCCCATAGCAGGTTTCACCCTGCATCACACGCTGCTGGCCGTGACTTTACTACTTACAGCAGTATAGCGCCAGCATCCATATGCTGGTTCTAAGGATTATCTGTTCTGAGAACGATCTAGTCGTCTCCCCCGCTCTAAGGCGGTGTATGTATATTTTACGATGGTTCTTTTTGCAAAAAGCGTTCAAGAGGATTAGGCATTATTCTCTCAGTGTCTACATTTTCAGTTCCACGCATAATCAGATCGCGTAGCTCTTTCTTTGCCATTTCCTCGGCGTGCTCTAACTCATTCAAGCGCTTTCGTATTTCTTCCTTCATCTTGATGATGTTGTCTGCCGCCTCTTGCTTCTTGTTTTCTTCCTGCTCTATTGCTCTTCGGTCTTCGGCTTCTTCTCGTAACTGAGCAGCTTCTGCCTCTAGTCTTTCGGCCTTCCTTTTCTCTGCTTTGGCATCGGCTGCTTCTCGTGCCGTCTTTGCTTCGGCCTGTCGTAACTCTTCTTCTTGTCTAGCAGAGGCTATATCTTTCATAGCTTGTTCGTGGGCAGCGCGTCGTTCTTGTTCTCTTTCGTGTGCAACCTGTGCTAGGCGTTCCTGAATGTCTTGTAGTGTAGAATCCATGCTGAGTCTCCTGAGTAAAAAAAAATGTCTACGGAGGCTTTGACTCCGCTTGCTATGAATTTCGCATAGTCTTGCTTTACATCAAGATTTTACCGACGATGTAACCAGCGCCTGTTGCTGCGCTGATGTTCAGTCTGTAGAACCTGAAGTTAGGAATGTTAACACCTGCCTCAGCAAGTGCTCCAGTCCCTGCGGCATTGTCGTCTCCCTGACCAGACTGCCACTCATACGTGTTGCCTGCTGCGCCTGCGGCTGTAATGGTTCCTACCGTAGCATACTCGCTATCCAAGTCCATGTTGGCTCCTTGGATTACGGCAGTGACACCTGTCAGAGTGCTTGGGAAGGTTGTGCTGTTTGCCAGCAAAGACAACGTTACGCTGATTGATCGACCACTAGCTGGTGCACCGACTGGTGCGGCTACTGGTGCGGAAGCGCCTGCGTTAGTCGCCAAGTTAGATACGATGGCAGCCGTAAGGTTGTTTGGAACCTCAGGCTGTGCGATTGTGACTTGTCCACCGTCTGGTGTGCTAGCCTGTGTAGTAGCAGAGACAGTGTACGTAACCGTGCACATCCCAGCATCCGTGCATAGCACTGACAGGATAGTTGCGTTTGTTACGTTGAAGTTCACGCTGTTGGCGCATCCCACTACTGTAATCAAGGAGTTCACAGCCGGGACGTTTCCAGACACAATGCGAAACACCAAGGTACCTGTGGTACCTGCTGCACTGTTGCTCTGGACGTAACCGAACGTTGGACCTGTCTTATCGTTGAAGGAGCCGTATAGGTACTCAGGCGTGCCTAGGATAAGTGCTACAGGGGTGGGTTTAAAGGGTGTCTTTAGGTAGAAGCTCATGTTAATTCCTTCCCCGGCTTATTCGCCGGACCTTCAGGTTGTGGGGATGGGTGAGCATCCCCATTGCAGTTATCGGATTTTACCGAGTGGTGCCTTCTTTTTCTTCTCACCAAGTTTTTCTAGAGGAGAGGCTTCAGGTTCGAACTCTTCTGGGTTGAACCTAACCGATTCATCGCGTAGCTGCGTGAGGTGTCCCCCTCCGGGGTTGTTCCTGTGCTCGAAGGCTGGGTTTTCTCTGAAGAGGTTCCCTTGGATTGACTTTGGTTCTGGGATTGCCCCTTTACCTCTGGCTTCTTCGATGCGGCTTCTAAGTTGCCCAGTACTGTGAGCAGTAGTTGGCGTACTTCTGCCGGAGACTTTTGGCTTGTTTTCGATTGCTCCGAGTTTGCTGTCGAGTTGGTCAAGGTTGACTCCTAGTCCTTTGAGTAGGTCTCTAGTTTCGAGATCATTTTCTAACAGGTCTTTGAAGTCCTCAGAGTAGTGACGTACAATCTCCGGGTCTTCTACACCTTTCTCCGTAAGCGCTTGTGTGAATGACCAGATTGCGGCTTGCGCTTCTTCTGGTTCCCAACCAAGTGCTTCGGCTGCTGCACGAGTAGCTACGGACAGTGGGTGGTAGTTCTCTGGGCGAGAAAGCGCAGACTTGTCGATACCGCCGAACAGGCCCATCCAACTATCGTTGGTTACGTTCTTCGTACCAGTGGATTCTCCACCTATCCATTTGCGTAAGTTCTCTGCGAAGGACGGTGCCTTGAACGCTGCGTTCTTAGTCAGGTCCGGCCACATCTGTTCTCCGTTGAGAGCTTTGATGATGTTTGGCACCTTGGCCTCCGGTAGAGTGAGATTCTTCAGTAGAAGATTCTCTGCTTTCCACTTTGTACCTGTAGGTGCGTAGTCCCAGTGCATTGAGGCACCTTTTTTCATGCCTCGTGCTCTTGGGCTTCCATCATCTTTCCACGCCTTGTCGGCTTCTTCACCAAACTCTTTCCATTTGTCTATGGAGAAGTTAGGACGACCTGCGTCGTGCCATGCTTTCCAAAAACCAAGCGTCTCGCGTAGGTTCATTGCCACGGACTGTTGCGGAGAACTTCCCGCCAGCACGCCCATGAACTTCTGCTTGTCGCTTTCTTTGAAATAGTCAGGTGCTTCTTCGTGCATTGCGTCGAATGCTGCAGTGCTACGGCTATACCACTTTCTAGAACCTTCGCCCTGTAGAGCGGCGTCGATGTACTCTTGCACCGTTGGAATGTTCTCCATGTTCTGGATAAATTTTTGGGTTCCAGCCGTACGGGGTTTTCCCGTAGCGGTAGTAGTGATACTTGCCTTCTCTTCTTCGGTCAAGTGCTTTTGTGCCAAGTCAGGTAGACTAGACTTCAGGTCTTCTACAGTCATCTTGCCAATCGACATAGGTGCTGCAGCGGCTGCGGAGCCTCCACTTACCGTGGGGTTTCCATTCTCATCGATGGGTGAACCTTTGTCGTTCAATATAGGAGCAAGACTACGTAAAGAGTTCTCCAAGTTTTCCTTGGAAGACTCTCCGTAAGGTATGACCTTGTATTCGCCTCCCGGCTTGCCTACTTCAATGAGAACTGCCCCACTTGATAGCTGTGGTGCCATCTTTTGAATGTAAGCTAACTGCTTGGCGTTTACTCCTGACTCTGGAATAGAGATTGAAACCTCTCGGCCTCCCTTTCCTCCAGAGCGTGGTCGTACACGAATGTTTCCCTCGGCTACGAACTGCTCACGTGGCGGGTTCTTGTCGGTAGCTTTACCGCCCAGCATGATGTCGTGGTCTGTCCCCGTGTTAGCCACTCCTCTTCCATCCTTAAGAATGAAAGTGGTGTGTGCAGGGTCTCCACTAGACTCGCCATACTTCTTGATCAGAGCGTCACCTGTGGGTAACTTCTTTTCAGGTGCTCCGCCACTTACCGTTGGGTTCTTAGACTCTCCGGGGTACACTTCCATACCATTATCATCGGCCCACCCATGCACAGCATTTTTTACCTGTTCATAGGTTCCTGTTTTGCTAAACACGGTTTTGAACCGTTGTTTAGGGTCACTAATTTCTAGTGTGGTTTCAGGTCTACCCAAAGCATCAGCCACTCTAAGCGCTTTAGCAATGGTTCCTGCTGGTGCCCCTGCATGAATGTCTATGCCAGCTTCTTCCGGTCCTGTAGTGAAGGCTCTGATGCCACCTGCCTCTTGGAATTTGTGGTAGTCTCCAGTAGGGTCATAATCAGAAAAGTCACCACTCTCGTCTTGGTACTTAGACAATTCTTTGTCTGTATGGTTGTCCAGTATCTGGTTGAACAAGGAAGAGTGCGTGTAATCTTCGGCAGAAGGATCATAATCGTCGTAGGAGTGTACATTTCCCTCCGGTGTTACAATTATAGTTCCTTTGTCATTTATACTCTTCAGTTTTTCTCTAGCAGAAGGTTGTAACTCATGGGTGAAACCCTCTGGAGGTGCATTGTGTTCCTTTGTAGCTGTGCCTTCTTCTGGTTTGTACAGAGTTTGACTTCCAGCAGGTTGCTTTTTCTGTCCTTGGAAGCTATTGGGGTCACTAGCGTATGCCTCTGCTGCTTGCTTTGCTTCGGCTCTAGTTTCGTAATTCCCAAGATGCTCCTCATAGGAGAAAGTAGCTGCTGTGCCTTTGCGGTTAGCTGTGTCCCCTATTGCCCTAAAACCTTCTGGAGACTTAACAACAAACCTCATAGCCCTAGCGTTCGGCTCTGCGGTAACCTCTGGGACAATCTCACCAAACTTATTGACACGACCAGTTGTAGGCTTGTCACTTTTTTCACCTGTGCCACCAGTTTGTATTTCACCTTCACCGCCTAGGTGATAGATGCTCTTCTGGTTTGCGGCTTTGCCTGCTGCTATGGCTTCGTCGCGGTCGGTGTATAGCTTGGTAACATCGAGAACTGCTTTGCCAGTGTCTGGGTCTTTCCAAGTACCGACCGCGTGTCCTTCCTTGGACAACACATCGGCATTCTTCTTCTTGAACTCATCCAGACGTTCTGGTGTTAGCTTGTCAACTTGCTCTGTGCGATCAGGGTATGATCCCACGGAGTACTTGTCGGTTCCATTTAGGTTTTTACCTTTGGAACTGAATGTTGATCCACCGCTCTTCTCGTGCTCTGCCAATTGTGTGTGTGTGTCTTTCAACTCTTGAGCACGCTTGGCAACATCAGAGATAGAAGCTTTGTCCCCTAGCTCCTTCTTTGCGTTTGCAAAGTGCTCAGTGTCCTTATCTGCAGCTTCCTTGGTTCCAACGGTGTCAGGTGCTCCACCTGCTACTTTGGGATTGCCGAACTCATCCACAGGTCCACGGAGGCGTGGGAACATCTTGGCCGCTCGCTCTGCTCTACCTTTGGCTGAAGTGTCCGCTCCTTGAAACAGACCTTGCTTCTCGGTGGCTTCCGCTGCGCGTCCTAAGTTGATCTTCTCATCCTCTCCCATTTGCTCTGTGATGTCCTTGGCAAGCTGATCACGCTCAACACGGTGACGACGCTCGTCACGTGCTTTGAAATCGTACTCGTCAGGGTTCAAGCCGTGAGCCTTCGCTAATGTACGAAGGTTCTCATCGCTCAGTTCATTTACCTTTTGCTCCACTGCTGGGTGGTATTGAGCCGCACTCTTTGCCGGTTCTCGTCCTTCTTCTCCTGCAGGTACTACTTCTTCTTTCTTGGCGGCATAGCCAGTTGGCTCTTCTTTGGGAAGTGCCTTGGTCTCTGCACGGGTAGGCTCAGGGTTAGCTTGGCGTGACTGCTCTCCAACGTCCCCGGCTGCACCTTTTGCTTCTGGTGCGACTAGTTCGTTGCGACGTGCAATGACGGCATCCTTGGTAGCGTCAGTGCCTAGTTCTTTGCGTGCCTGCTCTGTAGCTTTGGCATACGCATCTGTATCAATACTTTTTTCCCCGCCTGTTCCGAACACAGACTCTTGGAAGGTTTTCTCATTGATGCCTTTTAGAACTCTACGCTCACCTTGACGGCGTTCCTCTTCTACTGGAACTTCCTCATGGCGTCGTTCGCCTGTACGTTTCTCCGCTGGGGCTTCAGGTGCTTTCTCTTCTGCCTTTGGTGCCTCGGGCTTCAGCGCCTCTTGTAGAAGTTTGTGTACGCGACCTTCAACCGTATCCTGAGTATCAACAACTTTTCCTTCCTTGGCCTTCAAGGCTCTGAGATCGGCTGCTGTTGCTACTTCAGGTTTAGGAGCCTCTACGGGCTTCTCTTCCGGCAGTTTGATCTTAGGAATTCCCTGCTTCTCTTCCGTAGCGGCTACTATATCAGCCAGTGCGGTTGAGCCAGTGGGAGGATTCTTCCCGGCTGATAGCAGCTTAGGAGTTCCCATGGTTCCCTGATCATTGGCTAATGCAATGCGACCGTACGAAGGCCGAGGTGCCTCGGTAGGCTCCTGCGGAATTGTAGTGGAAGCATGTGCTGGGCTAACGGATGGCTGTGGTGCTCCTAACTTAGCTAACGGCGATGGAGAAGCTTCGATCTTCTCAGCAGGAACCTCTGCGACTGGCTCAGGTGCTGGCGTAGGTAGAACCTTGCCAACTGCTTTGCCAACTGCCGTGCCCACTCTCTGTGGGATCGTGGGTTGCGCTGCTTTCAACCGTGCTTCTCGCTCTGCGGCTAACTCGTGATGCGCTGACGCTTCGTCGTGCTCTGCTACAGCTTTATCGTACGCAGCCTTTACAGGTTTAGGTGCCTCAATGCCCTGCTCATGCGAGGCAACGTGTTGATCATACTTTGCCTTTGCTGTGTCCAGCTTGGATTTGGCTACCTCTCGATCCTTAGCTAGTGCTGCTGTGTTAGCTTCCGCCTGCTTTATTTCTGGAGTCTTGTTTAGGTCTGAGACCTTAGCGTTGACTCGCTCTTTGATTCCTTCCTTAAGTTTACCTGTACCTTTTTCAAATGCATACAGAGACGCAATCTGGGCCAGCGCTCCTCCGATATCTCCTTTTTCAGCTTGATCGGCAATAGACATGGCCAAGGGGCCTATGGCTGGTACATATTCTCCTAACGTGCCATGTAGGAACGAAGAAAGAGCATGCCCAACTGCTTCTGCTCCGTGTGTTTTCTTGTACTCTTCAAGTTCCGACACTGCAGCATCGTGCTCTGCTTGGCTGGGTGCCGTTATGTATTTAGCTACTAAAGTGTTGGCTTTTGGATCGGCCCACTTTGCTTCTAAAGGAGGATTTACAGCGTTTAAAAGCTGTTGCTTTGATGTGTCGGGTTTGTCTGGTATGAGTATAGGTGTCTTGGTGTTTACCAAGTCATTATACAGTCCTTTTCCAAACTGATAAATACCGTGGGCCATCTCTCCAGCTTTGTACCCTACGTGCTCTGGGGTAATACCTAGCTGTGCTGCTTCGGGAGATGCAGTGGTAGTCTGTCCTTTTGATGTTGCGGATTCTTCATCACCCATTACTCCGTGATAAAGTCCACGCACCCCTCGGGCTGCTTTCACCGCCAGTTGCTGCTCAGGAGGCAGTCCTCCGTTTTCATCAGCAGCCGTAAGCATATCTTTAGGTGCCGCAGGAGGTGCCACGGCTCCCTTCGGTGCTGCAGCAGGCTTTGATTGCTTCGCTGCTTTGAAGTCAAAGTCTGCTGGGAGTGTGTCAGGGGCACCAGCAACAGCGGCTGGCTGTGCGACTGGCTGTG
>Ga0265338_10000358_pt1 | contig 82643 bp, 92 predicted proteins | sample 42126metaG_FD_193579 | JGI IMG/M metagenome (GOLD analysis project Ga0265338, IMG submission 193579) | Rhizosphere microbial communities from Carex aquatilis grown in University of Washington, Seatle, WA, United States - 4-21-26 metaG | ecosystem: Host-associated > Plants > Roots > Rhizosphere...
TAGACGATGTCGGACCCCCGGGTCAGGCGGCACCCAGGCCCAACAGGAGGCCGTCGGCGGCGACTGCGGGCGAGCTCGTCACGAAGATGACAACGCCATCGGCGGGTGCGAAGACGGTCTCCTTCACGCGTCCGCCGTCGAGGCTGCTGACCGTCCCGATCACCTGGCCTTGGGTGACCGTGTCGCCCGCCTTGACGGCCGGGGCCCACCAGCCGCCTTCGCCGCAGTGCGGCCAGAGGAACCGGGCGAGGTACGTCGGCTCGGACGGCGCCTTGACGGGCTGGCCGGCCGCTGTCATGTCCAGCCGGGCGAGCACGCCGTCCAGGCCCGTGATGTGCAGGGCGACGGCGTGCTCCTCGACCAGGCCGCAGCCGCCCGCCTCAGCGGTGATGGCCGGGATCCCGGCCGCGGCGGCGCTGGCTGAGCTTGTCCCGTTCACGGTGCGGTCGGGCCCGGCGGGCTGGCGGATCACGTACGGCAGGCCGTACGCCGCGGCCAGTTCCCTGGCCTGCTCCTCGGCCGGCCCTGCCTCGTACAGCGCGAACGGCTGCAGCGCCTCGACCAGGTCGCCGCAGTGCGCGTCGACGTACGCGTCCGACCCGGTGATCAGCTGGCTGAAGGCGTCGAAGGCGAGCCGCTCCGCGAGAGTGCCCGCCGGGTCGCCGGGGAACGAGCGGTTGAGGTTCTTGCCGTCCTCCGGCACCACGAAGGGCGTCCTGGTGGCGAAGGCGGTCACGTTGAGGACGGGGACCGCGCGGACCCGGCCGCGCAGCTCACGGCCTTCCAGCGTGCGCAGCCACCGCCGCACCCCGTCCATGGAGGCGTACTCGCAGCCGTGCACCCCGGCGATAACGGTCAGGGTCGGGCCGTCGGCCGAGCCGGTCACCTCCACGAAGGGCACGGCCAGGCCGGCCAGTTCGATGGTGCGGCGTACGACGCCAGGCAGCGTGGACACAGGGCATCCTCCAAGATCGGGTTTGTTGGATGGCGATTTCCCGCGTTAGCCGGCCAGCAGCCGCTGCGCTGCGGTGGCGAGCTCGAGCAGGGCCAGGTCACCGTCGCGGCGTCCGGCGAGTTGCAGCCCCACCGGGAGGCCCGGGGCGGGCACCGGAATCGACACGGCGGGATGACCGGTCAGGTTGTACGGACCGGTGAAGCGCCCCTCGGCGTTGTCGTCGCCCGTGCCGAACGGCGGGTCCTGCTCGGGCGCGCAGTACCCTACAGTCGGCCCGGCCAGCGCGTCGACGCCGCTGAGCGTTTCCCCGACCGCCGTCGACAGCTCGGCCTGGGCCGCCCGGGCACTGGCGTACTGCTCTGGTGTGACCGTCGCACCAAGCGCGAGCAGGGCGCGGGTTCCCGCGGCGTACTGGCTCGTGTCCAGGCCGGCGTGGGACGTGGCCGCCTCGCGGGCGACGATGACGGTCAGCGCCTCCTCCCAGCGCTGCGGCTCCGCCAGCCACGGGGGCTTGACCTCGCGCAGCTGCCAGCCAGCGGCTGCGAGCCGGTCCAGCGCGAGCTGCACGGCTTCCCGTACCTCGGGCGTCACCGACGGGTCGGCGAGCTGGGCCGACAGCACGCCAACGACGGGAACGCCGACGGCGGGCAGTGCGGCCAGAGGGCCCGCGATGGCCTGCAGCAGGTCGATGCTGTCGGCGACCGTCGCGGTGAGCGTGCCGGCGTGGTCGAGGCTCGGCGCCAGCGGGAACACTCCGTCCGTGGGCACGAGGCCGTAGGTCGGCTTGAGGCCCACGACGCCGCAGTACGCGGCCGGGATGCGGATCGAGCCGCCGGTGTCGGTACCGATCGCCAGGTCGCAGACGCCCGCGGCGACCAGCGCGGCCGACCCGCCAGAAGAGCCGCCCGATGTCCGCGCGGGATCGCGCGGGTTGCGGGTGTCGCCGACGCGCGGGTTGGCGAAGCCGGCCGCGAATTCCAGGCACTGCGCGGTGGCGAACACCTCCGCGCCCGCCGCGCGGAGCCGGCCGACCAGCGCCGCGTCCTGGCGGGCGGGGGCGTCACTGGTGGACGGGCTGCCGCACCTGGTCGGCAGCCCCTCGACCGCGATGATGTCCTTGACCGCGACCGGCCGCCCGGCCAGGGGACCGCTCGCCGCCCGGCGCGGCGCCCCCGCCACCGACACCACCGCGTTGAGCGGCCGTCCAAGCCGGCCGAGCCGCTCGTAGGCGGCGAGCAGGTCCAGGTTTCCCCGGCCGCAGGTCCTCGTTCCCGCCTCGATCGCGGCAATCAGCTCGGCCGTCCGCCTGATCAGGAATCCCTGGAGCGGCCCGAGGATCGCCTCGGTTTCCGTCTTGCGGTGGCGGATCATCAGGTCGCGGTAGATCCCCGAGTGGGACTTGGCCGACCGCCGGTTGAAGTCGGCCAGCCGGGATAGCGATCCTGGCAGGTCCTCCGGGTCGAACCCGTCCAGCGGCAACGGTCGCACCGGGGCCTGCCCGAGCACTTCCCCGGCGATGGCGAGGAGCAGCGGGTGGTAGGCGGGGTCGTCGAACACCTGGTGGATCGCGAGGTCGCTGACGGCGGTCGCGAACAGCATCGCGCCGTAGGCCTCCTTCCCCCAGACGAACCCCATGACCTGCGTGGTCGCCTCCGCGTCGGCGATATCCGCGGCCAGCGCGTCGATCCGCGCGGACGGGGTCCCGTCGAGCTCCCCGATCTTGAAGGTGCCCCGGTTGCCGCGCATCACCACGCCCGGTGCCACCACGTCGGCACCAAAGTTGACGCAGGCCTGGACCACCCGGCCCGCTCCCGCCGCGTCGGCCAGTGCGGGCGACGGCAGGCCGTTCTGCAGGGAGGCGACGAACCCTTCCCCGGTCAGCCGGCCGGCCAGCAGCGCGGCGACGGCCGCCGTGTGCAGCTGCTTGCAGGCCACCAGGACCGGAAAGTCGATCTCGTCGGGCAGTTCGCCCGGGCTGATCGCGGCCGGGCGGGCGGTGAACTGCTCGACCGGTCCTTCGATGCGCAGTCCGTCGGCGTTGATCGCGGCTACCACCGCCGGGTCGGCGTCGCAGACCAGAACCTCGTGGCCGTCCCGGACGAGTCCGGCCGCGACCGTCCCGCCGATCGCTCCGCAGCCAAGTACCAGATACCTCATAGCTGGAACATTAGTGACCGAAAGTTACATGATGGTTAAAGCGTGCGTTAGCTCTCGTTATCCCGCAAGTTCACCCTTACAGTAATGGGCAAAGGTTTGCGCAAACCTTTGCCCACCGCCTCGGCACAAGGCCGTGCCTTCCCGACACCGGGTCGTGGTCCCTCTTCGCGTCTCTGGCGTCGTCACCCATTGTGACTCTCACGTCATCCCCCTTTCGCGACGAACTCGTCGCTCCGACGTTCACCGGAGCTGCTCGTGAGGCATAGAAAATCCTTGACCGCGGCCCTCACCGCCGGCTGCGCCCTTGTGGTGCTGGCCGGCTGCGGGGGAGGAACTTCCTCGTCCGCGGGAGGCACCACCAGTAGTAGTTCCGCCAGTGCCGGCACGCCGGTCACCGGCGGGAACCTCGTCTTCGCCAACCCGCAGGACGCGCAGTCGCTCGATGAGTCGACTGTCTTCGACAACAACTCGATCTGGATCCTGGAACAGATCACCCAGCCGCTGTTCACCGTCACCGCCAGCGGCAAGGGCGTGATGCCGTGGCTCGCGACCGGCTACACCGAGTCGGCGAACGGGCTGACCTACACGATCTCACTGCGGAAGGGGGTCAAGTTCTCCAACGGCACGCCCATGACGTCCAAGGACGTGCAGTTCAGCCTGGAGCAGACGATGGCCGCCTCCCAGGGCTGGGGCTACATCGACTCCGCCATCAAGTCGGTGGCCGCCCCGTCCACCGACACGGTGGTGGTCAACTTGAAGTACAAGTGGGCGCCCATCCTGGCCGACCTGGCGCTGTTCGCCAACGGCGTCGTGCCTGACAACTACGGCGGCAAGACCGCGGCCGCGTTCTACAACGCCCCGATCGGCACCGGGCCGTTCAAGTTCGACTACTGGCACAAGGGCAGCGCGCTCAAGCTCATCAAGAACACCGACTACTGGCAGCCGGGCAAGCCCTACCTGGATAGCGTGACCTGGACCGACGTGCCGAATGACAACACCCGGCAGCTTCAGGTCACCAGCGGCCAGGCCCAGATCGACCAGTTCCCGGCCTGGTCGACGGTGGCCACGCTGAAGTCCACGCCCGGGGTGGCGCTGAGCCTGTTTCCCTCGACGGAGACGAACTACCTGGCCTTCAACGAGAAGGTCAAGCCGTTCCAGGACGTAAACGTGCGGCGGGCGATCTCGTATGCGATCGACCGCAGCGCGCTGGTCAAGGCGGTGCTGTTCGGCAACGGGGAATCGGCCAACTCGATCTTCCCGCCCCAGCTGAACTACTACGACCCCAACAGCGGGGGCCTGCAGTACAACCTGGCTGACGCCAAGGCCGCACTGGCCAAGTCCAGCGTGCCGAAGGGATTCACCACCACCCTCCTGCTGCCCTCGGGCAACTCCGACTACGCCACGATCGCCACGATCGTGCAGTCCGAGCTCAAGCCCCTCGGCATCAACGTACAGATCCAGGAACAGGACCCCAACACCGCGAACGGGAACTTCCAGGCAGAAAAGTACGACATGTTCTTCTCGCTGTGGACGATGGACATCCCCGACCCGGATGAGCTCGCCACCTTCGCGCTCGACCCGACCGCGGGCTCGAAGTCGTTCTTCACCTCCTATGACAACCCGACCGTGGTCAAGGCGGTGCACGCCGCCGAGGTGACGACAGACACCGCCGCGCGTCAGGCGGACTACAACACCGCCCAGACGGTGGCCGCGCAGGACGCCTTCATGTCGTTCCTGTACTACTCGCCGTACCCGTACGTGGAGTCGTCGAATGTGCACGGCTTCGACGTCACGCCGCTCGGCAACTACCACATGGAGGACGTCTGGCTGAGCTCCGGCTCGGGCTGACCGGATCCGCCCCGTGACTCCGACATCGGCCGTGCCGGGCGCCAAGCGCGCCCGGCACGGCCGACCGACCCCACCCCGAGCGAGGTCTTCATGGGCCGGATGAGCTTCGTCCTCCGGCGGCTGGTGCTGCTCGTGCCGACCGCCGTGGGCGTCACGATCATCACGTTCTTCATGGTCCACCTGATCCCCGGCAACCCCGCCGTCACCATCCTCGGCCAGCGGGCCAACCCCACCACCGTTGCCGCCCTGGACGGCCAGCTCGGCCTGAACCAGCCGCTCATTGAGCAGTACTGGCTGTTCATCGACCGGCTGTTGCACGGCAACCTGGGCCAGAGCCTGTACTACGGAGTGCCGGTCTCGGGCCTGATCACCAGCCGCCTGCCGGCCACGCTGTGGCTGCTGTGCTACGCGGCGGTCATCGCCGTCGCGATCAGCGTGCCGCTGGCCACGCTGGCCGCCAGCCGCAAAGACGCAGTCCGTGACCACGTAGTCCGCGTCGTGCCGCTGCTCGGCCTGGGCATGCCGGCCTTCTGGCTCGGCCTGATCCTGCAGACCTGGCTCGGCGTCAAGGTCCGGCTGTTCCCGGTCACCGGCTACGGGCAGGGCTTTACCGGCCACCTGCGGTCCATGTTCCTGCCCGCGCTGACCGTGGCGGTCGCCCTCTGCCCGGTCCTCATCCGCAGCCTGCGCGCCAGCATGCTGGGCGTGCTCGGGGCCGAGTTCGTCACCACCGCCCGGGCCAAGGGCGTGCCTACTCCCCGGCTGCTGGTCCGGCACGTGCTGCGCAACGCCGTCATCCCGGCGGTGACCGTGCTCGGCATCAACATCGGCTACCTCATCGGTGGCACCCTCATCGTGGAGCAGGTCTTCGCCGTCCCCGGCATCGGCAGCCTGATGATCGAGGCGATCTTCGAACGCGACTTCACCGTCATCCAGTCGGTCGCCCTCGTCTACGGCGTGCTGGTGGTCCTGGTCAACCTGCTTACCGACATGGCCTACGTCGCGCTCGACCCGAGAGTGAGGTTCGACGCATGAGCGCAGTCTCAGCCGCCCCGGCCCCGGCCCCGGCGCCGGCCCCGGCCGCCGCGCCCGTCCGGGCGCGCCGCGCCCGCTGGTACCGCCAGCCGACCCTGATGGCGGGCCTGGTGCTGCTGGCCATCATCCTGTTCATGTGCTACGGCGCACCCCTGCTGACCACGTTCAACCCGGACACCCAGAACCTGCTGCAGCCGCTGCTTGGCGTCGGACAGGGCGGCCACCTGCTCGGTACCGACCAGGAAGGCCGCGATACCTTCGCCCGACTGCTCTACGGCGGCCAGGTGGACCTGCGCGTCGCCGTCATCGCGGTGATCTTCCCGTTCATCCTCGGCACGATCCTGGGCAGCCTGGCCGGCTACTTCGGTGGCTGGGTCGACGCCATCATCATGCGCATCATCGATATCGTCGTCGCCTTCCCCTTCTTCGTGCTGGTCATCGCGCTGGTCTTCGTCCTCGGCACCGGCGAGAAGAGCATCTATATCGCCATCACGGCGGTCGGCTGGGTCTCCTACGCCCGCATCACCCGCGGCGAGATCACCGTCGCCAAGCGGCAGGAATACGTACTCGCGGCCCAGTCGGGCGGACTGTCCAGCCTGCGGATCATCGGCCGCCATCTGCTGCCTAACGTGGTCACGCAGTCGATCGTCTACGCGATGTCCGACATCGTCCAGGACATCCTCGCAATCGTCACCCTCAGCTACCTGGGGCTGGGCATCCAGCCCCCCACCCCAGACTGGGGCACCATGATCTCCGCCGGGCAGAACTTCCTCACCACCCAGTGGCAGCTGACGACCATCCCCGGCCTCGCCGTCGTGATCACCGGCCTGGCCCTGTCGCTGGTCGGGGACGGCCTGGCCGACCTGCTGCGGACGGGCACGTCATGAGCGAGCTTGCGAGCGAATCGATAAGCACTGCGCGCCCGCTGCAGCTCGAGGTCAGCGACCTGCGGGTGCAGATCGCCGGCCACCAGGGCGTCGTGCGCCCCATCGACGGGGTCTCGCTCGAGATCGCGCCGGGCGAGGCCGTCGGCCTCGTGGGTGAGTCCGGCTCGGGCAAGAGCATGACCCTCAAGTCGATCCTCGGCCTGCTCCCGCCGGACGCGAAGGTCACCTCGGGCTCGGTGGTCTTCGACGGCACCGACCTGACCCGGCTCTCACCGTCCCGGCTGAACAAGGTCCGCGGCCGGCGGATCGCGATGATCTTCCAGGAGCCGATGAGCGCGCTCAACCCGGTCATGCGGGTGGGCAACCAGATCGCCGAGGGGCCCCGGGTCCACCTCGGCCTCAGCCGGGCCCAGTCGGTGGCGCGCGCTGTCGACCTCATGCGCCGGGTGGGCATCCCCGAGCCCGAGCGCCGGTTCCGCGCGTACCCGCACGAGTTCTCCGGCGGGATGCGGCAGCGCGTCATGATCGCGATGGCGCTGTCCTGCGACCCCGAGCTGATCCTGTGCGACGAGCCCACCACCGCCCTTGACGTGACGATCCAGGACCAGATCCTGCGGTTGCTCGCGCAGCTGTGCCACGAGTCGGGCACCAGCCTGATGTTCGTCACCCACGACCTGCCCGTGGTGGCGCAGGTCTGCCACAAGGTCGCCGTCATGTATGCCGGGCGGATTGTCGAGCGCGGCACCGTGTCCGAGGTCTTCAGCCAGCCGCTGCACCCCTACACCCTGGACCTGCTGCGGTCGGCCCCGGATGTCGATCACCCCGGCCAGTCCCTGGTTCCGATCCCCGGTATGCCGCCCAGCCTGGTCAGCCCGCCGTCCGGCTGCCGGTTCCATCCCCGGTGCCAGTTCGCCGAAGACGACTGCAAGGTCAGCGACCCGCCGCTGCGCCTGCTCGAGGGTGACCGCGCCACCGCGTGCCTGCACTTCGAGCGTTGCCTGGACCAGATAGGAACCAACTGATGAGTGAGCAGGACATCCTGGAGGCGACAGGCATCGAGGTGAGCTTTTCCGTCGGTTCACCGCTCGTCGCCCGGCTGCGTCACCAGCCGCACCTGCTGCACGCGGTGGACGGCGTCGACCTGAGAGTCCGCCGGGGTGAGGCACTCGCCCTGGTCGGCGAGTCGGGCTCGGGCAAGTCGACGCTCGCCCGGGTGATCGCCGGCATCCAGCGCGCAAACCGCGGCCAGATCAAGCTGGACGGCAAGGTGCTGCCCTCATCCCGCCGGTCCCGCGCCGATCAGCGCCGGATTCAGATGGTTTTCCAGGACCCGTACTCGTCGCTCAACCCCCGGCTGACGGTGGGCGGCATCCTCCACGAATTGCTGCGGGTGCATCATGTGGTGCCCCGCGGCGATGTCGAGTCCCACACCAGGGAACTGCTGCGGATGGTCGGGTTGCCCGAGGACGCGGCCGGTGCCCGGCCCCGGCAGTTCTCTGGCGGCCAGCGCCAGCGCGTCGCCATCGCCCGGGCGATCGCGCTGCGGCCCGAGCTGCTGGTGGCCGACGAGCCGGTCTCCGCCCTTGACGTCAGCGTGCAGGCCACCATCCTGAACCTGCTGCAGGACCTGCGGTCCGAGCTCGGCCTGACGCTGCTGTTTATCTCGCACAACCTGGCGGTCGTCCGGCACCTGTGCGACCGGGTCGCGGTCATGTACATGGGCCGGATCATCGAAGTGGCACCGACCGAGGAGCTGTTCCGCAATCCGCGCCATCCGTACACCGCCGGGCTGCTCGCCGCCATCCCCCGGATGACGGCCCGCGACGAGGATGAGGCGCCCGCGGTGCGGGGCGACCCGCCGAGCCCGCTGCGGCTGCCGACCGGCTGCCGGTTCCGTACCCGGTGCCCGATAGCCCAGCAGATCTGCGCCGAACGGGACCCGGCCCTCGCCTCGGCCGACACGGATTCTGAGCACCGGGCGGCCTGTCACTTCGCCTGGTCGGTAGAAGCCGCGAACGCACCGGAAGCCAGGTGACCGGGCGGGCACCCGAGCAGCAGCACCAGCCCGCGGGCAGGCGCCGGGTGGTCCGGCTGGTTGACATCGCCAGCGCTGTCGGCGTGCACCCGTCCACGGTGTCGCGGGTGCTCAACGGCGAGGTCGGCCACTCGCTGCGGCCGGAGACGGTCGAGCGCATCCTGGCCGAGGCCCGTGCCCGCGGTTACCGCCCGAACGCGCTCGCCCGGGCACTGCGCCAGCACCGTACGGGTGCGCTCACGTTTGTCGTCCCGATGGTGCGCAACCCGATCTGGGTCCGGCTGCAGCGCGGCGCCCTGCTGCGCGCGGCCGAGCTCGGCTACGTCGTCATGATCATGGAGGAGCCGATGGAGGACCCCAAACCGCCCGGCGCCTACAGCTACCTCGTCACCGAAAGCCGCACCGACGGGCTGCTCCTCGCCACCGCGCTGCGTAGCAGCAGGCGCGGCGCCGACGGCCGCGGCACCCGCCGCTCCGAGGCGGGCGAAGCGGACGAGGCGCTGAACGCGGTGCCGCATGTCTACGTGAACCGGCGCGGTCCCGACCAGGGCAACGACGTCGTCATGGACGAGGCGGGCGCCGTCCGGTTGTTCCTTGACCACGTAGCCGGCCTTGGCCACCGCCGCGTGCTCCTCGTTGACGGCAGGCGTGAGGTGGACACCGTGCACCGCCGGGCCGCCGCGGCCCGGAGCCACTGCGCCGCCCTCGGTCTGGATGCCGTCATCGAGCACACCGACGCGACCGAGGCGGGCGGCTTCGCCGTTATCCGGCGGCTGCTGTCGGCCGGGCCGCTGCCGACGGCCATCGGAGTCGGCAGCATTGAGCAGGTGTTCGGGGTGCTGGCCGCCCTGCGGGACGCGCGCATCGCCGTGCCGGGCGCGGTCTCCCTGGTCAGCCTGGACGAGGATGAGTCCCTGGCCTACCTTGACGTGCCGGTCACCAGCATCTGCATGCCCCTGGCCGAGCTCGGCGCGGCGGCCGTCGACGCGCTGATCGCCAGAATCGACGGCACCGGCGGATCCGATGTCCTCATCGGCGAGCCGATGTTCCTGGTCTCCCGCGGGTCGGTGGGCCCGCCGCCCACTTAACCAGCACCACCTGGAACCGGGGTCAGCGTGAGTCAACTGACACCGCGCGGAACCGCAGCCGACGAGAGAAACGGAGCGCTCAAGCATGTCACTGGCAGGCAGGGTGGCGGTCGTTACCGGAGCCGCCCACGGGATCGGCGCCGCGATCGCGGACGCCCTGGCCGCGGACGGGGCCAAGGTACACCGCGTCGACAAGCAGCCCACTGCCCTTGACGGGGCCGCCCTGACGGCCGCGGACCTCACCGACCCGTCCGCCGTCAACGACCTCTTCGCCGCCGTCGGCCCGGTTGACATCCTGGTCAACACCGCCGGCGGGGTGGCCGGTCAGGTCGGCCGGCCGCTCGAGGAGGTGGCCGCCGACGCCTGGCACGCGGTGGTCGACGCGAACCTCACGACCATGTTCCTGTGCACCCGCGCGGTCGTGCCCGCGATGAAAGAGCGCCAGTGGGGACGGATCATCAACATCTCGTCGGGGGCTGGGCTGACCGTCAGCAAGACCGGCATCCAGGCCTACGCCAGTGCCAAGGCGGGCCAGCTCGGCTTCACCCGGCAGATGGCGCATGAGCTCGGCCCGCACGGGATCACCGTCAACTGCATCGCACCCGGCTTCATCCTGTCCAACCCGACCACGCAGCTGCAGTGGGACGGCTACGGCAGGGACGGGCAGCGGGCGCTGATCGACGGGATCGCGATGCGCAAGATCGGCCAGGCCGCCGACATCGCCAACGGCGTGAGCTTCTTCGCCTCGGAGAAGTCAGGCTGGGTGACCGGCCAGGTCATCGCGATCGATGGCGGGAGCGCGTTCCAGTGACCGCGCCCGCGCTCGACTTCGATGCCGGCGACGACCGTTACCTGGCCGAACTCGCGGAGCTTGTCGCCATCCCCACCGTCAGCCGGGACGCCGACACGGGCACGATGCTCGCGGCCGCGCAGTGGCTGGCGGGCAGGCTGGCGTTCGCCAACGGCCGGGTCGAGCCCACCGCGGGCCACCCGGTGGTCCGCGGCGAATGGCTCGGCGCGCCCGGCGCGCCCACCGTGCTCGTCTACGGCCACTACGACGTCCAGCCGACCGGCGCCCGGGCCGAGTGGACCTCGCCGCCGTTCCAGCTGGTCATCGACGGCGATGTCGCCCGCGGCCGTGGGGTTACGGACGACAAGGGCCCGGTCTACATCGCGCTGCAGACGGCACTGGCGTTCATGGCGCGCGACGGCGCCCTGCCGCTGAACGTCAAGTTCCTGCTCGAGGGCGAGGAGGAGATCGGCAGCCCGCACCTGGCCGGGTACGTGACCTCGCATGCCGCCGAGCTGGCGGCCGACCTCGTCATCTCCGCCGACGGCGCGATGTGGCGGCCGGGCGAGCCGTCCCTCTCGGTAGCGTCCAAAGGACTGGTGTCCCTCGACATCGTGGTCACCGGTGCGGACTCCGACCTGCACTCGGGCCGCTACGGCGGGACGGTTGCCAACCCGCTGCACGCGCTCGCCGGGGTACTCGCCAGCCTGCACGACGCCGACGGGCGGGTCGCCGTCCCCGGCTTCTACGACGGCATCCCCCCGCTGACTGCCGCCCGGCGCGCCGAGATCGCCGCCGTGCCCTTCGACCACGCGGATTACCTGCGTGCCCTCGGTCTCGGCGAGGCGCACGGCGAGCCCGGTTACTCGACCCTCGAGCGGCTGTGGGAGCGGCCTACGCTGGAGGTCAACGGAGTCAGTGGCGGCGGCAAGTACACCGTGATACCGCACGTGGCGACCGCCCACCTGTCGTGCCGCCTGGTGCCTGGCCAGGATCCAGGCGCGGTCCTCGCCGCCATCTCCGGCCACGTCAGCGCGCACCGCTGGGCCGGCGTCGAGGTGCGGGTGCGCCCGGACGAGGCGCGGATCCCCGCCTACACGATCGCACCCGGCCATCCGGCGATCCGGGCCGCGAGCGCCGCGCTCTCCGCGGTCTACCCCGGGCAGGAGGTACTGCTCGCGTGCATCGGCGGCACGCTGCCGGCGACGGCCCTGTTCGAGCGGGTCCTCGGCGCCAAGACGCTGTTTTTCTCCTTCTCCACCTCTGATGAGAACCTCCACGCGCCGAACGAGTTCCTGCGGATCGCGCGGCTGCGCGAGGGGATGCGGGCGTGGGAAGTGCTATTGCGGCAGCTGGCCGTGGAAGGGACCTTGCGTTGACCGGTGACGACTACCGCGCCTACTCCTACCTGCCGGCGGGAACGCTGCCTCCGTTCGTCCTGACTCCGGAGTTCGGCCGGGTGCCCCCGTACCAGGGGGCGCGGCTGACGGACGAGCAGGCGCAGCGGTCGGCCGCGCTGCTGCGCGACAGCCTGGTGATCAGCCTGCACGACCACCCGGTCCGGTTCCCCGCCGACATGGGCGAGACGCCGGCCTACAACCGGACCGGGCGGCAGCACGCCGCGTACGCGGGCATGCGCGCTTCCGGAGTGGACGTCATCTTCGACAACCTGATGGACGGCACCGCGTGCGTCACCGGCAGCGCGCCGTGGCGGTGGAACGACATCATCACCGACCTCGGCCTGCGGCTGGCCGACCTGGCCCACGCGCCCGGGTTCGACTTGATCAAGACGATCGCCGACATTGACGCGGCCCGCGCCGCTGGCACCGTCGGGCTGGTGTTCGGGCTGGAAGCGGCGACGCCGATCGAGAACGAACTCGACCGGCTCGACGTCCTCTACGGCCTGGGCATCCGGCAGATCGGCATCGCCTACTCCGACGCCAATACCCTCGGCAGCGGGCTGAGCGAGCCAACCGACGGAGGGCTGACCGCGTTTGGCCACCGGGCGGTGACCCGGATGAATCAGCTCGGGCTCGCCATCGACCTTTCGCACTCCTCGGACCGCACCGCACTGGACACCTGCGCGCAGTCCGGCCAGCCGGTCTTCATCACCCACGCGGGCGCGCGCGCAGTGTGGGACACCGCGCGGATGAAGCCGGACACGGTGCTGCGGGCGGTCGCCGAGACGGGCGGGGTGATCGGCATGTCGGCCGCGCCGCACACCACGCTGTCGCACCCGCACCCCCGGCACACCCTCGAGTCGGTCATGGATCACTTCCTTTACTGCGTGGACCTGGTAGGACTCGATCACGTCGCGTTCGGCCCGGACACCCTCTACGGCGACCACGTGGCCCTGCACCGGACGTTCGCGCAGCTGCTCAGCCTGTCCCGGATGGGCGGCCCGTCGTACGAACCAGTTGAGTACGTGGACGGCCTGGAGAACCCCACCGAGAACTTCGCGAACATCTGCGACTGGCTGGTCGGACGCGGCTTCTCTGACGCCGAGATCCAGCAGGTTCTCGGCGGCAACATCTACCGGGTCATACGGGAGATCTGGGTCTAGCGGGGACGCCGGACGCCCACGACAGAAAGACGATCGCTATGCAGATTTTCGAAGTGGCGCCGCCCGCAGCAGGACCGAGCCTGGCCCTGCACGGCGGGGCCGGCGGCCGGGTGGCGGCGCTGACTCCGGCCGCTCGCGGGCCCTACGAGCAGGGGCTGCTGGACGCCTACCGCGCCGGGTGGCAGGTGCTGGCAGCAGGCGGCGGTGCCTTGGACGCCGTGTGCGCCATCATGCACTCAGTCTGATCACTGGGAAACGACGGGCCTGCTGTGCTCGTCAGCTACGTCCTTGAGCTTGATGCCGGCCAGCGGTCGATTGGGGTAGACCGCCTGCTTGCGGCGGTGCGCGAGGCCGACGTGGAGCTGACGGCGACGATCACTTTGCCGAGGGAGCATGTCCGGACTGGTCGTCGACCGGTAGCGGACGCTGGCCGTCGTGCTCGCGGCGGCCATTTCGCCGGCTTCGTTCGAAAGCGCCGGCAACGGAATCAGAGCCGGACCTGGTGCCTGGACGGCCGGGTCAGTCACCTCGACGCGCCTGCCGGACCGCCCCTGCCGGGGGCGGCGGTGGCGCGGCCCGCCGCGGGGCGCTGTGGCTGGCTGAGCCTCGCCTTTGTGCATGCACCCCTTGATGCTCACGACGGTCATCACCGCCCCGAGGCCGAGCAGGCCGTATTGCCTCGTAACGAAGTCATACGGCAGCCAGAGCAGTTGCAGCCCCAGGTTGCCGTGCCAGGCATAGCGCCAGCGGTGCGCCATGCCCCACATGACCCCTATGTTGACGAGCGCCAAGACCACCGAACCCAGCGTGAGCATGCGCATACCCGTGCTCACCTCGCAGTGTCGGCCTAACTCATCGGTAACACTGTGTGACTATACTCACCGTCACCACCTGAGCACAGGTAAACACAATATCCAACACAGTGTGATCTGGATCACATCAACTTCCAGGGTCAGGTCTAGCCGGTCGGCCGCCCGATTTGCCGGTCCGCCGACAAGGCGGCGTTCCCGTTGCTCCAGGCGCCCGTGGCGGCGGTGCCGGAGGTTCCGCCACGACGCTTGGCGCCATTACCACCTGCATGGATGCCAGATTGAGCCACTATGGCTTGTATTGGTGCCAAAGTGGTGCCATACTGGAGCCATGGAACTCACCCAGTACGTCGAAAACCTGCGCCGCGAGCTGACGATCGCAGCCGAGGTTGGCGGCGAGGATGCCCGCGCGCTCGCCGGCCGGCTGCTCGCCCCGCTCGACGCCGCGGTTCGGCTCACCCTGCTCGAGGCGCTCTCCGCCGCGGCCGAGGAGATCTCCGCCGAACTCGCGCCCGGCTCAGTCGATGTCCGGCTGCGCGGCGGGACGGCCGGGTTCGTCGTGACGCCGCCGGCCGCGCCCGCCGGCCCGGCGGCCGACGACGCGGCCACCGCGCCCGCCGAGGTCCGGCTGCCCGTCGCCGAGGGCGACGACGCCACCATGGTCCGGATCAACCTCCGGCTGCCCGCCAACCTCAAGGCCCTGATCGAGGACGCCGCCGTCAGCGGCGGGCTGTCGGTCAATACCTGGATCGTCCGCGCCGCCGCCGCCGGTCTGGCTAGCGAGGGGCGGCGCGGCGCCCGGCCCGCTCGCGCGCAGCAGTCCGACCGGATTGGCGGCCAGAGCTACAGCGGCTGGGTCCGCTGACAACACAACAGCGCGTAAAGCAACAAAAGACACAAAAAGCAGAAATCACTCTGAGTAAGGAACCCTGAGATGTCTGTCTCGAGCTTTAACACCCCGTCACCGATCGCCGTCACCCTTGACCTCTACGTCGCCGACGTCCGCTTCGCGGTCTCCGACCGCGCCGACACCAGCGTCGAGGTCCGCCCAAGCAACCCGGACAAGGCCGCCGATATCCAGGCGGCCGAGAACACCCGCGTTGAGTACGACGACGCCACCCGGACGCTGAGCGTCGTTTCGCGAAAGCCGCGCAACCGTTTCGTCAACTTCAGCAGCAAGCGCCCCGAGTCGATCGACGTGGTCATCCAGTTGCCCACCGACTCCGACGTCCGCGGCGAGGCCGGGATCGGCGACTTCCAGGCGGACGGCGCGCTCGGCACCGTCACGCTCAAGACCGACCTCGGCGTCGTCCGGCTCGCCGAGACCGGCCCGCTGAACGTGCGCAACGCGGCCGGCGCGATCTCCGTCGAGGGCGTCAGCGGCTCCGCCGAGGCGCACGCCGGCTCCGGCGACATCCAGATTGGTGCCGTGGACGGCACCGCCGACGTCTCCGCCAGCAACGGGAAGGTGCGGGTCGGCGTCGTCACCGGTCCCGCGAGCCTCAAGGTCTCCAACGGGTCGGTATCCGTCGACCGGGCGCTGTCCGACATCACCGCCACCAGCTCCAACGGCGAGGTGCGGATCGGCGAGGTCGCGCGCGGCAAGGTGTCCGCCACGTCCAAGAACGGCGCCGTCGAGGTCGGCATCCGCGAGGGCAGCGCTGCCTGGCTGGAGCTGAACACCGGGCTCGGCCGCGTCTACAACGAGCTCAGCTCGACCGACGCCCCCGAGGCCGGCGAGCCGGTCGCCCGGGTCGAGGTCCGCGCGAGCACCAAGCTCGGCGACGTCACCATCCGCCGCGCACAGCGCCTCGACGAGGAGTAAGGAAACGACGGAACCGGGCCAGCGCACCAGGAGCGCCGCTAATGCCGTGGGCTATGGTCTGATTCATGGACAAGGTGGTAGCGAGCGCTGAGGCGGCGGTCACCGACATCCCGGACGGGGCCACGCTCGCGGTGGGCGGGTTCGGGCTGTGCGGTATTCCCTCGGTACTGATCCAGGCGGTGCTTGCGGCAGGGACTCGCGAGCTTGAAGTGGTCTCGAATAACGCGGGCGTCGACGACTGGGGACTTGGCCTGCTGCTCGGCGCGCGGCGGCTGCGGCGGATGGTGGCCTCCTACGTCGGGGAGAACAAGGAGTTCGCCCGGCAGTACCTGGCGGGCGAGCTTGAGGTAGAGCTGACGCCGCAGGGCACGCTCGCCGAGCGGATGCGGGCCGGCGGCTCCGGGATCGCCGCGTTCTTCACCCGTACCGGGGTCGGCACCCAGGTGGCGGAGGGCGGCATGCCGTGGAAGTACGACGACAGCGGCAACGTCGCGCTCGCCAGCCCGGCCAAGACCGTGCAGGTGTTCGACGGACTCGAGTACGTGCTCGAGCGCGCCATCGTGGCCGACTTCGGGCTGGTGCGCGCCTGGAAGGGCGACCGGCACGGGAACCTCGTCTACCGTGACGCGGCGCGCAACTTCAACCCGCTCGCCGCCATGTGCGGCCGGGTGACCATCGCCGAGGTGGAGCACCTGGTAGAGCCGGGTGAGATCAACCCGAACGAGGTGCACACCCCGGGCGTGTTCGTCCAGCGGGTGGTCGCCCTCACCGCGGAGCAGGCGGCGGACAAGCGGATCGAGAGGCGCACGGTGAGAGCCAGCACCCAATGAGAGCCAGGCATCCAATGAAAGGCAGCGCCCAATGAAAGGCAGCGCCCAATGAGCTGGACGCGTGAGCAGATGGCGGCCCGCGCCGCCGCGGAGCTGTCCGACGGCGACTACGTCAACCTGGGCATCGGGCTGCCGACGCTCGTGCCCAACTACGTGGGGGACGACGTCGAGCTCGTCCTGCAGTCGGAGAACGGCATCCTCGGCGTGGGCGCCTACCCGACCGAGGACGCGGTGGACCCGGACCTGATCAACGCCGGCAAAGAGACCGTCACCCTGAGAAAAGGCGCGAGCTTCTTCGACTCCGCGACCAGCTTCGGGATGATCCGCGGCGGGAAGATCGACGCCGCCATCCTGGGCGCGATGCAGGTGTCCAAGGACGGGGACATCGCGAACTGGGTGATCCCCGGCAAGATGGTCAAGGGCATGGGCGGCGCCATGGACCTCGTGCACGGCGCCAAGAAGGTGATCGTGCTGATGGAACACGTCGCCAAGGACGGCGGCTACAAGATCGTGGCCGACTGCTCGCTGCCCTACACGGGCAAGGGCGTGGTCCAGCGGATCATCACCGACCTGTGCGTGCTCGACGTCACCCGGGACGGGCTCGTCCTGGTGGAGCTCGCCCCGGGCGTTGACGCGGACGAGGTCCGCGCTAAGACCGAGCCGCCGGTCAAGATTCCCGCAGTGGCGTAAGCAGGCCGCGGTTAAAGGCCTCGGCGACGGCGGCGGCGCGATCGGTGACGCCCAGCTTGGCGTAGATGTGCAGCAAGTGGGTCTTCACCGTCGCCTCGCTGATGAACAGCCGCGCCGCCGCCTCGCGGTTAGTGGTGCCGGCCGCCACCAGCCCGAGCACCTCGAGTTCCCGCTGGCTGAGCAGCTCAGGCTCTGGTGTGCGGACCCGGTTGATCAGGCGGGCGGCCACCGTCGGCGCGAGCACCGACTGCCCGGCGGCGGCCGCCCTGACGGCACGCAGCAGCTCGGCGCGCGGCGCGTCCTTGAGCAGGTAGCCAGTCGCGCCCGCCTCGATCGCGGGCAGCACGTAGCTGTCGGTGTCGTAGGTGGTGAGGACAAGCACCCGGGCCGGGTTGCCGCGCCGGGCCAGCTCCGCGATCGCCGTCACGCCGTCCATGCCCGGCATGCGCAGGTCCATCAGGATCACGTCGGGCCGCACGGCCTCGGCGAGCCGCAGCGCCTGGGAGCCGTCGGCCGCCTCGCCCGCCACCTCGAAGTCGGGGTCGGCGGCGAACATGCCGCTCAGCCCGTCGCGGACCACGGGATGGTCGTCCGCGATCAGCAGCCTGATCGGCCCACGCGCCACCCGGTCCGCCATGCCGTTCACGAGCCGGCCAGCGCGGAAACGGTCGGCACGCAGGCGGAGATGGCCGTGCCGCCGCCCGGCTCCGACTCGACCTGCAGCGTCCCTGACAGGCCGGCGATCCGCTGGCGCATTGCCACCAGCCCGAACCCGGAAAAGGAAATGGCCGGGTCAAAGCCAACCCCGTCGTCCCGCACGTCGAGCGCGACCTCGTTCTCCATGTAGGAGACGGTCAGCTTGACCCGGCTGGCGTGCGCGTGCCTGGCCACGTTCGCGAGCGCCTCCTGCGCGGCGCGCAACAGCGCGAACTCGGCTTCCGGCTGGACCGGCCGCGCCGTGCCCGTGGTGGTGACCTGCGCCGGTATACCGTTCAGCGCCGACCAGCGCTCGGCCACGCCGGCCAGCGCGTCGCTCAGCCGGCAGCCCTCAAGCGGCTCCGGCCGCAGCGCGTCCACCGACCGGCGCGCCTCGGTGAGGCTTTCCCGCGCGAGCCTGGTGGCCGCGTCGACGTGCCGCCGCCAGCCCGTCGGGTCGCCGGGGGTGCCCGACACGGCCTGCTCGGCCGCCTGCAGCTGGGTGACGATCCCGGTCAGCCCCTGCGCGAGGGTGTCGTGGATCTCCCGTGCCATCCGCCGCCGTTCGTCGAGGACGCCGGCCTCCCTGGCCTGGATGAGCAGTTGCCGGTGCAGGCCCTCGTTCTCCGCGATCGTCGCCTCCAGCCGCCGGTTCACCTCGCTTAGCTCGGTGAGCGACTTCCTGTGCTGCACGACCTGCTGTTCCCGGTCGTGGATCAGCCACATGAAGGCAGGAAAGAGCAGCATGTCGATGGTGAGGGCGACGAGGAAGATCATCAGGTGGATCGGCCAGGAGCTGTGGTCACCGTCCGTCTGCGCGAGCGCCCCGATGAAGGCGGCGACGGCGCCGACCACCATCGGCCACGGCCAGCGCAGCAGAACGCGCGAGTAGCCGAAGGCCACGACGATGAAGAACCCGAACCACCCGCTCCGGTAGGTGAGCAGCCCGGTGAACACCAGCAGCCCGGCGATGAAGACCGCCGCGTGCCTGGGCCGCCGCCGCGCGGGGTTCAGCGTGTACATGCCCGCTATCCACGCCACGGTGACCGCGCACAGCGAGGAGTCGACGACCAGCGCGGTCCCGTGTTCGCCGTTGGACAGGAAACAGGTGGTGGCCAGCACCGCGAGCAGCAGGTAAGGACTGCCGCCCTCCGACACGGCCACCGACTGATGCTGCCGCACTTTGTCCAGCCGGGCGCGGAGCGTCTCCCTCATCCGAATCCTCCTTCCCGAAAGACGCTACTCCGCTTAAGAAGACAGAAAAGCGATCGTCCGAACGAGCGGGTGTTCCACCCGGCCCGCTCACTCCGCCGCGATGGCGGCGAGCACGTCGAGCCGGGCGGCCCGCCGGGCCGGCCAGCTCGCGGCCACCAGCCCGAGCAGCGCCGCGAGTACCAGGAACTCCACCAGCCGCACGACGGGGACGGCGGTCTCGGTGATGCCCTGCTGCCGCAGCGACGAGACGAGCGCCAGGCCCATCAGGGTACCGATGACGATCCCGATGACCGCGCCGAACGTCGCGAGGATGACCGCCTCCGCCCGGATCATCGACCGGACCTGTGGGCGTCGCATGCCGACCGCGCGCAGCAGGCCGATCTCCCTGGTTCGCTCGAGCACCGAGAGCATCAGCGTGTTCACGATGCCGATGAGCGCGATGAGCACGGCGAGCGCAAGCAGCGCGTAGATCAGGCCAAGCAGCTGGTTGACGCTCGCCACCTGGGTCTGCTCGAACTGGGCCCGCGTTTGCACCTGCACGTCCGCATAGGGAGACAGGGCATTGGAGACGGCCGTCTCGGCGCCGGGGCTGCCGTTGGTGCGGGCCAGGATGGCACCCGGGTGCGGCGCCCTGAAGTGGGCGAGGAAGTACGCGGAGCTGACCAGGTAGCTCTGGATCAGCGCGTTGGACTGGTAGATCCCGCCGATCTTGATGGTGGCCGGCCCCGTGTCCGCGAACCGCACCGGCACGGTGTCACCGACCGACAGGTGGTCCTTTGTCGCGGTCGTGGCGTCGATGAGCAGCTCGCTCTCGGTAAGGGCGGCGCTTGAGCCCGCCGTCATCCGCAGGATGACGGTGTCGGCGAGGCTCTGCGGGGTCACCGCGGTGAGCGTGGCCAGCGTGGACTGGAACTCGAACTGGTCACGGTAGACGGTGTTGGTCGCGGTGACCCCGGGAACGGCGGCGACCGCCGCGGGCACCGAGTCGCTGAGCTGTCCGCTGCCGTTGGCCGAGATCAGCAGGTCGGCGCTGATCGCCTGGTCCACGCTGCTCGTGGCGGACTCGGACAGCGACGCCCCGAACACCGCCATCGCGGAAACCAGGGCCAGCCCGACCATGAGCGCCGAGGCGGTCTGGGCGGTGCGGCGCGGGCTGCGCATTGAGTTCTCCCGCCCGAGCTTGCCCGGCTCGCCGAGCAGCGCGGCGAGCGGCCGCCCAAGCAGGCCAGACAGCGGCCGCGCGATCGCCGGGGCGAGCATCGCGGCACCGAGGAAGACGCATGCCGCGCCGGCCCCGACGAGCGCGACGACCGGCTTCGACAGCCCGATGCCGAGCAGCGCCACCCCGAGGACGGTAACCGCCGTGCCGGAGATGAGCCGCCGCCTGGTCGGGTGAGCCCCGGCGCCGTCCGGCGAGCGGTCGGCGAGCGCCGCCACCGGCGCGATACGCACCGCGTTCCGCGCCGGCCCGATCGCCGAGACGACCGTCACCAGCGTGCCGACGAGCAGCCCGACGATCGCGGTACGCGGCTCGAACGTCAGCGGCCCGGCGGGCAGGCTGGTGCCGAACCCGTTGAGCAGCGCCTTGAGCCCGATGGCGGCGAGCACGCCGAGGCCGACGCCAATGGCGGACGAGACGAGCCCCACGATCGCCGCCTCGGTCAGCACGGAGCGGAACACCTGCCGCCGGCTCGCGCCGACGACCCGCAGCAGGGCGAGTTCCCGTGTTCGCTGGCCGACGATGATCGAGAACGTGTTGTAGATGGTGAACGCGCCGACGAACAGCGAGATCAGCGCGAAGATGAGCAGCGCCGTGTTGAAGAACGACAGCGCCTGGCTTACCACGTTCTGATCCTCGTCGATGATCGTCTGCCCGGTGACGACCTCTGCGTCCGATGGGAGGGCGCTGGCGATCGACCGTTGCACAGCGGCCTTGTCGGCCCCGGGCGTGGCCACCACGTTGATGAAGTCGAACTGCCCGGCCTCCCCGACCACGCGCTGCGCGGTCGGCAGCGTGAACGCGGCCAGGGTCTCGCCGACGAGGTTGTCATCGTTCCCGAACTGAGCGAACCCGGTGATGGTGAACGTCTCCGCGGACTTCAGCCCGGCGCCGAGTACCCGCACCTGCTGGCCGGCCTTGAACCCGTAGCCCTGCGCCGTCGCCGCGTCCATGACCACGTCGTCGCTGGTCACCGGCGGGCTGCCTACGATGAGGTGCAGGCTGGAGATCTTCTGATTGGTGTCGAAGCCGACGCCAACGGTACCCACGTTCGACGAGATCGGCTTGCCGTCCGGCGCGATGAACTGGGCGTAACCCGAGACGTTCCCGTATGCCCCGGCGACCCCGGGCACGCCCTGCACCCGCGGGAGCAGGGACTCCGGCAGCAGGTTGCGGGTCGCGCTGTTTCCGCTGCCGAGCTGCGCCACGCCGCGTACCTGGAAGTCGATCTTGCTGTAGACGCTGGTGAACAGCGAGGAGAAGGTGTTGTTCAACGTGTCGGTGAGCACGAACGTCCCGGAGATGAACGTGACGCCGAGCACGATCGCCAGCGCGGTGAGCGCCAGGCGGAGCTTGTGCGCGAGCAGCCCGCGCAGGGTTACCTTGCGCATGTCACGCCCCCAGGGTCCGCATGCGCTCGAGCACGGAGTCGGCGGTCGGCTGGTACAGCTCGCTCACCACTTTGCCGTCGTTGAGGAATACGACCCGGTCCGCGTAGGCGGCGCTGCGCGGGTCGTGCGTGACCATGACGACCGACTGGCCAAGCTCTCGCACCGACCGCTGCAGGAAGGCGAGCAGGTCGGCGGACGCGTTGGAGTCGAGGTTGCCGGTCGGCTCGTCGGCGAAGATCAGGTCCGGCTTGTTGACGAGCGCCCGGGCGCAGGCGACCCGCTGCTGCTGTCCGCCGGACAGCTCGCCGGGACGGTGGATGAGCCGATCGGCGATGCCGAGCTGGCTGGCGAGGTAACCGACCCATTCCTGGTCGGCCTTGCGTCCGGCGAGCGAGACGGGCAGCGTGATGTTCTCGGCCGCGGTCAGCGTCGGCACCAGGTTGAAGTACTGGAAGACGAAGCCGATGCGGTCGCGCCGCAGCCTGGTGAGCCCGGCGTCGTCGAGCTGCCCGATGTCCTGCCCGCCCACCCACGCCGTGCCCGACGTCGGCCGGTCCAGGCCCGCCATGCAGTGCATGAGCGTCGACTTCCCCGAGCCCGACGGGCCCATGACGGCCGTGAACCGGCCCCGGTCGAAGCTCACGCTGACCTCGTCGAGCGCGCGCACGGCCGCCTGGCCGTGTCCGTATGTCTTCGTCAGGCGCACGGTGCTCGCCGCGTACGTCTCCACTGATACTCCCGTCATGCTGCCAAGCATGGTTGCGGCGGGCTCGCGGCGAATCGGTAAACAAGACCGGTATGCAGCGCAGTCTGGCTGATTCCCCGCATCCACCGATCGGTTGACCCCTGCCTGTGGATAACCTGTGCGCAACGTGTTGCCTCGGTGTGGATATGGCCGGGTATATCGCGAATTCTGACGCCAACGGCCAGCTCAGCCCTGTGGACAACCGTGAATGACGCAGCGCGCCCCGGGATCGGGTACCCTTACGTAGTCGCCCATGGCGGCGGCCTGGCGGAGTAGCTCAGTCGGCAGAGCAAGCGGCTCATAATCGCTGTGTCACCGGTTCAAGTCCGGTCTCCGCTACAACTCCCGGTAACCTAGATCGACCAAGTCTCTCGTGAAGTAGAAAGGCACTCCATCGTGGCTGCCACCGATGTCCGGCCGAAGATCACGCTGGCTTGCCAGGAGTGCAAGCACCGCAACTACATCACCAAGAAGAACCGGCGCAACGACCCGGACCGCATGGAACTGAAGAAGTTCTGCCCGAACTGCCGCCGGCACACCGACCACCGCGAGACGCGCTAGTCGCTACGCGGTGACGGATGGCACTGAATCCGCAGTTCGTCGGCCGGGTCTACGGCCCTGGCGCGCCCTACGAGGTAAGCCGGGTCAAGATCGCCGATTTCGCCGACGCCATCGGTGAGCCGAGCGAGCTGTGCCGTGACCGGGACGCCGCCGTCAAGGCGGGCTATCCCGATGTGATCGCCCCGCCCACGTTCGCGGTGGTCATTAGCATGCACGCGGCGGACGAGGCCAACAACGACCCTGGCCTCGGCCTTGACTACTCGATGGTCGTGCACGGGCAGCAGAGCTTCAGTCACTCCCGCCCGCTGCACGCCGGCGACGTGGTGGTCGCGACGACGACGATCGAGTCGATCAAGGCGGTCGGCACGATGTCGATGCTCGTCACGTCCACCGACATCGTCACGGTCGACGGGGAGCACGTCTGCACGGCGAAGTCCATGCTTGTCGAGCGGGGAGCGGCTGCATGACCGTCACCTACGACGGCGTCGGCAAGGGCACGGAGCTGCCCGCGCGCTCGTACCGGGTTACCCGCCTCGACCTGGTCAAGTACGCCGGCGCCGCTGGTGACTTCAACGTCATCCACTGGAGCGACCGCGCCGCCCGCGCGGTGGGCCTGCCGAGCGTGATCGCGCACGGCATGTACACGATGGCCCAGGCGGGCGCCTTCGTCACCGAGTGGGCGGGCGGCGATCCCGGTGCGGTCACCGACTTCGGCGTGAACTTCTCCGCGATGGTCCCCGTCCCCGACGACGATGAGGGCGCGACCATCGAGTTCAGCGGCAAGGTGCTCGACAAGCTCGGCGACCACAAGGTGACCGTCGATATCGTGGCGAAGGCCGACGGCGCGAAGGTGCTCACCCGCGCCCGCGCCACCGTCCGGCTCCCGTGAAGGCTCCTTTCCCCCGGGGGGACGACCCCCCGTACCCCGCTCCTGTCTCCCGGGGGGACGACCCCCCGTACCCCCCGATGTCGCGCCCCGCGGGCCCGATGGCAAAAAGCGCCATCGTATCGGGCCCGCGCGACGCGACGGTCCTTGCCGGATACACGACCATTGGCCTTGGCGGGCCGGCGGAGAGATTCGTCGCCGCGCGGTCCGAGGCGGAGCTGATCGACGCGGTGCGCTCAGCCGACGAGGCCAGCGAGCCCGTGCTGGTGCTCGGCGGCGGTTCCAACCTGGTCATTTCCGACGCGGGATTCCCCGGCACCGTCATCCACGTGAACACCCGCGGGCTGCGCTCCGCTGTGGCGGGCGACGGCGCCGTGGACGTGACCGTGGCGGCCGGCGAGGACTGGGACGACGTGGTGGCCGCGGCGGTAGCCGATGGCCTCGCGGGCCTCGAGCCGCTGTCCGGCATTCCCGGCCGCGCGGGCGCGACCCCGATCCAGAACGTCGGCGCCTACGGCCGTGAGGTGGCCGAGGTCATCACCGAGGTGCGGGTGTACGACCGGCGGGACCACCAGGTCCGCACCGTCCAGAACGAGTGGTGCGCTTTCTCCTACCGCGGCAGCCTCTTCAAGAGCGGCCGCCAGGAATCGCTGATCCCCTGGCCGGGCGCCGCGGCCGGGCGGACGGCGGGGCAGGGCGGGGCGGGCCAGGCCTGGGCCGGGGGCCAGCCACGGTTTGTGGTGCTCGACGTCACCTTCCGGCTGGCCAGGCAGCCGCTGTCCGCGCCGGTGGGGTACGCCGAGCTAGCGGCGGAGCTCGGCGTCGGGATGGGGGAGCAGGCCAGTGTCGGTGAGGTCCGCGCCGCCGTGCTCAAGATCCGCGCCCGCAAGGGCATGGTGCTCAACCCCGGTGACCCCGACACCCGCAGCGCCGGCTCCTTCTTCACCAACCCGGTGCTCACCGCCGGGGAACTCGCTCAGGTCGAGGCGGCCGCGGCTGCCCACGGGTCGGGCCAGGTACCCCGCTACGACGCGGGCGAGGGCCTGCTGAAAGTTCCCGCCGCATGGCTCATCGAGCACGCCGGCTTCGCCAAGGGGTACGGCGCCCCTGGCCCGGCGCGCGTCTCGTCCAAGCACACCCTCGCCCTGGTCAACGCGGGCAGCGCGACCACGGCCGACCTGCTCGCGCTGGCCCGCGAGATCGTCGCGGGCGTCCGCGCCCGCTTCGGCGTCACCCTGACCCCGGAGCCGATCCTCGTCGGCATCACCCTCTAACCCGGTAGCGGGGTCATGGTCTACCTTTCATGGTCGGCCGGCCAGCCAGTCATCGATGCCGGCCAGCAGGCGTGCCCGCGTGTCCGGCGGGGCGGCCGAGCCGCGAACGGACATCCGGGCTAGCTCGGCGAGCTCACCCGGCGTGAACCCGTGCACGTCGCGGGCGATCGCGTACTGCTTGACCAGCCGGGGCCCGAACAACAGCGGGTCATCCGCCCCGAGCGCCACCGGCACCCCCGCCTCGACCAGCCGCCTGACCGGAACCGAGGCCTCGTCCGGTTCGACGCCGAGCGACACGTTGGACGACGGGCAGACCTCACAGGTAACCTGCCCAGCGGCCAGCCGCTCGAGCAGCTGGGGGTCCTCGACGGACCGGACACCATGCCCGAGCCGGCTGGCGTGCAACCGGTCAAGGGCCGCCCAGACGCTGGCGGGCCCGACAAGCTCCCCGGCGTGCGGCACCAGCATCAGCCCGGCCCGGTCCGCGATCCGGAACGCCGGCGCGAAGTCCCCAGCGGGCCCCCGCCGCTCATCATTAGAAAGCCCGAACCCGGTGACGCCCTGCCCCGCGTACTGCGCCGCTAGCCGAGCCAGCGTCCGCGCATCCATCGGATGCCGCGTCCGGTTAGCGGCAATGACGATCCCGATCCCGATGTCGGCCGACCGCGCCGCCTTCTCCGCCGCCTCAAGCACAAGCTCGGTGAACGCGGTAATCCCGCCGTACCTGGCGGCAAACCCCGAAGGGTCAGCCTGCAGCTCAAGCCACCGCGACCCCTCGGCTCGTTCGTCCTCGGCGATCTCCCGCACCAGCCGGCAGAGGTCATCCGGCGTGCGAAGCACCGAGCGCGCCATGTCATAGAGGCGCTGAAACCGGAACCATCCCCGCTCATCCGCGGTAGACAACTGCGGCGGCCACTCCTCGGTAAGCGCCGCAGGCAGCGACACCCCGTGCACTCGCGCGAGCTCAACCAGAGTCGAGTGACGCATGCCCCCGGTCAGATGCAGATGCAGATGAGCCTTAGGAAGGGCCGCCAGGTCATGCGCCATTCTCTATTATCCCCAGCGACCCGCAGCTACTGACCTAAGCCCGGGCCTCGGAGAGGAACTTGCCGATCCGGGTGACGCCTTCCTCAAGGTCAGCGTCGCCCAACGCATAAGACAGCCGGAAGTACCCGTTGGTGCCGAACGCCTCACCAGGCACCACCGCGACCTCGGCCTCCTCGAGGATGAGCGCCGCCAGTTCGGACGAGGTAGCCGGCCGCTTGCCGCCGAACTCCTTGCCGAGCAGTTCCTTGACGCTCGGGTAGGCGTAGAACGCGCCGAGCGGCTCCGGGCAGACCACGCCGGGGATGTCGTTGAGCATCCGGACGATGGTCTGGCGCCGCCGGTCGAACGCCGCGCGCATCTCCGCCACGGCCGACAGGTCGCCAGACACCGCGGCGAGCGCCGCGGCCTGGGAGACGTTCGCCACGTTCGAGGTCGCGTGCGACTGCAGGTTGGTCGCGGCCTTGATGACATCCTTGGGCCCGATCATCCAGCCGACCCGCCAGCCGGTCATCGCGTAGGTCTTGGCCACGCCGTTGAGCACCACGCAGCGGTCGGCGATCTCCGGTGCCTGCACCGGGATCGAGGAGAACTTCGCGCCGCCGTAGACGAGGTGCTCGTAGATCTCGTCGGTGACCACCCAGATGCCCTTGGCGGCGGCCCACTCGCCGATCGCCTTCACCTGCTCGGGCGGGTAGACCGCACCGGTGGGGTTGGACGGCGAGACGAACACGAGCAGCTTCGTCCGCTCGGTGCACGCGGCGTCGAGCTGCTCGACCGAGGCCAGGTACCCGGTGGACTCGTCGGTCGGCACGGTAACCGGGACGCCGCCCGCGAGCGCGATCGCCTCGGGGTAGGTGGTCCAGTACGGGGCGGGAAGCAGCGCCTCGTCACCCTCGTCGAGCAGCGCGGCGAACGTCTGGTAGACCGCCTGCTTGCCGCCGTTGGTGACGAGCACCTGGTCGGCGGTCACCTGGTAGCCGGAATCGCGCGCGGTCTTGGCGGCAATGGCCGCCCGCAGCTCAGGCAGCCCGGCGGCGGGCGTGTACTTGTGCATCTTCGGGTCGTCGGCCGCGCGCTTGGCGGCCTCGACGATGTAGCCGGGTGTCGGGAAGTCGGGCTCGCCGGCGCCGAACCCGATGACCGGACGGCCGGCCGCCTTGAGCGCCTTGGCTTTCGCATCTACGGCCAGTGTCGCGGACTCGGAGATGGCGGACACGCGGGCCGATATTCTCGTGGTTGGCATGCTTCCATGGTGTCACCTCCGCCTCTGCAACCACCAATCGGTTTCGCCTGCGGCAGAGCGCCCGCCAGCGGGCGCCGTCAGGCGGGCCAGCCAGAGGGGACGGCAGTCGCCCCAGCGGAAATCCCCATCTGGTTCGACTTGGGAGTACGTTCGGCATACACTCTGGTCGTTGCAACCGTAGGGCAGTAGCTCAATTGGTAGAGTCCCGGTCTCCAAAACCGGCGGTTGGGGGTTCGAGTCCCTCCTGCCCTGCAAGTGCGGTTTGTCAGGGCCCGATGTGGCCCTGACAGCCCGCGCGTGGTGAATCTGTATAGCGCATAGGTGAGGACATGGCGACCCAGACGCGAGGCCAGGGCGCGGAGCGCCGGAGCGGGTCCGGGGCTACGGCCAGGCGGGACCGGACCACCCCAGCCCTGTTCATTCGGCAGGTGGCGGCGGAGCTCCGGAAGGTGATCTGGCCCACCCGCAATGAGCTAGTGACGTACACGACGGCCGCGCTCGTTTTCGTGGTCATCCTGAGCACGATCGTGCTGACGCTCGATTACGGGTTCACCAAGCTGATGTTCTGGGTCTTCGGCTAGCGCCACCCTGACCTAGGATCTCCGGATCTCCCGTGATTCGCGTCACGCCTATCTAGCGTGGCAGGATGATCGGGATCTTTCGTCAGAGCTTGACCCGAGATCTCCCGTGATTCGCGCCGCGCATATCAGCGTGGCAGGATGTTAAGACGTCTCGTCCCGTCTCAGCCCAGACATCAGGGGGTACGGGGGGGCGTCCCCCCGGGAGATAACAGAAACAGGAGTGAGTGACCGTGCCCGAGTCCCAACTGCACAGCGATGTCCATGCGGCGACCGGCGCACTGGAAGGGGAGGCAGCCGACGTGAGCGACGAGACTTCCGGTTTCGCTGACGACCAAGCCGACGAGGCTGACGAGCAAGCCAACGAGGCTGACGAGCAAGCCAACGAGGAGGTCGCGGCCGAGGAGGCGGAAGCCGCCGAGCCGGAACCGCTCGACCCGGTCGCCGAATTCACTCGCGAGCTTCGCATGCTGCCGGGCGACTGGTATGTCGTGCACTCGTACGCCGGGTACGAGAACCGGGTGAAGACCAACCTGGAGAGCCGCATCATGTCGCTCAACATGGAGGACTACATCTTCCAGATCGAGGTGCCGACCCACCAGGTGACCGAGATCAAGAGCGGCAAGAAGCAGACGGTCAACGAAAAGGTGCTGCCCGGGTACATCCTGGTGCGGATGGACCTGACCGACGAGTCCTGGGCCGTGGTCAGGAACACCCCGGGGGTCACCGGCTTCGTTGGCCTGTCGAGCAAGCCCTCGCCGCTGCCGCTCGGCGAGGTCGCCTCGCTGCTCGCGCCCGCCCCGGCCGAGGGCAGCCCGGCCGCGCAGGCGGCGGCCGCCAAGAAGTCGTCCCCGGAATACGAGGTCGGCGAGTCGGTTACCGTTATGGATGGCCCGTTCGCGACGCTCGCCGCGACCGTGAACGAGGTCAACTCGGTCACCCAGAAGCTCAAGGTTCTCGTGTCGATCTTCGGCCGGGAGACGCCTGTCGAGCTCTCGTTCGATCAAGTCTCTAAGATTTAGGGCGTCCCCCGGCGCCTTCGTCTGGGACGACGGGCCCGGGCGACAACTGAGAGGAAATTAGGCACAATGCCGCCAAGAAAGAAGCTCAAGACCATCGTCAAGGTCCAGCTGCCCGCTGGCGCGGCCACCCCGGCGCCGCCGGTCGGTACCGCGCTTGGTCCGCACGGTGTCAACATCATGGACTTCGTCCGGCAGTACAACGCCGCGACCGAGGCCCAGCGGGGCAACATCATCCCGGTCGAGATCTCGATTTTCGAGGACCGGACCTTCACCTTCATCACCAAGACACCGCCCGCGCCGGAGCTGATCAAGAAGGCCGCTGGCGTCGACAAGGGCAGCAAGGAGCCGCACAAGACCAAGGTCGGCACGCTGACCAAGGCGCAGCTGCGGCAGATCGCCGAGACGAAGATGCCCGACCTGAACGCGAACGACATCGAGGCCGCCGAGAAGATCATCGCCGGCACCGCCCGTTCGATGGGCATCAAGGTCGAGGGTTAATACCCGCAAAACAGAAGCACCCCTCAAAGACTGAGCGCAAACCGCGCGTCCGATACGATCGCTTGCGATCGGACGCGCACCGGGGGGTACGGGGGGTCGTCCCCCCGGAAGATAGCAGTGGCAGGGCCTCGCGCTGGGTCCCGATGACCACGACCTCCATACCTAGGAGAGCAGCATGAAGCGCAGCAAAGCATATGAAGACGCCGCCAAGAAGATCGACCACGACGCGCTCTACAGCCCGCAGGACGCGGTCGAGCTGGCGAAGAACACCACGGTGACGAAGTTCGACCCGACCGTCGAGGTCAACCTCCGGCTCGGCGTCGACCCCCGCAAGCAGGACCAGATGGTCCGCGGCACCGTCAACCTGCCCAACGGCACCGGCAAGACCGCCCGCGTGCTCGTCTTCGCCACCGGCGATCGCGCGGAGGCCGCGAAGGCGGCCGGCGCCGACTACGTTGGCTCCGATGACCTGATCGAGCGGATCCAGGGCGGGTTCCTCGACTTCGACGCGGTGGTCGCCACCCCGGACCTGATGGGCAAGGTCGGCCGCCTCGGCCGCGTGCTCGGCCCGCGCGGCCTCATGCCCAACCCGAAGACCGGCACCGTCACCCCGGACGTGGCCAGGGCCGTGACCGAGATCAAGGGCGGCAAGATCGAGTTCCGCGTCGACCGGCACGGCAACCTGCACTTCATCATCGGCAAGGCCTCCTTCGACAAGAGGGCGCTGCTCGAGAACTACTCGGCCGCGCTGGATGAGGTCATCAGGCTCAAGCCGGCCGCCGCCAAGGGCCGTTACCTGAGGAAGATCACCTTCACCACGACCATGGCCCCGGGCATCCCGGTCGACCCGAACAAGACCCGCGGCTTCTTCGACGAGGAAAGCGCCTCGGCGTAACGCGCGTATCCGCGGCGGCGGCGTTCCCCACGGGGGAGCGCCGCCGTTCCGCGTTCTATCCAATCGGCGCAGCGAACCGATTCGCGCTCTTGGCTCAGGCAAAGTATCCTGAGCGTGCCGAAGACCGCTGGATGCCAGTTCGCTGGCCGAAAGTTCGTACGGACATCCCGCGCAGGTGCCATGCAAAGCCTCAAATTCCGGTTAGCTCGAGATCCCCACAGTGTTTTCTAACTACAGTGGGTTCGCTGACCGTGGTCTGTCGCCCTGTGTGCCCTGTGCACCGGGGCGTTCGTCGTCTTCGGGGTAATCGCAGGGACGACACAGGGAAGGAGGCTCATGGCAAACGCCGAGAAGACGGCCGTGGTGGAAGACCTCACGGGCAAGTTCCGCGACTCGAGCGGCGCGGTGCTTACCGAGTACCGCGGCCTGACGGTGGCACAGATGTCCGAGTTGCGGGGCAACCTCAGGGGCAACGCCACGTTCACTGTCACCAAGAACACGCTCGCGAAGCTCGCGGCGACCGAGGCGGGCCTGGGCGACCAGGTCGGGTCGCTGCTGTCTGGGCCGTCCGCGATCGCGTTCGTCGACGGTGACGTCGCGCAGGCCGCCAAGAGCCTGCTGGACTTCGCCAAGGCGCACCCGCTGCTCGTCATCAAGGGCGGCGTGCTCGACGGCAAGGCACTGACCCCGGCCGAGGTCGGCAAGCTCGCCGACCTTGAGCCGCGCGAGGTGCTGCTGGCCAAGCTGGCCGGCGCCATGAAGGCGTCGATGGCAGGCGCCGCGGCGACGTTCAACGCGCTGCCGACGCAGATGGCGCTCCTCGCCGACGCGCTGCGCGCCAAGCTCGAGGCGGGCGCGCCCCCCGTGGTTCAAGACACAGGGGCACCGGCCGAGGCGGCCGAACCGCAGGCAGAGAACCAGGACTAAGGAAAGAAGGGAAACGATCATGGCGAAGCTCAGCAGCGCTGACCTGCTCGACGCGTTCAAGGAGATGACCCTCCTTGAGCTGTCCGAGTTCGTGAAGGCTTTCGAGGAGACGTTCGACGTCAAGGCCGCGGCCCCGGTCGCCGTTGCCGCCGCCGGCGGCGGCGGTGCCGCCGCTCCGGCCGAAGAGGTCGAGGAGCAGGACGAGTTCGACGTCATCCTTGAGGCCGCTGGCGACAAGAAGATCCAGGTCATCAAGGAGGTGCGCACGCTCACCAGCCTGGGCCTGAAGGAGGCCAAGGACCTGGTCGACGGTGCGCCGAAGACCGTACTTGAGAAGGTCAACAAGGAGGCCGCGGAGAAGGCCAAGGCTGCCCTCGAGGGCGCCGGCGCCTCCGTCACGGTCAAGTAGTTCTGTACGGGGGTCGTCCCCCGGAAGACAACAGCGCCGCCCGGGAACATCCCGGGCGGCGCGTTGTCGTAAACCTGAGGCGAACGCACGGTAACGTGGTGCCTCCGCTGGCGGCTCGCCACCAGCGGGAATAATGGCCATACCCCGTGACGTTCCCTCTTACACATCCGCACACGTGTGGCATCGATCACGAGGGAAACGTCCCGAATCGGGGCGGTTCAAGCTTGACGTTTGGTCTCCGACAGGAGATGCTGCGAAGCAAGGTGAACCTCATACAGGCGTACCGTTGACAGGCAGTGCAGTCTCTGGCTACACTGACTATTTGCGCTGCACTCTAACGTCCTCGGTGTCTCTAATGCCTCTCGGGCAGCCTCTATGGGGTCTTTGCCGCGGGGCGTTTGGCGTGCGTGCGGTGATAGTTCCGCGACAAGTTCGGAAGGACCCCTGTTGGCAGCATCGCGCAGCGCCTCCGCCACAAATCTTGGTCCCCGCCGCGTGTCCTTCGCGCGCATCAATGAGCCTCTGAAGGTTCCGGATCTGCTGGCCCTGCAGACCGAGTCGTTTGACTGGTTGCTCGGCAATGAGAAGTGGAAGGCGCGTATCCAGGCCGCCAAGGAAGCTGGAAGCAAGAACATCGCCGAGCAGTCCGGTCTCGAAGAGATCTTCGAAGAGATCAGCCCGATTGAGGACTTCTCCGGCACGATGTCCCTGTCGTTCCGCGACCACCGCTTCGAGCCGCCAAAGTACTCCGATGAGGAGTGCAAAGACAAGGACATGACGTACTCCGCGCCGATGTTCGTGACGGCGGAGTTCATCAACAACACGACTGGTGAGATCAAGAGCCAGACGGTCTTCATGGGCGACTTCCCGCTCATGTCCCGTAAGGGCACGTTCATCATCAACGGCACCGAGCGCGTCGTGGTCAGCCAGCTGGTCCGTTCGCCCGGCGTGTACTTCGACCGTCAGGTCGACAAGACGAGCGACAAGGACATCTACTCCTGCAAGGTGATCCCGAGCAGGGGCGCGTGGCTTGAGTTCGAGATCGACAAGCGTGACAGCGTCGGGGTCCGCATTGACCGCAAGCGCAAGCAGTCGGTCACCGTGCTGCTCAAGGCTCTTGGCTGGGACGACGCGCGCATCCTCGAGCGCTTCGGCGACTACGAGTCGATGCGGGCCACCCTGGAGAAGGACCACACGGCCGGCCAGGACGACGCGCTGCTCGACATCTACCGCAAGCTGCGCCCGGGCGAGCCGCCGACGCGCGAGTCGGCACAGGCGCTGCTCGACAACCTGTACTTCAACCCGAAGCGGTACGACCTCGCCAAGGTCGGCCGGTACAAGGTCAACCGCAAGCTCGGCCTTGAGCAGCCGATCCGCCAGGGCACGCTGACCGAGGAAGACATCGTCTCGACGATCGAGTACCTCGTGAAGCTGCACGCCGGCGAGGAGGAGACGGTCCGCGGCGAGCGGTCGATCGTCATCGAGACCGACGACATCGACCACTTCGGCAACCGGCGGCTGCGTACCGTCGGCGAGCTGATCCAGAACCAGGTGCGGCTCGGCCTCGCCCGGATGGAGCGCGTGGTCCGCGAGCGGATGACCACCCAGGACGTCGAGGCGATCACGCCGCAGACCCTGATCAACATCCGCCCGGTCGTGGCGTCGATCAAGGAGTTCTTCGGCACCAGCCAGCTCTCGCAGTTCATGGACCAGACCAACCCGCTGGCCGGGCTGACGCACAAGCGCCGCCTGTCCGCGCTCGGTCCTGGCGGCCTGTCGCGTGAGCGGGCCGGGTTCGAGGTCCGTGACGTGCACCCGTCGCACTACGGCCGGATGTGCCCGATCGAGACGCCTGAAGGCCCGAACATCGGGCTGATCGGGTCGCTTGCGTCGTACGGGCGGGTTAACCCGTTCGGTTTCGTGGAGACCCCGTACCGCCGGGTCGTCGACGGCGTGGTCACCGACGAGGTCGACTACCTGACCGCCGACGAGGAAGACCGGCACGTTATCGCTCAGGCGAACACGCCGATCGGGGCCGACGGCCACTTCGCGACCAACCGCGTGCTGGTCCGGCGAAAGGGCGGCGAGGTTGACCAGATCCCGCCGGACGAGGTCGACTACATGGACGTGTCCGCACGCCAGATGACGTCGGTCGCGACCGCCATGATCCCGTTCCTCGAGCACGACGACGCCAACCGCGCGCTCATGGGGTCCAACATGCAGCGGCAGTCAGTGCCGCTGCTGCGGTCGGAGTCGCCGCTCGTCGGCACCGGCATGGAGTACCGTGCTGCCACCGACGCGGGCGACGTGATCCTCGCGGAGAAGGCCGGCGTGGTCGAGGAGTCCTGCGCGGACTACGTCACCGTGATGAACGATGACGGGACGCGGACGACGTACCACATCCAGAAGTTCCGCCGCTCCAACCAGGGCACCTGCTTCAACCAGAAGCCCATCGTGGAAGAGGGCCAGCGGGTCGAGGAGCGCCAGGTGCTCGCCGACGGTCCCTGCACCGACGAGGGCGAGATGGCGCTCGGCAAGAACCTGCTCGTCGCGTTCATGCCATGGGAGGGCCACAACTACGAGGACGCGATCATCCTGTCCCAGCGGCTGGTGCAGGACGACGTGCTGTCGAGTATTCACATCGAGGAGCACGAGGTCGACGCCCGCGACACCAAGCTGGGCCCGGAGGAGATCACGCGGGACATCCCGAACGTCTCCGATGAGGTGCTCGCCGACCTCGACGAGCGCGGCATCATCCGGATCGGCGCGGAGGTCGTCAACGGCGACATCCTGGTCGGCAAGGTCACGCCCAAGGGCGAGACCGAGCTCACGCCCGAGGAGCGGCTGCTGCGCGCGATCTTCGGTGAGAAGGCCCGCGAGGTCCGTGACACGTCGCTCAAGGTGCCGCACGGCGAGGAGGGCAAGGTCATCGGCGTCCGCGTGTTCACGCGCGAGGACGGCGACGAGCTCCCGCCCGGCGTCAACGAGCTCGTCCGGGTCTACGTGGCGCAGAAGCGGAAGATCACCGACGGCGACAAGCTGGCGGGCCGCCACGGCAACAAGGGCGTCATCTCCAAGATCCTGCCGGTAGAGGACATGCCGTTCCTCGCCGACGGGACCCCGGTCGACATCGTGCTCAACCCGCTCGGTGTCCCCGGCCGAATGAACGTCGGCCAGGTACTCGAGACCCACCTCGGCTGGGTAGCCAAGACGGGGTGGCAGGTCGATGGCGAGGATCAGGAGTGGAAGGACCGCCTGCGCGCCATCGGCGCCGACTCGAGCGAGCCGAACACCAACGTCGCAACCCCGGTGTTCGACGGTGCGCACGAGGAGGAGATCACCGGCCTGCTCGGCTCCACCCTGCCGAACCGCGACGGCGACCAGATGATCGGCTCGAGCGGCAAGACGCAGCTGTTCGACGGCCGCACAGGCGAGCCGTTCAGGGACCCGGTGTCCGTCGGCTACATCTACATTCTCAAGCTGCTGCACCTGGTGGACGACAAGATCCACGCCAGGTCCACCGGCCCGTACTCGATGATCACCCAGCAGCCGCTCGGTGGTAAGGCGCAGTTCGGCGGGCAGCGGTTCGGTGAGATGGAAGTTTGGGCCCTCGAGGCCTACGGCGCGGCCTATGCCCTGCAGGAGCTGCTCACCATCAAGTCCGACGACGTGCTCGGCCGCGTGAAGGTCTACGAGGCCATCGTCAAGGGCGAGAACGTGCCTGAGCCCGGGATTCCCGAGTCCTTCAAGGTGCTCATCAAGGAAATGCAGTCGCTCTGCCTCAACGTGGAGGTGCTGTCAAGCGACGGTTCCTCCATCGAGATGCGCGACACCGACGAGGACGTATTCCGTGCCGCGGAAGAACTCGGCATCGACCTGTCCCGGCGTGAGCCGAGCAGCGTCGAAGAAGTCTGACCATCGAAGGGGGATCTACACCAGTGCTAGACGTCAACTTCTTTGACGACCTTCGCATCGGACTCGCCACCGCCGAGGACATCAGGCAGTGGTCGCACGGCGAGGTGAAGAAGCCGGAGACCATCAACTACCGCACGCTCAAGCCGGAAAAGGACGGGCTCTTCTGCGAGAAGATCTTCGGCCCCACCCGGGACTGGGAGTGCTACTGCGGCAAGTACAAGCGCGTCCGGTTCAAGGGCATCATCTGCGAGCGCTGCGGCGTCGAGGTCACCCGGGCCAAGGTGCGCCGTGAGCGGATGGGGCACATCGAGCTCGCCGCGCCGGTTACGCACATCTGGTACTTCAAGGGTGTGCCGAGCCGTCTCGGCTACCTGCTCGACCTGGCGCCCAAGGACCTGGAGAAGGTCATCTACTTCGCGGCGTACATGATCACGTACGTGGACGACGAGGCCCGCCAGCGCGACCTGCCGTCCCTCGAGGCGCGGATCACCGTGGAGCGGACCCAGCTCGAGCAGCGCCGGGACAACGACATCGAGACCCGGCAGAAGAAGCTCGAGGCTGACCTGGCCGATCTCGAGGCGCAGGGCGCCAAGGGCGACGCGCGCCGCAAGGTGCGCGAGTCGGCCGACCGCGAGATGAAGCAGATCCGTGACCGCTCCGCCAAAGAGATCGACCGGATCGACGAGGTGTGGTCCAGGTTCAAGGGCCTCAAGGTCCAGGACCTGGAGGGCGACGAGCTCCTCTACCGCGAGATGCGGGACCGGTTCGGCCGGTACTTCCGCGGCGGCATGGGCGCCCAGGCCATCCAGGACCGGCTCGCGACGTTCGACCTGGACGCCGAGGCGAACGACCTGCGCGAGATCATCCGCACCGGCAAGGGCCAGAAGAAGGCCCGCGCGCTCAAGCGGCTCAAGGTGGTCTCCGCGTTCCTTAACACGCGCAACAGCCCGATGGGCATGGTCCTCGACTGCATCCCGGTGATCCCGCCGGACCTGCGGCCGATGGTCCAGCTCGACGGTGGCCGGTTCGCCACGAGTGACCTCAACGACCTGTACCGCCGGGTCATCAACCGGAACAACCGGCTGAAGAGGCTGCTCGACCTCGGCGCGCCCGAGATCATCGTGAACAACGAGAAGCGGATGCTCCAGGAGGCCGTCGACAGCCTGTTCGACAATGGCCGCCGTGGCCGCCCGGTCACCGGGCCGGGCAACCGCCCGCTGAAGAGCCTGTCCGACATGCTCAAGGGCAAGCAGGGCCGGTTCCGCCAGAACCTGCTCGGCAAGCGCGTCGACTACTCCGGCCGCTCGGTCATCGTCGTCGGCCCGCAGCTGCGGCTGCACCAGTGCGGCCTGCCCAAGCAGATGGCGCTCGAACTGTTCAAGCCGTTCGTGATGAAGCGCCTTGTCGACCTGAACCACGCGCAGAACATCAAGTCCGCCAAGCGGATGGTCGAGCGCGCCAAGCCGGTCGTCTGGGACGTGCTCGAAGAGGTCATCACCGAGCACCCGGTGCTGCTCAACCGGGCGCCGACGCTGCACCGCCTCGGCATCCAGGCCTTCGAGCCGCAGCTTGTCGAGGGCAAGGCGATCCAGATCCACCCGCTGGTGTGCACCGCGTTCAACGCGGACTTCGACGGCGACCAGATGGCGGTGCACCTGCCGCTGTCCGCCGAGGCGCAGGCCGAGGCCCGGATCCTGATGCTGTCCACCAACAACATCCTCAAGCCCTCCGACGGCAAGCCGGTGACCATGCCCACTCAGGACATGATCATCGGGCTTTACTCCCTGACGCTGCTTGAAGAGGACGTGACAGGGGCCGGGCGGGCGTTTTCCAGCATGTCCGAGGCGCAGATGGCCTACGACAGGGGCGAGCTCGACCTGCAGGCGCGGATTCAGATCCGGCTGACCAACGTCGTACCGCCGGCGGACTACCCGGTTCCCGAGGACTGGCAGCCCGGCCAGCCGCTGCGGATGGAGACCACCCTCGGCCGGTGCATCTTCAACGAGACGCTGCCGGCGGACTTCCCGTTCGTCAACTACGGCGTCGGCAAGAAGCAGCTCTCTCTCATCGTCAACTCGCTCGCCGAGACGTACCCGAAGGTTGAGGTGGCCGCGGCGCTCGACGCGCTCAAGGACGCCGGCTTCCACTGGGCGACCCGGTCTGGCGTGACGATCGGCATCGAGGACGTCGTTGCCCCGCCGAACAAGGCCGCCATCCTCGACGGCTACGAGCGGCGCGCCGACAAGGTGCAGCGCGAGTACGAGCGCGGCCTGATCACCGACGACGAGCGTCGTCAGGAGCTCATCGAGATCTGGACGCACGCGACCGCCGAGGTTGCCCAGGACATGGAGAACGCCTTCCCGGCCAACAACCCGGTCTGGATGATGGTCAACTCCGGTGCCCGCGGTAACCCCATGCAGGTCAGGCAGATCGCCGGCATGCGTGGCCTGGTGTCCAACCCCAAGGGCGAGACGATCCCGCGCCCGATCAAGTCCTCCTTCCGTGAGGGCCTGACCGTGCTCGAGTACTTCATCTCGACCCACGGCGCCCGCAAGGGCCTCGCCGACACCGCACTGCGGACGGCGGACTCCGGTTACCTCACCAGGCGACTGGTGGACGTGGCGCAGGACGTCATCGTCCGCGAGGAGGACTGTGGCACCGAGCGCCGGTTCCCGATGCAGATCGCGGGGAAGGGCGCCGACGGCGTGTTCCGCAAGATGGACAACATCGAGAACACCGGCACCGGCCGCAGCCTGTCGGAGGACGTGGTGGGACCGGACGGCACCGTGCTCGCGCGCGCCAATGACGACACGACCGAGTCGATGATCGACATGCTCGTCGAGGCAGGCGTGGAGATGGTCCGGGTGCATAACGTCCTGGTCTGCGAGGCGAAGGTCGGCCTGTGCGCCAAGTGCTACGGCCGCTCGCTCGCCGCGGGCAAGCGGGTAGACGTGGGCGAGGCGGTGGGCATCGTCGCCGCGCAGTCCATCGGCGAGCCCGGTACCCAGCTGACGATGCGTACCTTCCACACCGGTGGTGTGGCGGGTGCCGACATCACGCACGGCCTGCCGCGCATCACCGAGCTGTTCGAGGCCCGCATCCCCAAGGGCATGGCCCCGATCAGTGAGGTCGCCGGCCGCGTCAAGGTCGAGGAGACGGAGAAGACCAGGAAGATCGTCATCGTCCCCGATGACGGCGCAGAGGAGATCGCCTACCAGGTCCCGATGCGTTCCCGGCTGCTCGTCACCGACGGCGGCCAGGTCAAGGTCGGTGACCAGCTCATCGCGGGCGCGGTGAACCCGCACGAGGTGCTGCGCATCCTCGGTTCCCGCGAGGTGCAGAAGCACCTGGTGGCCGAGGTGCAGAACGTGTACCGGTCGCAGGGCGTGTCGATCCATGACAAGCACATCGAGATCATCATCCGGCAGATGCTCAAGCGGGTGAACGTCCTGGAGTCCGGCGACACCGAGATGCTCCCTGGCGAGCTGGTGGAGCGGCTGCGGTTCGAGGAGCAGAACCGTGCCGTGGTGAACGACGGCGGTACTCCGGCCTCCGGCCGCCCGGTGCTCATGGGCATCACCAAGGCGTCGCTGGCCACCGAGTCGTGGCTCTCCGCGGCCTCCTTCCAGGAGACGACCAGGGTCCTTACCGACGCGGCTATCCACGCCAAGTCGGACTCCCTGCTCGGCCTCAAGGAGAACGTGATCATCGGCAAGCTCATCCCGGCCGGCACCGGCCTGCCGCGGTACCGGAACATCCGGGTCGAGCCCACCGACGACGCGCGGTCCACGGCCTACCCGGCCACGGCCTACCAGGAGGCGGAGGGCTACCCGTTCGGCCAGGGCACTGGCGAAGCGGTACCGCTCGAAGACCTCGACTACGGCGCCTACAACCGGTAACAAGGTCCCCGCGACCGCGCGCCCGATACGATGGCGGTTTTCGCCATCGGGCGCGCAGCCGGGGGGTACGGGGGGTCGCCCCCCCGGAAGACAACTGTCAAACCCGAAGAGCGGGCGCCCCGAAGGGGGCGGCCGCTCTTCGGCGTTTAGCTGGCCCGGTGGCCGGGAATGCGGCCGGGGGGCAGAGCGTTACTACCGCTGAGCAGTTGTGCCCCTACGTATTCGCGCGGTCCGGGGAACCGGTAAGCTAGTAGCAGGAAAGCCGTGCGAGCGGCCACGGTCATTGTCGGGTGTGATTCATCGCGTCCCGGCTGATTTGGTCGGCGGGCACACGGGTGGTACCTTTTACATTCGTGCCCGTGTCCGCGCGGGTGCCTGCGTGCCAGTAGTTGGCGAGACGTTGGGTCGCCCTGGGTAAACCAGGGAGGGTCCGAGACGGGTGGCCGAACTACTGGCCGTGTGGACTCTCTCCCCTCGCAGTCCAGATCCGACAGGGTGTGGACTGCTGACTCGCGAGGCCTGCTTACCGCCGGCCGAGAGCCGGGTAGTTAACGTTGGCCAGGGGCCAACCGCGACACACCCGACCTCGGGGGTCGGCGGAGAGTAGAAAATCGCAGGTCAGACGGGTGGAAAAGACGGGAAACCGCCAATTTTCTGACTCGAAACTGGACCCCGGTAACGGGAGAGCCGGTAGCGGGTCCGCGAGCTTGACAGTAGGAACACGACGGGAAGACGGAGACTCGGTTGCCCACGATCCAGCAGCTGGTCCGCAAGGGCCGGCAGGACAAGGTGTCGAAGAACAAGACGCCGGCGCTCAAGCAGAGCCCGCAGCGCCGTGGTGTCTGCACGCGCGTCTACACGACCACGCCCAAGAAGCCGAACTCGGCGCTGCGCAAGGTCGCTCGCGTCAGGCTGACGAGCCAGATCGAGGTCACCGCCTACATCCCGGGCGTGGGACACAACCTGCAGGAGCACTCGATCGTGCTCGTCCGCGGCGGCCGTGTCCGTGACCTGCCGGGCGTCCGCTACAAGATCATCCGCGGTTCGCTGGACACGCAGGGCGTCCGCAACCGCAAGCAGGCTCGCAGCCGGTACGGCGCGAAGAAGGAGAAGAGCTGAGATGCCGCGTAAGGGTCCCGCGCAGAAGCGGCAGCTGGTCACCGACCCGGTGTACGGCTCGCCGCTGGTGACCGCGCTCGCGAACAAGATCCTCAAGGACGGCAAGCGCTCGCTCGCCGAGCGCACCGTGTACGGGGCGCTTGAGGGCTGCCGCGAGAAGAACGGCAACGACCCGGTGGTCACGCTCAAGCGCGCGCTGGACAACGTCAAGCCGACCCTCGAGGTCCGCAGCCGCCGCGTCGGCGGCGCCACCTATCAGGTCCCGGTGGAGGTGCGCGCATCTCGCAGCACCACCCTGGCGCTGCGCTGGCTCGTCCTGTACGCGCGCCAGCGCCGGGAGAAGACGATGACCGAGCGGCTGATGAACGAGCTGCTCGACGCCAGCAACGGCCTTGGCGCCAGCGTCAAGCGCCGTGAGGACACGCACAAGATGGCGGAGTCTAACAAGGCCTTCGCGCATTATCGCTGGTAACACCCAGACCGCAGAGCAATCTAGTACTAAGGACGCTTAACGTGGCCACCCAGACCGCCGCAGACCTCGCCAAGGTCCGAAACATCGGGATCATGGCGCACATCGACGCGGGCAAGACGACGACGACCGAGCGGATCCTCTTCTACACCGGCATCAACTACAAGATCGGTGAAGTCCACGATGGCGCGGCCACCATGGACTGGATGCCGCAGGAGCAGGAGCGCGGCATCACGATCACGTCCGCCGCGACCACTACGTCGTGGCTGGACCACACCATCAACATCATCGACACTCCCGGGCACGTCGACTTCACCGTTGAGGTGGAGCGCTCGCTGCGGGTGCTCGACGGCGCGGTCGCGGTGTTCGACGCGGTGGCCGGCGTTGAGCCGCAGTCCGAGACGGTCTGGCGGCAGGCCGACAAGTACGACGTACCGCGGATCTGCTTCGTGAACAAGATGGACCGGGTGGGCGCCGAGTTCCACCGCTGCGTGGAGATGATGATCAGTCGGCTGGGCGCGACCCCGGCTGTCGTTCAGCTGCCGTGGGGCGTCGAGTCGGACTTCCGCGGCGTCATCGACCTGGTGCGGATGCGCGCGCTGGTGTGGACGACCGAGGGTAAGGGCGACAAGTACGATGTCGTCGACATCCCCGCCGACCACGCGGAGGCGGCGCGCGAGTGGCGGGACAGGCTTCTTGAGACCGTCGCGGAGCACGACGACGAGATGATGGTCCTGTACCTCGAGGGCGAGGAGCCCACCGAGGAGCAGCTCGTCGCGGCGATCCGCCGGGCGACGCTGACCAGCGCCATCAACCCGGTGCTGTGCGGCACGGCCTTCAAGAACAAGGGCGTGCAGCCGATGCTCGACGCCATCGTCGCCTACCTGCCGTCCCCGATCGACATCCCGTCGATCAAGGGCCACGCACTTGGCCACGAGGACCAGATCGTCGAGCGGCACGCTGACCCAGAGGAGCCGTTCTCCGCCCTGGCCTTCAAGATCATGGCGGACCCGCACCTGGGCAAGCTCACCTACATCCGCATCTACTCGGGAACCCTTGAGACCGGCACGCAGGTGCTGAACTCGATCAAGGACCGCAAGGAGCGGATCGGCAAGATCTACCAGATGCACGCGAACAAGCGCGAGGAGCGCCCGTCCGCGGTCGCCGGGTCGATCGTCGCCGTGATGGGCCTCAAGGACACCACGACCGGTGACACGCTGTGCGCGCAGAACGCGCCGGTGATCCTCGAGTCCATGACCTTCCCGGCGCCCGTCATCAACGTGGCGATCGAGCCGAAGACCAAGGGCGACCAGGAAAAGCTGGGCACCGCGATCCAGCGGCTCGCCGAGGAGGACCCGACCTTCCAGGTCAGGACCGACGAGGAAACCGGGCAGACGATCATCGCGGGCATGGGCGAGCTGCACCTTGAGGTGCTTGTCGACCGGATGCGCCGCGAGTTCAAGGTCGAGGCGAACATCGGCCGCCCGCAGGTCGCCTACCGCGAGACCGTGCGCAGGCTGGTCGAGAAGGTCGAGTACACGCACAAGAAGCAGACTGGTGGTTCCGGCCAGTTCGGCCGCGTGATCATCAACCTGGGGCCGACCGGCGGCGACGGCGGTGGCTACGAGTTCGAGAACAAGGTCACCGGCGGCCGGATCCCGCGGGAGTACATCCCGTCGGTGGACGCCGGATGCCAGGAAGCCGCCGAGTTCGGCGTGCTCGCCGGGTTCCCGATGGTCGACGTCAAGGTGACGCTCACCGACGGTGCCTACCACGAGGTGGACTCCTCGGAGCTCGCCTTCAAGATCGCCGGCTCGATGGCCTTCAAGAAGGCCGCCGCGCTGGCCAACCCTGTGCTGCTCGAGCCGGTGATGAGCGTCGAGGTCACTACACCCGATGAGTACATGGGCGATGTGATCGGCGACCTCAACAGCCGGCGAGGTCAGATGCAGGCCATGGAGGAACGAACCGGGGCCCGGGTGATCAAGGCTCTCGTTCCGCTCTCGGAGATGTTCGGTTACGTCGGTGACCTGCGTTCTAAGACGCAGGGACGCGCGAACTACAGCATGCAGTTCGACTCGTACGCCGAGGTGCCGCCGGGCATCGCCAAGGAGATCATCGCCAAGGCGCGCGGCGAGTAACAACCAGTTCTCGCCGTACGCAACAGCAGGCAATAGGAACCCCAGAAACACTCCAGACCCAACGAAGTGGGCCGGATCGCAACGAGGAGATACCAGTGGCGAAGGCAAAGTTCCAGCGGACTAAGCCGCACGTCAACATCGGCACCATCGGGCACATTGACCACGGCAAGACGACCCTGACCGCGGCGATCACCAAGGTGCTGCACGACAAGTACCCGGACGTTAACCCCTTCTACGCCTTCGACCAGATCGACAACGCGAAGGAAGAGAAGGAGCGCGGCATCACGATCTCGATCTCGCACGTCGAGTATCAGACCGAGAAGCGGCACTACGCGCACGTCGACTGCCCGGGTCACGCGGACTACGTCAAGAACATGATCACCGGTGCGGCGCAGATGGACGGCGCGATCCTCGTGGTCGCGGCCACCGACGGCCCGATGCCGCAGACGCGCGAGCACGTGCTGCTCGCCCGCCAGGTCGGCGTGCCCTACATCGTCGTCGCGCTCAACAAGTGCGACATGGTCGACGACGAGGAGATCCTCGAGCTCGTCGAGCTTGAGGTCCGCGAGCTGCTCACCCAGTACGAGTTCCCGGGCGACGACGTTCCGGTCATCCGGGTGGCCGCCGCTCCGGCGCTCCAGGGCGACGCCAAGTGGGGCGAGTCGGTCCTCGAGCTGATGAACGCCGTGGACGAGGCCATCCCCGAGCCGTTGCGCGAGGTCGAAAAGCCGTTCCTCATGCCGGTCGAGGACGTGTTCTCGATCACCGGCCGCGGCACCGTGGTGACTGGCCGGATCGAGCGCGGCAAGGTCCACACCGGCGAGGTCGTCGACATCATCGGCATCAAGGAGAAGGCCACCTCCACCACCGTCACCGGCGTGGAGATGTTCCGCAAGCTCCTTGACGAGGGCATGGCGGGCGACAACGTGGGCCTGCTCCTGCGCGGTGTCAAGCGCGAGGACGTTGAGCGCGGCCAGGTCATCATCAAGCCGGGCACCAACACCCCGCACACCGAGTTCGAGGGCCAGGTCTACATCCTGTCCAAGGAGGAGGGCGGCCGTCACACGCCGTTCTTCAACAACTACCGTCCGCAGTTCTACTTCCGTACCACGGACGTGACCGGCGTGGTCACGCTGCCCGAGGGCACGGAGATGGTGATGCCGGGTGACCGAACCGACATGTCGATTTCGCTCATCCAGCCCATCGCCATGGAAGAGGGCCTGAAGTTCGCGATCCGGGAGGGCGGCCGCACCGTCGGCGCCGGCCGGGTCGTGAAGATCAACAAGTAGCTAGGCCGTTGCGGCGGCCAGGGCCGCCAAGGCTCAGGCCGCCGCAACGTTCCATGTCTGGCCCGGGGGGCGACCCCAGGGAACCCCCGGCTGCGGGGCCGACAGTGGCCCCGCGGTTGCGGTTGCTTCAGGGGCACAGCCCCTGTGCGTCCGTGGCTGCGGGGTCAGCGGCGCCGCAAACGATGACAGCGGCACGAGAGAAGTAGAGGAACTGAGGCCACCATGGCGGGACAGAAGATCCGCATCCGGCTCAAGGCATATGACCACGAGGTCATCGACAGCTCGGCGCGAAAGATCGTCGACACGGTGACCCGTACCGGCGCGAAAGTCGCCGGGCCCGTGCCGCTGCCTACTGAGAAGAACGTGTACTGCGTCATCCGCTCGCCGCACAAGTACAAGGACTCGCGCGAGCACTTCGAGATGCGGACGCACAAGCGGCTGATCGACATCATCGATCCGACGCCCAAGACGGTCGACTCGCTCATGCGGCTCGACCTTCCGGCCGGCGTCTACATCGAGATCAAGCTCTGAGGACTCACTGATCATGGCAATGACAGGGATCCTGGGCACCAAGCTTGGCATGACCCAGGTCTTCGACGAAACCGGGCAGGTAGTACCGGTCACGGTGGTGCAGGCTGGCCCGTGCGTGGTCACGGCCGTCCGCACCCCGGACAACGACGGCTACTCCGCTGTCCAGATCGGCTTCGGGGAGATCAACCCCCGCAAGGTCACCAAGCCCGTGGCTGGCCTGTTCGAGAAGGCGGGCGTCACGCCGCGCCGCTACGTCGCCGAGATCCGCACCGAGGGCGCCTCCGAGTACACGCTCGGCCAGGAACTCACGGCCGCGCTGTTCGCGGTCGGCCAGCGGGTCGACGTGACCGGCAAGTCCAAGGGCAAGGGCTTCGCCGGCGTCATGAAGCGGCACCACTTCAAGGGCCTGTCCGCCTCCCACGGCACGCAGCGCAAGCACCGCTCGCCCGGCTCAATCGGCGCCTGCGCCACGCCGTCCCGCGTCTTCAAGGGCGTCCGGATGGCCGGCCGGATGGGCGCCGAGCGGACGACCGTGCAGAGCCTGACCGTGCACGCCGTGGACGGCGACAAGAACCTGCTGCTGATCAAGGGCGCGGTTCCCGGCCCGCGCGGCGGGCTCGTCATGGTGCGCTCAGCGGCACGAGAGGGGAACTGATGAGCACCGTCAACGTCGTCTCGCCGTCGAGCGATGAGGCCGGCACCGCCGAGCTTCCCGACGCGATCTTCGCTGCCAAAGTGAACGTGCCGCTGCTGCACCAGGTCGTGGTCGCCCAGCGCGCGGCCGCCCGGCAGGGCACGCACGCCACCAAGACCCGCGGCATGGTCAGCGGCGGCGGCAGGAAGCCTTATCGCCAGAAGGGCACCGGCCGCGCCCGCCAGGGCTCGACCCGGGCGCCGCAGTTCACCGGCGGTGGCGTCTCGCACGGCCCGGTGCCGCGCGACTACACCCAGAAGACGCCGAAGAAGATGAAGGCCGCTGCCCTGCGCGGCGCGCTGTCCGACCGGGCGGCGAGCGAGCGGGTCTTCGTGGTCACCTCGTTCGTCGAGGGTGACGCGCCGCGGACCAAGGACGCTCTCGCGGTGCTTAACAAGGTCACCGACGGCGCCGTAAGGAACGTCCTGGTGGTCACCGAGCACGACGACGAGCTCAGCTGGAAGTCGCTGCGCAACGTCCCCTTCGTGCACCTGCTTGCCGAGGACCAGCTCAACACTTACGACGTGCTCGCCAGCGACTACGTGGTCTTCACCCAGGCCGCGCTGGGCGCGTTCGTGGAAAGGGGCTCGGAGTGAGCAGGGTCTACAACCCCCGGGACATCCTGGTGCGTCCGGTGGTGTCCGAGAAGAGCTACGGCCTTCTCGACGAGGGCAAGTACACGTTCGTCGTCGCGCCCGATGCCAACAAGACGCAGATCAAGCAGGCGGTCGAGGAGGTGTTCCGGGTCAAGGTGACCGGCGTGAACACCCTCAACCGGCAGGGCAAGCGGCGGCGTACCCGGTTCGGCTGGGGCAAGCGCGTGGACACCAAGCGCGCCATCGTGACCCTGGCCGACGGCGACCGGATCGATATCTTCGGCGGACCGGTTAGTTAGGAGAAGTAGGTGGCAATCCGTAAGTACAAGCCGACCACCCCAGGCCGGCGCGGCGCCAGTGGCTCCGACTTCTCCGAGATCACCCGGAGCGAGCCGGAGAAGTCGCTAGTCCGCCCGCTGCACAGCAAGGGCGGCCGGAACGTTCACGGGCGGGTCACCGCCCGGCACCAGGGCGGCGGGCACAAGCGCGCGTACCGCCTGATCGACTTCCGGCGGCACGACAAGGACGGCGTGCCGGCCAAGGTCGCGCACATCGAGTACGACCCCAACCGGACGTCGCGGATCGCGCTGCTGCACTACGCGGACGGCGAGAAGCGTTACATCATCTGCCCGCAGGGACTCCAGCAGGGGGACCGGGTGGAGAATGGCCCGGGCGCGGACATCAAGCCGGGCAACGCGCTGCCGCTGCAGTCGATCCCGACTGGCACGGTCATCCACGCGATCGAGATGCGCCCCGGTGGCGGCGCTAAGATCGCGCGGTCGGCCGGCGCCGGGGTTCAGCTGCTGGCCAAGGAGGGCGGCTACGCGACCCTGCGCATGCCGTCCGGCGAGATCCGGCGGGTGAGCGCGGAGTGCCGCGCGACCGTCGGTGAAGTCGGCAACTCCGAGCAGGGCAACATCAAGCTCGGCAAGGCGGGCCGCAACCGCTGGAAGGGCAAGCGTCCGTCGGTCCGTGGCGTCGCCATGAACCCGATCGACCACCCGCACGGCGGCGGCGAGGGCAAGACCTCTGGCGGTCGCCACCCGGTCAGCCCGTGGGGTAAGCCGGAAGGCCGTACCCGCCGGGAGAACAAGCCCAGTGACCGGCTGATCAGCCGCCGCCGCGGCAAGAACAAGCGGTAGGGAGCAAGCCTCGATGCCTCGTAGCCTGAAGAAGGGGCCCTTCGTCGACGACCACCTGATCAAGAAGGTGGACGTGCAGAATGAAAAGGGCACCAAGACTGTTATCAAGACCTGGTCGCGCCGGTCCATGATCGTCCCGGCGATGCTCGGGCACACGATCGCCGTGCACGACGGTCGCAAGCACATCCCGGTGTTCGTCACCGAGTCGATGGTGGGGCACAAGCTCGGCGAGTTCGCGCCCACGCGGACCTTCCGCAGCCATGTCAAGGATGACCGGCGCAGCCGGCGATAAGCCTGAGAAGGGGAAACACACCAATGGAAGCCAGGGCTAAGGCGCGGTACGTCCGCGTTACGCCGCAGAAGGCGCGCCGGGTGGTGGACCTGATCCGCGGGCTGCCCGCCGACCAGGCGCAGGCGGTGCTCCAGTTCGCACCGCAGGCCGCGAGCGAGACGGTTGGCAAGGTCCTTGCCAGCGCGATCGCGAACGCGGACCACATCGGCGGACGGGACCGGGGCATGCTCTGGGTCTCCACCGCCTACGTGGACGAGGGTCCGACGCTCAAGCGGTTCCGGCCGCGGGCGCAGGGCCGCGGCTACCGGATCAACAAGCGGACGAGCCACATCACCGTCGTGGTCTCCGACGAGACCGAGGGAGGGAACCGCTAGTGGGACAGAAGGTTAATCCGCACGGGTTCCGCCTGGGCATCACCACCGACTTCAAGAGCCGCTGGTACGCGGAGAAGAAGTACAAGGACTACGTGGCCGAGGACGTGGCGATCCGCCGCATGCTGCAGAAGGGCATGGAGCGGGCGGGCATCTCCAAGGTCGAGATCGAGCGGACCACGGACCGGGTGCGGGTGGACATCCACACCGCACGGCCCGGCATCGTGATCGGCCGCCGCGGTGCGGAGGCCGACCGGATCCGCGGTGACCTCGAGAAGCTCACCGCCAAGCAGATCCAGCTGAACATCCTCGAGGTCAAGAACCCCGAGGTGGACGCGCAGCTCGTCGCGCAGGGCGTGGCCGAGCAGCTCTCCAGCCGGGTCTCCTTCCGGCGGGCCATGCGCAAGGCCATGCAGAGCGCGATCAAGGGCGGCGCGAAGGGCATCCGGGTGCAGTGCTCCGGCCGCCTCGGCGGCGCGGAGATGTCGCGCAGCGAGTTCTACCGCGAGGGCCGGGTGCCGCTGCACACACTGCGGGCGGACATCGACTACGGCTTCTACGAGGCGCGCACCACGTTCGGCCGCATCGGCGTGAAGGTCTGGATCTACAAGGGCGACGCCGCTCCCACGCGGGCGGGCCGTGAGGCTCAGCAGGCGGCGCTGCGCGCCGCTCAGCAGCGTACCGGTGGCCGGCCTGGTCAGGACCGGGACCGCCCGCGCCGTGGTGGTGGTGGTGGCCGCTCCAACCGCCCGGACAACCGTAGCGACCGCCCCGAGCGGACCTCCGCCCCCGCGGCGGAGCCGCAGGCGGAAACCACTGGGGAGGGCTAAGCGATGCTGATTCCGCGTAAGGTCGCGCACCGCAAGCAGCACCGGCCGCACCGGACCGGCATGGCCAGCGGCGGTACGCACGTCGCGTTCGGCGAGTTCGGCATCCAGGCCCTTGAGCACGCCTACGTGACCAACCGCCAGATTGAGGCGGCCCGTATCGCCATGACCCGGCACATCCGCCGTGGCGGCAAGGTGTGGATCAACATCTACCCGGACCGCCCGCTGACCAAGAAGCCAGCTGAGACGCGGATGGGCTCAGGCAAGGGCTCGCCCGAGTGGTGGATCGCCAATGTCAAGCCGGGCCGGGTCATGTTCGAGCTGGCCGGCGTTACCGAGCCGGTGGCCCGCGAGGCGCTGCGCCGTGCGATCCACAAGCTCCCGATGAAGTGCAAGATCGTGACGCGAGAGATGGGTGAGGGCTGATGTCTAACCCGCACAAGCTCCCGATGGTGGGTGAAGCCTGATGGCTACGGGCTTGACCGCCGCGGACCTGCGCTCCTCGTCTCCGGAGGAGCTCAGCAGCAAGCTGGCCGAGGCTAAGGAAGAGCTGTTCAACCTGCGTTTCCAGAGCGCCACTGGTCAGCTGGAGAGTCACGGGCGCCTGCGCGCCGTGCGCAAGGAGATCGCCCGCATCTACACGGTGCTGCGGGAACGTGAGCTCGGCATCATCATCGATGTCGAGGACGAGGCCACTGCGGACGTCGAAGGGAGCGCGAAGTGAGCACCAACCCGGCCGAAACGGTTGCCGACGAGGCTGCCGATCAGCGCGGTTACCGGAAGACCCGCGAGGGTCTCGTGGTGAGCGACAAGATGGACAAGACCGTCGTCGTCGCCGTCGAAGACCGCGTGAAGCACCCCAAGTACGGCAAAGTCATGCGCCGTACCAAGAAGTACAAGGCACACGATGAGAAGAACGAGTGCGGTATCGGCGACCGCGTCCTCCTGATGGAGACCAGGCCGCTGTCCGCCACCAAGCGGTGGCGGGTTGCCGAGATTCTCGAACGGGCGAAGTAAGCCCTCGTTCAGTTAAAGACGAATCGCCGGCGAATACACCGGCGTGACGAAGCAGGAGTTGACGTGATCCAGCAGGAGTCGCGGCTTAAGGTCGCCGACAACACGGGTGCCAAGGAGATCCTGTGCATCCGCGTGCTCGGCGGCAGCGGCCGGCGATACGCGGGCATCGGTGACGTCATCGTGGCGACCGTCAAGGACGCGCTGCCCGGGGCTGGCGTCAAGAAGGGCGACGTCGTCAAGGCGGTCGTAGTACGTACCCGCAAGGAGCGCCGCCGCGCAGACGGTTCCTACATCCGCTTCGACGAGAACGCCGCCGTCCTGATCAGGGACGGCGGGGATCCGCGTGGCACCCGCATCTTCGGCCCGGTTGGCCGTGAGCTGCGGGAGAAGCGCTTCATGCGGATCATCTCGCTGGCGCCGGAGGTGCTCTAAATGAAGATCAAAAAGGGTGACCACGTTCAGGTCATGACCGGCAAGGACAAGGGCGCCAGCGGCACGGTCATCGCGGCCTACCCGGCGAGGGGCAAGGTCGTTGTCGAGGGCGTGAACATGATCAAGAAGAACAAGAAGGTGACCAACCCGGGCGGACGGGCGGGCAACCAGGGTGGCATCGTCACCCAGGAGGCGCCGATCGACGTGAGCAACGTCCAGCTGGTCGACCCGGAGACCAAGCGCCCGGCGCGGGTGGGTTACAAGATCAACGAGGACGGCACGAAGGTCCGCGTTCTGCGTCCGAGCGGGAAGGAAATCTGATGGCGACCGAGGCACCGGCGAGGCCCCGGCTCAAGGAGAAGTACCGCGCCGAGATCGCTCCGGCACTCAAGGACGAGTTCGGGTACGCCAACGTGATGCAGATCCCGGGGCTTACCAAGATCGTCGTCAACATGGGCGTCGGCGAGGCGGCACGGGACGCGAAGCTGATCGACGGAGCGCTGCGGGACCTGGCCGCGATCACCGGGCAGAAGCCCGCCGTGGCGCGCGCCAAGAAGTCCATCGCCCAGTTCAAGCTGCGCGAGGGCATGCCGATCGGCGCTCACGTGACGCTGCGCGGCGACCGGATGTGGGAGTTCCTCGACCGGCTGCTCGCCACCGCGCTGCCGCGCATCCGTGACTTCCGCGGCCTGAACCCCCGGCAGTTCGATGGCAACGGTAACTACACCTTCGGCCTCACCGAGCAGGTCATGTTCCACGAGATCGACCCGGACAAGGTGGACAGGCAGCGGGGGATGGACATCACCCTCGTCACCACGGCCACCAACGATGACGAGGGCCGGGCGCTGCTGCGGCACCTCGGCTTCCCGTTCGCGGAGGCGGGCGCGCTGCCGGTGAAGGTGCGCAAGAAGAAGTCCGGCCCGGGCTCTGGGAAGAGGGGCTAGTCAATGGCTAAGAAGGCGCTGGTCGTCAAGGCGAACCGCAAGCCTAAGTTCGAAGTCCGGGCCTACACGCGGTGCACCCGCTGTGGCCGTCCGCGCGCCGTCTACCGGAAGTTCGGCCTGTGCCGTATCTGCTTCCGCGCGATGGCCCACCGCGGCGAACTGCCCGGCATCACGAAGTCCAGCTGGTAAAAATCTCTACGCGCCGTAGGTCCTTAGCTAGGAAACCGCGGCGGGGAAGGCCAAAACGGCCATGTCAATGACGGACCCAATCGCGGACATGCTGACTCGTCTGCGCAACGCCAACTCGGCGTACCACGACACCGTGGGGATGCCGTACTCGAAGATCAAGTCGCACATCGCGGAGATCCTCCAGCAGGAGGGCTACATCGCGAGTTGGCGCGTCGAGGACGCGGAAGTCGGCAAGGACCTGGTGATCACGCTCAAGTTCGGCAACGCGCGCGAGCGGTCGATCGCTGGCATCAAGCGGGTCTCAAAGCCCGGCCTGCGAGTTTACGCGAAGAAGGACAACCTGCCGCGGGTGCTCGGCGGGCTCGGCGTCGCGATCATCTCGACGTCAGGCGGTCTGATGACCGACAAGCAGGCCAAGAAGAGCGGAGTGGGCGGGGAAGTCCTCGCCTACGTCTGGTAAGGGAGGGGAGTAACAACATGTCACGCATCGGACGTCTCCCCATTCCCGTGCCCAGCGGGGTGGACGTTGCCATCGACGGCCAGGCGGTCAGCGTCAAGGGGCCTAAGGGCACCTTGAGCCTCACCGTCGCGGAGCCGATCACCGTGGCGCAGGAAGACGGTCAGCTCAAGGTCACCCGGCCGAGCGACGACGGTCCTGTCCGTGCGCTGCACGGCCTGTCCCGCACGCTCATCGCCAACATGGTGACCGGTGTTACCGCCGGGTTCAGTAAGACCCTCGAGATCGTCGGCGTCGGTTACCGCGTCGTCGCGAAGGGCAAGGACCTGGAGTTCTCGCTCGGCTTCAGCCACCCGGTGCTCGTCACGCCCCCCGAGGGCATCACCTTCCGCGTCGAGGCGCCGACCAGGTTCGTGGTCGAGGGCATCGATAAGCAGCTGGTGGGCGAGACCGCGGCGCGGATCCGCAAGCTCCGCAAGCCAGACCCCTACAAGGCCAAGGGCGTGCGGTATCAGGGCGAAGTGATCCGCCGCAAGGTCGGGAAGGCTGGTAAGTAGTCATGGCTGGTACCCAGGCCAAGAGGTCATCGATCGAATACGCCACCGGGCGAGTCGGGCCGCGCACCGCGGCGAAGACGCGGGCCCGTGTCCGGCGTCACCTGCGGGTCAGGAAGAAGGTCAGCGGCGACGCGGCGCGTCCGCGCCTGGTCGTCAACCGGTCCGCCAGGCACATCTTCGTGCAGGTCGTCGACGACACCGTCGGCCGCACCCTGGCGGCGGCGTCCACCCTGGACGAGTCCGTCAGGGCGGCGGACGGCGACAAGTCGGCCAAGGCCAAGCTTGTCGGCGCACTGATCGCCGAGCGGGCGCGGGACGCGGGCATCTCCGCCGTGGTCTTCGACCGTGGCGGCTACCAGTACCACGGCCGCGTGGCCGCGCTTGCGGACGGCGCGCGGGAATCCGGGCTGACGCTGTGATGATCGATAGGAAGGAAAGCTAATGCCAGGAGCTCCACGGCGCGGCGGCCAGGGCGGCGGCGAGCGGCGTGAGCGCCGTGACGACCGCCGTGGCGGCCAGGCCGAGAAGCAGAACGTCTACCTGGAGCGCGTGGTGGCAATCAACCGCGTGGCCAAGGTGGTCAAGGGCGGACGCCGGTTCAGCTTCACCGCGCTTGTCGTGGTGGGTGACGGCAACGGCATGGTCGGTGTCGGCTACGGGAAGGCCAAGGAGGTGCCCGCGGCGATCGCCAAGGGCGTCGAGGAGGCCAAGAAGCACTTCTTCCGGGTGCCGCGCATCGCTACCACCATCCCGCACACCGTCACGGGGGAGGCGGCCGCCGGCGTGGTCCTGCTCAAGCCGGCCAGCCCCGGTACCGGCGTCATCGCCGGCGGCCCGGTTCGCGCCGTGCTTGAGTGCGCCGGGATCGGGGACGTGCTGTCGAAGTCGCAAGGCTCGTCCAACCCGATCAACGTCGTGCACGCCACCGTGGCCGCGCTCAAGGACCTGAGCCGTCCGGAGGAGATCGCGGCCAAGCGCGGCCTGCCGATCGAGCACGTGGCGCCCAAGGCGATGCTCGCGGCGCGCGCCGCGGCCAGCGCGTAAAGGAGGGACACCGATGGCACAGCTCAAGGTGACCCAGGTCAAGTCAAAGATCGGCGGGAACAGCACGCAGCGCGGTGCGCTGCGCTCGCTGGGCCTGCGCAAGATCGGCCAGTCGGTGGTCAAGCCGGATCGCCCCGAATTCCGCGGCATGATCCACACGGTCCGCCACCTGGTCCGGGTAGAGGAAGTGGACTAGCCATGCTCAAGCTGCATGACCTACGGCCGGCTCCCGGCGCCCACAAGGCCAAGCAGCGGCTTGGCCGTGGCGAGGGCTCCAAGGGCAAGACGGCGGGCCGTGGCACCAAGGGCACCAAGGCCCGCTATCAGGTGCCCGCCGGGTTCGAGGGCGGCCAGATGCCGCTGGCCCGGCGGCTGCCGAAGCTCAAGGGCTTCTCGAATGCCCAGTTCAAGACCGTGTACCAGATCGTCAACCTCGGGCGGCTCGCCGAGCTGTTCCCGGCGGGCGGCGAGGTGACGCCGGAGACCCTGGCCGACGGCGGCGCCGTGCGCCGTGGCGAGCTCGTCAAGGTGCTCGGCAACGGTGACCTGACCGTGGCGCTGCGCGTGAGCGCGCACGCCGTCTCCGCGTCGGCTCGGCAGAAGATCGAGGCGGCGGGCGGAACGGTGACGCTGCTCGGTTAGTCTCAGTTAGCCACCAAACAGTGGATACTGAGTCCGCGCCCGCGGCTGGCTCGTTCAGGGGATTGCCCTTGGACGAGCTGGCTGCTTGGGTGCGCCTGCGAGTAAGATACGGAAGCCGTTTTGATACGCAGGTTCCGCCGATGAAGAGGGATCACGCATGCTGACCGCGTTCATCCGGGCGTTCCGCACGCCCGACCTGCGTAAAAAACTGCTTTTTACGCTAGGCATCATCGCTTTGTTCCGATTCGGCTCGTCCTTGCCCGCCCCGGGCATCAGCGAGGCGAACGTGTCGTACTGCGCGGGCGTCGCCGCCAAGTCCGGCCTGGCCAGCACGCTGCAGATCGTCGACCTGCTGAGCGGCAACGCGCTGAAGTACATGTCGGTGTTCGCGCTCGGCATCATGCCGTACATCACCGCGAGCATCATCCTGCAGCTGCTCACCGTGGTCATCCCGCGGCTTGAGACCCTCAAGAACGAGGGCCAGTCCGGCCAGGCGAAGATCACGCAGTACACCAGGTACCTGACCATCGGCCTGGCGGTCCTGCAGTCCACGGGCTACATCGAACTCGCCCGCAGCGGCACGCTCTTCCCCGGCTGCGACGTCACCACCTACCCGATCATCCCCAGCGCGTCGGTCTTCCGGATCGCGACGATGGTGATCACCATGGTGGCCGGCACCGCCGTGATCATGTGGATGGGCGAGCTCATTACCGACCGCGGTATCGGCAACGGCATGTCCGTCATGATCTTCACGCAGGTCATCGCGGTGATCCCGGGCGAGCTGCTGACCATCTTCCAGACCAAGAAGGCGTTCACCGGGGCCCTCTCGGTGATCGTGGTGGCCGTGGTCTTCGCCTTCGTGGTCTTCATGGAGCAGGCGCAGCGCCGGATCCCCGTGCAGTACGCCAAGCGCATGGTCGGCCGCCGGATGTACGGCGGCACGTCCACCTACATCCCGATGAAGGTGAACCAGGCCGGCGTTATCCCCGTCATCTTCGCCTCCAGCCTCCTGTACCTGCCGCAGCTCGCGGTATCGCTCTTCGGCAGCCAGACCAACCCGCAGGGCTGGGTGTCGTGGGTCCAGCGCTACATGGAGGTCGGCAGCGCCAGCACCACCCTCTCGAACATGTGGCTGTACCTAGGCGCGTTCTTCCTACTGATCGTCGCGTTCACGTTCTTCTACGTGTCGATCACGTTCAACCCCGTCGAAGTCGCTGACAACATGAAGAAGTACGGCGGCTTCATCCCGGGCATCAGGCCGGGACGACCGACCGCCGAGTACCTCGGCTACGTGCTCAACAGGCTAACCACGCCCGGCTCGCTCTACCTCGGCGTGGTGGCGCTCTTCCCGCTGGTCGCGCTCGCCGTGATCGGTGTGGGTAACCAGTTCCCGTTCAGCGGCGTGAGCCTGCTCATCATGGTCGGCGTTGGCCTTGACACGGTCAAGCAGATCGAGAGCCAGCTGCAGCAGCGTAACTATGAAGGCTTCCTGCGATAGTGCGCATAGTCCTCGTCGGGCCCCCCGGAGCGGGCAAGGGAACTCAGGCCCACTTCATCGCCTCTCACCTGGCGATCCCGCGCATATCGACAGGTGACATCTTCCGGTACAACGTCGCGAACAACACCGAGCTCGGGGTCAAGGCGAAGGAGTACATGGACCGAGGTGACCTCGTCCCGGACGAGGTCACGGTGGCGATGGTGCGCGACCGTCTCGCCGAGGCGGATGCCAAGGCGGGGTTCCTTCTCGACGGCTTCCCGCGGAACGTGCCGCAGGCCGACATTCTCAAGAAGATCCTTGCCGACGAACTCGACCAGAAGCTGACGGTCGTGCTCGAGCTCGTCGTCGACGAGGACGAGGTCGTCCGCCGGCTGTCCGGGCGGCGCACCTGCCGGCGCTGTCAGCGGGTCTGGCACGTGCTCTACGAGCCGTCGTCGCAGCCCGGGATCTGCGACGACTGCGGCGGTGAGCTGTTCCAGCGCGATGACGACAAGGAAGCGGTCATCCGTCACCGCCTCGAGGTGTACTCGTCGCAGACGTCACCGCTGATCGAGTTCTACGCGGACGAGGGGATCCTGGTCGGGATCGACGCTACCGGGCCAGTCGAAGAGGTCACGGATCGCGCGCTCTCCGCGCTGCAGCCGTACGTCGGCTGAGTTCCCGTCCGCCCACTGCTCCCCTCACGGTCGCGGTAGAACGCTTCGGTGGATACCGTTGTAGGCGGAGGGATGAGACATGCGGCTGCGGAAAGAACCGGCGATTCAGGTCAAGTCGGCTGAGCAGATTGAGCGCATGTACGCGGCCGGGCAAGTCGTGGCGCGCACGCTCATGGTCCTTAAGGAAGCTGTGCGGCCTGGGATCACGACCGCCGAGCTTGACGCCATCGCCGAGCGCGAGATCCGGGCGGCGGGGGCGGTGCCGTCGTTCCTTGGGTACTTCGGGTTTCCCGCGTCGATCTGCACGTCCGTTAATGAGCAGGTCGTGCACGGGATCCCAAGCAAGGATCAGGTGCTTCGGGCCGGGGACATCATCTCCATCGACTGCGGCGCCATTCTGGACGGGTGGCACGGGGATTCCGCGCTGTCGGTGGGGGTTGGCGCGATCGATGCCGCCGATCAGGCGCTGCTTGATGCTTGCGAGGCGTCTATGTGGGCGGGGATTGAGCAGGCGGTGGCTGGACAGCGGCTTGGGGACGTGTCGCATGCGATCGAGGAGTCTGTCCTTGGCGCTGGGGGCTACGGGCTGATCCGCGAGTACACCGGGCACGGGATCGGGACCGAGATGCACATGGATCCGGTCGTGCGGAACTACGGGCTGCCGGGGCAGGGACCGCGGCTGCTGGCCGGGATGGCCTTGGCGATCGAGCCGATGATCACTCGAGGCGGACGGCAGGTTACCGAGCTTGACGACGGGTGGACGGTGATAACAAACGACGGGTCCCGGGCCGCGCACTTCGAGCACACGGTGGCCATCACCGCCGAGGGGCCGTGGGTGCTCACCGCGCGCGAGGAAGAAAAGGCCGAGGACTCACATCATCCCGAACGAGTGCGGCTTACTCGGCAGCGTCCCGGTATCTCCGTCGTCGGCGGCGGCCACGATGCCGGGTGACCCGCGACTGCGCGCCTCGGACGCGGACCGGGAACGGACCGCGCAGGTGCTGCGCGAGCATCACGCGGTGGGGCGGCTGACGGCGGAGGAGTTCGAGGTCCGCCTCGGGCAGGTTTTCCAGGCAAGGACGCTCGTTGAGCTCGACGTGCTGCTCGCCGACCTGCCCGCGATCGACCTCTACCAGCTGCCGTCCGCCGGGATCCGTCCCACCCGGCGCGGCGGCTCGGGCCCTCGGGGCTCCGGGCTAGTACCCGCGTACGACGGCCGGCTTCTGCCGGCCCGCGACGTGCCCGGGATCGCCTGGGCATCGGCGACCGCCTTGGCGGTCGTGCTCTGGGTGGTGTTCGCCATCGCCGCGGGCGGCGCCGCGGCGTGGATCCCGTGGTTTCTGCTTGTCATCATCCCGTGGGGCTACATCCTGGTGCGACGCCGCCGACGCGAGCCGTAACGCTAAGTACCAGCTGGCCGGGGTGTGCGCGGCACCGCGATCCTGACGGGGCCGCTGTACGCGCCGTCCGGGGCGACGACACGGAAGACCGCGCTCGCGGTCAGCGGCGGGGTCATGAACTTGAACCCGCCGCCCGGGCCAGTGACGCCGGTGGCCACGATCCGCCACTGCGGCGACGCGGCGGTCCGCGCGACAAGCGCGACCCGCACGCCCGCCGCGGGGCTGCCGGACTGGGCGACTCGTCCGGTCAGCACGGCAACCACGCCAGCGGTTACGCGGACCCGGCCCCCGCTCAACGCGATGATGTAGTGGTTCCCTGATCGCGGCGATGGCGTCTTGAACACCGTGGTGCAGGAGGGGCAGTCGCCCGGCTGGGTGGCGGCGGTGATGGCCGCCGGCCCCTGGTTCGATGCGCTGCCTGAGGACCCTTGCTGGCCGCCGGGCACGCCGAGCGGCGCGAAGACAGAATGTGCGGCATCCTGCACCGGCCCGGGCAGCGCGTGCGTGTACGCCGCCGTGACCACTAGAGCGAAGACCACGGCCGCCGCGGCGGCGATCGCGGTAAGCCGCGGCGGGAGCCAGCCGGTCAGCGGTCGGCGAAAGGGAACGACCCGGCGCTGCCGGAGCGTCGGCTCGGTCGCGGCGCGCTGGCCGGCCGCGCGGAATGCGGCGAGCGCGGCGTCGCGGCCGGCCAGCTCGTCCGGGCGGCCGTCCGCCGTCAGCGCACTGATCAGCTGGTCCATCCCTGATTCGCGGGGCGTGTTCACTCATCCACCTCCTCAATCTGGTGAATGCGCGGGTCGTCCGACAGCGTGCGCAGGCCACGGTGCAGTGCGACGCGGACCGCTCCGGGTGACTTGTGCAGGATCCGGGCGACGGCCTCAGTGTCAAGGCCCGCGATCACGCGCAGCGCCACCACCTCGGCCTGGTCCCTGGACAGTCCCGCGACCAGGGCGACGGCCTGCTGGGTGGAAAGCTTTTGCAGCACCTCGTCTTCGACCGGATTCCCCGGTGTCACCGGGGACGGTGCCGGCTCGATGGCCAGTATCTTGTCGCGGAACCGCCGCCGTGCTCGCGCGGCGTCGATGGCCCGGTGCCGTCCGATGGTAAAGAGCCAGGCGCGGAACTCGTCCACGCCGCCCTTCCTGAACTTTGGCAGATCGCGGATGGCCTGCAGCCAGGTCTCGCTGGCGACGTCGTCGACGTCGTCGCAGCCGATGACGTGGAGGTACCGCAGCAGCCGCGGCTGCAGCGCGTCCCAGAGGACAAGGAAGCCGGCCTCGTCGCCTGACCTGGCGCGGATGAGGGCGTGGTCGACCGCGGTGCCGCCCGCTTCGGTCCCCATCGCGCTCACTTGGCTTCACATCCGCTGCTGCCGGGTGCTGACTGGCTACGCTGCCTGGCCCGTCAGCGCGTTCCGGCGACCGACGGGCCAGGCAGTGCCACGTTACGTCCGGATCATGTTAGGTTCGCCGCGGTGCTAGCGGAAGCGGTGCCGGCAGGCGCCGGGGTAGCGCCGCCCGGCTGGCCGGCGACCGCGACGGTGACCGTGCCGCTGTGCGAGCCTGTGAACCACGGTCCCCCCGGGAACACCAGCTCAAAGGTAGCGGTACTTGACGGTTCGCGGGCGAACAGCACACCGCCGTTCGGGCCGGTGCGGTGGACCGCGACCCGGAGCCACTTCCTGGTGGTCGGGTCGTAGCGGGCCAGGAAGACGATCCGGTGCGCCAGCGGCTTGGAGCCGGACGTCAGCAGGCCGCTGATCTTGGTCGAGCCGCCGGCCGTGATGGACGTGGGCGTCACGGTGATGGACAGTGCGCTTGGCCCCTTCGGGACCGAGCCGGTCACCGTGATGGTCACAACGCTGCTGTGCGCGGCGGCCAGCGTGGAGTTGCCGCGGTACACGATCTCGTACTCACGGGTCATGGCCGGCCGCACGGTAAAAGTGACCGCGCCAGCGTGGTTGGTCAGCTTGATCCTGATTGGCCGCCACGTGTGCCGCTGGTCGTTGTACCGCTCGAGTTCGACCACCCGGTGGGCGGCCGGGCTGCCGTCGGCGAGCAGTGTCCCGCCGATGGTGTCACGCTGGCCTGCCGCGATCGTTGACTGGCTCGCCGTGATGGACAGCGAAGTGCCGGTATTCCCGGTGGCCGCGGTCAGCGCGTCGGCCGTGGTCGTGGTGCTAGCGCCCGCCGTGCTCGCGATCATGAACCCGGCGGTCGCCGTCGCTGCCGCCACGGCAGCCGTAGCGATCAGGGTCCGCGTGCGGGGCTTACGCATGATGTTGCCTCCCAGCCCCCGTGCCGGGCGCACGAGGTTACATGCCGAGAGCGACTGAGCCACGGCGAGCGTTACCGGCCCATGTCACGGCCCATTTGGCCGGCCAGCGGCGCGGTCGGGTACGCTGTTAGCAGGCACATACGCTGAGCCGCGCGGACGGTCTCCCGTGGAAGCTGGCTTCCTGGGAATAGCACGCGCGGTCTTGGCGTTTGTGCTGCCGGTTCGCGTTCGCGAGATGGGTGCAGTAGACTCTGCTGCGGCCCATCGGCTGGCTTTCCGTATGGCGGCGTGGTGCTCAGTAGCATGGCTGCCGCGGAGAAGTATGTCACGTCCAGCTCGGCGTTTCTCGCCTGGGCTTGCGGACAACCGCGATACCAAACCATGACTACGCAGGACGAAGCGCGGAGGATATGCCCAAGAAAGACGGCGCCATCGAGATCGAGGGCACGGTGGTCGAGACGCTGCCGAATGCCTTCTTCCGAGTGGAGCTGGACAACGGGCACAAGGTACTCGCCCATATCAGCGGGAAGATGCGGATGCACTACATCCGCATCCTGCCGGATGACCGGGTGGTCGTCGAACTCAGTCCTTACGACCTGAGCCGCGGCCGCATCGTCTACCGGTACAAGTAAGAGCATCCCGGCACCTGGTGCCGGGAGCTAATAGAGGAGAAGTTTGCCGTGAAGGTCAAGCCGAGCGTCAAGAAGATCTGCAGCAAGTGCAGGATCATCCGTCGCCACGGCCGCGTCATGGTGATCTGCTCGGACCCTCGGCACAAGCAGCGCCAGGGCTAAGGCAGAGCCGCCAGCCGCGCCTGTCAGTACAACCGAATACAGCGACGTAATACGCGCACCGCGAACGGCCAGTAGGCCGTGACCCCCGGTTGGAGGCCGGGGCCCGCCTCGGGCAGGGGCGGGATAGCGGCGCGAAGGACCTCCACCACGAGAAGGAGAACTGCCCGTATGGCACGTCTCTCAGGCGTCGACCTGCCGCGTGAAAAGCGGCTTGAGATCGCGCTGACCTATATCTACGGCATCGGCCGCACCCGGGCCGCCGAGACCCTCGCCGAGACGGGCGTGAGCGGCGACACTCGGGTTCACGCGCTTTCCGAGGACGACCTGCAGAAGCTGCGCGAGTGGATCGACGCGAACTACCAGGTCGAGGGTGACCTCCGCCGTGAGGTCGCCGCGGACATTCGCCGGAAGATCGAGATCGGCTGCTACCAGGGCATCAGGCACCGCAGGGGCCTGCCGGTGCACGGTCAGCGGACGCAGACCAACGCGCGTACCCGCAAGGGCAAGAAGAAGACCGTCGCCGGCAAGAAGAAGGTCGGGAAGAAGTAATCCCTCTCGGGATCGATCACCTCCAAAGGAACCAGGAAGCAGATGCCGCCTCGCAAAAGCAGCCAGCAGGGCGCGCCGAAGAAGGTGCGCCGCAAGGAGCGGAAGAACGTAGCCCACGGGCACGCCCACATCCGGTCTACGTTCAACAACACCATCGTCTCGATCACCGACCCGACCGGGAACGTGATCTCGTGGGCGTCCTCAGGGCAGGTTGGGTTCAAGGGCTCGCGCAAGTCGACCCCGTACGCCGCCCAGCAGGCCGCGGAGGCCGCGGCGCGCCGTGCCATGGAGCACGGCATGCGCAAGGTCGACGTCTTCGTCAAGGGGCCGGGCTCCGGCCGGGAGACCGCCATCCGGTCACTGCAGGCGACCGGCCTTGAGGTCGGCTCGATCCAGGACGTCACCCCCGTTCCGCACAATGGCTGCCGCCCGCCGAAGCGCCGGCGCGTCTGAGGAGACATAGACAGATGGCTCGTTACACCGGGGCGGACTGCAAGCTGTGCCGCCGTGAGAAGGTCAAGCTCTTCCTCAAGGGCGCCAAGTGCGACTCGCCGAAGTGCCCGATCGAGATCCGTCCCTACCCGCCGGGTGAGCACGGCCGGATCCGTCAGAAGGACAGCGAGTACCTGCTGCAGATCCGCGAGAAGCAGAAGGCCCGCCGCATCTACGGGGTGCTCGAGAAGCAGTTCCACGGCTACTACGTCGAGGCCACCCACAAGTCCGGCCGTACCGGCGAGGCGCTGCTCCAGATCCTGGAGAGCCGCCTTGACAACGTGGTCTACCGGGCCGGCTTCGCCAAGAGCCGGGACATGGCCCGCCAGCTAGTCGGGCACGGTCACATCCTGGTCAACGGCCGCCGGGTGGACATCCCGTCCTACCGGGTGAGCGAGAACGACGTCGTCGAGGTCACGGCCAAGTCCCTTGAGCTGACCCCGATGATCGTCGCCCGCGCGGAGGCCGGCGAGCGCACCGTTCCGGCGTGGCTTGAGGTCATGCCCGACCAGATGCGCATCCTCGTTCACCAGCTCCCGGCCCGGGCCCAGATCGACACCCTGGTCCAAGAGCAGCTAATCGTCGAGTACTACTCCAAGTAGTCGGCAAACGGCGGGGTGGAGGTCACCCCGCCGCCGTTCGCCGGTCATATAGCGGTCCGGCGGAAAGGAAAGTCCCATGCTCATCGCACAGCGCCCCTCCCTCGGGGAGGAGCAGGTCGGCGACTACCGGTCCAAGTTCACCATCGAGCCGCTGGAGCCTGGCTTCGGCTACACGATCGGGAACTCGCTCCGGCGGACCCTGCTGTCCTCCATCCCGGGGGCGGCGGTCACCTCTATCCGCATCGAAGGCGTGCTGCACGAGTTCACCACGGTGCCCGGGGTCAAGGAGGATGTCACCGACATCATCCTCAACCTCAAGCAGCTGGTCGTCTCCTCCGAGCACGACGAGCCGGTCGTGATGTACCTGCGTAAGCAGGGCCCCGGCGCGGTCACCGCGGCGGACATCGCACCGCCCGCGGGCGTCGAGGTGCACAACCCGGAACTGCACATCGCGACCCTGAACAGCAAGGGCAAGCTGGAGATGGAGCTCACGGTCGAGCGCGGCCGCGGCTACGTCTCCGCGACGCAGAACAAGCAGCCTGGCCAGGAGATCGGCCGGATCCCGGTGGACTCCATCTACTCGCCGGTGCTGCGCGTCACCTACAAGGTGGAGGCAACCCGAGTTGAGCAGCGGACCGACTTCGACCGGCTTATCCTGGACGTCGAGACCAAGCAGTGCATGCGTCCCCGTGACGCGGTGGCCAGCGCCGGCAAGACGCTGACCGAGCTGTTCGGCCTGGCCCGCGAGCTGAACGTCGACGCCGAGGGCATCGACATCGGCCCGTCGCCAAGCGACGCCGCGCTGGCGCAGGACCTGGCGCTGCCGATCGAGGACCTGAACCTGACGGTCCGGTCCTACAACTGCCTCAAGCGCGAGGGCATCCACACCGTGGGTGAGCTCGTCGCCCGCAGCGAGCAGGACCTGCTCGACATCCGGAACTTCGGCGCCAAGTCGATCGAGGAAGTCAAGCAGAAGCTGGTCGACATGGGCCTGTCGCTCAAGGACTCCCCGCCCGGGTTCGACCCGAGCAGCGCCGTGGACTCGTTCGCCGGCGACGACGACGAGAGCTACGTCGAGACCGAGCAGTATTAGCCCGGGGGGGCGACCCCCATAGCAGGACCTTCGAGCCCCCGGCAGCGGGCGGTGAGAACATCAAGCCCCCGGTAGCGGGAGCTGAGACCTAAAGGAACGACCGAGGGGTAACAATGCCCACGCCTACCAAGGGTGCCCGGATGGGCGGCAGCCCGGCTCACCAGAAGCACATTCTGGCGAACTTGGCCACCTCCCTGTTCGAGCACGGGAAGATCACCACGACCGAGGCCCGTGCGCGTCGGCTCCGTCCGTACGCGGAGAAGCTGATCACCCTCGCCAAGCGCGGGGACCAGCATGCTCGTCGGCAAGTGGAGACCGTGATCACGCCCAACCGCCGGGTTGACGGCACGGGTGACCGCATCGTCCACAACCTGTTCGCCGAGATCGGCCCGGCCATGGCCGACCGTCCCGGTGGCTACACCCGGATTACGAAGATCGGCCACCGCAAGGGCGACGCCGCCCCGATGGCCGTCATCGAACTGGTCAAGGACGAGGTTGCCGCGAGTCGGCCGCGTCGCCGTACCCGGCGTCCGGCCGCCGCGCCGGCTGCTGCTGCCACCGCCGCGCCGGCCGAGGTCGAGGAGACCACGGACTCGGCGGCCGAGGTCGAGGAGACCGAGGCCCCCGAGGTCGAGGACACCGAGGTCGAGGACAGCGCCGCTGAGGCTGACGAGACCGACGAGGCCGAGGCTGACGACGAGGCCGAGGACGAGCCGAAGGCGTAACGCCTTCTCGCTCTCCTAAGCGAGCGAAACGGGCAGCTCACCATGGTGAGCTGCCCGTTTCGTGTTGGTGCTAGGCGTCTTCCTCGGTGCGGACCCGGCGGGTGAGGGTGGCTCGGGCCGCGAGTTCGGCGGGGGGCGGGTAGCAGACCTCTTCGAGGGACAGGCCGTGTGGCGGGACCACGCGTACGGCTGGGTCCCTGGCCGCTGCCGCAAGCACCGTGGCGGGCCAGGTCGCCGGGCGGGTGCCCTCGCCGACCGGGAGCAGGGCACCAACGAGTGCACGGACCATGTTGTGGCAGAACGCGTCCGCCACGACACACCCTACGGCTACCCCGTCGGCGTCGCGTTCCCAGTCCAGCCGCCGCAGGGCCCGTACCGTTGTGGCGCCCTCGCGCTTGCGGCAGAACGCGGCGAAGTCGTGCTCGCCTAGCAGCGATGCCGCTGCCTCGTTCATGGCGCTGAGGTCAAGCGGGCGAGGATTCCACAGCGTGTCCCGGCGCCGCAGCGGATCTGCTTGAGCCGGGTCGTCGCAGATCCGGTAGGCGTAGCGCCGCCACAGGGGAGAGAATCGCGCGTCGAATCCCTCCGGCGCGGGCCCGAGGAAGCGCACCCGGATGTCCGGCGGCAGCGCACGTGATAGGCGGCGCAGCGCCGCATGCCCATGGGCGGCCCAGGCTTCAGCGGGGACGTCGGCATGGGCGACCTGGCCGCGCGCGTGCACCCCGGAGTCGGTCCGGCCCGCCACGGTCAGCCGGACCGCCCCGGGCAGCCGTAGGACGTGGCCGAGCGTCACGGACAGCACGCCCTCGACGGTGCGCTGCGCTGGCTGCGCCGCCCAGCCAGAGAACTCCGTCCCGTCGTAGGACAGGTCGATCCGGACTCGTACCAGCGGGTCATCAGTCACGAGGTACCTCGCGGCCCCGTGGGGCCGGTCAGGACGACTTGGTGGCCGACGCCTTGGCCGACGCGGATGCGGACCCGGACGCGGCGGGGTTAGACGCGGCCGGAGTGGGCGCGGTGCCGGTGACCATGCGCTGGCTGAGGTCGATATTGGCGGTGCCCGCTACCAGGTCGTTGCTGAACTGCTCAAGCTGGCTGTCCTGCGCCTTGGTCGACGGCGTGGCGCCGTTCACGAACTCGGACCAGGTCAGGATCAGGTAGTGGCCCTTGTACTCGGCCTCGACGACGCCGGTGCCGTTGCCGAGCTTGCTCGCGACGCCCTTAGCCGCGGTCAGCGGGGCGATGAAGTCGTTCTGGCCGACAACCCTTCCTGCCTCATGCGCCTCGTTCGTCGTCGCCAGGTTGATCACGCCGATGGTGCCCATGACCTTGCCGTCACCGGACACGTAGCTAGCGCGCAGCACCTGGGTGCAGTTGCCGGCTTGCAGTGCCTTGATCAGGTTTGCGCCGATTACCGCGTTAGAGCAGGTCTTGTCCAGCTTGGTGGACACGAGTGAGTAGGAGGACTTGTCCGCCTCGTTGGTGAACGCGGGCGGGAAGAGCTCGGCCGTGGTGAGCGGCGTGGGGTCGTTAGTGCGCGCCGAGATGTGGCAGTACGTGCCGAGTTCCTTGGTACAGGCCTGCTGCGACGCCGCCGCGCTACCGCTTGGCAGCGCCACCGGAGCGTTCGGGTTGCCCGCGGGCGGCTTGGGCTTGATCACGAAGACGTACGCCGCGACGGCGGCGATCCCCACGGCGACGACGGCGAGCGCGGCAAGCAGCAGGCGCTTAGCACTAGGCGATGCGTTCGCGGTGCGTTTGCCGCCATTCCGGGGGCGCCGCGGCGTGACGGGCTCCCCGTCGTCACCGTAGGGATCCTGGTAGGGGTCGCCGGGGTCCTGGAACTCGTCGTATCCGTCACGGTCACGGTCGAGGCCTGCGCTGGGGAGCGGTGCCTGGTAGCCGGGAGCGCGGTACCCGCCGGGCCCCGCGAGGTCGGTTCGCGTCCCGTAGTCGTCGTAGCCGTCATACGCGTCGCGTCGCGCGGGGCCGGGGTAGCCTGCGCCGTCCGGCCCGTAGTCCGGGTATGGCGCGTTGTCTTCGAACCGCTCCTGCTGGCCACTGCGCCGGACCGCGGTCTGCGAGCCCGAGAGACGCTCCTGCTGGCTACTGCGCCGGACCGCGGTCTGCGGGCCCGAGAGAGCGGGAATCACGGACGTGGGCTGCTGGCCGGGGTCTTGCTGCGGGCCGGGCGGATAGCCGCGCACCGGGTCGTGCAGTGCGCCGCGCGGCCCCGTGCCGTACTCGTCGATAGCGTGCCCGTTGAATTGGTACGAGCCGGTGTCAGCGAAGCTCCCTCCGCGCGCCGCTGCGGGCTGGCCGCCGTACCAGTCATTTCCCGCGTCCTGGGCCGGATAGCCACCCGAGCCGGCCGGCAGGGCCGGGTACCCGCCGGTGGTCTGCTGGGCCTGGTACCCGCCGGTGGTCTGCTGCGCCTGGTACCCGCCGGACTGGCCGTAGCCGCGGTTCCGGTCCTGGTACCCGCCGTCCTGGTCCGGGTAACCGCTGCCTGCCGGGCCCTGGTGCCCGCCGGGTCCGTCCTGGTACCCGCTGGCCGGGCCGTATCCGGGCGCTGGCGCCTGGCCGTAGCCGTCCTGGGGGTATCCGCCAGAGCCCGCGCCGCGCTCGTAACCGTAGCCGCCCTGCCCGTACTCCGGCTGGCCGCCGTAGCCGCCCGCCGTGCCGCCCCAGCCGTCGCCGGGCGTGCCCCAGCCCCCCGCGGCGCCGCCTCCGCCCGGCTGGTAGCCGTCATACTGCTGGTAAGGCTGCCCGTACTGATCCGTGTGCGGCTGCTGGCCGTAAGGGTCGCCGTACTGCTCCTCTTGCTGCCCGTAGCCCGCGTAGCCTGGCTGGCCTTGTCCCGGGTAGCCGCCTGGCCCGTAGCCGGGGCCGCCACCGTCGGGGCCCCGGTAGTCATCCGATGGCGATTGCCAAGGCGTTTGGCGCCCCCGGGCCCCATGCGTGGTGGAGACGTCTTCCCCTCGGTATCCCATATCATCGAGAGTAGCGTTACTACCTGTTCCGACACGGGTAGATGTGTTTTTTGGAGTCGGGCAGGCAACGGCGTCCGGACACCGCGGGGTGCGGTAAGCTAAACGGATACACGGCAGGAGAGTCTGCGCGCACTTTGGCAGCGGGCGTGGATTCGAGTATGCTGCATTGGCGTCATTCGCGACGAGCAGCATTTCCGGCTGCGCTGACCAGGCACCTGGATCATCCGGTAGCGCCGGGTCTTGAGGATCACGAACCACATGCGAAGGCTAAACGACTGTGCGCACTTTCAGCCCGAAGGACAGTGACATCACGCGTCAGTGGCATGTCATCGACGCCACCGACGTCGTGCTCGGCCGCCTGGCCAGCCATGTGGCGGTGCTGCTGCGGGGCAAGCACAAGCCCATTTTCGCTCCGCACGTCGACACTGGTGACTTCGTCATCGTGGTCAACGCGGAAAAGATCTCGCTGAGCGGGGCCAAGCTGGAGGACAAGAAGGCCTACCGGCACTCCGGCTACCCGGGTGGCCTGAGCGCGGTCAGCTACAAGGAGCTGATGGCTAAGCACCCGACGCGGGCCGTTGAGAAGGCGGTCAAGGGGATGCTTCCCAAGAACTCCCTGGGCCGCAAGACGCTCAGCAAGCTCAAGGTCTACGCGGGCCCGACGCACCCGCACCAGGCGCAGCAGCCGCAGCCGTACGAGATCCGGCAGATTTCCCAGTAGCGCCGCAAGGAAGCGTGAGGAAGAGCAACGTGGCCGAGCCCACTGGCGTAGAGACGCCCGCAGACGACACGGAATACTTCGACCCGGAGTACACCGCCGAAGAAGAGTTCGACGGCGAAAACGCCCCGTCGGAGTACACCAGCGAGTCCCCCGAGGCCGCCGCGCCGCGCGCCGCGCGCCGACCGGTGGTCACCGGTCACGCGAATGGCCTTGGCCGCCGCAAGGAGGCCGTCGCCCGCGTGCGCATCGTGCCTGGCACCGGCCAGTGGAAGATCAACGGACGGACGCTTGAGTCCTACTTCCCGAACAAGGTCCACCAGCAGATCGTCAGCGAGCCGTTCGTGACGCTCGGCGCCGAGGGCAAGTTCGACGTGATCGCCCGTATCGTCGGCGGCGGGACCAGCGGCCAGGCCGGCGCGTTGCGGCTTGGCGTGGCCCGCGCACTGACGCTGGTCGACCCGGAGAACCGCCCGCCGCTTAAGAAGGCTGGCTTCCTGACCCGTGACGCCCGGGTCACGGAGCGGAAGAAGTACGGCCTCAAGAAGGCCCGCAAGGCGCCTCAGTACTCCAAGCGCTAGCCGTCGGCTGGCGCTCAGATCTACCGACATGGGCCGAATTTTCGGTACTGACGGTGTTCGCGGGGCCGCTGGAGTCGAGCTGACTGCCCAGCTTGCCCTGGACTTGGCGGTCGCGGCGGTGCCCGTGCTGGCATCCGCTGCGGCCGCTTCTGGTCATCAGCGCCGGCCCGTCGCGGTCGTCGGGCGTGACTCGCGGGCATCCGGCGATTTCCTTGAAGCCGCCGTTGTGGCGGGGCTGTCGAGCTCGGGGGTCGACGTACTCCGGCTTGGCATCATCCCGACCCCGGCCGTTGCTTACCTCACCGGGGCGCTCAACGCTGACTTCGGCGTGGTGCTCTCCGCGAGCCACAATCCCGCCGCCGACAACGGCGTTAAGTTCTTCGGGCGGGCCGGCGTCAAGTTGCCCGACGAGGCAGAAGACCACATCGAGGCGAGGTTGCCTGGCGCCGGCCAGAGGGCACGCCTGGCGGACCAGCGGCCCGCCCACGGGTTCGGGCGAGTAACCGACGCGTACTCCGCCCACGAGGCCTACCTGGATCACCTGCTCGCCACCTTGCCGGCCGCCGTGGCCGGGCAGCCTCCGCTGCACGGGCTGCGCGTCGTCGTCGACTGCGCGCACGGCGCCGCCTACAGCATCGGCCCGCGCGCGCTGCGCAGGGCCGGGGCCGAGGTCATCGCGATCGGCGCCGCACCGGACGGGGAGAACATCAACGCGGGCGTCGGCTCCACGCACCTGGACACGCTGGCGGCCGCGGTCATCGAGCACGGCGCCGACGCGGGCCTCGCCTTCGACGGCGACGCGGACCGCTGCCTGGCGGTGGACGGCGACGGCCAGCCACTCGACGGCGACCAGATACTCGTCGTACTCGCGTCGCAGCTCAAGCGGCGCAATCAACTGGCCGGCGACACCGTCGTGGTTACCGTGATGTCCAACCTCGGCTTTCACGATGCCATGCGTGAATCGGGCGTCACGGTGATCGAGACCCCGGTCGGCGACAAGCACGTCTACGCCGCGATGCGGGACGGCGGCTACATCCTGGGCGGTGAGCAGTCAGGGCACATCATCCAGATGGGCCACGCCACCACCGGAGACGGCGTGCTGACCGGCCTGCACCTGCTCGCCGCGGTGAACAGCATCGGCATCCCAGTCTCCGCCGCCGGGAAGATGATGACCAGGTACCCGCAGGTGCTGCTCAACATCCGCGGTGACAAGGACCGCGCGATAGCCAGCCCTGAACTCGCCGCTGCCGTGAGCTCGGCCAGGTCGGTGCTCGGCGAGTCAGGCCGGGTGCTGCTGCGCCCGAGCGGGACCGAGCCGGTCATCCGGGTCATGGTCGAGGCCCGGCAGCTCGACGTCGCCGAGCAGGTCGCGGGGGAGCTTGCCGCCGCGGTCCGCACGGCAATGTCGTGATCGTCGGCGTCGGCATCGACGTCGTCGACGTTGCCCGCTTCGAGCAGGCCCTGGCGCGGACCGAGGGCCTCGCCAGCCGGCTGTTCACTGAGGGCGAACGCCGCCTGCCCGCGCGCTCCCTGGCGGCGCGCTTCGCGGCCAAGGAGGCCCTCGCGAAAGCGCTCGGCGCACCGCGTGGCCTGCTCTGGACCGACGCCGAGGTCGTCGTCCGCCCAGGCGGCCGACCGCACCTGGAGGTAAGGGGGACGGTCGCGGCGGCCGCCGCCCGGCTCGGGGTCACGCACTGGCACATCTCCCTCAGCCACGACGCGGGCATAGCCAGCGCGGTGGTCATCGCCGAAGGTACGCCGGGACCGGCCGGGCTCGGCTGGGTCTGAGGGAGAGGCAAAAGGATCAGGCTCGTCCACGTCGCCGCGTCGCAGGGGGGAGACTGGAGGCATGCGGGTTGCTTACTCAGTTTCCAAGGTGCGGGCGGCGGAAGCGGCGCTGATGGCGCTGGTGCCCGACGGCGCGCTCATGCAGCGGGCGGCGGCCGGGCTCGCCTCGGTCTGCGCGGGCCTGCTCCGTGACGGCGCGGGCGCGGTCTACGGTGCGCGGGTGGTCATCCTCGCCGGAACGGGCGATAACGGCGGGGACGCGCTGTACGCGGGGGAGCGGCTGGCCCGCCGCGGGGCGTCGGTGACCGCCATCCAGGCGGGGCCGCGGCTGCACGAGAAGGGCGCACGGGCGCTCATCGCGGCCGGCGGGCGGGTCATCCCCGTGGTGCCGCCACGCGATCCGGATGAGACCAGGGATGACCAGGCCGGCCCGCCGAACGAGGCGGAGCACGCTCATCAGGGCCGGTATGACGCTGGGTACGAGGTACGCCGGGCGATCGGGCACGCGGACCTCATCATTGACGGCATGCTCGGCATCGGCGGCAAGGGGGGCCTCAGGGAGCCGTACGCGACCCTTGCGCAACTCGCCGCGAACGCGGGGAATGCCGCCACTGTCGCGGTCGACCTGCCATCCGGCATCGACGCCGATACCGGAGTCGTCGCCGGGCCCGCCGTCCGCGCCGACGTCACGGTGACCTTCGGCGCGCTGAAGCCGGGAGTGCTGATCGACCCGGGCGCGGGCCACGCCGGCGTCGTGGAGTTCATCGATATCGGGCTCGGCCCCTACCTCGAGGCGCCGCCGGACGCGAGCGCCCCGCAGGCCCGCGACATAGCCGCGCTCCTCCCGTGCCCGACCGCGGAATCGGACAAGTACCGCCGCGGCGTCCTTGGCCTGCTGGCCGGCAGCGACCGCTATACGGGCGCGGCGGTGCTCGCGACCGGGGGCGCGGTGAACGGCGGGGCCGGGATGGTCCGGCTGGTCACCTTCCCCGGTTCGGCCGTCGCGGTCAGGCAGCTTCACCCCGAGGTGGTCATCACCGAGCTGGACAGTTACCCCGGCGGCCCGCGGTTCCCGCAGGACGTGGGCCGGGTGCAGGCGTGGGCCGCGGGCTCGGGCATGGGGACAGACGACGCGGCGGCGAGGCGGCTCACGGCGGTACTCGCCACCAGGCTGCCGGTGCTGATCGACGCGGACGGGCTGACCGTCCTTGCCCAGCACAGGGAGCTGCTACCGCGGTCGGCGCCGACGCTGATCACGCCGCACGCGGGGGAACTCGGCCGTCTGCTCGGCGTGGACCCGGCCGATATCGAGGCGCGCCGCCTTGAGTACGCGCGCCGCGCGGCGGACCGGCTCGGCGTGTGCGTGCTGCTCAAGGGCTCAACCACCGTGGTCGCGCCGCCGGACGGCGTGGATCCCGTGCTGGTGAACACCACGGGGACGCCGTGGCTGGCCACCGCGGGGACCGGAGACGTCCTGGCCGGGCTGGCCGGGGCACTGCTCGCCCAGGGCCTGCTTCCGCCGCAGGCGGCGATCGCGGCCGCGTACCTGCACGGGCTGGCCGCCAGGCTCGCCGCGGCGGGCGGCGGCGAGCACGCGGCCGGCGGGCCGCCTCGCCCGGCGGCGCCCATCGGCGCGGCCGACGTGGTGCGGGCGATCCCGCGGGCGTTCCGTGCGCTGTAACGCAGCCCGCGCGCCGCGCTCGGCGCGGTCCACGACGGCGCTCCCGCGCCTGCCCTGCCCCTAGCATGATGTGCATGGACAGCCACGCAGAGGCGAGCGTCGACCTCGGGGCGATCACGAAGAACATCGCCGCGCTGCGCGCGCACGTGGCGCCCGCCGCAGTCATGGCGGTCGTGAAGGCGAACGGGTACGGGCACGGCGCGGTCCCCGCGGCGCGGGCCGCGGTGCGCGGCGGCGCGGACTGGCTTGGCGTGGTTCACGTCGCCGAGGCGCTGGAGATCCGCCGCGCCGGCGTCGACACGCCGCTGCTGTGCCTGATGGCGATCGGCTCCGATGACCACGCGGCCGCGATCGCGGCCGGCGTGGACCTAGCCGCGGGGTCGGCGGGCATGGTGCGGCGGCTTGCCGCGGCGGCCGAGGCCGCCGGCCGTCCAGCGCGCGTGCACCTCAAGGCGGACACCGGGCTGAGCAGGGGCGGAGCCACGAAGGCGGACTGGCCGTCCGTGCTCACCGCGGCCCGGCAGGCGCAGGGCGACGGCAGCATCGTCGTCGCTGGGGCATGGTCGCATTTCGCCTCCGCCGACGATCCCGGCAACCCGTCGATCAAAGCGCAGCTCACCGCGTTCACGGAGGCGCTGGAGGCCGCGGCGAGTGCGGGCATCGCACCGCAGGTGCGGCATATCGCCAACACCGCGGCGGCGCTTGACGTGCCGGAGGCCCGCTACGACCTGGTGCGCGTCGGCGGCGGCAGTTACGGCCTGGCTACCCTCCCGGGCGGCCCGCCGGCCTGGCTGCGGCCCGCGATGACGCTGCGGGCGCGGCTGGCCCTGGTGAAGCGGGTTCCCGCGGGAACTGGGGTGTCGTACGGGCACCGGTATGTGACCCCGCGCGAGACGACAATCGGGCTTGTGCCGCTCGGCTACGCCGACGGGATCCCGCGCGCGGCGACCGGCCTGCCGCTGGTGGCCGCGCGCGGCCAGCGATGGCGGATCGTTGGCACGGTCTGCATGGACCAGTTGCTCATCGACTTCGGCGACGAGCCGGTGACGGAGGAGGATGAGGTAGTGCTCTTCGGACCGGGGGACGACGGGGAACCGACGGCCCAGGAGTGGGGTGAGGCGCTCGGGACGATCTCGTACGAGATCGTGACGGGCATCAGCGCGCGCGTGCCGCGGACGCACCATGGGTGAGGCGGAAAGCGTCTCGCTCACCGTGTGCACCGCGGCCGAGATGCACGCGCTTGGCCGGTCCCTGGCCACCGCCCTGCGCGCGGGCGACCTGGTGATCCTCAGCGGCGGGCTCGGGGCGGGCAAGACCACCCTGACCCAGGGGATCGGTGAAGGACTTGGCGTGCGCGGGCCGGTCACCTCGCCCACGTTCGTGATCGCGCGGGTGCACCCGCCGGCGCCGGCTACCACGGCCGGGCCGGGCGGGCCGGGCGGAGCCATGGCGGACCTGGTCGCGCCGCGGCCGTCGCTCGTGCACGCCGACGCCTACCGGCTTGGCAGCGCGCTTGAACTCGATGACCTCGACCTGGACACGGACACCGCGTCATCCGTCACGGTGGTGGAATGGGGCGAGGGGCTGGCGGAAGGGCTGGCCGCCGACCGCCTGGAGATCGCGATCGCCGCCGACCCGCCCCCCGCGGGCGCCGCGGCCGGCCAGGCAGGCGAGATCGCCGACCCGGCCCTGGACATGCCGCGCACGGTGCGGATTTCCATGGTCGGCGCGCGCTGGGAAGGCGTCGAGTTGCCCCTCGCGGGTCCTGCTAATCGTCTATAGTTCGGCTTTGTACCAGTTCCGATTCGTACGTTCTCGTGGTCTGTAGGTCACCAGAACCCCACCGGAGGCATGCCGTGACTCCCCCTGAGTCATTCCCCGGCCGGCCGCGTGGCCGCCGGGCGCGTCAAGATGGCGGCGTGCCCGAGTGGCAGGGGTATGACGCCGCGCCGCAAGACCAGCGGGAGTTCCCTGACCTCGCCCCGATCCGCCCGCGGGAGGCCCGGGCGCGGGACGGCCGCGGGCAAGGCGGCCAGCCAGGCAGGCACAGCCAGCCGGGTCAACCGGGCCAGCCGGGCGGGTACGGCAGCCACCAGGGTGGCGGTTCCGACTACCCGCCGGCCGGCCAGCCGGTGACCGGAGGATACGGCGGCGGCTACCGGGGCGAGGGTGGCCACGGTAGCCAGGGGCAGGCCCCCTGGGACGAGCAGCCGTGGCCGGGGGCTCAGGCAGTCCAGCCGGCGCCGCCACAGCGCTTGCAGCAGCAGGCGCCGTCGCCGCAGCCGCCAGCGCGCAAGAAAGAGGACGAAGCACCGTCCTGGGCGGAGCCCGACTCGATTGAGGCGTTCTCCGAGCGCTGGCACCGGCGGGGCCTTGAGTCGCGGGACGAGCAGCGGGCGGGGCGGCGTCGTACCCGCCGCCTGCTCATCGCGGGCGCCACGGTGGTCGCGCTGGCGATCGCGGCGACCATTTACCTGCTCAGCGGCGGCCCGGGGGCCGCCAACCTCGGTTTCGGCAACTTCGTTACGAGCTTCCTGCCCGGTGAGCTGCAGCAGGTGCCCGACCCGTGCACCACGGTTCCCGCCGCGACGCTGCAGCAGTACATGCCGGGCACGCTCAAGCAGGCCGCGCCGCCGCTGAACTCGGGCGCGAGCACGGAGTGCACCTGGACGCTGGACAGCGCGCCCACCTACCGGGTACTTCAGGTGCAGCTGCAGGCCTACTCGCCGAGCGGTCTGGCCTCGGGGAACGGCAGCGCCACCTTCGCGGCGGAAGACGCCTACCAGACGTTCGAGAATGGCTTCACCTCGCCCGGACCCAAGAGCGGGCAGCCGAAGGCCACGGTGACGGACCTGTCCGGGATGCCGGGCGGCACCCAGACGTCCGCGTTCCAGGCCACGCAGGTGTTCATCAGGGGCGGCGCGACCACCGACGTGGCCAACGTCCTCGTCCGCTACCGCAACGTCATCATCACCGTGGTGGTGGACGGCCTGGACCAGACGAGCGGCGGCAAGAACTACGGGCCCGTGGCGATGAGCGATCTCACCGCCGAGGCAAACGCGCTCGCGAGGGAAATGGCGTCTCAGATCGCTAAGTAGCGCCACTCCAGCTACCCTCGTTCTTCGTGCTGCTGCTCGGATTGGATACGGCGACCCCCGCGGTGACGGTGGCGCTGCATGACGGCGTCCGGCCGCTCGCCCAGCTGGTCACCGTTGACGCGCACCGCCACGCGGAGCTGCTCGCGCCCGCCATCGCCAAGGCCGTCGCCGATGCCGGAGCGGCGCAGCGTGACCTGACCGGCATCGTGGCGGGGGTGGGACCCGGCCCGTATACGGGACTGCGGGTCGGGCTGGTGACCGCGCGGGTACTCGGTGCCGTGCTCGGCATCCCGGTATACGGCCTTTGCAGCCTTGATGCCATCGCGGCCGACGTGGCCGGCGGCGGCGAAGGGCCCGACAGCGACTTCCTTGTCGCCTCGGACGCGCGACGGCGGGAGCTGTACTGGGCCAGGTACGACAGCGCCGGACGACGGACCTTCGGCCCGGAGGTGTCCAAGCCCGCGGACATCCCGGTGTACGGCCTTCCCGCGGCCGGCGAGGGGCCGATGCTCTACCCCGAGGTGCTGCCCGCCGGGCTAGGCCCGGCCTACCCGGCGGCCGCGACGCTGTGCCGGATCGCGGTCGCGGCCATCGCGGCCGGTGACCCGGACAAGGTGCTGCTCCCGCCGGAGCCGCTGTACCTGCGGCGTCCGGACGCCCGCGAGCCGGGCCCGCCGAAACGGGTTACGCCGTGATGGGCCGCCTCCACGGTGAGAAGACGGACCGGGCCCCGCAGTTGCGAGCGATGGTGCCCGCGGACCTGGTCGACGTCATCGCGCTTGAGTACGAGCTGTTCCCCGATGACCCGTGGACGCCGGAGATGTTCGCCGACGAGGTGGCCCAGCCGCCGGACAGCCGGCTGTACCTGATCGCGGAGGCTGAGGCGGGCGACGGAGGCGTCAGGGAAACTGACATCATGACCGGGCGCGGCGCGGCCTGCCCGCCGGTTATGGCGGGCTACGCAGGGATGATGTTCATTCCCGGCGGGACGCAGGCCGACGTGCTGACGATCGCGGTCCGGTCGGCCTACTGGGGCAGGGGAATCGGCTCGGCCCTGCTCACCGCGCTGCTCGGCGCCGCGCGTGACCGGGGCTGCGCCGAGGTTTTCCTCGAGGTCCGCGCGGACAATCCCCGGGCCCACGGGCTCTACCTGCGGCGCGGGTTCACCGAGATCGGCGTGCGCCGCGGCTACTACCAGCCGTCCGGTACGGACGCGATCGTGATGCGCAAGGATCTGCTCCGTGAAGACTGACTCTCCCCTGGTGCTCGGCATCGAGACGTCCTGCGACGAGACTGGCGTCGGCATCGTCCGCGGCCGGGAACTGCTCGCCGACGAGGTGGCGTCGTCGATGGACCAGCACGCCAGGTTCGGCGGCGTGGTCCCCGAGGTGGCCAGCCGGGCGCACCTGGAAGCGATGGTCCCGGTGCTCGAGGGCGCCTTCGCGAAGGCGGGCGTCCGCCCGTCCGACATCGACGCGGTCGCGGTGACCGCGGGCCCCGGCCTGGCCGGGGCCCTCATGGTGGGCGTCGCGGCGGCGAAGGCATACGCCTTCGCGCTCGGCAAGCCACTGTACGGGGTGAACCACCTCGCGGCCCATGTCGCCGTTGACCAGCTTGAGCACGGCCCGCTGCCCGCCCCTTGCGTGGCGCTGCTCGTCTCCGGCGGGCACTCGTCGCTGCTCCTCGTGCCCGACGTGACGGGCGACGTGCGCCCGCTCGGCGCGACCATCGACGACGCGGCGGGCGAGGCCTACGACAAGGTGGCCCGGGTGCTTGGCCTGCCGTTTCCCGGTGGCCCGCCGATCGACAAGGCCGCCAGGGACGGGTCGGCCGACGCGATCAGGTTCCCGCGCGCCAAGCTGCACGATGGCACGCTCGACTTCTCCTTCGCCGGCCTTAAGACGGCGGTCGCCCGCTGGGTTGAGGCGCGCCAGGACGCTGGGGAACCGGTTCCCGTCGCCGACGTGGCGGCGTCCTTCCAGGAAGCCGTCGCCGATGTGCTGACCCGCAAGGCGGTGGCCGCCTGCCGCGAGCACGGCGTCACTGACCTGGTAATCGGCGGCGGCGTGGCGGCCAACTCCAGGCTGCGTGCCCTGGCGGCGGAGCGTTGCGCCGCCGCGGGGATCCGGGTCCGGGTCCCGCGGCCCGGCCTGTGCACCGACAACGGCGCCATGGTGGCCGCGCTCGGCGCTTCCATCGTGGCCGCGGGCCGCCCGCCGTCCACCCTGGGGCTGCCCGCCGACTCGTCTCTTCCGGTCACCGAGGTGTTGGTCAGGTAGCTCCAGGCTAGGACTTCTTCTTCCCGGTGAGCCTGCGGATGAGGATGGCGATCGCGGCGCCCACGGCGGCGACCGGGATGACGCGCTTGAGCACCGGGATCACGACGAACTTGAAGGCGTTCAGGTGCTCTTCCTGCTTCATCACCGGGGCGGCGGGCTTGACCGTAACCGGTACGGCCTCGCCGGAAGAGTCGTCCGCCGTCCCGGAGGCCTCGGGGGTGTCGGTCGCCTCCGCCGCCGGGCTGTCCGCGGCGATCAGCGCCTCCAGGTTCGACGCGAACTGCGCGATCAGCTTGCCGCTGACCTCGGGCAGCAGCGAGCGGCCGAACTGAGCCGGGCGGCCGGTCACGTTCAGCGAGGTGTGAATGGCGACGAGCGTGCTGCCCGCCTCGGCGGGCGTCAGGGTGGCCTGCACGTTCGCGGACGCCGTGCCCGCGCCGCGGGTCTCCTTACCGGTCGCCTCGATCGAGATCGTGCGGTTCGCCTCGTCCTTCTCGGTGAACTTCGCCGTGCCCTTGTAGGTAAGGGAGAGCGGGCCAAGCTTGACCTTCACCTGGCCCTCGATCTGGTCGCCCTCGACGGCGGTCACGCTGGCACCCGGCATGCACGGAGCGATGCGCTCGACGTCTAGCAGGACGTCCCAGGCCTGCTCGGGCGGAACCGGGACGGTGAACGTGTTATCAAGCTCAATGGCCATGCCGATAGGTTACTACCGAAGAAGGGGCATCCGTTTTTCGGATGCCCCTTCTTACTGCGATTCGGCTAATGCGCTACACGCCGGCCGCGGCGGCCAGGGCGCGGCCGGTCAGGACGCGGGCCAGGTGGCGCCGGTAGTCCGCCGCGCCGCGCAGGTCGCTCGGCGGGTTGGTGCCCTCGTCCGCGCGGCCGGCGGCGGCCGATAGCGCGGACGCCGAAGCCTCGGCCCCGGATGCGGCCGCCTCCACGGCGCGCGCCCGGACGGGTACCGAGCCCATGTTGGTGAGCCCGACCCTGGCCTCCGCCACGTGCCCGTCGGACCGCCTGGCGACCGCGGCGACCCCGACGATCGCCCAGGCCTGGGCCGTGAGGTGGAACTTCTCGTACCGGTAGCCCCAGCCGTCGAGCTTGGGCACCCGGATGGCGGTGAGGATCTCACCGGGCGCCAGTGACGTGCTCAGGTAGTCGGTGAAGAACTCGCCGGGCGCGATCGTCCGCTCGCCGCCGGGCCCGGTCGCGACCAGGGTCGCGTCGAGCGCGGTGACGACGGCTGGCAGGTCGCCGGCCGGGTCGGCGTGCGCGAGCGCGCCGCCGATCGTCCCGCGGTGCCGGACCGCCGGGTCCGCGATCGTCCCCGCCGCCTGGGCGAGCAGCCCGCAGTGCGCGGCGATGAGCGGGTCCCTGGTGAGCTCGTAATGTGTTGTCAGCGCGCCGATCTCAAGCGAGTCGCCGAGGTCGCGCACCCCGCGCAGCGCGTCAAGGCCGCCCACGTCGACGAGCACGGACGGGTAAGAGAACCGCAGCCGCAGCAGTGGCAGCAGCGACTGCCCGCCCGCGATCACCTTCGCGTCCTCGCCGCCGGAGGCGAGCGCGGATACCGCGTCGTCGAGTGAGGACGGCCGCACGTAGTCGAACTTCGCCGGAATCATCGGCCCGCTCCTTCCGCCTGAGCGTCATTGATCGCCCGCCAGACGCGTTCTGGCGTACACGGCATCGGCACGTCAGACACGCCGAACGGGCGGAGCGCGTCGACGATCGCGTTCACCACGGCGGGGGTGGACGCGATCGTGCCCGCCTCGCCGACGCCCTTGACGCCGAGCGGGTTCAGTGTGGACGGCGTGGTGGTCCGCGCCGTGGTGAACGACGGCAGGTCGGCCGCCGACGGGATCAGGTAGTCGGCGAGCGACGCGGTGACCAGGTTGCCCGAGGAGTCGTACGCTGCCTCCTCGTACAGCGCCTGCGCGACGCCCTGCGCGATGCCGCCGTGCACCTGGCCCTCGACGATCAGCGGGTTGACCACGACGCCGACGTCGTCGACCGCCACGTACGAGCGGATGCGCACCTGGCCGGTCTCCGTGTCCACCTCGACCGCGCACAGGTGGGTGCCGTGCGGGAACGAGAAGTTGTCCGGGTCGTAGGTCGCATCCGAGTCGAGCGACGGCTCGACCCCGTCCGGGAGGTTGTGCGCGGCGAACGCGGCGAACGCGATCTCGCCGATCGCCTTGCCCTGGTCGGGGTCGCCGCGGACCGCCCAGCGGCCGTCGGACCACTCCAGGTCGTCGGGCGACACCTCGAGCATGGCCGCCGCGATGACGCGGGCCTTCTGCCGCACCTTGTCGCAGGCGTTAACGATCGCGGTCCCGCCGACCACGAGCGACCGTGACCCGTAGGTGTCCATGCCCTTGTGCGCGATCGCCGTGTCGCCGTGCAGCACCCGCACGTCCTCGAAGGGAACGCCGAGCTGGTCGGCGACGATCTGCGACCACGCGGTCTCGTGCCCCTGGCCGTGCGCGCTCGACCCGGTCACCACCTCGACCTTGCCGGTGGGCAGCATCCTGATGGACGCGTGCTCCCAGCCGCCGGCCGCGTAGGCGAGCGAGCCGAGCACCCGGGACGGCGCGAGCCCGCACATCTCGGTGAACGTCGAGACGCCGATGCCAAGGCGCACGGAAGAGCCAGCCGCGTTCCGTTCGGCTTGCTCCGAGCGCAGCTGGTCGTAGTGGAACAGCTCCTTCGCGCTCTCCGTGGCCGCCTCGTAGTTGCCCGAGTCGTAGGTCAGCCCCGCGATCGTGGTGTACGGGAACTCCTCGTGCTTGATCCAGTTACGTTCGCGCAGCTCGAGCGGGTCCATGCCGAGCTCGGCGGCCAGGTCGTCCATCAGGTGCTCGATGGCGTAGGTCGCCTCGGGCCGGCCGGCGCCCCGGTAGGCGTCGGTGGGGGTCTTGCTGGTGAAGACGCCGGTGCAGGTGAACCGGTAGGCGTCCATCTTGTAGATCGCGTTGAACATGAACGCCCCGAGCAGCGGCACGCCCGGCGTGACGAGCATCAGGTACGCGCCCATGTCCGCGAGCAGGTCGACGTCGAGCCCGCGGATGCGGCCGTCGGCGTCGGCGGCGATCCGCACGCGCTGGATCTGGTCGCGGCCGTGATGCACGGCCACATTGCCCTCGGACCTGGTCTCCGTCCACTTCACCGGGCGGCCGAGCTTGCGGGCGAGCAGCAGCGCGAGCACCTCTTCCGCGGTGACCTGCAGCTTAGAGCCGAAGCCGCCGCCCACGTCCGGCGCGATGACCCGCAGCTTGTGCTCGGGGATGCCGGTGACGAGGGCGAGCATGACTCGCAGCACGTGCGGGATCTGCGTGGAGGTCCACATCGTGTACTCGTCGGCGACCGGCGCGCAGACCACGGCCCGCGGCTCCATCGCCGACGGGATCAGCCGCTGCTGGCGGTAGGTGCGCTCGATCACCACCGGTGCGTCACGGAACGCGGCGTCTATGTCCCCGTTGCCGAACGGCCAGGTGAACGACTTGTTCCCGGCCGCGTGCAGTTGCACGGCGCCGTCCGCGAGTGCCGCCTCCATGTCGAGCACCGGCGCAAGCGGCTCGTAGTCCACGTCGATGAGTTCGAGCGCGTCAGCGGCGGCGTAGCGGTCGCGGGCGACCACGCACGCCACGATCTCGCCCCCGTACCGGACGGTGTCCACCGCCATGGGCGGGTGCTCAGGGATGACGATGTCCGGGGTGACGGGCCAGGCGCAGGGCAGCGAGCCCTGCTCCGCGGCGAAGTCGGCCCCGGAGTACGCCGCGAACACGCCTGGCGCGGAGCGCGCCGCGGACACGTCGACGGAGGTGATCCTGGCGTGCGCGTGCGGGCTGCGCAGGAACGAGACGTGCACCATGCCGGGAAGCGTGATGTTGTCGGTCCAGTTGGTCTGGCCGGTGATCAGGCGGGCGTCTTCCTTCCTGGTGCGGGCCTTGCCGACTTCCGCCGCGGGGAGATCGGTCGCGGTCATGCGGTCACCTCCGTGGTCGCGGTGCCGTTCGCGGCCCGCAGGACGGCGCGGACGATGTTCTGGTAGCCGGTACAGCGGCACAGGTTGCCCTCAAGCCCGTCCCTGACCTCTTCTTCGGTCGGGTGCGGGTTCTCGCTGAGCAGGTCGGCCGCGGCCAAGATCATTCCTGGGGTGCAGTAACCGCACTGCAGCGCGTGCTCCTCATGGAAGGCCTGCTGCAGCGGGTGCAGCTCGCCGGGGCCGTTGGCGAGCCCCTGGATGGTGGTGACATCGGCCCCGTCGGCCTGCACCGCGAGGACCGAGCAACTCTTTACCGACCGCCCATTCATCAGTACGGTGCACGCCCCGCAATTCGAGGTGTCGCAGCCGATTGGCGTGCCGGTCCGTCCGGCCTGTTCTCTCAGGTAATGCACCAGCAGCAACCGAGGTTCGACTTCGTCGTCGTAGCGCACGCCGTCGACCGTCACGCTTATCCTCATAACCCGGCCTCCTTGCCGTGCCAGATGCGCCTCAGGACACCGTAAGACCGGCTTACCTCCCGCACCAGACCTGGGTCGACGATGTAAAGACTAATTGCGCAGCGCAATTATCGCTTGCGGGCAATTTGCTCAATTCACTGCAACTGCCGTTTATCGGCGGGGTATTAGGTGGGATTCGGAACGGGTGCGGGTGCCCCTCGCCGGCCGGTATTGCCCTATTCACCGCGTCGCGAACCCGGTGGCGATGACCGAGTCGGCGGCCCG